>Ga0066709_100000432_pt1 | contig 22085 bp, 13 predicted proteins | sample GraSoiAngelo_158_FD_79665 | JGI IMG/M metagenome (GOLD analysis project Ga0066709, IMG submission 79665) | Grasslands soil microbial communities from the Angelo Coastal Reserve, California, USA - 14_1009_16_30cm | ecosystem: Environmental > Terrestrial > Soil > Grasslands | place: USA...
CGCTTCCTTCACGATGAGGTGAGTCTCGGGATCGAAGAACACCTGTCGCTTCACACCCGTGCCTGTGGTCACCTCGAGTTGCAGCGCCTCTCTTCCCCGCACTTGCGCGTGCCCCACAAGCGCCACTGTGATCTTGCTTTTCTTAGGATTGACCAGCCGGGAGTTGTAATACTGCGCTGCCGCTTCCAGTTGCATCCCTTCGGGACCCACCAGCGTGCCAAGCTGGCCTGCCGTATTCTGCTGCCACGCCGACTTTCCGTTGTACGCCTCGATCAGGTTCTTCTCGCCGACGAGCAATTCCGAGTAGTAGCGATTCGGCACCTTGGTATCCAGCGTGTACGTTCCCGTCTTCCCGTCGTCGCCCGTAAAGGTCCCTTCGAGCGTCAACGTCTGGATCTTAGCCAGCGCCCTGCCGCCCCCCGCCGCCTTCACGTATTGCTCGACGACCTTCCGCGCTTCCTGGCCAGTGGCAGGCGAAATCGCGCCGAAGACGCAAAGAAACGTTATGACAAGGAAAGGCACCATTCGGAAAGGACGGCACAGAAGTGAGTTCATAGTGCTCTGCTGATAGAACGCACTTTTGAAGGGAAAAGTTTCTCCAAAGGTGCAAGAATTCGGCGCTTTGCCGACACCACTCCGTCTTCGGAGAGCTGCAAGGCCCGCCGGTCCTCAAGCTGTACAGGGAGAGTGACCGGGGCATTGCAAAAAGGAGGGTTCAGAAATGGCCGGAGGACAACGCATTGATCCTTACTTGAACACTTGAACTTTCGGTTCCGCGTGGAGATTGAAGGCATTCAACAGGCAGGCTTCATGGAATGTACCGGCCGGGGATCGCAGGTGGAAGTGGTCGAATACCGCGAAGGGGGAGACAATGCCACACTTCGCAAACTTCCCGGCAGAGTTTCCTATCCGGATATTACGCTGAAGAACGCCTAAATCGCTTGTTCCTGACGCTCGCAGGTAAGCGTCAGTTCTTCGCCGAGCAAGTGGACGGGTCCGACGCTCAACGCCAAGGGCAATGACGCGGCCATCGATTGTCTGCATAGGTCCAGTGCGCCGCGCCACGCTCGTCGATCCGTAGATTTCGTTGTGCTACGAGTCAGCCGTTCGCTAAGTAAGCATGCGCATGCTGGCTCGGAACTAATTCGCGGCTCTCGGCCGCTTCGAATACTTCTCGTAGAGGCGGAGATGCCGATTGTCCAGGGACGTGAGCTGTCCTCTGATAAAGAGGAATTTGACGTCGGTGGTCAGTTCGAGCGGGTCGCCGTTGGTCACGATGAGGTTGGCGAGCTTGCCTTGTTCGAGGCTCCCGATCTGACCGTCGAGGCCGAAAATCCCCGCGGGATACAGGGTGATGGCCTTGAGTGCTTCGTCATACGGGAGGCCGTACGCGACGGCGTTCGCGGCGTTTTGTCCCAACCGCCGCGCGAAGGAGTTATCGAAGCTCGCAAAGGCGAACTTGACGCCGGCAGCAGCAAGCTCCGCGGGCTGTGTAAGCAAACGATCGTAGGGATCGTCTTCATCGAGCGGGAGCGTCAGCATCGGCCGGAGGATTACGGGAACGCCTTTGGAACGGAGAAGGTCCTTGACCTTGTAAGCCTCCAAACCGCCGGCAAGGATCATCCGCAGACTCTGCTTGTCGCAAAACTCGACCGCGCTGCGGATCTCGCGCGAGCGATCGGCAAAGACCAAGAGGGGCAGCTCGCCACGAACGACCGGCGCAAGCGCTTCAAGTTTCAGGTCACGATCGTATTTCGCTGGTGAGCTCTTCTCCATGACCTGGGCGTAGTGCCGGGCGCGCTCCACCCAATCGGTGATTTCATTCACCTGTTTGTCATATTCCTGTTTGGCTTCGCTGAACGGTTTTTCCTTTCGCGAAAAGGTGGCGAAGTCGAACGTTTGGGTCTCGATCTCCGGCCAATTCAGCACCATCGCCGCGCTTTTCTTGATAAGCATTTCGTCGATGGTCCAGCCGGTGAGGTGAATGGCCGAGGCTTGTCCGCCAATCACGTCGCCTGAGCCGTTAGAGTCAAAGCCGCCGCTGCCAGGAACGGCCAGAACTTCCGTGATGCCCGCCGCGCGAGTGACGGGAATGTGCTCGCTCGATGGCGACACCGCCGTGGCTGCGACGACGTCGGGGTTGTAGCTTCCCGTCTCTGTCGAATCGACGGTGGCGCTGACTGCGCCGATTTCCCGCAACCCCATCTGGGTAACCGAGTCGAACAACCCCGGGTAGACCTGCAGTCCTTTTGCGTCGATCACCTGGGCCCCCGTGGGGATGTCCAAGCCGACGCCAACCGCCGCGATTTTTCCATCGCGAATGACGAGTGTGCCGTCTTCGATGGTGCTCCCTGCGAGCGTGAACATTTTCGCGTGAGTCAGAGCGTAAGTAGTGGAAGGCCGGGATTGCGCGCTTGCCGTGCTGGGCAGGGCAGAAACCACGGTGAGAATCAGTCCAATACGCAAAGTGGTGGACGTGGTCTTCACAGCGCACCCCCGGACAGAACGGTCCCAGCCGCCGAGTCGCTGCCATCCAATCGAGGCGGCTTGGGTTTTTCTTCCGGTTTCTTTTCTTCCTGCTTTTTCTCTTCGGGTTTCTTTTCGGCCGGTTTTTGTCCGATGGGAACTGTGGCATCAGGCTTTTTCTCTTCCGGCTTTTTCTCCGCGGCTTTCTTAAATTTGTCGATGAGCGCCTTCTTTTCTTTTTCGTGCTCGGACCGTTCGGCCAAGTCGCGCTGGCGGTCGAAGTAGACGCGGCCATCGATCAGGGTTTTCTGCACAACGGCGTAAGCACTCAGCGGGTCGCGATTGTAAATCGCGAGGTCGGCATCTTTTCCGACTTCGATCGAACCTACGCGTTTCTCGATGCCCAGCTGCATCGCCGGATTCAGCGTAACCATCTTCAGGGCTTCGTCGTGCGAGAGGCCGCCAAACTTCATGCTCTTGGCGGCTTCCTGATTCAGGTGCGTGGCTTCTTCCGCGTCGTCGGAATTGATGGACACCACCACGCCGCGACGGGTCATCAGCGCCGCGTTGTACGGAATCGCGTCATAGGCTTCCACTTTGTAGGCCCACCAATCGGAAAAAGTGGAAGCGCCGACTCCCGCAGCAGCTAATTCATCGGCGACTTTGTAGCCTTCGAGAACGTGTTGAAAGGTGCGAACTTTGAAGCCAAACTCTTTCGCAACGCGGAGGAGCATCAGGATTTCATCTTCCCGGTAGCAGTGCGAGTGAACGTAGCGTTTGCCTTCCAGTGTTTCGACCAGCGGCTCGAGGCGCAGATCGCGGCGCGGCGGGATGAGATTTTTTTCACCGGCGGCGACGCGCTTGTTGTACTCATCCCACGCCTTCTTGTAGTCGCGGGCCTCACTAAATGCGTCGCGAATGGTCTCTTCGACGCCCATGCGCGTGGAAGGATACCGCCGGGGCTGACCCGGGATACTGAAGTTCGAGCGTTTGGGGTTTTCGCCAAGCGCGAACTTGATGCCGGGAAGCGCGCCTTCGAACGGAAGCTTCGCGGCGGGCTGGCCCCAGCGAAGCTTGATGACCAGCGTCTGTCCGCCGATGGCATTGGCGGAGCCGTGAAGAATGTTGGCGGCAGTGACTCCGCCCGCTAAATCTCGATAGATGTCGATGTCGTCCGGATTCAAAATCTCCGCCATATTCACCATTGAGGAGACGGAAACGCTGCCCTCGTTGATGCTTTCCGCAGCGATATGAGAATGGCAGTCGATAATGCCGGGCATGACGAATTGTCCCGCGGCGTCGATCACCTGAGCGTCTTTTGGAGCGCTCACGGATTGGCCGACTTCAGCGATTTTGCCGTCCTTAATAAGGATGGAGCCGTGTTCGATCGTTCCGTGCGAGACGGTCAGAATGGTAGCGTTTCGAATCAGAATGACGGCGGGCGCCTCTGGAGGATTTGCCGCGCTTGCCGAATACGGAAAGTAGGAGAGGCACAAGACGCAGAGGAAGGTGAGGAACATAGTCCGCAGGCAGCCGGCGTTTGGCACATTCGAAATTCTCACTGAGCACCTCCCTGGTTGACCATCGTCGAGGAAGCCGCGCCGGGTTTGACGCCGGTGAAGTCCAGTGACAAACCCAGCACGCTAATGGAGCCTTTCAGAGAAGATCCATCAAAGGTGCCGGAAAACGTGACGTCCGTGGGCCCCTGATCGAGCGTAATGTTGATCGTGAAGCTGAACTTGTCCACGCTGAGGTAGCCGCTGATGATCGAGGCGTTTCCGCGTTTGCCGTTGACAGAGCCGGAGATCGTGCCGTCCTTATCCATGGTGAGCTCAGCCGTAGATTCCTCGGGCCCTTCCGGCGTCGTGTAGGCGAGTTTCCATTTTCCAGTGATGTCGCCTTTCGGCGGCCCCTTGGGCTTCTCCGGTTCGCGAACCTCAAATCTGCGGCCGTCGACAAAAACAAATTTGATCTTCGTTTTTTCCTCGAAGAGATCGCCGTCGGTGACGACTAGATTGGCGATCTTCCCGTTTTCGATGGAGCCCAGGCGGTCCGCCACGCCGAAGATTTCCGCCGGCGACAACGTCATCGCGCGAAGAGCGGCTTCCGGCGCGAGGCCCGCATCAATCGATTTCTTCGCAGCTTTGAGGGTGTCCTTCGGCGCCGTGATGCCGCCGGAATAAAACGCAAACTTGACGCCCGCTTTGGCCAGCGCCGCCGGTGAAGAGGGTGCGCGGTCGCGGAACTGCAGCGTTCGCAGCGATGGCTTGTCCTCGGGATCGGCATCCTTCTCGGCTTCCGGCCATTTGAGATTCACGAGCACAGGAAGTTTTTTCGCAGCAATTTCCGGAGCGACTTCGTATGCCATCTGGCCGCCATAAATGGAGCCGTTGACATGCCACCGATCGACCAGTTCGAGGGCGCGGCGGAGCTGGACGGAATTGTTCGCCGGAATCAAAACGAGCGCGTGATCTTCCAGCGCGTCGGCAAGTGCGGCTTCCGTGCGGTCATAACGCGGCCGCGCCACACTGCGGGGATTCTTTTCGTAGGTAGCCTGCGCTTTGGTGCTCCATTCCGTGTCCAGCCAGACCTGATGAACGTAGGCGAGCACGCCCATGATCGAACTCGGAAATCCTCCGCCGAATCCTCCCGACGTTTGGAATGCCACCGGAATGGCCACTGGCGATTTCACCACCAGATCTCCCGCGCGTTCGCCTGCCAGATCCAGCACCGCCCCCTGCCCCGGGAAAATTCCCCCTTTGGGCGTGGAAACAACGGTGGTGAATCCTGCGCTGCGCCAAGTTTCAATGCGCTTGTCGCTCAGGCTGACGTCGTCCGCCGCGCTGCGCCATGGCGTGGAGTAGGGTCGGTCCTCCGGACCGTGCGCTCTCTCTTGTGAGCCGCGCGCTCCGCCTGCGCCGCCCGCGGGAGGAGGGGCGGGAATCCCCACATCGGTAAAGGAATCGACTAGCCCCGGGTAGACCATAAGCCCTTTGCCGTCAACGACCCACGCTTCAGCCGGAATGGCGAGGTCTTTTCCAACTGCGGTAATCAGGCCGCGAGAAACGACAATGGTCGCGTTTTCCAGGGGTGGAGCGGAAACGAGGACAACTTTGGCCCCGCGAATGGCGAAGTATTGCGGCTCGCCACCTTGCGCGCGAAGAGATGGCACAGCACCAAAGAGAACAAAAAGCGCCGTGAAGCAGACCGCTGACACACACCTGAGAATCAGGTTGGAACGCATGCAAGACTCCTCGCGAGAGCAATAAAAGGACACCGTCCCCCGGCAACCGTAAAGCTAGACGGATGAGGCTAGTGGGAAGTTTCCGAAGAGTCAAGAAGAGGAAGGTATTCGGTCACCATGTGCAAGTAACGTTGCGATTTCCCTTTTAGGGGAGCGGCACCGCTGCGCCCCTGTCACCCAGGCGTCGCACGCGCAATGCTGTCGCTAACTCCTCGCTCGTGAAGGATGGGCCCCCAAGCGAATTCGATAAATCTCAAAAAAACTCCGAAACAAAATGCCGGGGTCCTACGTTTCTTCTATTGCATTCCCATAGGGACTGTAGCATATAGGTATGGGTAACCCATAGGAGCTACAGGAGAACACGATGGGCGAAAGAGCGGACGTTTGGCAAGGCACGCTGGCCTTGATGGTGCTGAAGACCTTGCAGGCATTGGGGCCGCTGCACGGGTACGGGATTGCACGGCGCATCGAACAGACCAGCGGCGACCTCCTGGCGGTGAACTACGGAACGCTGTACCCCGCCCTGCTCAAGCTGGAGCAGGAGGGCTACATTTCCTCGGAATGGGGCACCTCGGACAACAATCGCAAAGCCAAGTACTACAAGCTGACGCGCGCCGGGCGCAAGCAACTCGAGAGAGAAGCGCGCGAGTGGGAGCAGACCACGGAAATTCTGGCGCGGTTCCTGTCTCCTGGAAAGGAATCGGCATGACGTGGCTGCGCACGCTGCTCCTCCGGCTCGCCGGGCTCTTCCACAAAGACCGGCGTGATCACGATCTCGCCGCGGAGATGGACAGCCACCTCCAAATGCACATGGAAGACAATCTGAGCGCCGGCATGAGCGCGGAGGAAGCGCGGCGGCACGCCCTAATAAAATTAGGTGGAGTGGAGCAGATCAAAGAAGCCCATCGCGAACAACGTGGCTTGCCCGTTCTGGAGACGCTGCTGCAAGACGTTCGCTACGGCGCGCGCATGCTCGGAAAGAATCCAGGTTTCACATGCGTCGCCATCCTTACGCTAGCCCTGGGAATCGGTGCAAGCACTTCCGTTTTCAGCCTGATTAATGCCGTTTTGATACGGTCGCTGCCGTACCAACAGCCGGAACGTCTTGTCTACGTCTGGTCCCCCAATCCGCGATTTCAATTGCCGATCGAATACCTCAACCCAATGAACGCGGACTTCTTCGATCTGCAAAAACAAAACCGCTCATTTGAAAGTCTTGCTCTCTTTGGCGTTGCGAGATTCAACTTGGCAAGCGAGGGACGAGCGGACGCTTTAGGCGGCGCGCGGGTTACCGGAGATTTCTTTTTGACCATGGGGATCGCGCCAGAGCTGGGGCGACCCGTGGACACAAGTGACGATCAACCTGGGCAGGAACAGGTTGCGGTCATCAGTAATCGCTTGTGGCGGACTCAGTTCGGAGCACAGCCCGACATATTGGGCAAGGCGGTTCTCCTCGATGCGCGACCCTATCGCATTATCGGAGTCATGCCTGCCGGCTTTGGATTTCCTCACGCGACGGACGTGATGGATGCAGCCAAGGTAACCGACATATGGATTCCTTGGGCCATGACTGCGGAGCAAAAGAACAACCGCAACGAAGGCGCGGGTAACGCCATCGGGCGGCTGCGTAAGGGAGTTTCCCTCAAACAGGCACAGGCAGAAATGAGCACGCTCATGGCAAAGATCGACCTGCTTCGCCCGGTGAAAGATCAAGGATTTGGCGCGCTGGTCATACCATTCGTCGCTTCCGTGACTGGGGCTCCACGCCACGCCTTGCTCCTCCTGATGGGAGCCGTGACGCTGCTGTTGCTTATTACCTGCAGCAATGTGGCAAGCCTGGCGATGGCTCGTGCAACTGGCAGAATTCGCGAAATGGGCGTGAGGGCCGCGCTGGGCGCCGGGCGGCCACGTTTGATTCGCCAACTCCTGACTGAGTCGCTCTTCCTGGCCACCGGCGGCGGTGCGCTGGGCTGTTGGATGGCGCTCGCCTCGATTCGACTTCTCATGCGAGTTGATCCGGGAACCATGCCGCGGCTGAACGAGACCTCGCTTGATAGCCGCGTTCTGTTCTTCGCTCTGGGAGTATCGGTGCTGACAGGTCTGTTGTTTGGATTGTTCCCGGCGTTGTCCGCTTCGCGTTCGGACCCCTCTGAGATATTGGCTCATTCAGGAACCAGAAGTGTACAGGGAACAAGGAGCCGGTTTCGCCAGGGACTAATCGTTACGCAAGTGGCCCTAACTGTTGTGCTGCTAACCGGCTCAGGCTTGCTCATTCGGAGCTTGATGAGAGTTCAGTCCGTGGAAAAAGGCTTCGAGCCGAACTCGACCGTCACAATGAGTCTTTCCCTGGACCAAAGATACAGCCAGCCCGAGCGGCAGATTCCGTTCTATCACAACCTGATCGATAGGCTCAGCGCGCTGCCGGCAGTGCAAGCGGCTGGAGCCGTGACCAACCTGCCCCTCGGACATGGCGAAACTCTGAGTTGGCTCACCGTGGAAGGCTACCCTTTTGACGAGAAGGTATTTTTTCAGACGCGGTCCGTTACACCCCATTATTTTGCGGCTATCGGCATCCGCCTCCTCGAAGGGCGGTCGTTCACGGATGACGATGCTACCGGGCGTCCGCTGGTAGCAATTGTCAACCGGACCTTTGCCGAAAAGTATTTTCCCAGCCAAAACGCTTTTGGGAAACGCTTTCATTTCATTGATGGCAACCCTAAACCGGCTTGGTGGACGATTGTTGGCGTCGTAGCTGACGTACGCCATGCGAGCCTGGAGGAGCAACCGCAGTTGCAGGCGTACCTACCGTTCTGGCAGTCAAGCGCTCCAGCCTGCTCCATCGTCCTTCGAACGAGCGCGGATCCTTTATCGCTTGCCTCCTCCGTTCGAAAAGAAATGAATACCATCGATCCTGCCCTGGCCGTCGCTGATATCCGCACGATGGGTCAGCTTGTCTCTGAATCGACCGCGATTCGCCGCTTTCAGACGTTTCTCTTATCAGTGTTTGCAGGTGCCGCACTCTTATTGTCTCTGGTCGGCCTATACGCGCTGTTAGCCTATTCGGTACGCCAAAGGACCGCAGAACTTGGCCTCCGCATGGCGCTAGGGGCGCAGAGGCGCGACGTCATGCGACTCGTCATTTCCCAGGGAGCGAGTCTCGCTTTCGCCGGCATCGCGTTAGGACTGGTCAGCGCTTGGGTGCTCACCCGGCTGCTGACGAGCCTTCTGTTCGAAGTCAAGGCCACCGATGCAATGACGTTTGTTAGCGTCGCAATCCTCTTCTGCATGGTCCGGCTCGCGGCCTGCTATGTGCCAGCCCGGCGAGCCACGCGCGTCGACCCGACGGTTGCGCTGCACTACGAATAGTCAGGAGATGATGCGATGAGATCAATTCGCGCATGGATGCTGCGGCTGGGCAGTTTGTTCGGAGGCGAGCGGCACGAGCGGGAGTTCGCAGCCGAGATGGAAAGCCATCTCCAAATGCACATCGAAGATAATCTGCGCGAGGGCATGAGTGCTGCGGAAGCAAGGCGGCAAGCGATGATCAAACTCGGCGGCGTTGAACAAACCAAAGAAAACTGCCGCGACCGGCGCGGCCTGCCGTTCCTGGAGGTGCTGCTGCAAGATCTGCGCTTCGGCGTTCGCATGTTCGTGAAGAACCCAGGCTTCGCTGCCGCTGCGGTGATTACATTGGCGCTGGGAATCGGCGCGAATACGGCTCTTTTTAGCGTCGTAAACGGCGTGTTGCTGCGACCGCTGCCGTATCGCGATCCGAGTCGCCTGGTAGTGGTCTCGTTGTTCAACCAAAAGACTCAGGAAACTTTCCCGCTTTGCGATGCCGATTTTCTGGATTGGCGCGCGCAAAACCAAGTTTTCACCGCTGTCGCGGCGTTCTCAGGCGCCCGCTTTAATATCACGGGATCAGGCGCCCCCGAACAAGTTTTGGGTGATGAGGTAACTGCAGAATTCTTTTCCACTCTGGGCGTAAAGCCCTCGTTGGGCCGCACTTTCCTGCCGGATGAGGACCGGCCCGGCAGCCCGCGTGCGGTGGTGCTGAGTTACAACCATTGGCGGCGCCGCTACGGCTCCAACCCGGGTGTAATCGGTCAGACAATTATGCTGAATGGTTCGAACTCCACCGTCATCGGCGTCATGCCTCCCAGATTTCTTCCGAGCGCGGAAACGGAGCTTTGGACCAACCTTGTGATGGACCCGCCGACCTTCCGCGGACCGTACTATCTCACGGGGCAAGCACGGCTGAAACCGGGTGTGACGATTGAGCAAGCTCGCGCGGAACTCACCACCATTGCTCACCGGATTGCGCAGCAGAATCCTCTCACCAATTCCAACATGAGCTTCCGGGCTACGCCGCTCGAAGAGGCCATTGTCGGCAATGTGCGTCCAGCACTGCTCGTACTCCTGGGAGCGGTTTTATTTGTGCTGCTCATCGCGTCAGCAAACGTAGCCAACCTGATGCTGGCTCGTGCCTCCGTACGTGAAAAGGAGGTTGCGCTACGTGCGGCACTGGGCGCGAGCCGCGCACGACTGATGAGGCAATTGCTGACGGAAAGCGTGCTTCTAGCGGCTATCGGCGGATTGTTGGGTCTGTTCCTCGCGAGATGGGGCTTGAGGTTGCTGTTGGAGTTTGGGCCGGGCAATCTTCCGCGCCTCGAAGAGATCACCATCGACGGCTCGGTTCTTGGATTTACTTGTCTGATTTCACTCGCCAGCGGAGTTTTGTTCGGGCTCGTGCCAGCTGTCCAAAGCGGCCGGAGCGATTTGAATCAATCGTTGAGGGAAGGCGGCAGAAGCGCGACAGACGGCCAAGGCCGGGGTCGGGTGCGCAGCATTCTGGTGATTTCTGAGATCGCGTTGTCGGTGATCTTACTTGCCGGCGCCGGCTTGATGTTGAAGAGCTTTCTCCGGCTGCAGGCGGTGAGCCCGGGGGTTAACCCTAACAACGCTTTGACAATGCAACTCACACTTCCGCAGCGCCAATACCACGAGCACAACCAGATGATCTCGTTTTATCAACACCTACTGGAGAAAGTGCAGAGCCTACCGGGCGTCGAGTCCGCCGGAGTGGGGATGAGCTTGCCGCCCAACTTGTTGGAAGTCACTGATTATTTCACCGTCGAAGGGCAGGAGGCGGCCTCCGAGCGGATGTTGGGGCTAGCCGACCTGGTGTTCGCCAGTCCCGATTACTTCCGCGCGCTGGGCGTTCCGCTGGTCAAAGGCCGGTACTTCAGCGCTGCGGACCGCGCCGACTCCCGAAAGGTCGCCATCGTGAATCGGACGCTCGCGCATCACTACTGGCCTAACGAAAATCCCATCGGGAAGAGGCTAAAGACCGGCGGCGCGGAGCGACCCAACAATCCCTTGATGGAAGTGGTGGGGGTGGTTGGAGACATCAAGTACGGTGGCCTTGATGCTGCGCCGGAGATGGTATTGTACGAGCCCTACCAGCAAGCCGCCTGGCCATCGATGTACCTGGTGGTGCGTACATCCTCCAAACTGAGCAACCCCGCGACTCTCGCCTCGGCGGTACAGAGTGCGGTTTGGTCGCTCGACAAGGACCTGCCCGTGGCGCATATCCGCACCATGGAACAACTTCTGTCCGAGTCCGTGGAGCAGCCGCGCTTCCGCACCGTGCTCCTCGAGATATTTGCTCTCATCGCTTTGAGTCTTGCCACGGTTGGAATTTACGGCGTCCTTGCCTACACCGTTAGCCGACGCAGACACGAGATCGGCGTCCGGATGGCTCTGGGAGCGAAGCGCACTGACATCCTCAGGCTGGTTGTCGGCCAGGGTATGGTCCTCACGTCGATCGGCGCAGCCATAGGGGTCGCGGGAGGCTTCGTGCTCACGCGTTTCCTATCCACATTGCTCTACGCCGTTCGCGCAACGGATCCCGCGACATTTGTGGGCGTGGTGCTTCTGCTGGTGGCGGTGGGGGCGCTGGCGTGCTGGATTCCGGCGCGGCGCGCCATGCGCGTCGATCCCATGGTGGCGTTGCGGTACGAATAAGTTTTGGAAGAGTTTCGAATTCGGAGTCTCGCATTTCGATTTCAATTTGCAGCCAGGAAGGCGAGCATGAGGCACCTGCGAGCGTGGTTTGTGAGATTCGGCGGATTCTTCCGCAGGAATCATAGCGAGCGCGAGATTGCCACAGAGATGGAAAGCCATCTCCAGATGCACATCGCAGACAATCTGCGCGCAGGCATGAGCGCCGCCGAGGCACGGCGCGAGGCGCTTATGAAGCTCGGCGGCGTCGAGCAAACAAAGGAAATGGTTCGAGAGCGCAGAAGGCTGCCCCTGCTAGAAGTGCTGCTGCAGGATGTCCGCTTCGGCTCGCGCCTGCTAGGCAAGAATCCCGGCTTTACCGCTGTCGTCGTGCTCACGGTCGCTCTCGGGATCGGCGCGAACGCCGCCATTTTCTCAGTCGTTCATGCCGTGCTTCTGAAGCCGCTGCCTTATCCCGAATCCGATCGTCTGGTGATGGTCTGGGAGAAGGTCTTTCTGCCGAATTATCAGAACGATGAGAACAGCCCCTCACCCGGCAATTTTTCTGACTGGAAAAGTCAGAATACGGTTTTCGAGAATATTGGGACTTACCGCAACCGCAGTTTTAATCTCACCGGCGCGGGTGAGCCGGTGCGCGTCGAAGGTGAGCAAGTTTCCGCTGGCCTGTTTTCCGTTTTAAAAGTGAATGCGGCGCTGGGCCGCGGCTTCACCGCGGAAGACGACCAGCCCGGCGGCCGGCACGTCGTGGTCATGAGCGACGGCTTGTGGAAGAGCCGCTTTGGATCGAATACGCAAATCCTGAACAAGTCAATTCTGCTCGACGGCGAGAGCTATGCCGTCGTCGGCGTCATGCCGCCGGGTTTTCATTTTCCGGATCCCGATGATCAACTTTGGGTGCCCATCGCCCTGACCCCCCAGGATCTGGCCAATCATGGGAGCCACTATCTGCTGGTCACCGCGCGGCTCAAACGCAATGTGACGCTAACGCAAGCTCAAGGGGAATTAAATCGCATCGCGCAACGTCTCACGGAGCTCTATCCGGATACCAACACCGGAGTGCTGGTCAACATGGTCGCGCTCCGGGAAGAGATTGCCGGCCCGGTGCGTCCGGTGCTCTTTGCCCTTTTTGGCGCGGTGGGTTTTGTTTTGCTGATTGTTTGCGCCAATGTCGCGAGCTTGCTGCTGGGACGAGCATCCTCGCGCCACCGGGAAATCGGCATTCGAATGGCGCTCGGTGCCGGCCGGATAAGAATTCTGCGCCAGCTCTTGACGGAAAGCGCGCTGCTCGCGCTGCTGGGTTGCGCGCTTGGAATGGTATTCGCCCGCTGGGGAATCCTTGCGCTCAAGCTGCTAAGCCCGCCGCATATCCCGCGCATGGACGGAATCCATATAAACATTTCTGTTCTTGCTTTCAGCCTGGCGATTTCCCTTCTTGCGGGATTTATTTTCGGCGGGCTGCCCGCACTCCAGGCTACGCGTGACAGCATGAATGACTCCTTGAAGGAAGGTACGCGCGAGTCTGCTCGCGGTGCGCGTCTCCGCACCCGCAATCTGTTGGTGGTACTGGAGACTGCCCTTGGTGTTGTCGTGGTGATCGGCGCGGGACTCCTTCTTCGCAGCTTTCTGATTCTCGAGCGCGTCCCGCTGGGTTTCCAGCCGCAGAGCGTCCTCACGTTTCGCGTGATTCCCCGCGGAGAAAGATACCTGCCGTTGGCGGGCCGCACGGCGTTTTACCAGCAGGCCCTCGAGCGCATCGGAGCGCTGCCCGGGGTGAAGTCGGCCGCGGCCGTCAGTTTCATTCCGCTGACTTTTGTTCGCGGCAGCAAGGGCTTTTCCATCGAGGGCCGCGTCCCGCCTGCCGCCGGACAAATCCCCATGGCCGGTTACGACGCCGTGACTCCCGGATATTTCGAATCGCTGCAGATTCCATTGCACAGCGGAAGAGATTTTTCATGGCGCGATACGCCACAAGGGCAGCGCGTCGTCATCATTAACGAAGCCATGGCCCGAACCTATTGGCCCGGCGAAGATCCTCTCGGGAAGCGCATCAAATTCGGTACGCCCGGTGATCCTTTTCCGTGGTGGACCATTTCAGGAGTCGTCAGCGACATTCGCGAATTCGACGTGCTTACGCTGCCGCGGCCGACCCTCTATCTCCCCGTTTCGCAGGCCGACGATTCGATTTATGTGCTGCGCGATTGGCTGGTGCGCGCGAGCGGCGACCCTATGACCATTGCTTCGTCTATTCGTCGAGCGATGCGGGAAGTGGATCCGGATCTGCCAGTATCGCGGCTGCGTAGCCTGGAGCAAGTACGAAGTATTTCCGTAGCGCCGCAGCGATTCAATTTATCGCTCTTTGGCCTGTTCGCGGTGCTCGCGTTGGTGCTGGCGGCGGTGGGAATTTATGGCGTGATGGCGTATAGCGTGGCCGAGCGGACGCGCGAGATCGGCATCCGCATGGCCCTGGGTGCGCAGCGCGGCAACGTGGTAAAGCTCGTGTTGGCGCAAGGCGTGCGGCACGCGGCGCTCGGAGTCTTTCTCGGACTTGCTGGCGCCTTCGCGTTGACGCGGCTGATGGCCAGCTTGCTTTACGGCGTGCGGCCGACGGACCCGATCACTTTTGCCGGTGTCACTTTGCTTCTTGCCGGCGTGGCACTGCTGGCATGCTATCTCCCGGCGCGACGGGCAATGCGCGTCGATCCCATCATCGCGTTACGCTTCGAATGAGGAGTCAGTCAGTCTCCCGTTTCTAATTTCTATTTTCTAAAACCTCTTCTAGCTTCTAATTCTCTCCTAGGGCTTTTTCTTTTTGAAGAGGCCGCTGAGCGCGTTTATGGCGTCGGCGGGATTTTGCCCTGGCGCTTTGGTGGCGCCGGAAGAAGACATGCCGCCGAGACACTCTAGTTGCGATTTAAAGAGATCTTTGGCCAACCCGCCGACGTCCGGAATAAATTTCGGCTCAGCGGTAGTGCCCTGAATTTGAAAAGGAACTTTCAGGCCGCTGCTGCTGCTGCAACCGCCAGCGCTGCTACCGCCCCCCGTAATCGCACTGAGTACCCCGCCGAGCCCGCCACCAGCCCCGGCCGCCGGGGCTGCCGAACTGCTCGCCGCTCTCGCGAGCGTGGCGAGCATTTTGAAATCGAGGGCGTTCTTTGAGTCCACCGTGCCTGCGCCGGTGAGATTCCCAATGGTTGGAAGGACCGCAAGAAAGTTTTCGGCCTGAATGCCCGTGGGTGCCACGCGGAGATTCGACGTGACCTTCTCGATGTTCAGGTCCTTGCCCGTTTTGATTCCCGCAAGCGAGGCGACGGAGGACATTTTCGAGCCAAGATCGAAGCCCGCGAGCAGGCCATTGAAGAGGCCGACGTTGCCGGTAATCACGAGTTTGTTGGTCGGCCCGGTCAGATTGAGATCGGAATTGAGTGTGCCGGCCGCGAGAGAAGCGCCTTTGGGAAGATGGATGCCGAGAGCAGGAAGGAAAGCTTCGAGATCTTTCGCGGGCATGTCTTTGGCGTCGAGCTTGATGTTGACGACGGTGGCTTCACCAGCGGATTCATAGGTGCCCTTGAGGCGGGCAGCGGCGCTGCCGATATTGAGGGTCGAAGGATTGAGGACGCCGGCGTTCTTGCTGAGATTGTATTTCGTATCGAAATTCACGGTGACGGGAACACCGGAGGGCGAGCCGCCGGCGACCAACAGCGCATTAGAAAACTTGACCGTGCCCTTGGTTTGCGCTTGGCCGCTTTGTGAGGAGAGGTTGCCGTCGAGATCGAGAAGGCCGCCGAGACCTGCGGAAGAATCGAGGAAACCCGTGGAGGCGAGATCCAAGGCAGTAACGCTCAGCTTGGCGTCGAGAGGAGTGAGCGCCGTGTCCGCTTGATCCACGGAGCCGAAAGTGCCCTCCAGCTTGAACTTGCCTCCGGCGGGCAGATCGGCGGTGACCGTGACTGGGAACTTGGTGGTTAGGGAAACGTCCGATGCCGTGACGTTGACGTGATCGTAGCTGCTGCGCCTCTCGGAACTCGTGGAGCCGACGATGATGCTGCCGTCACTCAGTGTGAGTTTCTTGACGGAAACCTCGGCGGCGTTTGCCGTGCCGGAAGTTTTTTCGGCGTGCGCCTCCTTGGCCTGGGACTTTGCGGCGGAACCGCCGAGCGAGGAATAATTCCACATGCCAGCGGCGTTGCGAAGGAGCGTCACCTGAGGACTGCCAATGGTGATGCCAGTAACGTTCAACGTCTTCGAGAAAATCAGCGGCATCATTTCGACGCCCACGTTCAGCGATTTGGCAGTGAGGAAAGGAGAGGGGCTGAATTTCGGGTCGTCGGCGATGGAGAGATTTTCCGCGGAGAGCGAACCGCTGAGAAGCGAGAGACTGATATTGCCCAATTGCACTTTGCGGCCCAGAGCGGCGGAAGCTTTCTCTTCGATCGTGGGTCGGAACTGGTTGACCGGGATCAAAAACGGCGTGACGAGAACCAGCACCACCAGCACGCCCACCGCGATGAGAACAATCTTCAATGTCTTATTCATGGCGACCTCCGATTCGGAAGGGGCAGGTGCAGATTGGGTGCGGCGAAATGATGGTAGCACGGCCGGAGCAGGTTGAGGTCAGTGCCCAATCCTCGCGAGTGAAGACCACTCGCCGCTGCTCATCTATTGTAGCTCCGGGCTCTCTCCGCGGCTCCCCCGCCCCACGGTCATTTCGAACGGAGCAGACCGACGTTTTCTTCCCGCTTTCGCTCGTGCGAAAGCGCCGCCCTGCGGATGTGAGAAATCTCGCTTCCTCTTTCCTTGGGCTGCGCAGTGAGAACTTTGCGCCATCACCCGCAGATTGTGGGTTTTAGATTCCTCGGTCCTTAAGGATCGTTTCACCCTTGGTAAGCCAAGACACGCCGAAGGCGACTACCGCAAGGGACTCAAGCCAAAATACTGGAGTAAGCCGCTCAAGAAGGGTTTTGACTGCTGGTAGTGCGACGACGACCTCAAGAAGATAGAAGCAAGGATGGTATATCCGCAGACACGATAGACGGTGTTTCTGTGTAGCTTTCGACGCGTGGGCTTTTTGTCTGGAGCAGTCTTGGTGAACAGCGCAAGGGAGAAGTAGGCAAGCGTCAGGAAGAGCAGGGCTGCGAACGATAAATGTAGGGTGCCAATAAGCTTATCTCGCGACGTTGCGCCCATGTCGGGTGTCGTTGGAAACAACGCCACGCTAATGGCGCAAAAATCCCTGCGATTTCATCTCCCCGGTCGTATCCTCTGCAGGACAATCCCAATGGCCTTCCGCAGGGCCAGGTAAGAGAGTACCAGGGAGTCTTGAAGGCCGGATTGCTGGTTCATAACGAGCCTCCGATCGTTTGGCAATGGCGAAAAAGCGGACTTCCGTTTAGGCTGAGCGCTGAGCCCAACCAATACCTCTCGCTAGGCGGGGCATTCCAAAAAGCTAGCGCTAGCTACTTTTATCTTGAAGGAAGATAGCACACGGAAGGAGGCAAAGCGGGCCTGCCGCGTGCCGCTCGGTTTTTGAAGCGTGCGGGTTTTGAATTTGTCCCTGACTAGCAACAATCCTTCGAGTGATCCGCGCTAACCCCCTCACCGTCAATATCCTTATCGCCTCAAACTCGGCCTCCAGCCCCAACAACCGGGGTCCTTCTTCGACTTCAGCGACTGGCCCGATCCCGGTGACGGCTCTGGCATTAAGGGCCCGGCTGTCTTTCGCCGTGCCGCCCTCGCCGCCGCCGCAATCCGCGACCAGGACAAAACATCGTCATGACCTTTATCTTGCATGTAGAGAGCGGGTCCAACCCGGCCGGGACAAGTTCCGGCCCTCCCGCTACAATAGGACGCGCCGAAGGACGATGCATGGCAGCGTTTGAAAAATTGCATGGAGCGCAGATCGGAGCGATCGAGCCGGTGATGGTGCTCGTTCCGGAGGGCTGGTTTGGGATGGGCTGCGAGACAGGGCGGGATGATGAGAAGCCGGTGCATCGCGTGTGGGTGGATTCGTTCGAGCTGGCGGCTTACCAGGTGACGAACGCGCAGTATGAGTGCTTCCGTGCGGCGACGGGTGGTGCTCCGCCCCCGCATTGGAATGATGCCAATTTCAATGACCCGCAGATGCCGGTGGTGGCCGTGTCGTGGCATGAGGCTACGAGCTACTGCGAGTGGCTGAGCGGCGCGACCAGGAAACGATATCGTTTGCCGAGCGAAGCGGAATGGGAGCGTGCGGCGCGCGGCAGCGCGGAAGGCTTTTTATACCCGTGGGGAGATACGCCTCCGGAGATGGTTCCCGATTACCACAAACGGTGGAAGCTGGGACCGGAGCCGGTGGGTCTGTATGCGCCGAACGCTTACGGGCTCCACAACCTCGGCGACAACGTCCATGAATGGTGCGCGGATTGGTACGACGACGGCTACTACGGGCGCTCGCCGGAACGAAATCCGCTGGGGCCAAAGAGGGGCACCCGCAAGGCTTCGCGGGGCGGCTCCTGGCGGCATCATATTAAGGTCACGCGCACGGCGGCGCGTTCCAGCATTCCGCCGGAGTTCCAATACGCGGATTACGGTTTCCGAATCGCGTGCTCGTTGGATGACTGAAAACGGAGCCGCAGTTGGCATGCTTCAAACCGAAAATTCCGTGCGCAAATTCGCGGCGTGGGCCGCGAGGCTGCAAGAACAAGATTTGTGTCCATGCTAGGATGAGTACATGCGGCACGGCTCATCGGCTCTGCGCGTGACTACTTTGTTGGTGGCCGTCGCCGCAAACGCAGCGGCGCAGCAGGAGCCAAAGCCACAAGACCTCCCCAATGCTCCGGCGGCAAAACAGGAAAACACGCCGCAGAAGCACCAAAATCGTTTCAACACAACCATCGAAGTTCTTGGCCGGCGGTCGATTGTCTTTCCGGACATTGCCACCGATCCGAACGCCCTTGGCGCCAGAAGGAAATTCAATCTCTTCGTGGATCAAAGCATCGCTCCGTTCCACTTTGTAACCTCGGCCGCGGGCGCGGGAATCGATCAAGCCAGAAATGCGTTGCCCGGTTATGGCCAGGGAATGAGCGGATACGGCACGCGTTTCGGGTCCTCGCTGGCGACCACCACATCGAACAGTTTTTTCGGAACGTTCGTCCTTTCGTCGATGCTGCGGCGGGATCCAAGATACTTCGTAACACTGCATGGCGGTTTCGGGCATCGTGTGGCCTACGCGCTGAGCCGCATCGTGGTAGGACGCACGGATGACGGCAAGTTGGGCGTGAATTGGCCGGGGATGATCGCACCTCTGCTGGCTGAGAGTCTGGCGAACAGCTATCTGCCGGTGAAAGAACAAACGGCTGGGCGGACTCTTCAGCGCTATGGATTGCGGATCGGCCTGAACACTGCCAGCAATGCGCTCCGGGAATACTGGCCGACGATCTTTCGCAGTCTGCGCATAACGAAGATCGCTCCGGGGCTGAAATCGGATCCGGCGGCTAGGCGCGTATTGAGGAATTCAAGATAACAAGAACAAAGGCCGGGGCGGGACCGGCAATCATCAATCGCAATCTCGCGGTCCTCCGGCGGATGCTCAAACTGGCGGCACGTCAGAGATTGATTGCAAGGAGCCCGTTTGCGGAAGTTGACTTCCTGGACGAGAGAAGTAAGCGCCGCCGGGCCATCATACTGTCCATTGCGGCACAGAGGAGGTTGGAGCCGGTCGCACCACCACTCCTACGTGGGCTGATTGTGTTGCTTGCCGATACCGGGCTGCGAGTTCGGAAGGAAGCGCTCTCCCTGAAGTGGCAGGATATCGACCTCCAAAGCGATTGATTTATGTACGCCAGTCCAAAACTCCTGCCGGCAGAAGAGTGCTGGAAATGACGAAGCACTGTCTAAGCACCTTGTGGGAATGGATGAAAGCTACAGGGCCAAATTTCTCACCCTATGTTTTCGCAAACCCGAACAGGCCAGATGTCCCCCTGAAGAGCGTCAGGAAGACATGGGCTCCCGCACTGAAGGCGGCCAAGCTAGATTGGCGACCCGATTTATGACCTGAGGGCCACCTTTGCCTCCAGGCTGAGCGGACTTAGAACAGCAGACAATCAGGTCGCAGGAATGCTTGGGCACTCCTCACCCAGCATTGTCAGCACATATGCAAAGGTCACGGATGAATTCCGTCACGCTGCCATTCAGAAGCTTGACGCTCTTTGGGCTCGTTCATCTGACGAGAAACCGGCAAACTCATATTCCGCAGAAAATCGGAAACCAGGAACGAACTGGGTGAATTAACGTAGATTAACGTAGATTCTACTTTATTCTAGTTGTGTGGTAACCCCGAAACCGGACATGGGCGGCTCTCCTGAGGAACACTCGCGACTAACGGATATAATCTAACAACATGATCCCTGCTTCCTACAAACCGCGGAAGAAGTTCATGGAGCTGGCTGTCGCGGAGGCCAAACGCGCCGGTGACCGAGGCGACTATCCCATCGGCGCGGTCATCACTCGCCTTACGGGCAGACGCGAAGTGGTCATTGCCAGCGCCGGTAACCGAGTAAAAACCTCGGGATCAAGCATCAAACATGTAGAATTGGAAACGCTCAAATATGTATCAAGCGGCTATGGCCGCTACCTGCCGGACTTCGTCCTCTACTCCACGCACGAGCCCTGCGCCATGTGCGCCGGTGCCTGCGTATGGTCTAGAATTGGCGCGGTCGTCTACGGCGTTTCCCAGGAAGACATTGCCGCCTATGGCCGCAAGCGCGGTACGGAAGACTACAAGTGGCGAGCTTGTCTCATCCCCTGTCAGCTCGTCTTCGAGAAGGGCAATCACCTCATCCCCGTCACCGGCGGTTTTCTCCGAAAACAATGCCAAAAACTTTTCAGTTACAGAGCTGCAAAGTGATCCCTGCTTTTGCTAATCCTTTCGGTTCTCCGGTAATCCGACTGTGGGACCTGACAATATACCCCAGTGGATTCTCGCTAGCGCCCGGTGTCGTCGACCCAATACTCGCGTCTATATTTTGTCACCCATTGTGGCCGGCCCTTCGTAGCCACATGTAGCGCGTGCAGGCCGGGCGTGGGATTCGCTGGTTGGAAACTTAGAACATAATAACTGGGTATGTCATTCGATAGCGCGATCAAGCCTGCCTTCAGATCCTTAGCCTCTTGGAAGTGAAAGAACTCACCGCCGGTGAGTTGGGCTAAAGATGCAGCCGTGTTTGTACGCAGGGCATTGCGAGCAGTGAGAAAGGTCATGATGGCCAGCCGAAGAGGCGGAGCAAGCTGACTGATGCAGTCAAGCGCCTGCTTGCTGTAGTGACCTTCATACTCGGAATCGGCCCCAATGCGACTGAAACAGCCATGCTCGGGTCCAGGGTCTTTGCTACTTAACTTTGACGCTTCGTGCGAGACTGCCGAGTGCGTACTCGAGAAACCGAAGCCGTATATCGCCGTATTCGTATCGCTGACAAGGCGCAGAGCGTCATTCAGTGTTGTCTTACTGCTTTGGTCGATCGTTTCGCTAAGCAACAAAATGATGCGCCGATAGCGCGTGGGCTGCTCCCGCAGCTGCGCGACAGCGAATGCAACTGCATCTAAAATGGCCGCATCATGGTCGCCCTCGGAAAGGGTTGCAAGCGCGTTAGAAGCATCTTCTGTTTTTGTCGTGAAAGGGACTATCAGGTGCGGCGTACCGTCGAAGCCGATGACGGCGACGCGGTGCTCTACGTTGCCGATCAACGCGTCGAGGACAGAGTCTAGTTCTTGGTAGTCAGCGAGATGGCTTGCGCCGGCACCGCCCGTCTCAACTGCGATTGCCAACGCCAGCGGCTGCGAATCAGTGTCTTGTTCTAGTGTGAGAAGTTGCGATGCGCCGTTATCGGTTAGAAGGAAGTCGTCAGCCTTGAGGTCAAAGACTACATGTCCGTCCTTAGTGTTCACAAAGACCGGGACCATAACCAAATTGGAATGTACCTTCACTGTAGGCTGGTCCGTACCGCTCTCTTGGGCCATGCATACACTGGCGAGGCAAAGCACGAAAATCAAACTGGAAAGAGACCTCATAAGGCAGATTCCGCTGTGTACAATCCTAACACTGAGAAGGCGAATACCTCGGGTGCCGGACAGTGGAGTCAAAAGACATTGTACTGGGTGCAGACGATTCAAAAACGCTTGCGCGACTAATTCGTAAGCGTCAACCGCAGACCGTCTTGACAGCCTGGTTGGTCGAAATCCTGCCTAGAGTTCTTGGCTATCACTTCTAAACCAAGTCGGGTAGCTCGTCCCGCGAGATCAGCAGATGGATTGATCGGGCCTGCCCGGGCGTTCGCGCGATGAGCCCGCGCGCTTCGAGTGCCAAGACCATCTGATGTAC
>Ga0066709_100000435_pt1 | contig 22077 bp, 15 predicted proteins | sample GraSoiAngelo_158_FD_79665 | JGI IMG/M metagenome (GOLD analysis project Ga0066709, IMG submission 79665) | Grasslands soil microbial communities from the Angelo Coastal Reserve, California, USA - 14_1009_16_30cm | ecosystem: Environmental > Terrestrial > Soil > Grasslands | place: USA...
CGTCCCGGCCGTGCCGGCCCGCGTCCCGGCCGCTGGTCCGGCCGGCGCCGGTACCGGCATCCCGGTTTTCCACCGGATCCCCGGCGATCCCGCTGCCATCGAGTACCCGGGCGCCCCGGGTGGCCCGCAGCGCTGGGGCTGCGCCGGTTGCCCGGACGGCCGGGAGGCCTTCCGGGCGACGCTCCTCGACGCCGCCGAGCGCGGTTGGCACGGGCTGCTGCTTCCCGCCGACCCACGGCTGCTCGACATGCTGCGCAATCCCGACGATCCCGGGTACCGTCACGATCTTCAGCTGGCCCAGGGCTGAGCCCGGCGGCCGGCCGCGGCCCGCTGCGGGTCGCGTCGGTTGACGTTCTTGGATGAAGGTCTACGATTTTCGTTATCCACGATCAGCCGGTGACGACCCGGGCGGCAGGTCAGGTCCTGGTCGCGTCGGCGCGAGGGACGGAGACGGCCATGGAGCTCACCCGGCGCCAGTTCCTCCAGCTGGGCGCGACCAGCACCGGAGCCGTCGGCCTGTCGCCGCTCGGCTTCGACCTGGTCCCCGCGCGGCAGGTCAAGCAGCGCCTGCGCGTCGAGGGGGCGAACGTCTCCCACACGGTCTGCCCGTACTGCGCCGTCGGCTGCGCACTGGTCGCCTACACCAGGAAGGCCGCGAACGGCAGCGTCGACCTGCTCCAGATCGAGGGCGACCCGGACAGCCCGGTCAACGAGGGACGGCTGTGCCCCAAGGGTGCGAGCGCCTTGCAACTGGCCGTCTCCCGTCGTCGGGTACCGAGCCCGATGTACCGGGAGCCGGGCGCGACGGAGTGGAAGCAGGTCTCCTGGGACTTCGCGCTGGACCGGCTGGCCCGCAACATCAAGGCCTCGCGTGACCGCACGTTCGTCACCACCGACGCGGCGGGCAACGTCGTCAACCGTTGCGAGGGCATCGCCTTCGCCGGCGGCGCCGCGTTCAGCTCCGAGGAGGGGTACCTCGCCACCAAGGTGATGCGCGGCCTCGGCGTCGTCTACCTGGAGCAACAGGCCCGCGTTTGACACGGTCCAACGGTGACCAGTTTGGCCGCCACGTTTGGCCGAGGGGCCATGACCAACCACTGGCGTGACATCCGGAACGCCGATCTCATCCTGATCAACGGAGCCAACCCGGCCGAGGCCCACCCGGTCGGCTTCCAGTGGATGCTGCGCGCGAAGCTGGACCGCGGCGCGAAGATCATCCACGCGGACCCGCGCTTCACCCGCACCTCCGCGGTCGCCGACACGCACCTGCGGATCCGCACCGGCAGCGACGTCGCATACTTCGGCGGACTGATCAACTACGTCCTGCAGAACGAGCTGTACCACAAGGACTACGTGCAGTACGCGACCAATGCGGCGTTCGTGGTGAAGGACAGCTACCAGTTCAAGGACGGGCTGTTCAACGGGTACGACCCGCAGAAGCGTGTCTACGACGCCACCTCCTGGGCCTACGAAACCGGCCCCGACGGGTTCGCCAAGACGGATATTCAGAACCCTCGATCGGTGCTCAACCTGATGCGCGAGCACTACCGCCGGTACACCCCGGATATGGTCGCGCGGATCACCGGTATCCCGCAGGACCAGTTCCTCCAGGTCGCCAAGCTCGTCGGCGAGATGGGCCGGCCGGACAAGGTGATGACGATCGTCTACGCGGTCGGGCTCACCCACCACACCACCGGCGTCCAGCTCATCCGGTCGGGAGCCGTGCTGCAGTTGCTGCTCGGCAACATCGGCCGGCCCGGGGGCGGCATGAACGCCGAGCGCGGCCACGCCAACATCCAGGGCAACACCGACCACGCGATCTCCTGGGACATCCTGCCCGGGTACCTGCGGGTACCGGCGCCCGGTCAGCACAACCTCACCGACTACGTGACCCAGAGCGCGTCCAAGAAGCTGCAACCCACCTCGCTGAACTTCTTCGGCGACAACTATCGCAAGTTCATGGTGAGCCTGATGAAGGCGTGGTACGGGGAGAAGGCGGTCAGCGCCAACGAGTACGCCTTCGACTACCTGCCCAAACCGGCGAGCAACGCGTCCTGGTTGTCGATCTTCGACCAGGCGCTGCGCGGCAAGATGGAAGGGCTGATGCTGTCCGGGATGACGGCGACGAGCATCGGGCCCGACTCCAACCAGGTGCTGCAGGCGCTGTCGAAGCTCAAGTGGCTGTGCGTCATGGACGCGTTCGCCACCACCAGTTCCGAGTTCTGGCGGGCACCGGGCGTCGATCCGAAGTCGGTGCAGACCGAGGTGCTCATGCTCCCGGCCACCCACTGGATCGAGAAGGACGGGTCGTTCACCAACAGCGGCCGCTGGGCGCAGTGGAAGGAGCAGGTGCTGCCGCCGCAGGGCGAGGCCCGCCACGACCACTGGATCCTCGCCGAGGTCTTCCAGCGGGTCCGCGACCTGTACCAGCAGCAGGACGGCAAGTTCCCCGAGCCGGTACTCGCCCTCACGTTCCCGTACGCCGACCCGCGCCGGCCCACGCTGGACGAGATCGCCAAGGAGATCAACGGGTACGACCTGACCACCGGCAAGCGGCTGGCGACCTTCGCCGGGCTCAAGGACGACGGCAGCACGAGCGCGGGCGACTGGATCTACACCGGGCACTACCCGGAGACCGGCAACCTGACCAAGCGCCGCGACGGCATCCAGAACCCGGCGAAGAACGACCCGACCGGCATGGGCTTCTACCCGGGCTGGGCGTGGAGCTGGCCGCTCAACCGGCGGGTGCTGTACAACCGCGCTTCCGCCGATGCGCAGGGCCGGCCGTGGGATCCGAAACGGCCGGGCATCCGGTGGGACCCGACGGCCGCCAAGTGGGTCGGCGACGTGCCGGACTACCCGCCGACCGCCGACCCGACCAAGCCGGGCGCCCCGCTGCCGTTCATCATGACCGGCGAGGGTACCGGCCGGCTGTTCAGCAACGGGGTGGCCGACGGCCCGTTCCCCGAGCACTACGAACCGGTCGAGTCGCCGATCGACAACCCGCTGCATCCGTCGGTGTCCGCGACCCCGGTGGCCTTCCTCTACGACAAGGCGGCGGGCCGGGACAACCGGTTCGGTACCTCGGCCGACTACCCGTACGTCGCCACCTCGTACCGGCTGACCGAGCACGAGCACTACATCACCCAGCAGGTTGAGCACCTCGTGCAACTGCAGCCGGAGCCGTTCGTCGAGATACCCGCCGAACTGGCCAAGGAGAAGGGCATCAAGAACGGCGACAAGGTGCGCGTGTCGTCCAAGCGCGGCAAGCTCGAGGTACGCGCCGTGGTGACGAAGCGGCTCGGCGCGCTGCAGATCGACGGCAAGAAGGTGTACCAGATCGGCATCCCCATCCACTGGGGCTTCGTCGGTATCAACACCGGGCAGCACTGGCTGGCCAACGCGCTGACCCCGTTCGTCGGCGACGCCAGCTCGCGTACCCCTGAGTTCAAGGCGTTCCTGGTCAACCTCGAGAAGATGTGACGTGGACCGGGTGTCGAGTCCCTATCCGACCCACCGCCGGCGGGCGGAGATCCTGCGTGACCGGTACCCGTTCGCGGCCGAGGTGCTGGCCGTGTACCTCGCCCTGCTCGACGTCTGGGACGATGCCTGGGCGCTGACGCAGGAGGAGCGGCCGCGCCACCTTGCCCCGTGGGCGACCGACCGGATCCTGCCCCGGGTGGTGGCGGCCACCGAGGCGACCGGCCCCGAACCACTGGCCAAGGCCAGCCGTGAGCTTCTCGACGCGGGGCGGCTCGACGAGGCACTGGTCGCCTGGCTGGCCGGCGGTGAACTCCCGCCGGTCGAACGGTACCTCGCTCGGGCGTCGCTGTATGCGCCTTTGCTGGCGCTGGGTCCGGCGGCCGCCGAGGCGTGCGCGGACGACCCGTCGCCGCGGGGCGACCGGCGCTGCCCGTGTTGCGGCGGGCCACCGCAGGTCAGCTTCCGCGGCGATGCCGGAGACCGGCTGGTCGCCGGCCGCCGGCAGCTCACCTGCGCCCGGTGCGGGCAGAGCTGGAACTACTCGGCCAGCGCCTGCCCGTACTGCGGGGAGACGTCGGGGTCCCGGCGCACGATGTACGCCGAGCGGCGCGACGGACCCGTCGTCGGGCGGGACGGAACCGAGGCAACCGACGGGGACACCGACCCGCCGACGTTCCCGCATCTGCGCATCGAGAGCTGTGCGAGCTGCGCGCGGTACCTGATCGACGTCGACCTGGGCAGCGACCCCGGCGCGGTACCGGAAGTGGACGAGCTGGCGGCGCTGCCGCTCGACCTGTACGCGGTCGACTACGGACTAACCAAGATCACACCGAACCTGATGGGGTTCTGATGGTCGAGATCACGCCCGGCCGGGCCTACGGATTCTTCACCGACACGAGTGTCTGCATCGGATGCAAGGCCTGCGAGGTCGCCTGCAAGGAGTGGAACCAGCTCCCCGGCAACGAGCCGGTCTTCGGCGACGGCTTCGACAACACCGGCAGCCTCGACTCGCAGAACTGGCGGCACGTCAAGTTCATCGACAACGTGGCCGACGAGACCATGCAGGCCGGTGACGGCAAGGCCTGGCTGATGATGTCCGACGTGTGCAAGCACTGCAAGCACGCGAGCTGCCTTGAGGTCTGCCCGACCGGTGCCCTCATCCGCACCGAGTTCGACACCGTCTACATCCAGCCCGACGTCTGCAACGGCTGCCGTGACTGCATCGCGGCGTGCCCGTACGGCGTCATCGGCCTGGACGAGCACAGCAACGTCGCGCAGAAGTGCACGCTGTGCTACGACCGGCTGCAGGGTGGGATGGAACCCGCCTGCGCCAAGGCCTGCCCCACCCAGTCGATCCAGTTCGGCCCGGTCGACGAGCTGCGCGCGAAAGCCAGCCAGCGCCTGGACGACCTGCACGGGCAGGGCATCGCGCAGGCACAGCTGTACGGCGCGGACGACTCCGTCTACGGCGGCCTCAACGCCTTCTTCCTGTTGATGGACAAGCCGGAGGCGTACCACCTGCCCAACGCGGCGAACGCGGTGCTGCCCAGCCGCAACAACGCGCGCGGCTACCTGGCCACCGCGGTCACCGCGGTACTGGCGGTCATCGGCGGCCTGGTCGCCCTGCGCCGGCGCCGTGAGCCGGTGCGCGAGCCCGTGCCTGAACCCGTGCGCGAGCAACCCGAGGGAGGTGAGTGAGGGTGGTGCTGGCCGAGGCGGAGCACTTCGTCCGCGCTCCCAACTGGACCTGGTACATCCTGTTCTACTTCTTCCTGGCGGGCCTGTCCGGCGGGTCCTATGTGCTGGCCACCCTGCTGCGCCTGCGCGGTGACAGCGCGGCGGAGGCGGTGGCACGGCTCGGGTACTACGTGGCCTTCCCGACCATGCTGGTCTGCCCGATCCTGCTGACCCTCGACCTCGGTCAGCCGCTGCGCTTCTGGCACATGCTGGTCAACACCACGCCCGGCCAGCTGGTGCCGATCTTCAAGTACTGGTCGCCGATGTCGGTGGGCGCGTGGGCACTGGTGGCGTTCGGGCTCTTCGTCACCGTGTCGTTCCTCGACGCGCTGCGCCGCGACCGCAGGGGCATCGAGGGGGCCGGCCTGCTCGCCAAGCTGTGGTCGATCGCCGGGGCTGTCGTGGGCCTGTTCATCGCCGGGTACACCGGCGTCCTGCTCGCCGTGTCCAACCAGCCGGTGTGGAGCGACACCTGGGCCCTCGGCGGCCTGTTCCTCGCCTCGGGGCTGTCCGGTTCGGCGGCGCTGCTCGGCTGGCTGGCCCGCCACCGGCGCGCCGCGCAGCCGGCGGCCGGCGCGTTCGTCCGGGCCGAGCGGGTCTTCCTGCTCCTCGAACTCGTGCTGATCGTCGCCTTCGTGCTGACGCTCGTGCCCGCGGGCACGCTCGGCCGGGCGTTCGGCTTCCCGTGGATCCTGCTCTGGGCGCTCGCACTGCTGTGCGTCCTGCCGTGGTTGCGCAGCCGGGAACGCACCCGGTCCGCGGTCGCCGCCGACGGTACCGTGGCCGCGCCCGCCCGGGTCGTCGTGGCGCCCGGTCTCATCCTGACCACGCTCGCACTCATCAGCGTCCTGGCGATCCGGGCGGCGGTGATCTTCAGCGCCCAGTGACCGCCCTGGTCACAAAACCGCGGACGCGGGTACCCCTCGTCAGGGGTACCCGCGTCCGGGGTTTCACCGGTCAGGTCAGGTAGGCCAGCACCCGGTTCATCAGATCGGCCTTGTCGGCCGCGGTACCGTACGCCTCGAACGGGAAGGCCAGGAAGACCACCTTGTACGCGCCGGCCGCGACGGTCAGCGCGTCCGACGCCGAGGAGTCGTCGGTGAAGGCCGCCGCCGCCGGGGCGATCGGTGTGATCTGATCCTCGAACGCCGCGTTGAGCACCGAGTGGTCCAGCGGGACCGTCCCGATGCCGTTGCTCACCGGGTTGCCGGCCACGCCGTGCACGTTCGCCGTCGGCTTGTCGTTCTGCGTTTCCGAGCCGTCCCAGTTGATGTGCAGGTAGTTGTGCACGAACGGGGTGGTACCCGCCGACTGGTCGAGGATGTCCTGCCCGGACATGAACAGCCGTCCGCCGCCGTCCAGGTACGTCGCGAGCTCCGACTCGTACGCCATGATCGGACCGGGGAAGGCGTTGCCGGTGAACCAGACCACCCTCTTGTGCGCGGTCAGCATCGACAGCGGAACCGTCGGGTCGGCGGACAGGTCCCAGTAGCTGAACCCGACGCCGTCCGCGGTCAACGCGTTCTGGTAGAAGCTCTCCACGTTCGGCCCGCCCATGTCGCCGTCGACGATGAGCGTGTCGACGGTGACCGCGATCGTGGTCAGCTTCGCCGTGGCGGTCACCGACGGGTCGGCCGCCGACGTCGCCGTGAGTGTGGTGTCGCTGGTGTTGCCGTTGGCGGCCGACGCCGGTACCGCGACCTTGACGCACAGGTCGAGGGTGCCGCCGGACGGCACGCTCGCCGTCGAGCTGAGCTGCGTGGTGCAGGTCGGGTCGAAGACGTGCGCGGTCCACGTGCTCGTGGACGCCAGCGCGTACGAGTCGGCCATGAAGCCGGCGTTGGTCAGCCGCACGGTGTATGTGGCGTCCGTGCCGGCCCGCCCGCCGCCCTTCTGCGCGGCCGGGGTCAGCGTCACCGCATGCGCCGGCGCGGGCGGCAGCGTGATCGCGAACACGTGCATGTCGCCACCGGTCGCCTGCGGCAGGGTGATGCTCGCGACCGTCTTGGCCACCGAGACCGGCGCCTCCATCGCGAAGACGTACGTCTTGACGTTGTCGCGCTGGTTGCCGGCGGCGTTGCGGTACGGCATGGCGACCGCGATGCTGTTGCCCGGCACGGGTGGGAACCCGCCGGCCCCGAGCGTCCAGTCGCTGAAGTTCGCGGTGAACTGACTCGTCGTGCCGTCGGTGTAGGTGACCGTGGCGGTACCGCCGGCGCCGGCGCTACCCGCGTTGGTTGCGCTGCCCAGCAGGCCGATCCTCGATGCGTGCGCGGGCGCCGCCAGCGGGATGGTCTGCCCGGCCGCCTCGATGTTGTCCAGCGTGGCTACCGGTTCATCCGGCCAGGTGTAGCCGATCCCGTTCACGGTGACCGTGCCGCCCGGGGTGACGCCCTGCGCGGCCAGTGCCTGTGCGGAGTAGCTCCAGCCGCCGCCGTCGTATGTGGCGGCGCTGGTGTTGGTGTCGTCGGTGATGCCGGCGTTGGTGAAGTACGGCCACAGCTCGCCGAGCTTGGCGACCGCGACGGCGAGGGTGACCGTCCGGTGCCCACCGCTGGCCGTGGTGAGGTCGAAGCTGACGTGGTACCGCCCGTCCGGCGTACCCGCCGCGGCGCTGACCGTCAGCGGCGTGCTGGCGCGGCGGCCGTTGCCGAGCGTCGAGGACCCCTGTGCCGGGCTCACCGTGAGGCCGCTGTCGGCGTGGGCGGTCCAGGTGACCTTCTGGTTGGTGCTGGAGGCGTTGGCCAGCAGCAGCGTCGAGCTACCCGAGGCGCCCGGCTGCAACACCAGGTTGCTGGGATCCAGCGAGGCGAGTACGGGCTGCTCGCCCAGGTGGTACGACGGCGGGGCGTCCTGCGGTGCGGTGCCCCAGGTGCTCGGGCTCGTGCCCATTGTCCAGTCGAGCGTGGCACCGGCGGCGAGCGTCGAGAACGGCACGTACAGCGTGTGGTACGGGCTGCCGTTGAGCTTCAGGTTCTGCACGTAGAAGGTGGTCGGCGAGGCCCCGGGCGCGTTGATGTTGACCGTCTTGCCGTTGGGCAGGTTGATGCCGATGTGCGGGAAGCCCGGACCGTTGAACACGAGGTTGTCGTTGCCGGAGTTCTCCGGGTACATGCCCAGCATTTCCCAGACGAAGGCGGAGCTGTTCGCGCCGAGGTCGTCGTTGTCGGGCAGCCCGCTGGGCCCGGGCCGGTACATCGTGTTGCGGATGTTGTTGACGGCCTGCTGGGTACCGGCCGGGTCCTGCGCGTAGTTGAGCGCGTACTGCTCGCCGAAGCCGAACTCGTTGGTCAGCAGCGCGTGCATCCCGCCGGCGTCCGGCTGGGACAGGAACTCCCGCAGTGCCGGGGCCACCTGTGCCTTGCCGCCCAGCAGCGTGAAGAGGGCCGGGTAGTTGTTGGGGACGTTCCACAGGTACTCGTAGGCCGATCCCTCCACGAACCGCGTCGAACTGGTCGGGGTGACCCCGGGGGCGAACGAGCCGTCCTGGTTGCGTCCGTTCAACAGGTTGTTGGACAGGTTGAAGACGTTCTGCCAGTTGTTGGCCCGCGCCTGGAGCATGTCGGCGTCCGCGCTGTCGCCGAGTGCCCGCGCGAAGAACGACAGCGCGAGATCCTGGCTGTTGTATTCGAGCAGCGTCGGCACGAACCCGTGCGGGTTGCAGCAGCCGTACCTGCCGTCCTCGGGCAGATAGCCGTAGGTGGCTTCCAGCGCCTCACCGGGCCGCACGTCGTTGACCGTGGTGGCCTGCGCGAGCATGGCCTTGAGCGCGCCCGCCGTGTCGAAGGCGCGGGCGCCGAACGCGTAGTAGTCGGCGATGATCGACTGCGCCGGGTCACCGACCATCACGTAGTTGTTCAGGTGCAGGTACCCCCACTGCTGCAGGATCTTGTCCTGGCTGTAGTAGTTCAGCAGCGACTGGGCCTGGTCGCTCGCCGGGGCCGGGTCGAGCATCGCCTGCAACTGCGAGAGCGAGTGGAAGGTGTCCCAGCCGGAGAAGACGCCGTACTGGTCGTGCTGCCCGGCGCCGATCGTGTGCACCTTGACGTCCGCGCCCATGTACTGGCCGTTGACGTCGCTGGTGATGTTCGGCTGGATGAACGCCTTGTAGAGGTTGCTGTAGAACTGCTGGGTCTGGGCGAAGCTGCCGCCGGCCACCTGGATGCGCCCGAGCAGCTTGTTCCACGCGTCCTGGGCGGCGCTCTTGACGTTGCCGAAGTTCCAGCCCGCGTTGTCGGTCTGCCAGTTCAGCCGGGCGTTGTCGTCGCTGACGTACGAGATGCCGAGCTTGGCCTGGACGACGGCGTTGCCGGTGGTGTTGAAGGTGACGTACACCGCGCTCGGCGTACCGTTCGCGGCTTTGATGATCTGCGACGAGCTGAACGGCTGGTCGAAGGTGATGTCGAAGTGGACCGTGTACTCCTGCCGCTGGTTGTCGTTCATGACCTCGCCGCAGAAGTGGCCGCTCGTCTGTGAGCCGCTGACCTCGTTGCTGCCCAGGATCTGCGCGGTGCTCGGCGCGAACTGGCCGTTCTGGCTGTTGCGCAGCTTGATCAGGAACCCGGCCTGGGTGGTGGCCGGGTAGGTGAACCGGCCCATCGAGCTGTGCGCGGTCGCGGTGAACTCCGACGTGATCGTGTTCGGCTGGTTGGTCTGCGCCGAGTAGTAGCCGGCCTGCGCGACCTCACCGTTGTTGGTGAACGGGGTCATGATCGCGTTGGGGTTGCCGCCGGGCAGGGTACCGGTGATCGGCAGCATCGGGACGTCTCCCGCCGCGCCGCAGCCCGGTCCGCTGATGTGGGTCAGCGAGTACCCGGTGATCGACGAGTCGCCGAAGCTGTACCCGCCGCCGGCGTTGCGGGTGGGCATCGTGTCCGGGCTCCACTGCACCATGCCGAACGGCACTTCCGCGCCGGGGAACGTGTTCCCGCCGCCGGTGGTCCACGTCCGGGTGTCCACCATCGGCGCCGGATCGGTCACCGCCTGGGTGACCGTTGCCTGGTTCTTCGCGCCTGCCGGCAGCTTGGTCGCGGGTACCGCGCCCGGACAGTGGACCGGACGTCCGTTCGATCCCCTGGTGCAGGCGGCGGTGTCCGACCCGGCCTTGCCGGGCTTCGTGCCGGCGCCTGATCCTGCGCCGGCGGACGGGCTGGGGTTCGGCCCGGCCGCTGCGGGCGTCGCGCTCAACAACGCCGCACCGCCGAGGATGGCGGCGGCAACCAGGCCGACGACGGCCCGGCGGCGCGAGAACGGTGGCGGCTGAGTGGCTGGCATCGACAGCTCCTCTCTCGCCGGGGAGCCGACAAGATCCCCAGCCGCGGTGACAACGTTGTCGATGGTCCGGAAATTACGCCCGAAGGCTCATCGGTGTCAATGTTGCTGTAGGAGCTTTCCGGCACGTCCGGATGCCGTGGAACCCGGCCCGGGCGCGGGTTCCACGGCATGCTGCGGTTGCGGCGGTCACCGGTCCTGAACCAGCCCCAGGACGTTGCCGTCGGGGTCGGTGAAGGTGGCCACCAGGCGGCCGCCACCGACGTCGTGCGCCGGCTCCTTCACGGTCGCACCCGCGGCGGTCACCTCGGCCAGTTTCGCCTCGATGTCCGGCACCTGCCAGTAGGCCACCGGCGAGGTCATGCCCTGCGGGCCACCGCCCGGTACCAGGCCGATGTGCTGGCCGCCGGCGTCGAAGCCGACGTAGTAGGACGAGTCGGCCTGCGGTGGCATGCCGAGCAGGGCGGCGTACACCGCCTTGGCCTTCGTCAGGTCGGACACGGGATGCAGCACGATCGTGACGCCCTGCGGGGAAGAGTCGGTCATCGTCACTCCTCAGGTCGTGGGTCGGATCGACCCGGTGTCCCCATAGCATTTCGTCCGGCCCGGCCGGTCCGCATCCGTGGCGGCCACGGAGCCGCCATGTCGTCCTTGATTAGAAAACTTTCATACGGCTCTACCGGTTCCGACCCATCTTGTACGGTTCTGTAGGTATGTCCGTATCGAGGTTGGAGCTTGAAATGATCCGTCGCACCGTTGTCGTCGCGTCGACCATCCTGGGCATGACGCTCCTCGGCGCGCCCGGCGCCATGGCCAGCGTGGCGCGCGCCGACATCACCGGTCAGGCCACGGCGGCCACCAGTTGCACCGGTACCCTGCACGCCAGCAAGAGCCCGACCGCGGTCACCGTGACCGGTACCGTGCAGTGCACCGCCGCCAGCGTGCTCGCCGTCAATGCCGCGGCCACGGCCGCGGGTACCGCCGCGGGTACCGCCGGGCAGGTCTCCGTCGCGGCGACCAGCCCGGTCAACGCCGCCGCGAACGTCACCACCGCCGTGGACATGACGATCCCGCTGCCTGGGTGCACCTCGGTGACCGCCGCCATGGTCGACACCGCCACCGGCGCCACCGTGGCGACGACCACCGGCTGAACGGCTTGCGGGCGGCGGCATCCCGGACGCGGATGCCGCCGCCCACCCGTCGATGGCGTGCGAGGATGCCGGCATGCTGCGCCGTCTCCTGCTGGTCCTGGTACCGCTGCTGGTGGCGTTGTTCGCGGCGCTGGCGGTACCGCTGGCCGCCAACATCGCCCAGCGCGAGACCCAGACGGTGTACCTCGACCGGCTCGCCGACGCGGACCGGTTCGCCGCGCTCGCCGACGACGCGTTGCGCCGCAACCGCAACCAGAGCCTGGCCCGCGAGATCGCCACGTACGACCGGACCTACGGCATCGCGGTGGCGGTCTACGGTCCGGACGGCCGGCCGGTGTCCGGACTGGTCTCCGGGCCCGGCTTCGACGCCGGTACGCCGGGCGTGCGCGACGGCCTGGCCACGGCCCTTGCCGGATACCGGTCCGACCACATCGCGACGGTGTGGCCCTGGCAGCAGGCCTCGATGGTGGTCGCCGAGCCGGTCGGGCGGGACAGCGGCGTGATCGCGGTGGTGGTGACGGTGTCGCCGACCGACCGGCTCCGCTCGACCGTGCTGGTGCGCTGGGGGGAGCTGGCCGGGCTCGGGGTGCTGCCGTTCCTGCTCGCCGTCCTGGCCGGGTGGCAGCTGGCCCGCTGGGTGCTGCGGCCGGTCCGCGACCTCGACCGGGCCACCGTGGCCATCGCGGCCGGGCGGCTGGACGCGCGCGCCGTGACCGTGGCCGGTCCACCGGAGCTGCGCCGGCTGGCCGGCTCGTTCAACACGATGATCGACACGGTCCGCCGTACCCTGCGCCGTCAGCGCAGCTTCGCCGCCGACGCCTCGCACCAGCTGCGCAATCCGCTGGCGAGCCTGCGGCTGGCGGTGGACAACCTGGCCGGGTACGTCGAGCCGGAGGGTCAGGACCTGCACGGCGTCGCGGTCGCCGAGGTCGAGGAGATGGGCCACGTGGTCGACAACATGCTCGCGTTGACCGCGCTGGAGGGCACCACGCTGGCCGGTACCCGCCAGCTCGTCGCGCCGGTCCTCACCGGCCACGGGTCGCGGTGGGGACAGCTCGCCGGGGAGCGCGGCATGGTGCTGTCGGTCGAGGTACCCGACGACCGGATCGCCACGTACGTCCCGCCCGACCCGCTGGGCAACCTGCTCGACGAGCTGGTCGGCAACGCGTGCCGGCTCAGTGGCGGCTCGACGGTGGTGGTCCGCGCCGTCGCCGAGGGCGTCGACGTCGTGCTGTCGGTGTGCGACGACGGTGCCGGGCTGTCCGCGCAGGACCGGGCCGCGGCCGGCAACCGGTACTGGCGCGGTGCGGCCCATGCCGAGATCCCCGGTACCGGGCTGGGGCTGGCGATCTGCCGGGAGGTGGTGGACGCCTGGGGCGGTACCTTGACGCTGCGGGCGGTGCAGCCGCACGGGTTGTGTGTGCGGATCGCCCTGCCGGCCGCCGGCCCCGATCAGGGCTTGACCGAGCGGAAGTAGTTCAGCGCGCCCGGGTGCAGCCGGACCGGCCCGGTCGAGATGCCGGACCGGACGTTGATCCGGTTGGCCTCCAGGTGGCCGACGGCGATCCGGGCCCGTTCGGCGAACAGCGCTGCCGCGATCCGTTCCACCACGTCGTCGGCGAGGTCGGGCCGGGCGAGCAGCAGGTTCGGCACGGTGAGCGTGCCCGTCGCCGCCACCCCGGGATAGGCGGAGGACGGCAGGACGGCCGGGGTGTAGGAGTCGCCGTACCGGTCGGCCAGCGCCGCGGCGTACTGCTCCAGCGGGATCAGCCGGATCGCGGTGCGCCGGGCCAGGTCGGTGATGGCCGGGGTGGGTACGCCGGTCAGCGACAGCATCGCGGCCACCCGGCCGGCCGCCAGCAGTGCGGCGCTGTCGGTCTGGTCGGCGTCGACCAGGTGTGGCCGGATCCCGGCGAGGTCCACCAGGCGGTTGGCGGTGAACCGGGTACCGGAGCCGGCCGCGCCGGACGCCACCGGGCGCCCGTCCAGGTCGGTGAAGGAACGCAGCGGGCTGGCCGTCGGTACGACCAGGTGCATCCAGCTGTCGTACAGCCGGCTGATCGCGGTCGTGTCGGCCGGCTGCCCGCTCGCCAGCCCCTCGACGACGGCGTCCAGCGAGGCGAACGCGAGGTCGGTACCCCCGCCGGCGAGCAGGTGCAGGTTGTCCACGGACGCGCCGGTCTGGATCTCCCGCACCCGGGTACCGGGGAACCGCTCGGCGAGCACCCGGACGAGCTGGCCGCCGATGGCGCGGTACACGGCGCCTTTCGGGCCGGTCGCGATCCGCAGCTCGGCCGGTGCGTCGGCGGGGGCGCGCCCGGCCCCGGCGACCAGGAAGCGCCCGGCGGCCGTCGCCGAGACCACAGCCGCCGTCGTGGCCAGCCCGGCCCCGAGAACCACCCGGCGCCGCACGGTCAGCCGCTCGGCTCGGTGCGCAACCGGTACCCGACGCCCCGGACGGTCTGCACGAACCCCGGATCGCCAAGCTTGCCCCGCAGCGAGGCGACGTGTACCTCGACCGTGTGCGGGTTGCCCGCCCAGGTGGTCTGCCACACGTCGGCGAGCAGCTGCTCGCGGGTCACCACGGTGCCCGGCCGGCGGGCGAGCGCGCCGAGCAGGTCGAACTCCTTGCGGGTCAGGGCGACCTCGCGGCCGTCCACCTCCACCCGGCGGGCGTCCACGTCGAGACGCAGCGACCCGACCTGCCGGGTACCGCTGACGGCGGCGCCGCGCGCGGCGCGCCGCATCACCGCGTCGATCCGGGCGTTCAGCTCGGCCACGCCGAAGGGCTTGACGATGTAGTCGTCGGCGCCGGTGCGCAGCCCGTTGACCCGGTCCCGTTCCTCGCCCCGGGCGGTCACCGCGATGATCGCCACGTCGCCGCGGCGCCGAAGCTCCCGGCACACCTCCAGGCCGTCGCGGTCGGGCAGGCCGAGGTCGAGCAGCACCAGGTCGACCGGGGGCGCCGCCAAAGCCTGCGCCGCGGTCGGCGCGCAGATCACCCGGTACCCCCGGGCGCGCAGCGCGGTCTCCAGCCCGCGCGCCACGCGCGGGTTGTCCTCGACCAGAAGCACGCGCATACCACACCCTAGTTCCCGGTACCGGCGCCAACGTTTCAGATTTCGCGCAACTCTCCCGTGGATACCGCGGCCCGCAGCACCGCCGGCAGCAGTTCGGGTGCGCTGTCCTTGACCAGGAACCGGCATGCCCCGGCGGCGAGCGCGTCGGCGCTGACCCAGCCGTCGATGCTGATCGCGACCGACGGGAGGCCGAGCTCGCGGGTGAGCGTGCGCAGCAGCCCGAGCCCGTGGCTGGCGTCCGGCAGGAGGACGTCGACCAGGACGACGGCCGGCGCCGCCTCCCGCGCGAGCTCCAGCGCGGTGGACACGTCGGCCGCCACCCCCACCACCTCGATCCCCGATGACGCGGCGAGAAAGCTGCGCAGCGCCGTCCGCACCCGCAGGTCGTCCTCCACGATGAGGACGCGGATGGCCGCGTCTGCGTTGTCGCGGGCCACCGGCGGCTCCTCGGACGGGGCGAGACTCGTAACGCCAGTCAAACACCGGACCGGTGATGCCTGCAGGGCGCTTCGACCCGACCCCGCCGCGACATTTGTCGCACCGCCGGCCCAGGGCGCCGCCCGCCTAGGGACTGGACACCAGCCCCTCCCGGATCGCCCACAGCGCGGCCTGCGTCCGCGACGCCAGGCCGAGCTTGGACAGCACGTTGCTGACGTGGGTGCGCGCGGTCCGCTCGCTGATCACCAGCGTGTCGGCGATGTCGTGGTTGGACTTGCCCTGCGCGACCAGCACCAGAATCTCCCGCTCGCGCGGCGTCAACCCCATGGGGGTACCGGTGGGCGTGATCAGCGACCGGGTCAGCTTGCGGGCCACCACCGGGTCGAGGTGCACCTCGCCCCGGTGCGCCGCCCGGACGGCCGCGACCACCTCGTCGGCCTCGGCGTCCTTGAGCAGGTACCCGGCCGCGCCGGCTTCCAGCGCCACGTGTACCCGGTCCGCCTCGCTGAAACTGGTCAGCGCGACCACCTCGACGTCCGGGTACAGGCGCTTGATGGTCGTGGTGGCGGCGATGCCGTCCATGCGGGGCATGACCAGATCCATGAGGATGACGTCGGGCAGCCCGTGGTGGGCCGCGAGCACGGCCAGTTCGTCGAGCGCGGCCCGTCCGTCCACCGCCTCGCCGATCACCTCGATGTCGTCGAGCATGTCGAAGAACGCGTGCATCCCGCGCCGGACCACCGCGTGGTCGTCGACGAGGAAGACCCGGATCCCTTGTGCGGCAACCGACCCGTTCGCTGTCATGTGCTCCTCCGCCCAGGCGTGCCGCCGGTTGTCGTGGCTTCACCGGGCAGCGGTGGCGACAGGACGTCCGGCACGATCACCCGGACCGTCGTACCGGCGGGCGAGCTGTCCACGCTCAGGCGGCCGCCGAGTCGTTCCGCGCGCTCACGCATTCCCGCAAGGCCGAGGTGTCCGGGGTACGGCGCCTGCGGATCGAAGCCGACCCCGTCGTCGGCGACCTCCACGACGAGAGTTCCCGCCGCGCCGGACGCCTCGTGCAGGCGGATGTCGACCCGGCCGGCGCGGGCGTGCTTGACGCTGTTGTGCAGTGCCTCCTGGACGACCCGCAGGAGTTCCCGCTCCGCCTGCTCGTCCAGCGGTAGACGGTCGGCGCCGCCCTGGACGTGTATCTCAAACTCCTCCCGGGCCGCAACCGCGGCGGCGTGCCGGCGTACCGCGGCGACCAGCCCCTCCTCGTGCAGCCCGTCCGGCCGGAGCTGGAAGATCAGGGCCCGCATCTCGGCCAGCGCGCCCTGTGTCAGGACCCGCAACTCGGCCAGTCCCCGGGTGACCCGTCCCTCCTCGTCGGCGCCCTGCCGCCGGACCGCCAGCTCCACCGCCCGCACGTGCAGGTTCATCGAGAACAGTGCCTGGGAGACCGAGTCGTGCAGCTCTCCCGCCAGCCGGTGGCGCTCCTCGCGGCGGTGCGCCTCGGCCACGGCGGCGGACGCGGCGCGTTCCCGCTCGACGAGGAACACGCGGTGCAGCGCGGAGGCGAGCTGCTCCTGCAACGCCACGTACATCCAGCCGATCGGCGGGCCGAGCTCGAACAGCACGAACCCGAGCTGCTGCTCCCGGAAGTACAGCGGAGCGGCGACCATGCTGTACGGCATCGCCCGGCGCAGCCGGTCGCCCGGCACGAGCCGCACCGGGTCGAACACCGCGCCGTCCGGCGGTACCTCGACGGGTGCGCCGTTCTCGTAGGCGAGCAGCAGCCGGGACCGGTCGGTCGGAGTGTCCACAGTGGACCCGTAGGCGACGAGGTAGCAGCCGGGCACGCCGAGGCGGGGGAGCTGCCCGGCCAGCGCACGGGCGAGCGAGTCGAGGTCCGGGGCGGTGATCAGCTCCTGGCCGACCTCCCGGACGATCTGGTTGCGCTTGTGCGCCAGTACGTCGCCGTACCGCCAGTACCGTTCGGCCGTCTCGCTGAGCAGCATCTGGGCCTGCAGCCACAACTGCTCGGCGCGGCCGGTGTCGTCGGCCACCAGCTCCCGCAGCCCGAACAGCACCCGCCACCAGTTGTCCACGCTCTCCCCGTCGGTCAGGCTGAGCTGCACCAGTTCTTCGAGCCGGCGCAGGAACGCCTCGGGCGACTGCCCGTCGACCGCGCCAACGAACAACGTCGCGAGCATGTCGGGCCAGTCGGCGGGCAGTCCCGTGGACCGCTGCATCAACGCCTGCCGAAGGTGATCGTGCGGGCCGGCCCCTGCCGTACCGGCCGGCCCGCTCAGCGACGCGGTCGGTCGGCAGCCGCAGGAGTGCCGCACGATCAGCTCGGTCGGCACCATGACCGTCGGCGGCACCGGCTCACCGTGCAGCAGCGCGAGCAGGGTCTGTACCGCGTACCGGCCCATCTCCCGGAACGGCGCGTGCACGGTGGTCAGCGACAGGGCGCCCGCGCTGACGTTGACGGTCTGGCGGACGACCCCGGTTTCCCCGGTACCGCGGTCGACGCTGAAGTCGTTGGTGTACATGTTGGCGAAGTCGTCGAACCCGACGACTGCGATGTCCTCAGGCGTCCGCATGCCGGCTGTCGCCAGCGCGGAGAGCACGGCCACGGCGAAGTCGTCGTTCGCGGCCACCACGGCGTCGGGCCGCTGGCCCTGGGCGAGCATGCGGGTGACCGCGGCGGCGGCCTCCTCCGGTATCCAGGCGGAGGCCGGCGCGCTCACCAGTTCGGGGTGCTCGACCAGCCCGTGGGCGGCGAGCGCGTCGCGGTACCCCTGGTAGCGCTCGCCGGCCCCGTCATGGTTGGTCGGGCCGCTGATGAAGGCGATCCGGCGGTGACCGTGCGCCTCGATGAGGTGCGTGACGACGCTCGACATGCCCTGCCGGTTGTCCATCAGGATCACCGGTGCCGGCCCGAGCGGCTGCTCCACGCTGACCGTCGGTACCGGTCCGAACCGGCCGCACAGCTCCGCCAGCCGGTCGGCACCCACGTTGATCCCCAGCAGGCTGGTCCAGACGATCAGGCCGTCCACGGTCTCGTCGCTGACCAGGTCGTAGATCGCGTTGGCCTGCTTGCCGAAGCCCGGGGCGTCCAGCGCGCCGCCACAGAAGCAGATGAAGTCGCACCCGTGGTCGGCGGCGGCGTCGATCGCACCGAGCCACTGCTCGCTGACCAGCTCCAGCAGTTCCTGCGTCAGCATGCCCAGCACCGGACGCCGCGCCCCATCGGGCCGACCGTTCGTCGTGATCATCGGCGCCGCCTTGGTCGTCGCGGCGACCACCGGAGACACCGGCCGCCGGTCCAGCGCACGGGGCTCAGCGTACTCGCAAACTCACCAACCGGTCACGGCCGAACGGGCCTCGCTGTCAGCCGTCGGTGGACTCCCGCCGGGACGCGCTGACCGCCAGCTCCACCCGCGAGCGCAGGCCGAGCTTGCCGAGGATGTGCGACACGTGGGTCTGCACGGTACGCCGGGACAGGTACAGCTTCGCGGCGATGTCCGGGTTCGACAGGCCCTCGGCGACCAGGAACGCGACCTTCAGCTCGGTCGCCGTCAATGACTCCCAGCCGTGACTGGCCCGCTTGTGGTTGCGCCGATTGCTCGCGTGCACGCCGAAGGGGCGCAGCCGGGCGACGGCGCGGGCGCTGTCCCAGCCGGCGTCGAGCGCGGTGTAGAGGGCGAGCGCGTGGGTCAGCGCCGCGCGGGCCTGGGTGACCTCGCCCCGCCGGGCGAGCACGACGGCGGCGTTCTCGTACCCGTACCCCTCGTGCAGCGGCCGGCCGGCGCGGCGGAAGGCGTCCGCGGCGGCGAGGAGCGGGGCCGGGTCGTCGTCGGCGAGACCCTGACACACCAGGGCGGTACCGCTCAGGCTGTCGACCGGATCGGTGGCGGCCAGTTCGCGGGTGGTCCGCGCCAGGTGGCCGGCCCGGTCCCGGTCGCCGACGACGGCGGCGAGCCGGGCGAGGTCGAGGCAGATCTCGTGGCTGGTCCGGCGGGGCTGGAGCGGGGACGGCTCCAGCCATACCGGGTACAGCAGGTCGAGCGCGGCGCGTGGGTTCCCGCGCGCCTCCTCGGTCAGCGCCTGGGCCCACAGCGCGAGGTGCCGGTACACCCGGCCGCCCACGCTGCCGTCCGCCGGGACCGGTGTGCACGGGGGCGGCACACCCTCGCGGTGGACCGCGATCAGTGCGGCCACCGGCGCCAGCGCGGCGCCGAGACGGTACGGGTCGGGAAGCTCCAGGCCGGTCCGGATCTCGGCCAGCGCGTCGTCCCAGCGGCCGTCGAGGAACCGCAGCCGGGCCCGGGTCGCGTAGTGCGCGGCCAGATGGGTACCGCCGGCGCGCTGGTTGTGGCGCACCCCGTCGGCCAGCGCCTCGTCCGCCTCGGCCAGGCGGTCCAGCCCGAGCAGGCAGGCGCCGCGCACGAGGTGCGGATTCAGCTCCAGGTCGGGCGGCACCCCGGTGGCGAACGCGGCCAGCGCCCGGTCGACCAGCGCCAGGGCTCGGGGCAGGTTGCCCAGAACAAGCTGGTGCGCGGCGAGGATGTGGTAGCCGTACCCGACCGACGCGGCGTCCCCGCAGGACTCGCCGGCCACGATCGCCTGGTGCGCCGAGTCCGCCGCCACGTCGAACTTCTCCAGGACGAGGAAGCTCAGGGCCGCCAGGCCGTGGAAGCGGCCCGCCTCGGCCGGCGTCAGGTCGGGGGCGGCCAGCGCCTCCCGGACCGTGGCCACCACGTCGGCCAGCCGCCCCTGCTGGTACCGTGCCCGCGCGAGCAGCCAGCGCAACGCCCCCGGGTCGCCACCCGTACCGTCGGCGAGCGCGGCGTGCGCCACCTCCTCGGCCTCGTCGAGGTCGCCGGTCCACAGCAGCGCGCGGGCGAGGTGCGGGCGCAGCATCCGCGCCCGGTCGCCGTCCGCGATGGCCAGCGCCCGGCGCAGCAGCGGTACCGCGAGGTCCGGCGCGCGTACCGTCAGCGCGTCCGCCGAGGCGGTCACCCAGTCGACCAGGTGCCGGTCCACCGTGGTACCGGCGACCAGGTGCTCGGCGACCCGCTCGACCGGGGCGCCCGCCGCGGCCATCGCCTGCCCGGCGCGCAGCCGCAGCGCCCGGCGCACCGACTGCGGCTGCAGCGCGGAAAGCGCTTCCCGGATGAGCGCGTGGCGGAACGCCAACGCCTGCCCGGTATCGACGAGCAGCCCGGCGGCCACCGCGTCGGTCACCGCGTCGGCCAGCGCCGCCACGGACAGGTCCAGCACCATCGACAGCTCTGTCACGTCGATGTGCGGCCCGAGGATCGAGGCCGTGGACAGCACCTGCCGGACCGGGCGGGGCAGGACGTCCAGCCGCTGCTGCACCGCCTCGACGAGGGAACGGGGCACCGGGAAGCTGGTACCGGCGTCGATGTCCGCGACCCCGCCGGTGATCCGGATCGCGCCCTCCCGGTCCAGCGCGGCCAGCAGTTCGCCGACGTACATCGGGTTGCCGCCCGCCCCCGCCACCACCCGCAGCAGGGCCGGTCCGGCGGGCGCGCCGAACCGGTCCGCGACCAGTTCCGCGACCGCGCAGTCGGACAGCGGACCGAGCGTCAGCGACTGCGCGCCGTGCGCGAGCAGCCCGCGGACCAGTTCGGTGGCCGTCTCGTCCTGCGCCGTCCACCAGGTCGCGAGGGCCAGCAGCACCGACTGCTGCGCGAGGCTGCGACCGAGCCGGTGCAGCACCACCATGCTCGCCCGGTCGGCCCATTGGACGTCGTCGACGATCAGGGCCACCGGACCCTGGGCGCACCGCCGGTCCACCAGGTCGAGGACGGCCTCGGTGACCACGAACTCGTGGTTGCTCGCCGCGCTGGTCTGCGCGTACCCGTCGACGTCGCGCAGCAGTGCCGCGACCCGGCCGCAGCCGGCGCCGGCGCCGTCCGGGTGCGGACCGGCGGTGATCCCCAGGCAACCGTCGACGACCGCGAAGGGCAGCCGCTGCTCCAGCGCCGCCGCGCCGCCCCGGAACACCTGTACCCCGAGGCTGTCGCACTCGGCGGCCACGACGTCGAGCAGGGTCGTCTTGCCGATGCCCGCTTCGCCGTCGAGCACGACCGCCGCGCCGCGCCCTGACGCGACCTGCCGGACAAGCGCGGACAGTTGATCGACCGCGGCCTGCCGGCCCACCGGTGCCGGTACCCGTCGTGCCGCCGCAGCCAATGTGATCACCTTTCCCCCTGGGTAGCGAGAGTCGGGTGGGTGGGCAGGTCGCGGTGCAGGCCGCGCATAATCCGCCTCCGGGACAGGTACAACACCGTGGTCGTACCGATGAGAATGCCGGCCGGGACAACCCGCGGCATCTGGCGGCAGACCGAACCTCGGCCATCACCTCCGGCAACCCGTACCGCGGCTGCCGTCGCCCTCCGCATACGACATGTGTCGTACGCGGCTCACCGCATGGCGTAGTGGCGCAGCACGTCGGCGGCGCTCAGCGCGGTGTTGTAGACGGCGACCTCGTCGACGGTGGCGGTGTCGGTACCGGAGCCGATGAACAGCGCCTGCGTGGTGTTGGCCAGGCTGTTGCCGGGGGTGCCGGTGGCCACGGACGCACCGTTGAGGTACAGCGTCATCGTGGTGCCGTCGTAGGTGCCGACGAGGTGGTACCAGACGCCGGTGGTGATCGCCGCGCTCTTGATCGAGTAGGTGACCCCGGCGACCTTGCGGGTGAACTCGACCTGCCGGTAGTTGGCGGTACCGGCGGCGACTCCTTGGGCTGGTAACACGTGCAGGCCCCAGCCGTCGGCCCCGCCGTCCTTGCCGACGATGTCGCGGACCGACCCGTCGAGGGTGAACGCGCTCGGTTTTATCCACGCCTCCACGCTGTACGCGGTGGTACCGGTGAAGTCGTAGTTGTCGCCGAAGCCGAC
>Ga0066709_100000436_pt1 | contig 22074 bp, 19 predicted proteins | sample GraSoiAngelo_158_FD_79665 | JGI IMG/M metagenome (GOLD analysis project Ga0066709, IMG submission 79665) | Grasslands soil microbial communities from the Angelo Coastal Reserve, California, USA - 14_1009_16_30cm | ecosystem: Environmental > Terrestrial > Soil > Grasslands | place: USA...
CGCCTTGGCCGCGGAGCGGGCGATCGGGCCCGGCAGCTGCTCGACCAGCGTCAGCTCGCGCTCGTAGAAGCGTCGCGGCAGCAACCCGTTGACCACCACGGCGTCGAGCTCGCGACCGAGCCGCTCGTGCAGGCCGTGCTGCACTTCGAGCGCCTCCGAGACCGCGGTCTCGGACGGCTGTGCCACGGCGAGATAGCCGCTGTGCTCCGGGGTGGTGAGCAGCGCCCGCACGCGCTCGGTCTGCGCCGCGACCGGGCCGACGCGTGGGATCGCGCCAAACGTCATCGGCGACTCGAGCATGCCGAGCGCGTGTCCGGTCGCCGGCGCGTCGAGCACCACCAGGTCATACGCCCCGGTCGGCCCCCGTCGGCGCTTGCGCTCGGTCAGCTCCCACACCTTGACCATGCTCACGAGCTCTTTCGCCCCCGGCGCGGCGGCCGCGAAGTACTGGAAGGTGCTGCTCGTGGCGAGCAAGCGACCGGGGATGCGCCCGCCCAGCATCTGGAGCCATTCGAGCAATGCCTGGTCGGGGTCGATCGACAGGCTCCAAAGATCGGCCTGCAGGCGTGTCTCCCGCCCGGGATTGGCGGCGGCGCGGGAGTACAAGAACGACAGGCGATCCTGATGTCCGACCTCCACGATGATCGTGCGCAGGCCGCGGCTCGCGGCCAGCAGGCCGATCGCGGATGCGATCGTCGTCTTGCCGGCGCCGCCCTTGCCGGTGACGACTAGCAGCCTGCGTGCCAGCAGTGATGTCATCGCCGACGGAGTCTGTCTCAAACGTGGCCCGTCGGACGCGACCTACAATCGTGCGCATGACGATGCCCCCGGTCGAGCTCCAGATCGAGCAGCAGATCGCCTATGACGAGCGTGGGCTGGTTCCGTGCGTGGTGCAGGACTGGAGCAGCGGCGAGGTGCTGACGCTCGCGTACATGAACGAGCGCGCGCTCGCGCGCACTCGCGCCACCGGTGAGCTTCACCTGTACAGCCGCTCGCGCGAAGCGCAGTGGCACAAGGGCGAAAGCAGCGGCAATGTCCAGACGGTGAGGGCGTTGCGGCTGGACTGCGACGGCGACTCGCTGCTCGCGCTCGTGGACCCCGCCGGGCCCGCGTGTCACACCGGCGAGCGCACGTGCTTTCACCGCGGCCAGCAGCGGCCGGCGGCGCCCCACGAGATCCTGCCACGGCTCGAGCGGACGATCGGCGAGCGCGCACGCACGCGTCCCGACGGCTCCTACACCGTCGAGTTGCTGGACGACCCGCCGCGCATCGGCGCGAAGGTGATCGAGGAGGCCGGCGAGCTCGCGCAGGCCGCGCGTGAGGAGTCCGCTGAGCGGGTGGACGAAGAGGCAGCCGACGTCCTCTACCACCTGCTCGTACTGCTGCGCAGCCGTGCGCGCGAGCTGGCCGACGCCGGGCGGGTGCTCGATGGCCGCAGCCGCTGAGGCCACCGCCGAGGCCCCCGCGCTCACACCGAGCCTCGAGCAGGCCCGGGTGCTCGCCGCAGAGCACAACCTGATCGCGCTCTCGCACCGCTTCATCGACGACTGTGAGACGCCCGTGTCGGCGTTCCTGAAGCTGCGCGAGCTCGCGCCAGGCGAGCCGGCCTTCCTGCTCGAGTCGGCCGAGCAGGGCCAGCGGGTGGGGCGCTACTCGTTCATCGGTGTGCGTCCGCGCTCGGTCCTACGCTGGTCGCCCGGCGACGGCGGCGACCCGTACGTGCTGGCGGCCGACTACGTGGCTCGCTTCAGCCAGGCACCGGTGGCCGACGCGCCGCCGTTTCAAGGCGGTGCGGTGGGTTTCTTCGCCTACGACCTGGTGCGCACCGTCGAGCCGCTCGCCGCCCCCAATCCCGACCCGCTCGAGCTGCCCGACATGGCGCTGATGCTGACCGACGTGATGGTCGTGTTCGATCATCTGCGCCACACCGTCGCGATCCTCGCGAACGCCGACCTGGGCGCAGAGCCGGATCTGGAGCGCGCCTACGCGGCCGCGGCGCGCGCGATCACCGAGGTGCGCGCGCGGCTCGCGGGCCCGGTGCCGCGGCCGGTGCGTGAGCAGCAAGCGCGCGCGGTGCCCGAGTTTCAATCCAACATGACCAGGGAGCGTTTCCAGCAGATGGTGGCGCGCATCGTGCAATACATCCACGCCGGCGATGCCTTCCAGGTCGTTCCCTCGCAGCGCTGGTCGGCTCCGGTCCCGGTCGAGGCCTTCTCGATCTACAGGGGGTTGAGGGCGGTCAACCCGAGCCCCTACATGTATTTCCTGGACTTCGGCGACTTCCAGGTCGCGGGCGCAAGTCCCGAGCCGCTGCTCACGGTCAGCGGACGCCGCGTGAGCACCAAGCCGATCGCCGGAACTCGCCCGCGCGGCGCGAGCGCCGAGGACGATCGCCGCATCGCGCAGGAGCTGCTGGCCGACGAGAAGGAGCGGGCCGAGCACGTGATGCTCGTCGATCTCGGGCGCAACGACCTCGGGCGCGTGTGCGAGTACGGCAGCGTGGCGGTGGACGAGCTGATGGAGATCGAGACCTACAGCCACGTCATGCACATCGTGTCCTCCGTGTCGGGGACGCTGCGCCCGCAGGTCGGCGCGATGGATGCCCTGCGCTCGGTGCTGCCGGCGGGCACGCTCTCGGGCGCGCCCAAGGTGCGCGCCATGCAGATCATCGACGAGCTCGAGCCCGTTAAGCGCGGAGGCTACGGCGGCGCCGTCGGCTACCTGAGCTACGCCGGCGACCTGGACACCGCGATCCACATTCGCACCGTCGTCGTCAAGGACGGCATCGCCCACGTGCAGGCCGGCGGCGGCACGGTCGCGGACGCCAAGCCCGAGTACGAGTACGAGGAGTCGGTCGCGAAGACCAGCGCCGCGCTGCGCGCGATCGAGCTCGCGTGCGCCCAGCCGGAGTGGCCATGAGCAGATCAAGCTCGATGCGCGTGCTCGTGCTCGACAACTACGACTCGTTCACCTACAACCTCGTGCAGTACTTGGGCGAGCTGGGCGCGGACGTGCACGCGGTGCGCAACGACCGCGCCACCGTGGATGAGCTGCTCGCGGAACGATTCGCCCGCTGCGTGGTCTCGCCGGGGCCGTGCACGCCTCAGACGGCCGGCATCGCCCTCGAGCTGGTGCGGCGGATGCCAGAGGCGGGCGTTCCCACCCTCGGCGTGTGCCTCGGGCACCAGGCGCTCGCCGAGGCGTTCGGCGGCCGCGTGTGCCTGCACCCGCCGGTGCACGGCAAGGCGACCACGATCGAGCACGACGGCCGCACGATCTTCAGTGGCCTCTCCTCGCCGTTGCGGGTGGGGCGCTATCACTCGCTCGTCGTGGACCCCGAGCTGCCGGCTTGCCTGGAGCGATCAGCGCACGGCGACGGGGTGCTGATGGGATTGCGCCACCGCAGCCTGCCCGCCGAGGGGGTCCAGTTCCATCCCGAGTCCGTGCTCACCGACGAGGGCAAGCAGCTGCTCGCCAACTTCCTCGCGGCTTAGCCGATGCCCAACGCGATCCTCACCCGTGCGATCGACGCGCTGGCCTCCAGGAGGGACCTGGACACCGACGAGACCGCGGAGGTGCTCGCCGAGATCATGCACGGCGGGGTCTCCGAGACGCAGATCGCCGGCTTTCTGATCGCGCTGCGCACGAAGGGGGAGACGGTCGAGGAGCTGACCGGGCTGGCACGCACGATGCGCGCGCTCGCGGCTCACGTACCCACCGCGCGCGACGAGCTGCTCGACACGGCCGGCACGGGTGGTGGCAGGCGCACGTTCAACGTCTCGACCACGGCCGCGCTGATCGCCGCCGGGGCCGGGTGCGCGGTGGCCAAGCACGGCAACCGCTCCGCGACCAGCTCGTCGGGGTCGGCCGACCTGCTCGAGGCGCTCGGGGCGCGCATCGACCTCGATCCCGCTGCCGTGGCGAGCTGCATCGATGAGGCCGGATTCGGCTTCATGTTCGCCCCCGCCCACCACCAGGCGACCCGCTTCGTCGTCCCCGTGCGGCGCGAGCTCGCGGTGCGCACGATCTTCAACCTGCTCGGCCCGCTGACCAATCCCGCCGGGGCGCGCCGGCAGCTGATCGGGGTGTCGGACCCGCGCTGCATGGAGCTGATCGCCGGCACGCTGGCCAGCCTCGGAGTCGAGCGCGCGCTCGTCGTCGCCGGCGAGGATGGCCTCGATGAGATCTCGATCGCAGCCGCGACGAAAGTGCTCGAGGTCAACGGGTCGGAGATCAGCAGCTACCAGCTGCTGCCGGAGGAGGTTGGCGTCAGCCGCTGCGAGGACCGCGACTTCGAGCACGACTGCGCCGGCGGCACGCCGGAGCAGAACGCCGCCGTCACGACCGCCATCCTGCAGGACGAGGCGGCCGAGGCGGGGCGCCCGGCGAGCGCCGAGCTGGCGCTGATCAACGCCGGCGCCGCGGTCTATGCGGCGGAGCAGGCCGCGTCGATCGCCGACGGCGTGGACGCCGCGCGCGCCGCGCTGGCCGACGGCAGCGCCGCGGCCGCCCTCGATCGCTACGTGCGCGCGAGCGTGGCCCGGGCGCCCACCGAGGCGCCCCTTTGAGCGCGGGCGTTCCCACGGTGCTCGAGGGCATCCTGCGCAGCACACGCGAGGAGCTTCAGCGGCGCAAGCGCGAGCTCCCGCTGCCGACGCTGGCCGATCGCGTCGAACACGAAGCGGACGCGCGCCCAGCCGGGGCGGGCCGCTTCCGCCGCGCCCTGCACCGACCACCGCTCGCCGTGATCGCGGAGTTCAAGCGCCGCTCTCCCTCGGCTGGCAGGCTGCGCGAGGGCGTGCAGGTGCAGAGCGTCGTGCGAGCCTACGAGCGCGGCGGCGCAAGCGCGCTGTCGGTGCTGACCGAGGGACCAAACTTCGAGGGCTCGCTCGAGGATCTGCGCCTGGCGCGCGCCGCAAGCGATCTGCCGATCCTGCGCAAGGACTTCGTCGTCGACCGCTACCAGCTGTACGAGGCGCGCGCCGCCGGCGCCGACGCGGTGCTGTTGATCGTGGCGGCGCTGCAGCGGCGCGAGCTGGCCGCGCTTCACGACCACGCGCGGCGGCTGGGGCTCGATGCGCTCGTCGAGGTCCACGACCTCGAGGAGCTCGAGGCGGCGCTCGACATCGGCGCCGAGCTGCTCGGCATCAACAACCGCGATCTGCGCGATTTCAGCGTCGACCTCGAGCGCACCTCGCGCCTGGCGGGCGAGGTCCCTGCCGGCGTCACGCTCGTCAGCGAGTCGGGCATCGCCGACGCCGGGCAGCTGCGCTCCCTTGCCGCCGAGGGCGTGCACGCGGTGCTAATCGGCGAGGCGCTGATGCGCTCACCCGCGCCCGAGGCGGCGCTGCGCGCGCTTTTGCTGGCGTCGGCATCCGACACCGGCCGCGCCAACATTTAGCCGCCGTCGGCGCAGGCTTTAGATGGGCTTCATGGCTCGCGCTCATCCTTGCCGTTGTGAGGCGCATGTTCGCCATCCCCTTCGTTGCGGCCCTCGTCGGGGGCGGGGTCGTGGCCGCGGTGATCGCCGCCGCCGGCGGCCTCGGCGACACGCACAGCGTCACCACGACCGTGCAGGCGGCGCCGCTGCAGCCATCCAACGCCTCCGCGGTGAGCCCGCGGCTGACGCCGCACGACATCTACGTGCGTGCCGCGCCCGGCGTCGCGTACGTGACCTCCACGATCGTGCAGAGGCCCGAATCGCCATTCGGCCTGTTCGGGGGCGGCGAACAGCAGCAGCAGCGGGGTCAGGCGACCGGCTCGGGCATCGTGATCGACTCCAACGGCACGATCCTCACCAACTGGCATGTGGTCGAGAGCGCGATCAAGGTCACGGTCAGCTTGGAAAAGGGCAAGACCGTGGAAGCCCAGGTGGTGGGCAAGGATCCCTCCAACGACCTGGCAGTGCTGCGCATCCATCCCGATGGTCTGACGCTGCATCCGATCCCGCTGGGCAACTCGAGCGCGGTCCAGGTCGGCGACCCGGTGCTCGCGATCGGCAATCCGTTTGACCTGCAGCGCACGCTCACCACGGGCGTGGTGTCGGCGCTGCAGCGCACGCTGCGCGCCCCGAACGGCTTCACGATCACGAACGTGATCCAGACGGACGCGCCGATCAACCCGGGCAACTCAGGCGGGCCGCTGCTCGACGCATCGGGCCGCGTGATCGGAATCAACTCGCAGATCTACAGCGGCAGCAGCGGCGGCGGCTCGATCGGGATCGGCTTCGCCGTGCCGATCGACACCGCCAAGGCGGAGATCGCCCAGCTCGAGAAAGGCGGGACGGTCAGCCGCGCCTACATCGGGCTCACGTCGATCACGATCGACGGCTCGCTGTCCGCGCTGAACCTGCCCGTCAAGAGCGGCGCCCTGGTGCAGAGCGTGCAAAAAGGGACGCCGGCGGAAAAGGCGGGCATCCGCGGCGGGAACCTCAACAGCAACATCGAAAGCGGCCAGGTGGCGGTGGGCGGCGACATCATCACCTCGGTGGATGGCCAGACGGTCAACAGCTCCGAGGATCTGGCCAACGACATCGGCTCAAAGAAATCCGGCCAGACGATCACGGTCGGGCTGAAGCGCGCCAACGGCAAAGGCGGCTACGCAGACAGGACGGTGCGAGTGACGCTCGCGAGCCGGCCGAGCACGCTCCCCGGCGGGAACAATCCCGAAGGCTAGAGCCCGCTACCGTGGGGGTATGCCGGCGAGCGACCCCCGTGTGAAGGTATGCGGGCTGACCAACCTGTCCGACGCCGAACTGGCGGTCGAGCAGGGAGCATGGGCGCTGGGGATGATCTTCTTCGACGGCTGCCCGCGACGCTGCTCGCTGCATGAAGCCCGGCGCATCTCCGGCGCGCTACGCCGCAGGGTCGAGCTGTGCGGCGTGTTCGTCAACGCCCCGCTGGAGCAGGTGGTCGGGATCGGCGAGGAGCTCGGGCTCAGCATGCTCCAGCTGCACGGCGACGAGGGGCCCGCCTACTGCGCGGAGGCCTCCCACCGGAGCGGCGCGCGGGTGATCAAGGCGGCCCAGGTCTCCGGCGTGGGGGACATCAGGGCCCTCGAGCGTTTCCACGTCGATTTCCACCTGCTGGACGCGCGCGCGCGGATGCCGCGGGCCAGGGCGCAGCGCGGAGGAACCGGCGAGAGTTTTGACTGGACTCTGCTGTCGGCGCGGCGATCGGCGATCCCGCTCATCCTCAGCGGTGGCCTGAAGGCCGACAACGTGGCTCAGGCGATCACGCTGGCGCATCCGTACGCGCTCGACACGGCCAGCGGCACCGAGGCGGCGCCGGGGCGCAAGGATCCTGGCAAGCTGCGCGCATTCTTCGCCGCCGTGCGCTCGGCCCAGGTCCGCGGCGCGGACGAGGGGCGGGGAGCGATGCTCTCCCAGCTCTCCCAGCAAGTGTGAGCGACGGCGACGCCAGCCCGGCCGTGGAGCGCCGCTTCGGCCCCTACGGCGGGCAGTTCGTGCCAGAGACGCTGATGCCGGCGCTCGCCGAGCTGGAGCAGGCATGGGCGCAGGCGCGCGCCGACGAGGGCTTTGCGCGCGAGCTCAGCGGGCTGCTGCGCGACTTCGGCGGCCGGCCGACACCGCTGTACTGCGCCCGGCGGCTGTCCGAGCGAACCGGCCGAACGGTGTACCTGAAGCGGGAGGACCTCAACCACACCGGATCGCACAAGCTCAACAACGCGCTCGGCCAGGCGCTGCTGGCCAGGCGCATGGGCAAGCGTCGCATCATCGCCGAGACAGGCGCGGGCCAGCACGGGGTGGCGACGGCCACGGTGTGCGCGTTGCTGGGAATCGAGTGCGTGGTCTACATGGGCGTGGCCGACATGCATCGCCAGCGGCCAAACGTGCAACGCATGGAGCTGCTGGGGGCAACCGTGCGCCCCGTGGAGGTTGGATCCACGACGTTGAAGGAGGCGACCTCGGAGGCGATCCGTGACTGGGTGAGCAACGTGGAGTCCACGCACTACGTGATCGGCTCGGTCGTCGGACCCGCTCCGTATCCGGCGCTCGTGCGCGACCTGCAACGCGTGATCGGTGACGAGGCGCGCGCCCAGATGCTCGAGCGCGAGGGGCGGCTGCCGACGCGGGTCGTGGCCTGCGTCGGCGGGGGCTCCAACGCGATCGGCACGTTTGCGGCGTTCATCGCCGACGAGCAGGTCGAGCTCGTGGGCGTTGAGGCCGGCGGCGAGGGCATCGATACCAGCCGCCACGGCGCGCCGCTGACGGTCGGCGGGCGGCCGGGGATCCTGCACGGCTCGCGCTCGGCGGTGATGCAGGACGAGGAGGGGCAGATCCTGCAGGCGCACTCGATCTCGGCCGGGCTCGACTATCCGGGCGCCGGGCCCGAGCACGCTTTCCTGCGCGACAGCGGCCGCGCGCGCTACGAGGCGGTGACCGACGACCAGGCGCTGGCGGCGTTCGGCCAGCTGGCCCGCCTGGAGGGGATCATCCCGGCGCTGGAGACCGCGCACGCGCTCGCGTGGGTGCTCGCGCAGCCGGATGGCGAGCTGGACCTCGTGTGCCTGTCCGGGCGCGGTGACAAGGATCTGGCGACGGTGCTGGGTGAGGCGTGACGCTGGCGCGATGAGCGGCGAGCAGCGGCTCGGCGAGGCGTTCGCCGCATCCGGCAAGCACGCCGCGCTGATGCCCTACGTGATGGCGGGCTTCCCGACGCCCGCGGACTCGCTCGCGATCGGCCGCGCCTGCGTGCAGGCGGGCGCCGACGTGCTCGAGCTCGGCGTCCCCTACAGCGATCCGCTGGCCGACGGGCCCGTGATCCACGCGGCCGGCACGCGCGCGCTGGCGGCGGGCGCGAGCATGGCGAGCGTGCTGGAGGTCGGTCGCGCGCTGGCGCCGAGTGTCCCCGTCGTGCTGATGTGCTACGCGAACATGGTGTTCGCGCCCGGGGCCGAGGAGTTCCTCGAGCGTCTGGCGCGGTCCGGGGCGTGCGGGCTGATCGTCCCGGACCTGCCGCTGGAGGAGGCCGGCGCGCTGCGCCGGGCCTGCGATGCCCGCGGCCTGGCGCTGGTGCCGCTCGTCGCGCCGACCACCCCGCCCGAGCGGCTGGCGGCGATCGGGGCGGGGGCGCGCGGGTTCCTGTACACGGTGTCGGTCGTCGGCACGACCGGCGAGCGCGCCACGCTGCAGGAGAGCCTCGCCGCGGTGATCGCGCGCGCGAAGGCCGCGACCGACGTGCCGGTTGCGGTCGGCTTTGGCATCAGCACGCCGCAGCAGGCGCGAGCGGCGGCCGATGCCGGGGCCGACGGCGTGATCGTGGGCACGCGCCTGGTGCGTGCCGCCGGCGAGCAGCCGGACGCCGTCGCGGAGCTCGTCGGCGAACTCGCCACGGCCCTGGCTTAGCCTCGCTAGGATTGCGCCGCCATGGGACTGATCCTGACGACAACGGCGGGTCTGGTCGTCTGGATCGTGCTGTGGTCGCTGGGGAGCAAGGGATTCGACGCTTTCATGCTCGCCGTGGCGATCATCCTGGTCGGCGCCACGCTGAGGATCCTCGCACGCTACCTACCCGGCCGCCGCACCTAGCTGCCGCGGTGCGCGCGCGCTGGGCCTGCCTCGCTGCTCTGATCGTGATCGCCGCAGCGGCGGCGGGCTGCGGGAGCATCAGCATCTCCGGCGCCTCGGAAGCGACGGGCAGCCAGCTGGCGATCTACTCGAGCCTGCCGCTGCAGGGACCCTCGGCGCAGGTCGCCCAGGAAATGGTCAACGGCGAGCGGCTCGCGCTGGCCGACGCCGGCGGTCACGTGGGGCGCTTGCGCGTGGGCTTCGTGTCGCTCGATGACGCGGACCCGAGCACCGGCAAGCTCGACCCCGGGGTCACCGCTGCCAATGCCAAGATGGCGGCGCAGGACTCGAGCACGATCGCCTATCTGGGCGAGTACAGCTCGGTCGCGACCGCTGTCTCGCTGCCGCTGATCAATGCCGCCGGCATCCTGCAGGTCAGCCCCGGGAGTCCCTACGTGGGGCTCACCTCCTCGCTCGACGCGGGCCAGTACGAGCCCGAGCGCTTCTACCCCAGCGGGCGGCGCACGTTCGGGCGCCTGCAGCCCGGTGATCCGGCACAGGCGGCCGCGCAGGCGGCGCTGATGCGCGCGCTCGGCATGCGCAGCGTGTACGTGGTGGACGACCAGAACCCGTTCCAGGTCCCGCTCGCTGAACTCGTCAGACGCGATGCCGAACGGGCCGGTATCCGCGTCGCGGGGCACGACAGCGTGCCGATAGCCTCGGGGACGGTGTTCAGCGGAGAGGTCGAAAAGATCTCCCGCACGGGCGCTCAGGCGATGTTCTTCGCCGGCGGACCCGGCCCCGGCTCGATCGCGTTCTGGCGCGCGCTGCACGGCGCCGAGCCGCAGGTCCTGCTGCTGGGATCGAGCTCGATGGTCAGCGAAGCGTTCACCTCGGCGATCGGCGCCGCCGCGGCGAGCACGTACCTGACGACGCCGGCGCTGGCCCTCGGCCAGTATCCGCGCGCGGCGGCCCGGATGCTGGAGGACTATCGCCGCCACTTCGGCGGCGATCCCGGGCCCTACGCGCTGTATGGCTACGAGGCGATGAGCGTCGTGCTCGCCGCGATCCGCCGCGCCGGAGCTCGCGGAAACGACCGCCAGGCGGTGATCGAAAGCTTCTTCGCCACGCGCAACCGCGCCTCGGTGCTGGGCAGCTACTCGATCCAGCCCGATGGCGAAACCACGCTCTCGCGCTACGGGGTCGACCGCGTGCAGAACGGCCGGCCGGTCTTCGATCGAGCGATCGACATCGGCTGAGCTTTTAGCTCGGGCGCAGCTCGAGCACGAGACGGAAGCGCTCCACGCCGCCGCCGAGGCTCCTGCTGCCGCCCGCAACCGAGGACAGCAGGCGCAGGTAGGGCACGATCGCAGCGACGGTCGGATCTTCTCCCAGGCCGGCCGATTCGAGCAGGCTGAGCACCGTGGGGGCCTGCACCAACAGGGCCGGCTGGATGCCTTCGCCGAGCACCATGCCGGCGCCGCCGTAGGAGGTCGCGGCGAGCGTGCTCGAGGGGGCGAGCGCGGCCGCGACCGAGGCTTCGCCCAGCCCGATCACGAACTTCGTCTGGCCCTTGGCATCTCGCCCGTCGGCGATGTCCAGGGCCAGCGGAAGGCCGCTCAGCCGCGCGGTCACGGCGGCGTCTGTCCCCGTGATCGAGACCGGTTGCACCGACGCGCCCGAGCTGCGCAGCTTGAGCGCCAGCTTCGCCACCGCGGCGCGGGACAGGGCGGGATTGCGCGAGGAGATGACCACGCCCGCCTTCAGGTCGAGCAGCCCGCTTCCGCTGGCGAACAGCGCGCCCGGTCCCATCCAGCTCTGGAAGTTGCGCCTGGCTTCGGCGCTGTCTTCGGTCAGCGCGCTCACCGGCGCCAGCGTCGCCGCGAGCAGTCCCTTGACGCTGATGCCGGCGCCCGGCGCTTCCCCGCCCGAGCGCGTCGCGGTGCCGCCGAGCGAGCCGAGGCTGCGCAGCGCCCGCGCATACTGCGACAGGGCCGCGTGGGCCGAGCCGAAGCCGATCGCCACGAACGATTCGCCCGGCAGTTCGCCGGCCGCGCGTGCGGCTTCCGCTCCCGGCGAGAGCAGTCCGCCGGCCGCCCCGGGTGCCGCCGCCGGCAGCGTGTCGGCGTCGAACACGAGCGAGCTCGCCGACGGCAGCAGCGAGATGTTCGCAGTGCGCGACCCCGTCAGCAGCGCCAGCGGCCCCGGCGCGGCCCCTCCGCGTGCACTCGCTTCGGCGGCGGCCGACGCGCCGCTCACATAGACGTGCGCAAGCGCTTCCGCCGGGCCCACCGACAGCAGCTTGGCGTAGCCTGGCGCGTGCGCCAGCGAGGCTCCGCCGCGCGCGGTGTCGATGACGCTGCGCAGCGCCGGCTCGGTGCCGATGACCGCGAACCGGTCGACCAGCCCGAAGCCCAACCCGCCGCCGGTCGCCTCGTAGGCGACGCCGCGGTAGCTCGCTCCGCGCGCGCCCGCGCGCGCCGCCTGCGCGCTCAGAAATGCGCGCGCCCGGCCCGGGTCGGTCGTGTCGAGCACGATCGCGCCCTGGCCCGCGCCCGCCCGCCCGGCGCCCCCGGCGAACGGGAACGTCGGCGCGGCGGAGCCGGGGAGGAGGACTGCTCGCAGCAGCGACAGCAGCGGTCCGAGGTCCACGCGAGCAGTGGCCGCGCTCGAGCTGAGGAAGATGCCCCCGCGTGCGCCGAGCCACGGTGCGAGGTCGCGCCTGAAGTCAAGCGCCCGCGAGCCCGGGGTCTGCAGCGCTCCGAGCAGGCGCAGGTACGGATCGGCCTGGTGGGTGAGCGTGCGGCCGGCCGCGCGGGCCCGGGTCTGCAGCGCGCCGGTCGGGCGCACGACCGCCGCCACGTACACGGCCGCGGACGCGGGGACCGCCAGCGCGGGGTCGCTGCCGCGTGCGGATGATGACGAGCCGCCGCAGCCGGCCAGCGGGGCGGCGATGACCGCGCAGGCCAGAAACGCCGCCGCGAGGCGCGGCGGCGGGGGGAGGGGGTCCTGCATCGAGGCGATCGTATCGCTGGGCCGTGTCGGTGGAGACAGGCGTGGGAAACGGACAAGTGGGAGGAAATGTCTCTAAGGGTTGAATTGTGGGACAAAGTGGGTTATGGTCGCGCCCAGCGAGCCGGGGTGGAGGAGCTCCTCCCACTCCTCCACCTCGGCTCGATCACCAACGCCGGAGCCCCATGTGGTCCCTTTCCGCGGCACCTTCGACCATACGCTCGATGCGAAGAAACGGCTCACGATGCCCGCGCGCTACCGCAGCGCGCTCGCCGGGGGAATCGTGCTCGCGATGCTCGTCGACCAGCAGCCCTGCGTCGGCGTGTGGCGACCGCCGGAGTACGAGGACTACAGCCGACGCGCGCTCGGCGATCTGCCCGCGCTCTCGCCCCGACTGGCCGAGCTCGAGCGCTTCTTCTACGGCAACTCCCAGGACGCCGAGCTGGATGCGGCCGGGCGGGTCATCGTCCCCGCCTTCCTCAGCGAGCACGCTCGCCTGGAGAAGGAGATCGTGATCGTGGGCGCGGGCGACCGCCTCGAGCTGTGGAGCAAGGACGTCTGGAGCGCTCACCAGCCGACGCTGCTGAGCGGCGTGGCGGACATCACGGCCAATGTCGATGACACTGTTTGAGATGACATCAGCCCGGCGAGGCTCCCTCCGGCGCGTCAGCGGACCGGCTGCGCTGCGACGGGCCGCGCGCGAGCGCGGCGGCGAGCAGGCGCGACACGTGCCCACCCTCGCGCGGGAGCTGCTCGAGCTGCTGAACCCCCAGCCTGGCCAGTGCGCGATCGACTGCACGTTCGGCGACGGCGGACATGCCCGGCTGGTGGCAGAACGCCTGGGCCCGTCGGGGACGCTCGTGGCGATCGACCGCGATCCGGTCGCGGAGGAGGGCTTTGCGCGCTTGGAGCGCGAGGTGCCCTGCGCGGTTCGCTTCATCCGCGCCGGCTACGCCGAGGCGCTCGAGCTGCTCGCACGGGAGCGGCTGCGGGCGGACCTGGCCTACTTCGATCTCGGCATGTCCTGGATGCAGGTGGACGCGCGCGAGCGCGGCTTCTCGTACTCGTATGACGCGCCGCTGGACATGCGCATGGACCCCGACCAGCCGCTCAGCGCGCGCGAGCTGGTGGCCGAGTGGGACGAGCGCCGCCTGGCGCGGACGCTGCGCGACCTCGGCGAGGAGCGTCGCGCCGCGGCGATCGCCCGTGCGATCGTGCGTCGCCGCTCGCGCGCGCCCATCGCGACCACGCTCGAGCTGGTCGAGGCGATCAACTCCGCCGTTCCGGCGCCGGCCCGCTTCGGCGGCGGCCACCCGGCCAAGCGCTCCTTCCAGGCACTTCGCATCGCCGTCAACGATGAGCTCGGGCAGCTCGACCGGGCGCTCCCGCGCGCTTGGGGGCTGCTCCGCCCCGGCGGATCGCTGGCGGCGATCAGCTTCCACTCGCTCGAGGACCGGCGCGTGAAGCGCTTCATCGCCGAGCAGGTGCGCGGCTGCATCTGCCCGCCCGAGCTGCCCGTGTGCGCGTGCGGTCGCGAGCCGCGAGCGCGGTCGCTGAGCCGTCGCGCGATCGTTCCGTCCGCGGCCGAGGTGGCACGCAACCCGCGCTCCTCCTCGGCGCGGCTGCGCGCCGTAAGGAAGCTCGAGGACAGCCAGGCGGAGGCCTCGTGACGCCGCCCGCCGCTGCCGCTCCTGCGGTCCAACCCAGGCGCGTCGGCGCCGGCTCGCGCCTGGCGCCGGGTGTCCGCCCGCCGCGCCGCGTCTCGGGCCCCGCCCGCCGGCCAGCGCCGGGGCGGGCGGCGCAGCGCCTGCAGCGCCACGGCGGGCTGCTGCTCGAGCTGCTCTCGGCGCTGGAGAGGCTATCGGGCCACCGGCTGATCGACCGCTTGATTCGCGGGCGCGCTTGGCTTGTCCTGATCACGTTCGCGCTGATCGGGATCGTGACGCTGCAGCTCGCGCTGCTGAAGCTCAACGGCGCGGTCGGCCGGACGCTCCAGCGCGAGGCCGTGCTGCAGCGCGAGAACGCCTCCCTGAGCATCGAAATCTCAGAACTGGCGGCCGCCAATCGCGTGCAGGCGCGCGCCGCCCAGCTGGGCATGGAATTCACCTCCTCGAGCGCGCTGCGCTTCCTCGCGGCCGATCCCGGCGTGGATCTCAAGCGCGCTGCCGCGGCGCTGCGAGCCTCGGGCACGGGCTCAGAAGAAGCTCAGGCGGGTCGCACGGCCGCCGCCGCGAGCTCCTCATCGGCGGGCGCCGGGCCCGGTCACACCGAAGCCGGCGAAGCGACCGGCTCGGGCTCGGGCGCCGCCGGCTCGGAAACAGGCTCGCAAGCAGGATCGGGAGCGAGCTCAACGCAGGCCTCCCGCGCCAGCGGCGAAGCCGCCACGCCGCAGGCCGCGCCGTCGCCTGCGCCGTCGGGCTCGGCGCCGGCCTCGTCGGCGGGCGGGACGCAGGCGAGCCCGAACGGATAGCGCGTGGCCCTGGCGCAGCGGCGAATCGGGGCGATCTTCGTGGCCGGATTCGCGCTGCTCGCGCTCGCGGGAGCGCGCACCCTGTACCTCGGCACGCTGCACGGCGGGGCGCTGCGCCGTGCGGCGCGCACTCAGCAGCTGACCTATGAACCGGTTCCCGCGCAGCGGGGGACGATCAGCGACCGCAACGGCATCGACCTGGCCGTGTCCGAGCCGGCACAGGACATCGCGGTGACGCCGTACCTCGTCAAGGAGCCGCTGGCGGCGGCGCGGCGGCTCGCGCCGCTGCTGGGCCAGCCGCAGGACGCGGTTTTGCGCAAGCTCTCCCAGCGCAGCGGCTTTGTGTACCTGGCGCGGGCGCTACCCGCCAGGCAGGCCAAGGGTGTGCTCGCGCTCAAGATCCCAGGCATCAGCGGAACCCCGGTGATGCGCCGGGTGTACCCGCGCGGGCAGCTGGCCGCGCAGGTGCTGGGGGTGGTGGGCGCGCAAGGCAACGGCCTGGCGGGGCTCGAGTACTCGCGCGACTCGCTGCTGCACGGGCGCACCGGAGAGCGCCGCGTGGTGAGCGATGCGATCGGCCAGCCGGTGTCGATCAACGAAGTCAAGCCCGAGGGCCGGGGCACCTCGATCTCGCTCACGCTGGACGCCAACGTCCAACAGCGCGCCGAAGAAGTGCTCGGCGCGGTGGGCCGGGTGTTCAGCCCCAAAGACGCCACGGCGATCGTGATGGACCCGCGCAGCGGCACCATCCTGGCGATGGCAAACTGGCCGACGTTCGACGCCAATGACCCGGGTCACACCTCGCCCGAGGCGCTTGAGAACCGGGCGGTCAGCCTGGACTACGAACCCGGCTCCACGTTCAAGGCGATCACCGTCGCGGGGGCGCTGCAGACGGGGCTGATCACGCCGAACAGCGGCTTCTCGGTCCCTGACCAGATCCACGTCGCCGACAGGACGATCCACGACGACACCGAACACCCCCAGGAATCGCTCAGCGCCGCCCAGATCCTGGCCCGGTCGAGCAACGTTGGCGCGATCGAGATCGGCATGCTCGAGGGGGCGCCGCGATTCAGCGAATGGGTGCGCCGGTTCGGCTTCGGCGCCAGAACCGGCGTGGAGCTGCCGGGCGAGGAAATGGGCATGGTCCTCCCGCTCAAGCACTACTCCGGCTCCTCGATGGGCAACCTGCCGATCGGGCAGGGCCAGCTGGTCACGCCGCTGCAGATGGCCAGCGCGTATGCGGCGATCGCCAACGGCGGCATCCTGCGACCGGCCCGCATCGTCCGCTCGGTGGGCGGAGATTTGCTGCCCGAGCCCGCCGGGAGACGCGTCATCTCGCCCGCCACCGCGGCCGCCCTGAGGCAGATGCTGGAAGGAGTGCTCGCGCCCGGCGGCACCGCCAGCGAGGTCTCGCTGCCCGGCTACCAGCTCGCCGGCAAGACAGGCACCGCGAGCAAGATCGATCCCGCCACGCACCAGTACTCGAAAACCGCCTTCATCGCCTCCTTCATGGGGTTTGCACCGGCCGCGCACCCGAAGCTGCTGTGCGCGGTGGTCGTCGATGAACCCCAGGCCGGGTCGATCTACGGCGGCACCGTGGCGGCGCCCGCGTTCGGCCAGATCATGGCGTTCGCGCTGCCATACCTTGGCATCCCCCCGGGGTAGCATGATCAGGCCATGAGGCTCGACGAGCTGACCGCCGGCCTGGCCAGCGCCAACGCGAGCGACGAATCCATGGCAGGCGCCGACGTGGCGATCGAGGGGCTCGCCTACGACAGTCGCGTGGTCGGCCCCGGAGACCTGTTCTTCTGCGTGAGCGGTTTTGAGAGCGACGGCCACCAGTTCGCCGCACAGGCCGTCGAGCGCGGCGCCGCCGCGCTGGTCGTCGAGCGCCCGATCGGGTTGTCGGTGCCCGAAGTGCTCGTGTCCAGCAGCCGCGACGCGATGGCTCCGGTGGCCGCGCGCTTCTACGGCGACCCCAGCGCGCAGCTGCGCGTCGTGGGGATCACGGGCACGAACGGAAAGACGACCACGGCCTACCTCGTGCGCGCGCTGCTGCAGGCGCAGGGCATCCAGTGCGGACTGCTGGGTACGGTCACCTCGATCGTCGGCGGGGACGAGCGCCCGGTCACGCGCACCACCCCCGAGGCGATCGATCTCCAGGCCGACTTTCACGCGATGCTGGCGGGAGGCGACCGCGCGTGCGCGATGGAGGTCTCCTCGCACGCGCTCGAGCTTGGCCGAAGCCAGGCCATCCACTTCGCGGTCGCCGTGTTCACGAACCTGAGCCGCGACCATCTGGACTTCCACGCCACGATGGAGGACTACTTCCTGAGCAAGCGGCGCCTTTTCACCGGCTACCCCGAGCGGCCGCCGGCGGGCGCGTCCGCGGCGGCCACGCCGCCGGGAGCGCCGCGAGCGCGCGTCATAAACACGGCGGATGCCTACGGCCGGCGACTCGCGGCGGAGCTCGACGGCGCGATCTCCTTCGCGGTCGAGCAGGCGGCCGACTACAGTGCCAGCGGACTGCGCTGCGGGCTGAGCGGGTGCCGCTTTCTCCTGCACGCACCGGCGCTGGAGCGCGAGCTCCTGCTGCCGATGCCGGGCCGCTTCAACGTCGCCAATGCACTCGCCGCGCTCGCTGCGGCGCACGCCATGGGCGGCGAGCTCGATGTCCTCGTGGATGCGCTTGGGCGCGGCGTGCGCGTCCCCGGCCGGTTCGAGCCCGTCGACGAGGGCCAGGACTTCGCGGTGATCGTCGACTACGCGCACACGCCCGACTCGCTCCAGAACGTGCTCGCCGCGGCCCGCGAGCTCGCGCGTGCCGACGGCGCCAGCGGGCGCGTGCTGTGCGTGTTCGGCGCCGGCGGGGACCGCGACCGCGGCAAGCGTCCGCTGATGGGGCAGATCGCAGCCCGCATGGCCGACGTGGCGCTGGTCACCTCAGACAACCCGCGTTCGGAGGACCCCGAGCGGATCATCGCCGAGATCCTCAGCGGCGCCCAGGGGGCGGGAGGCGCCGAGGTGCGGAGCATCGTCGAGCGCGCCGAGGCGATCGCGCAGGCGCTCGAACTGGCGCGCCGCGGCGACGTCGTCGTGATCGCCGGCAAGGGCCACGAGCAGGGCCAGGAGCTCGCGGGAGGAAGGAAGGTCCCGTTCGACGACGTCACCGTCGCCCGACGGGCCCTGGCCGGTCTGCCCGCGCCCTCGCCGGGCGGGGATCGCGCGCGGCCGCAGGCCAGCCGACCCACCGGAGCGGCGGCATGAGCATGGCAGCGACGGGCGCGCGCTTGTCCGCGGCGGCGGGCCGATGAGACGCTGGCAGCCCGCGCGCCTGGCCGGCGCAGCCGGCGCGCGCCTGGTCGCAGCGGAGGCCGGAACGGGCGCCGAGCCGGGCCCGAGGGGCGCGAGCGTCGACTCGCGCACGCTCGCCCCCGGCGAGCTGTTCATCGGGCTGCGCGGGGAGCGCTCGGACGGTGGCGAGCACGCGGCGGACGCGCTGGCGGCGGGCGCTTGGGGGGTGCTCGTGGCGCCCGAGCACGCCGAGCGCGCGCTCGCCGCGGTCGCGTGCGGGGTGGTGCTGGCACACCCGCAGCCCCTGCGCGGCCTGCAGGCGCTGGCGCGCGCGTGGCGCGAGGAGCTCGGCGAGGGCGGCGCCAGGGTCGTCGCGATCACGGGCTCCACCGGCAAGACGTCGACCAAGGACATCCTCGCGGCGCTGCTGTCCCCACACCTGCGCGTGGTCGCGAGCCCCGAGAACCTCAACACCGAGATCGGGATGCCGCTGGCGATGCTCGCGGCGCCCGCGGGCACGGAGCTGCTCGTGCTGGAGATGGCGATGCGGGGCGAGGGACAGATCGCGGAGCTGACCTCGATCGCGCGCCCCGACGTGGGCGTGATCGTGAACGTGGGACCGGTGCATCTCGAGCTGCTCGGCTCGCTGCCGGCGATCGCCGCCGCCAAGGCAGAGCTCATCGCCGGCCTCGGGCGCGACGCGCGCGTCGTCGTGCCGGCCGCCGAGCCGCTGCTGCAGCGCCACCTGCGGGCCGATCTGCAGACGATCACCTTTGGCCCCGGCGGAGACGTCTCGCTGGCCGAGGCCAGGCCCGCCGGCGCGCCGCAAGCGCGCGATCACACGCGCCAGCCCACGCCGGAACGCGCCGAGGGCGGCGAGATTCTCATCCGCCTCGGTCCCGGCGCGCTGCGCCGGCGCGACGGGGGGGAGGGCGCGCAGGGCCAGGCGCTCGTGAGGCTGCGCCCGTCCTTCGCGCAGGCGCACAACCTGCGCAACCTGCTGGCGGCCGTGGCGGCCGCGCGGGCGCTCGGGATCACGCCGGAAGGAGAGGAGCTTCGGGTGAGCTTCTCCTCGCTTCGCGGCGAGCGGCTCCAGATGCCCGGGGGAGTCGTGCTGATCAACGACTGCTACAACGCCAACCCGATGTCGATGCACGCCGCGATCGACGATCTTGCCGAGACGGCGGCCGGGCGCCGGGTGGCCGTGCTCGGCGACATGCTCGAGCTCGGCGACGGCGCCCGCGAGTTCCACCGCCAGGTCGGGGAGCACGCCGCCCAGCAGGACGTCGGCCTGCTCGTGACGGTGGGCGCCCTCGCGGCCGAGATCGGTGCGGGCTTTGGCAAGGAGGCGATCGCGGTGCCCGACGCGCAGGCAGCCGCGGAGGCTCTGCCCGGCCTCCTGCGCGCCGGAGACACCGTGCTCGTGAAGGGCTCGCGCGGAGTGGGGCTCGAGCTCATCGCCGAGGTGCTGCGCGGTGCAGGCCGCGCCGGCGATCACGGCGAGGCCCCGCTCGGCGGCCTGGTGGCGGGCCCGCGGAGCCGCTGATGGGCCGGATCCTGTTCGGCGGCACCGCCGCGCTGCTCATCTGCATCTTCCTCAGCCCCAGGTTCATCGAGTTCCTGCGCGGCCGCGAGTTCGGGCAGCACATCCGCGAGGACGGGCCCAAAGGGCACCACCTCAAGGCTGGCACGCCCACCATGGGGGGCCTGATCCTGTTCCTGGCGGTGTCGGTTCCGTTCCTCATCCTGACCGACTACGACTGGCGCTCGGTCGGCGTGTTCGGCGCGGCGATCGCCTGCGCGGTGCTGGGCTTCGCCGATGACTACACCAAGCTCGTCCGGCGCCGCTCGCTCGGCCTGCGGGCGCGCACCAAGCTGCTGGTCACGATCGCGATCTCGCTGGCGCTGTGGTTCATCGCCGAACACCAGGCGCACCTCGCGCCCACGCTGCGCCTGCGCTTCGTCGACTACGAGGTCGATCTCGGCGTGCTGTACCCGCTGCTGATCTATTTCGTGGTTGCCGGGACGACGAGCGCGGTCAACCTCACCGACGGGCTCGACGGCCTGGCCGCGGGCTGCGCCGCGATCGTGCTGCTGGCGTACATCGCGATCACGTTCATCACCGGCGAGTACGACCTTGCGATGCTCGCCGCGTGCCTGGTCGGGGGGTGCATCGGCTTTCTCTGGTTCAACGCCTTTCCGGCCACGATCTTCATGGGCGACACCGGCTCGCTCGGGCTCGGGGGGGCCGTGGCCGGGCTTGCGGTGATGACGAAGACCGAGCTGCTGCTGGTGCTGCTGGGCGGCATCTTCGTGATCGAGGCGCTGTCGGTCGCGCTGCAGGTGATCTCCTTCCAGGCGACGCGCAAACGCATCTTCCTGATGGCTCCGATCCACCATCACTTCGAGCTGCGCGCCTGGTCGGAGACCAAGATCATCCTGCGCTTCTGGATCGTGGCCGCGATCTGCTGCGCGATCGGATTCACGATCTACCGCCAGAGCATCAAATGAGCGGACCCGCCCAGCGCCATGCGCGGCGGCACGCGCGGCGGGCGCATCCGGCGCCGCCCGGTCGGCGGCGCCGACCGGCGCTGCCGCCGGGCCCCTATGCGGTGCTGGGGCTGGCGCGATCGGGCAGGGCCGCCGCGCTCGCCCTGGCCGCGCACGGGGAGCGGGTGATCGGCCTCGACGCCGGCGCGCCCGCCGGGCTGGACGAGCTGGCGGCCCACGGGATCGAGATCCACGCCGGCGAGCTCGCCGCGGCGCTGCCCGCAGGCGCGCGCGCGCTCATCAAGAGCCCGGGCGTGCCGCAGCAGGCAGCCGCGGTCGCGGCGGCCCGCCGGCGGGGACTGGAGGTGTTCGGAGAGCTCGAGCTCGGCTGGCGCATGCTCCCCAACCAGTTCATCGCCGTGACGGGTACCAACGGCAAGACCACGACCGCCGAGCTGATCGGCCACATGCATCGCCAGGCGGGCCTGCCGGTGGTCATCGCGGGCAATGTGGGCACAGCGCTCAGCGGCCTCGCGGGCAAGGTCCCCGAGCGCGCCACCGTCGTGTGCGAGGCGTCCTCCTTCCAGCTCGAGGACACGGTCGCGTTCGCGCCCGAGGCGGCGGTGCTCGTCAACCTCGCGCCCGACCACCTCGACCGCCACGGCAGCCTCGGTGCGTACGTGCGGGCGAAGGCCAACGCCTTCGAGCGCCAGCACGAGCAGGATGTGGCGGTCCTACCCAGCTCGCTGCTGGCGGCGGCAACTGCGTCCGGCCGTCCCGCGCCGGGGATCCAGGACGCCACTCCGCTGCTGGGCGCGGGCCGCGCCCGGCGCGTCGGCTTCGGCGCTTCACCCGGCGCCGAGCTGCGCGAGCGCGACGGCGAGCTGTGGTGGCGCGATCGCCGCCTGCTCGCCACCGCAGAGCTGCGCCTGCGCGGGCGCCACAACCTCGAGAACGCGATGGCGGCGGCGGCCGTGTGCCTCGCGCGCGGGTTGGAGCAGGAAGCGGTTGCCGCCGCACTGCGCTCGTTCGCCGGCGTCCGTCACCGGCTCGAGGAGATCGCCACGCGCGGCGGGGTGCGGTTCATCAACGACTCCAAGGCCACCAACATCGCGAGCACGCTGGTCGCCCTGGAGGCGCTGGCGGGCGCGCCAGGGGTGCACCTGATCCTCGGCGGCCAGGGCAAGGGCCAGGATTTCGCCGCCCTGCGCGACGCCGTGCGAGCGCGCTGCAGCGGGGCGTACCTGATCGGTGAAGACGCGGCCGTGATCGCGCGCGC
>Ga0066709_100000437_pt1 | contig 22066 bp, 10 predicted proteins | sample GraSoiAngelo_158_FD_79665 | JGI IMG/M metagenome (GOLD analysis project Ga0066709, IMG submission 79665) | Grasslands soil microbial communities from the Angelo Coastal Reserve, California, USA - 14_1009_16_30cm | ecosystem: Environmental > Terrestrial > Soil > Grasslands | place: USA...
CCCAGGAGCCGGAGGTGCTGCTCCTCGACGAGCCGACCACGCACCTCGACCTCCGCCATCAGGCCGGCATCCACGACGTCCTCGGCGAGCTCTCGCGGTCGCGTGGCACGGCGGTCCTGTCCGTCCTGCACGACCTCAACCTCGCGGCGATGTACTGCGACCGCCTGATCCTGCTGGCCGCAGGTCGGGTGCTGCGCGTCGGCACGCCCGCAGAGGTCCTCACCGCCGAGGCCCTCGGCGCCGCGTACCGCACGCAGGTCTACGTCGGAGCGAACGATGCGACCGGAAGCCTCGTCGTGCTGCCGCTTGTCCGCCGGCGCGGCTGACTCGACTCAGCACCGCCCGCAGCTCGCGGATCTCGCCGTTGGGATCTAGACCGGGTGCACATCCCGGACCGGAGCGCCTTGACGATGCAGTACGCATCCCGCCCACCGGTCGTCCTCTCGCAATTCGGCCGCGCCCTGCGCGCTTCGCGCGTCCCGCAACGCGTTTTCGAGCTGCCCGAACTGACGGCGGAGACGGGCAACGTGCCCCGCCCCGAGCCGCGCCGCAACCTCCGGTCGGTCGACGAATGCGCGGAGACGCGCGAGCGCGCGATGGCAACGGCCGAGGCGACGGACGCTCGCCGCCAGGTGTCCGCTGAGGAACCGTTCCTCCGCCGCTCCCGCGGCGTGATGGACCGCGTCGGCGAGACGGAGAACCCGCCGAGGCTTGGTGCCGTACAGATCCTTCACGAGCTCGTACGCGATGCAGACGACGCGCGATACGCCCGGGACATCGTCGCAACGCTCGGGCGGCAGGGTGGTCGTGGTGGTGACACACGTGTAAGGAACCGTCGTGACCGCGGGCGGCAGGGTCGTCGTGACCGTCGTCGTCGGGGTCGACACGTCACAGTTCGAGAGCACGAAGCTCAGGTTGAACCGTTTGCGGTGCAGGTCGCCATTCGCGTCGACCGCCTCGATGAAGAGGCTGCGGTCGCAGAATCCGCACACGCAGGGCCCCGCGCCGGCGGCGGAGGTGGCGGTGCCGCTGAGGACGCCGTCCGCCGAGAGCACGAGGCCGGGGGGAAGCGGCCGCGCGTCGACGTCGTCGAGCACCAGGCGCCACCTGAAGTCGCCCGAACCACCGACGGCATGGAATGCCGTGTTATACGGCACGTTCTGGAAGACGGTGGGCAGCTGGTACGGGGTGGTGATCGTGGGAGGCAGGTCGACCGGATAGAGGGCGGCAAGCGCGCGCGTGTCCGCGTCCCCGATGCCCGCGCATCGACACCGGTCGGCGCTGGTCGTGACGAACATCGTGGCATTCGGGTCGAGCAGGTGCGAGAGCCCGAGTCCGTGGCCGATCTCGTGGGTCGTCACCGCGGCCACCTCGCAGTCTGGAACGGCGTCGCACTTCGACGGCGATCCCGGCACGGGCGCGTACTTGTAGACGAAGACCTCGACGTCCTCGAGGCGACCGTACGTCCGGCCTCGCCACGTCTTGCGCTCTCGCGCCGTCGCCGACCACGCCGTGAGCCCGTGCGCCACCGTGCACGCGGCCGTTTCCGGAACCGTATAGACGTGGACGATGCGTCGTCCATGCGAGATTCCCTCCACCGCACCGGGACCTTCGCGCACGTCGACGCGCGCCGTCCCGGTGTGCGACCACGCCGCCAGCGCGCCGTGGAGAAGCGCCCGGCGCGCCTCGGCCCCTTCCGGCCAGGACGATGTCTCGTCGAGCTCGAACGTGACTGCCTGCTGCTCGTCGATCTCGAACCACCGGACCCAGCGCCATCCATCGGCCTCGGCGTCCGGGTCGAAGGGAAGGGAACCCCCCGCATAAACGGCCTCCGCGTCGCTCCGCCGTGGACCGGTTGCTCTGACGTTATGCGGCCCCGCGAACAACGCCGGGCCAAGCAGCAGCACGGTTGCCAGCATGATCCTTGCGTTGCGAGGTCCTCTACCGTGGTCGCCTTGCGCGATTGCCCCTCGGGGGGTGGCGATTTTCTGCACCAGCTGCCTTACCACGTGCGGGAACAGTGCCCGACGTAGTCGAGTTCAGTGGACATAGCCGAGCGCGCGCAGGGCCGCTACCGTCGTGGGCGGCGGCTCCTCGCCGGGCGCCGCCGCGCGAGCGGCGTCCGTACCGAAATGATCGACCTCGGCCTGGAGCGATCGCAGGGCGGCCGTGATGGCGCCAACACCGGCGAGGTCACGCTGTTCGCCCGGGTCCACGGCGAGGTCGTAGACTTCTTCCTTCCCCCTATCCCAGTGGACGTACTTCCGGTCCCCTGTGTGCAGTCCGATACGCTCTTCGGCAAAGAGGAGGTTCTCGACCAGCGCGACACGGGGAGCGGGCTCTTCGCCGCGCATGACCGGGAGAAGGCTGGCACCGTCGCGGGCCTCGGGCGCCAGCGGCAGACCGAGGAGGTCGAGGATCGTCGGCGCGACGTCGGTCATGCGCGCGACCCCGGGGACCCGTGCCCCGCGGGGGAGCCTGCCTGGCAGTCGCATCATGAGCGGGATGCGGATCAGTTCTTCATATACGGTGTGCCCGTGCTCGTAGCTGCCGTGCTCCCAGAATTCCTCGCCGTGGTCGGCGACGCAGACGACGAGCGTCCGCTCGGCGAGGCCGAGCGCGTCGAGCGCATCGAGGACGCTGCCGACTGCTGCATCGACACTCGCGACTTCCTCACGATAGAGCGCCCGCACCGCGTCTTTCTCGCCCTCACTCAGACGGATCTCGCCGCTCCGTAGACGGGCCGCGTCCGGCGATGTGAGGACGAGCCCGGCCGGTTCCGTTCCCTCCGCCCCGAGCAAGCTATCGCCACGGAAGCTCTTGTGGTGAGCGCTGCCGCGCCGTCCGTATGGCGGGTGGGGGTCGATGTAATGCAGCCAGAGAAAGAAGGGCGTTCCGGCAGCCGCGCGTGTGAGCCACGCCGTCGCTCGGGCGCTGACGGTTTCGCCGCGGTCGCCGACCACGAGGTCCGGGCGGAGCCAGGCAAGGAGCCGGATAGCCGTCGCGTCTCGCCCGGCAAGGAAGAACTCGGACTCGATCGTGAGATTCTCGTAGCCCTGAAACCCCGCGCCGAGTCCGTAGCGCAGGGCGAGGTACGGATTAGTGACGATTGCATGCGTGCGGTAACCCCGGGCATGGAGCGCGGTGGCGAGCGTCCAGGTGCCGGTCGGGAGCGCCGAACGCCCGAGCGGGTCGCGCCGGTTCGTGATCGCACCGGCGCCGTGGTGCCGCGGATAGAGCCCCGTCATCAACGACGTCACCGCGGGCAGAGTCCACGGCGCTGAAGTCACCGCGTCCCGGAACGACACGCCCTCCGCAGCCATGCGATCGAGCTGTGGGGTGAGACCGGGCGGCCCACCGTAGGCCCCGACGTGATCGGCGCGGAGCGTGTCGATCGAGATCAACACCAGATTCGGGCCCGCCATCGCGCCGGACGCTGCACGGGGCGTATCCCGCCCGCCCCATTTCCAGTCGGTCGCGAGGAAACGCGCGACCGGCCAAAGGGCGGCCAGCACGCCGGCGACGGCTACCGCCGCGAGCCACCGAAGCGGGCGTGGCGCTCGTGCGGTGTGCCACGCGACGCCCGCGGCCGTGACGGCGCCGAGCGTCGCCGCGAGCGCGAGCGCGCCGAGCCAGAGAAGCGACGCACCGCCTGGCCCGAGTCGCAGCCCGACTTCACCGAGCCGAGCAACGATGCGAAGGACGCAGGTGCCCGTGACGCTGAGCGCGCCAGCGAATCCGAGGACCGCGCCGTAGACGGCGAGGCCGCGCACGTCGCCGGCGCTCCGCGCGAGGAGACCCCGGGCGACCGCGAGCGGCAATGCGAGGAGCAGCGCGAGGGCGACACAGCCGAGGATCGGCGCCGCGAGGTAAACGAGCAGGTATTGCCCTGGCTGCGCGAAGGCGTTCGCTTCGAGGACAACCAGCGCCTCCCGCGCCCCGAACACGCACCCCGCGACCAGGCCCGCGGCCGCGGCGAGCCGGACCTCGCTGCGAAGCCGCCCGCCGCGCGAAACGTCTCCGCGGCTCATCGCGACCCGACCCCGCACAGGCACCGGGGGTCCAGGACGGGGGCCGGCCGCACTGTTGCGTCACCCGAGCCGAAAATGTGCGCGAGCAGACGCGGGAAGTAGGCCGCGAACTCCGGCGGTGTGAGACCGGCCGCGCGCGCATTCGAGGTGTCGAACCTGGGATTTGCGACCGTGTAGGGCCAGTAGCACTCGATCTGCCGCACGAGCCCCGGCGAGAGCCTGGCCAACAGCGGCCGCGCGGCGCGCGCGAACCAGTGCACGGGACCACGCGGGCTGATGAATCGGCGGCGCGGGGTTTCGAAGTACCGGCAAGCGAGCCGCGCGACGTCCTCTATCGTCGCCGCGCCGTCCGGCCCAGCCGCAAGATGGTAGCAGTGCCCCGCCGCCTCCGGGCGGGCGTAGAGGGTCGCTATGGCCGCGGCGACGAAGTCGACGGGCACGACGTCGAGCGGGCACTCGCGGCGAAGCGGCAGTGGCACCAGTCCGGTGAGGAGCCGCCACCGGAGGTAGAAGGGGACGAGCAGTCGGAGCGGGGCGTAGAGTCCCTTCTGGCTCGTCGTCGCGCCGGTCGTCGCGTCGCCTACGATGATCGACGGGCGGTAGATCGCGATGGGAAGCTCGCCAGCTGCGTCGCGACAGAGACGCTCGGCCTCGAACTTGCTCTGCTCGTAGCTGTTCCGAAAGCCCTGGCCAACGTCGAGCTCGTCCTCGAAGACGAGGCCGGTGCGCCGGCCCGCCACGTAGGCGGTGCTCACGTGGTCGAGACGGCCCGATCCACCGCGCGCGCGGATCGCGCGGCAGAGGGCGAGCACGTGGGCCGTTCCACCAACGTTCCATCGCCGTGCCTCGTCGAGCGCGTGATCGAAGCGTGTCGTCGCCGCGACGTGGATCACGCGGTCGACGTGAGCGGCGAGCATCGCATATCGCGTAGGGGAGAGGCCAAACTCGGGCTGAGCGATGTCGCCGCGCAGGCTGATGACGCGGGGTTGATGAGCCCGCGGAAGTGGCTCCATGAGGTCCCGGTGCCGCTTCGCGAGCTCGATGTCATCGCGGGCACGGATCAGTGTCACGAGGTGCGCGTCGGGCTCACGTGCCAGAAGGTCGCGCAGGATCTCCCGGCCGAGGAAGCCCGTGGCGCCCGTGATCAGCGCCGCCGGCATGCGAAGGGCGGATGGTCCGCCTGGTGTCCGCCGCGAGTCAGGCATTAACCGGCCCCAGGCCCGCGCTGCCGATGACGTCGGGCGCGACATCGGCACCACGCCCGAGCGCTGCGGCCGCGCGCCCGGCGCGGTGTCTCCAGCGGAGATGTCGGATGACCAGCGCGGTGGTGGCGATGACGATGGCCGTCGCCGGAGCGAGCACCATCAGAGGGCCCGGCCGTCCCTCCGCCCGTAGCGGTTCGAGCGCGAGCTTGGCCGCGGGGCGGAGGATGGCGAACGTTGCCAGCAACGTGCCGGGCTCCGCCCCGCGACGGAGCTGCCACACGAGGATCGCGAGGGTGACGATCGACGCCGCCGCGAAGTAGAGCGGCAGCGGATGCAGCGGCAACGTCGCCTCCGCGACCGGGTTGATCTGGCCGCTCGTCACCTGGTGCGCGAAGGGCGCGGTCCCGCGCGCATAGGTGACGCACAGGGGCGACAGCCATGTGCTGCACACGGTTCCGAAGCAGCACCCCGCCAGCATGCACGCGACCCGCCCGAATGGGATGGTCACGGAGAATACCACCGCGCTCGCGTCCCCAACTTCGCGCCAGCCCGCTCGCAGCAGCGCGGCGGCGGCCAGGATCGTGAGGACCCCGAACCACAACCCCAACGGCATGCGCGCCCCGGGTTCCGTCAGGACACGCGGCGAGATCGTAATCGCCTCGGTGAACGGCATCGTCTCCAGCCGGAACTGGAGCTTGATGCCGACGAGGAATCCGAGCACGCCGCACAAAAGGGCGACGACGGCGCGGAAGGAGAGGACGTTCCGGACGCGCAGGACCCAGAGGCCGGCGACGCCGCCGACATACAACCCGAAAGCCCAGGGCAACGTGAACGCCGCCAACGGGTTCAAGCGGAGGTGCGCGACGTGCAGCTCGCCCACGCCGGGCTCCGGTCGCAGCGGCGGCCCGAGCGTGGCGCACCAGGTGACGAGCGCGCCCGTCATCACGAGTGCTGCGGCGGCGGTACTGGCGCGGGAGGTCACCGGAGTGGACGCCGGACGGGGGGCGCCGGGCGTCGGCGCACGAGCGCGAACACCACCACCGCAAGGAGGGCCACGGTGACTGGGATCCCCCACGCGGAGCGGCCGGTCGATGTGGGCTTCGTCGGAGCGAGCGGCTGCGGCTTGGCCGTCGCGCGGGCGGCAACCGTTCTGACCGGTGCGCCGGACGCGTCCGCGGCGAGCTCGTCTGCTCTGGCGGTCCGGATCCCCCGGACGCCGCCCGCGCTCCACGAAGCGGTCGGTGGTGGCGGTGCGAAGGGCTCCCCGTGGGCGCCCTCGGCCGCCATCCAGCGCAGGGCCGTGGCCGCCAATGCCCGGCCGTCACCGTTGAGCAGCTGGACGATCTGGTGATCGGGAGCCTGGAGCGGTCCGCGCCGGTACCGTTCCAATCCGGCGCGGAGCAGTGCCTGTGGCTCGAGGTTCACGAGCGCCCGGGATGCCGCGCGCTGGCTCTGCGAGCCCGCCGTCAGCGCGTTCAGGGCGCGGCGCGCGCCGGCGCGGTCGCCGACGTGGTTGCGCACCCAGGCGGCCGCGTACTGTGCATCGTCCCGCACGTCGAGGATGTCCGGTAACGTGACCAGCCGGTCGAAGTCCGCGAGCGCGGCCGGGTAGTCGTTCGCCCAGTAGTGCGCGTACCCGACCGCCAGGCGCGCCGCTTCCTTCAGCTCCTCGGTCGCGGCGGGCGACTCGACCAGCGCTTGGAAGCGCGGGGCCGTGTCGGGGACACCGTCCGCGGCATCGAGCAGCGCGGAAAGGAACTCGCCCATCGGGGCGGCGTGGGTCTCTCCTTCGGCGATGCGCCGCGCCTCGGCGCGCGCGGCCGCGACGTCGCCGTCGGCGAGGGTGGCCCACGCGAGTCCGAGGTGTGCCCAGCCCGCAAACGGCTCGGCGAGACCGGAATTGATGGCCTCCGTAAACCGCGCGCGCGCCTGGGGAAGACGCTTGCCGCGCAACTCGGCGTCCGCGAGGGCGAGCACGAACAGCGGTGGGACCCCGGTGCCGGCACGATGGCCGAGACGGACGAGCGCGCCGCGGTTCTGATACGGGTTGCCGGCATAGGTCTTGAGCGCAGCGGTCCAGTCGGTATCGGCGGCGGAGCAGGGGATCGCCGACGCGAGAATCGTCACGAGCAGCGTCCCCACCGCGCGAGCACGCATGACGTCGCCTCCTCTACTGTGGTGGGCGACGCGTGAACTTCACGGTTTCGCCCGTCCGCCGGTCGTATCGGATGATGTCCTTGCCATCCCAGGTCCACCGGTATCGGCCGACTCCCAGCGCCGCCTCTCCCGACGACATGGGCCCGGGGACGAGCTGTCCATATTTGAAGACCTTGTAGCCGTACGTGCGGTCGACAAACGTCTCGGGATGACCCGGGTCGGTACTGATGCGGAACTGCAGCTGCGAATCCCCCGCCGAGATCGTTTCGTCGCCGGACGGATTCGCGTACACCCCAGCGGGAATTGGATGCCGCCCGAGCCCGCAGCTGAGGAGGGCGACCAGCAGCGAGCACGCTGCGCAGACCGTTCTGATCGACTCGAACGTTCTCATGGGTACTGTCCCCAGGCATCTCTCGGATCCCCGGTGTAGGGCGGCGCGCCCTTGTTTCGATCGTGATCGTCCGGGCCTGGGAAGTAGTTCGCCCATTGAGCGACGTCCGCGACCAGCTCGTCCGTCGGCACGTTCCTCATCAACATGGAATGGCCGACCGTCGCCCCGAAGAGGTTAGCCACGATGTCCATGGAGGAGTCGAGGAATTGGTTGGTGGCTCCCTGATTCTTGTACTCCACCTCGTAAAACGCGTGCCAGTCCAGTGGGCTTTCGTGGATGACGCCCGCGGCGAGGATGATGGGGGCGCCCAAGATACCGAGGGACCGTGCAAACCATGCATTGCTCGCGCCGTGCCAGGTGTGCCAGCCGTTCTTATCCCCATCTGGGCTCTTAGGAACCGTCTCCAACGCATCCGCCCAGCTCGCCGGGAAGTACCCGGACGAGTTCTCGAGACCGCGCCAGTTTCTGGCAAAAGTATCACGGATCCCAGTCTGCCAGGCTTGTCCGAAGTTGTCGCCGATGAAGGGGGCGGTCACCGAGTTGGCCACGCTCCGCACCGCTGCCGTCGGCGAAGACCAGTTGCCGTTCTGGTAGACGCCGTAGGCCTGATACGCGGCCGCCAGCACACCGACCGCGCCGCTCGCGTAGTTGCCGTTGTCGAAGTTCCTGGCCGCACCGTACGCACTGCCGGCAACCGGCACCTGCGAGATCGCCCAATCCCCCGCATCGAATTCGCCGAACTCCTTGGGAGCCACCGCTTGTAGCACGGGACTCAGGGGTCCGGCCGCAGTGGACGCCGAGGTGAGAGCGCCTGCCTTGGCCGCGACGCCGATGTCGCCGGTTTTCACGTACGCGTCGACGCTCGCCGCCACCGATGCCAGAACTGCCAGGATGATGGGGATTAACCAGACGAACGTACCATCCGGGTCCACCGTGTTGAGGGGATCTCCACCCGTATACGTGTATGGACTGACGAACTGCCGCGCCGGGTCGTGGGAGATGAACAGACCGAGCTCGGGGTCGTAGTATCGCGCGCCGAAGTAGACGAGGCCGGTGTTGGCGTCGGCCCGCTGGCCGGTGAAGAGGAACGGGCTTCGCGACGAGCTCCGCCTGGCGCCGCTCGGGTCGTAGCTGCCGGCCAGCGTTCCCCACGGCCGGTGCGTGAGATACTCGAGCCCCTGCCCCGTGGCGTCCGTCAGCAGCTCGGGGGTGCCGAGGCGGTCCAGGTGGTAGAACATCGTGCCAGCCGGCGGCGGCACGCCGCCGACGACCTCGTCGCAGCACAACCCGGCACAGTCCCACGCGACGGCCGGCTGCGGAAGCGTCGCATCGAAGACCAGGAGCGCCAGCATGCCGGCGACTCCACCGCGCAGTCGTCGGCGGCGCGGGAGGACGAGCGGGACACCGACGATGCCGACCATCAGGAGCACGCCGCGCGCCAGCGCGAAGAAGCGATCGGGGACTGGCGTGGCGGCGGCGAACATGGCCGTCGTCTCCGGCACGTCGTGGGTGGCGATGAGGAGCTCGCCGAGGCGGAAATTCCGGTAGACGCGTCCGCCGTGGATGTCGAAGCCGCCGAAGAAGTAGGTGACGCCGTCGCGCTGCGTCCACGACGCGATGCGCGCCCCGGCCGCATCATAGGCGTAGCGCGCGATCTCCGTGGCTGCCTTCTTCACGCGGATCAGCCGGCCGAGGGCGTCGTACTCGGCGCGGCGGCCGTTCGCCAGCTGCGTCATGCTGCCGTTGCCGTCGTAGCGGATGTCGTCGCTGACGCCGGTGTTCGGGTTGCGCACCCGGGTCAGCTGGTGCGGCTTCGTGGGATCGTCGTAGAAGTACTGCAGGCCATCCTTGTCCTGGACGCGCCCCTGCGAGTCGGTGTCGTACGTGCTCGTGTAGCCGCCGGCGGAGCATTGCTGAGCGCTCGTCATGCGATCGCCGTCGTCGTAGGCGGCCACCGTGTTGTGATTCCACGGCGCCGTGACGACCGTGTTCGGGATGTTCGGCGCCAGGTCCTGCACCGCCTGCACGTTGCCGGTGACGTCGTAGAGCTCGTACCAGACGTCGCGCAGGATGGGATTGCCGGGCTTCCGGGTGATCGTCTCCTCGATCGTCCCGCCCGCTCCGAGCTGCCGCTGCGAGTCGAGCGCGCCGAGCCCGGACGGGTCGCGGTACGCGGTCGCGTCTTCCACGCCGTTCCCGTAGACCATCTTCACGACGCGGCCGAACTCGTCACGCTGCACGTCGGTGACGTACGTGCCGACGAGCGACGCCATGCCGGCGAGCACCCCGGCGCGGGTGTAGTGGAAGTGCATGGTCTCCGGGCCGGTGTCGTTGTAGGGGAACGTCGTCCGCTCGACGCGCCCCGCTTTCGCGTTGTACGAGCTGCCCGACCGGAAGCGCTTCATCACCCCGCCGAACGTGATCTCACGCAGCGTGGAAAGCGTGTTGCCACGCGCGTCGTAGCGTTCGTAGGTGGTGACTGACCGACCCAGCTCGGTCGCGTCCCTGTCGTACGTCCAGTCGCTGGCGGTCGCGAGGCGCCCGTTGCCGCCGGGGGCGGTATCGTACGTGAAGCTGGCGACACGCCGAAGCGTCCCGCCGTTCGCGCTGTCGCCGCCAATGAAGGCATCCCGGGTCGTCACACGGGAGAGGAGGTCGTAGTGCGTCTCGACGTGCTGGTTCGGTGCCGGATCGTCGACGAAGGTCAGGTTGCCGACCGTGTCGTACCCGTAGCGCCAGAGGCCGGAGTCGGGATCCATCGTCTGCGTCTTCCGCCCGAGGACGTCGTACACGCGCGTGATCTTCGTCGCGTTGTCGCCGTTCTTGCGCGCCGACAGCAGCCAGCCGGCGCCGCTGTAGACGTTGTCCTGCCACGCGTAGAGCGTCGAGCCGAAGTACGTCCGTTGCGCGATGCGGCGCTGGAATCCGTCCCTCTCGGTCTCGGTGCATGACCCGATCGTGCCGCCGGCGACGGCCTCGTGCATCGGGTCGCAGGTGCGCTCGACCCGCGCCACGCGCCGTGTCGTGCGGGTGATCGCGCCGTCGGGCCGCGTGACGACGACGGGCCGGCCGAAGGGGTCGTACTCGGTGCTCGTCTGCACCTGGCCGACGGGGACGTTCGGGTTCACGGGGACGTCGATGAAGCTGGTCGGCGGCGCGGCGCCCGCGACATAGAGCGTATGCACGCCGGTGACGAGCCCGCCGGGCCCGTAGCGGGTGGCCTCGACGACGACGGTCTGGTCGACGCCGCGCACCTCCCGCGTCTCCTGCGTCTGGCGCGGGCGGCCGAGGCTGTCGGAGTAGGTCGAGGTGGTCATGTAGCGCGTGCCGCCGCCGAGTCCGCCCTCGATCACCACGAGCTTCTGCACGTCGACCTGTTGTCCGCGTCCCTGCGCGTCGTAGCCGATCTTGTACACGAAGCTCTTGGAGGGTTCGGTGGCGCTCGTGCCGAGCGTCGGCTGCGCGACGTCGTCGTGCTCCCACATCTTTTCGAGTCGACCGAACTCGTCGTAGGCGAGCTCATGGGCGAAGTTGTTCTCGTCCACCATCTTCCTGAGCCGGCCTCCCCACGCCGGATCGTAGAAGGTCGTCACCGTGGCGGTGTTCACGTTGTTGGTAACCGACGTGACGTACAGGTTGTCCGCGTCGTAGGTGGAAGTCCTGACGAGCCCGTTCGGATCCTTGCGGATCCGCACGTTGCCGTAGACGTCGTACGTGTACTCGATCTTCGGGTTCCCGGGCCCGGTCATCTGCATCCAGTCGGGGTTGCCAACGGCGTCGTAGTGGTGCTTCTTCACCAAGACATCCACCGTGGGACCGCCCTCGTAGAGCTGTCCCTTGATCTTGGTCGTGTCGGGTCGGTCGCACACGCCGACACAGATCCGGCGGCTCGCGTCGCAACCGCCGCCGATCGCGGCGAAGATCGCCGAGCTCTCGACCGTCGATCCGGTCGCGGCGTCCGTCCCTCGCTGCAGCGTGATGTTCCCGCATGCGTCGTACGTGAAGGTCGTGGTCACGGTTTTGGCGGGTCCGGCACCGTCCCAGACCCTGTCGTCCGTACCCACGTTGCCGTGGTCCGTGCGCGTCGTATCGGTAAGGATGGGGAAATAGCGGCCGTAGAGGTCGTCGGGTGCCGAGCAGCTGGTCGTGTTGAGGCACCTCCACGTCGACGTCGTCTCGGTCAGCAGGCCCGACCCCGGACTCACCGACATGACGACGCGACTGACCTTCCCCTTGCGCGCGTCGTCCTGCAAGAAGAACGTCTGCTGCGTTCCCATCCCGACCATCGCCTTCGTCACGCTGCCGAAGCCACGGAACTCGCGCGGCCTGCGGGTGGGATAGTAGCCGGGGTAGTACACGGGATTTGCATACGTGTAGGTGGTCGTGTCGGCGGACGCCGTGTCCTCCGGCGCGATCCGGTCGGTACGCGCCACCACGAACAGCGGGAACGGGACCCCTGGGACCGCGCGGCTGTCGGCGTACGTGAAGACCGTCCGTCCGCCGATCGCGCCGGTGGTTTCACGGAGGCTTCCGACGCGATATCGCTGCGGGTGACCGAGCCATACCTCGGCGAACGTCGTGTTGGCCGGCACGTACACCGTATCGATGTAGCCGTCGCCGTTCAGGTCGAAGGTGTCGAGGCGGAGCGCACCCGTCTGCTGTGAATTGTTGACGATGCGCTTGTCGCGAATGTAGTTGTGCGCGACCATGTTCAACGGCGTGGCCGCGAAGCCGGTCCCCACGTTCGGGTACACCTTCCAGACACCCGTGTTCCCCCAGTTGCGCGCGTCGACCAGGTCGGGGGCGCCGTCGCCGGTCACGTCCAGCACCTCGAAGTCGGTGCGATGATGGTCGGTGCCGTACTGATCTGTCCACTTGGTGACGTGGCGGATGAAGCCGGTATTCGGTGCCGACCACAGCCACCCCCCGCTGCCCGTGCCCTGGAAACCCGACGCGGTGCCGAACCACACCCGCCAATCGCTCCCGTTCGCGACGATCTTGTCCGCCAACCCGTCGCCGTTGATGTCGAAGAGGTCTTCGGTGCCGATCGGTTGGTTCTCGTCGCCGTTGAGCAGGTCCGAGTAGCGCAGGAATTGCCGCGGTGAGGGCACCCCGACGCCGGCCGGGAAGACACCGCCCTGGTTGAACCGGACGCGCCACTTGCCGGTGTACACCCAGTCGAGCGTCGGATCGTCGAGACCGTTCCACACCCGATCCGGCAGCCCGTCGCCGTTCAGGTCGACGAGGTCGTAGATCGTGCCCGACTCGTTCTGGCGGCCGGCCACGCGGACCGTCATGCGCACCCAGCCACCAAGCAGGGTGTCCTGCCCCGTGGTCGCGAATCCGGTTCCGGTGTTCCAGAAGACGTTCAGGGTGGTGCCGTTCGAATTCAAATAGTCCGGGTAGCCGTCACCGTTCAGATCCATGACGGTGCTGATCGTGTACGCGGAGGTGTCGCCGTTTGGATCGGGAACGTGGGACTTGCTGACGCAGCCGGTGGGCGCTTTCCACAAGGTGGCGGTCGTGAAGTAGTTGCTCGCGTCGCGACCCTGGTTGAAATAGACGTTCCAGTAGCCGCCATTGCTGGCCCAGCTGCCGACCGTGACGAGGTCCGCGAGGCCGTCGCCGTTCAGGTCGACGAACTCGCGGTTGTTGCAAGAATCGTCGTCGCGGAAGCTCTGACCCTTCACGTCCTCGTTCCGCAGGCTCGGCGCGAAGTACGTCAGCGAACCGCTGCTGACGGGGAGATCGTTGTAGGCGAACTTCTCCGCCGCGCGCGTGATGCCGTCGGCTTTCACGAGGTATGCCGTGCCGCGCCCCAGGAGCTGGATCTCCTGCAACGCCGGGAACTGCGAGCCCGGCTGCGGCGCCCACACCAGGTCGTACGTCCGCAGGCGGGTCGTCCCGGCCCACACTTCGACGGCGTCGAGCTGCTGGCTGAACTCCCGGCGGAAGCCGGCGTTGTACGACACTTTGTAGGCCGACGCCGACTGCCATTGCAGGTTGACGGTGTAGGGACCCGCCGTCGTGCCATGGCCGGTGTAGTTGATCGTCGCCGGGCGCGTCACCCCGGTTCCCTGCGTGTACGTGACGGTGATGGTGTTGTCGTTGAGATCCGCGACCCGGGTCAGATACCACGCGAAGGTGTCGCTGAGGGCCGCATTGCCGGCGCCGGGGTTCTGCCCGATGCGGGCAGCGCCGACGTCGCCGAAGGTGTAGCGGCGTCCGCCGCGGTCGCGCAGTGTCCAGGAGTTCTGCGCCGCATTGTACGTGACGGAGAAGTGGGCCGTGTCGACGCGCGCCGCGTACGCGCTTCCTCCGAGCGACATGAGCTCGACCGCGCCGCCGGGAAGTATGACCACGAAGTGGTCGTTGGCGTCGTAGCTCGGGACGCCCCACGCGGTGCTGCGCTCGATACAGCCGAGCGGGATGTCCCAACCGAGTCCCCACGGACCTGCGCCGTTTTCGCCCACGTACACGAGTTCGAGGTCGGGCTGGACGTTGTTCCGTCCGGCCGGCAGCTCGAACGGAAAGCGCGCCGTGGCCGAGCCGGTGAACAGCATCGCCTCGGCCGAGAGCCCCATGCCGGGGAGGGCCGCACCCGTGTCGCCGGAGCTCGAACCCGGCGGGCCGTCGCCACCGCCACCCGCGTGCGCGGTTACGGCCATCGCCAATCCCAGTGCCAGCGCGAGTCGGCGCATGACTTACTCCAGCTCGATGTCGGGAGAGACGATGAGCGCCTTGTACGGCGTCGGGCCGGTCCCCGTGCTCGGCTCGAGGATCTGGATGAGCGGGTCGACGTAAATCTCGTCGCACCGGCTGTTGCCGTCGAGCGGTTTGACGATGAAGCGCAGCGTGTCGTTCGTCTGCAGGTCAAACTCCAGCACCGCGGGAGGGGACGACGCGGGTGGGTAGGACGCGCCGGGCGCGAGGAGCTGGTCCACCGGCATCGACTGGGAATGCGAGCCGCGGTAGTGGCGGATCCTCACCTGCACTCCGTTCCCGTTCCCGCCGGAGCACGTCGCCGCCGCATCGACGAACCGGACGGTTGCGCGCACGCGCCCGGTGATTGGCGATTTCCAGAATCGTGCGGCCCCCGTTTCGCCGGGGACCTGAGTGGCGGCGGACACCTTCTGGCGCTTGTTGCCGGCGGAATCTCCCGGGCCGCGACGGTAGCCGTCCTGATACGAGTTCATCTTCCACCAGCCGCGGTACGCCGCGTAGTAGTCCCAGTGGTAGTAGCGATACGACCAGTACAGCGAGTTGACGTCGCCCGAGTTGTAGCCGCCGGTCGCGATGAATTCCGTGCTCGCCTGATGGTCTTCGGGCACGAGCACCGTGTGGACGCCGGTGTTGTCGAAGCACCTGGAGGGACCACACATCGTGAAGCTGATCGGCCAACGTCCCGCGCCGAGGGAGGCAGGGGGCGCCGCCGTGAAGGTGAAGGTACGGTCGCTCACCTGGCACATCCCAGGTGGATACCGTACGATCTGCTCGTTCGAGCCGAGGCACGAGGCCCCGGGCGTGAACGCGAACGACCCCTGGGGGTACATGCAGTACGAGCTGTTCCAGGCGGTCGTGCCGTCGTTCCGGACGAGCACACTGAACGTTCCGCCCTGGTTGATGCGCAGCTCCCCGGGATTGGAGAAGCTGAGCGTATAGAAGCTGTCGACCCCTGCCGTGTTGATGCATTTCGTGACCGGCGTCCCGAACCAGCCGACTCCTTCCTGGTAGAGGGCAAAGCGGAAGAGGTAATTCGCCGTGCTCGAGGGGATCGTCACCGGCACCGGGAACGACTTCGTGCAGCACCGGAAGTCTGCCGGACAGGCGCCGCAGGGTTGCACCACCTCGCCGGTTCCCAGATCGACTCGTGTCGTTCCCCAGCGGTTCGTCGTGAAGGGGCACCCGTTCTCTTCGGGGCTACCGGTCGCCAACGGATATTCACGGAGACTCACGGTCGAGCGGTCCCAGTTGTAGGATCCGAGGTTCAACCCTTTGACGGTGAACGTACTCGGGCTCCCCTGGACGATCGGCGCCGGGACGGTCGGTGAAAACAGGAAGCCGTTCCATACGCCGCGGACCTTGATCCGCGCCAGGATGCTCTGGCTGGCGTATCCGGTCACGAGATCCTCGACACGCCACTGGAACCGATAGCCGAGCTGGTCGTCGGCGGTCTGGGGCGCGGTCGCGTGGATGCGGAACGTCCCCGTTTCTCCCGGATTCACCTCGGACTCGACGAGCGTGGCGACCGCAGAGAGCGCATTCGTGCTCACGGGCGCCAGGCGATGGGTCGCGCTGGTCCAGGCCTTCGTTCCGGCATTGAAGAAGTGAACCAACACGTCAGCCTGGTTCGGATCGCCCGCGACCAGACCCTGGAGCCCCTCGAGATCCCAACCACGGAACACGGCCAGATCGTTCAGCTCCGAGGCGGCATACACGTCGAGCGCCGACAGCGCGGTCGTGGACGGTCCGGCGGTACACGGGTGCGCGGCCGGGCAGTTCTCGGGCTGGCGGACGCCGGACTCGATCAGCAGGTTGTCGAGGAGAAAGCTCCCGTTCGGCATCGAGAGCTTCGCGTCGATCGTGGGCTGCTTCGCGCGCAGGATCGCGGCCGCGCCGGCCACGTGGGCCGCGGCGGCATCGGAGCCGAACCACGTCCCGCCGGCTGTCCCCGGTGCCAGCAGATCGGGGCGGAACGCCTGCCCGTGCACGACGCGGAATTGCTGCGTGAGCAAGGTCGAGCCCGCGACCGACACGGCCTGGCCCCGGTCCACCGCGACGCCATCGTTGTCGGGCTCGTAGGTGAACTCGCCGGGCGGCGGCGGGTTCGGGACCGGCGGGTAGCCGGCCACGGTCCCGACGACGAGATGATACGCTCGATCCGGAGTCGGCGGCGCGCCGGTCGAGACCAGCGACGTCCCCAGGCCCGCGACGGCCACCGTCGGTGGCGAGGACACCACGCCGAGGAAGTTGTCGTAGATGGCGGCCGTGACGACCGCTTCGTCGTAGTCCGTCGTGCCCATGTCGACGCGGATCTGGTCGTTCGCCACGAGTGGCGCGTTCGCCGCGTCGAACACCATCGTGAATGCCAGTGTCCGGTACCGCCGTCCGTTGGCGATGGTCGATCGCTCGGCGGCCAGCGAGACGGTCCGCGTCGGTGTGACCGTCACGGTGGGCGTCGGCGTGATCGTCGACGCGGACGCGACTGCGACGCTCACCACCAGCACGTGCGGGAGGGACGCGGCGACGACGCCGTCGGCGAGGAGCGTGACGGTGCGGGGCGGAGCCGCGGTCCCCGTGCGCGCGACCGCCTGCGTGCCGATCAGCGTGTCGAAGTCCGGGCGCCGCTGGACCGCGAGGTCGACCGCGACGGCATGCCACACCGCCGGGGCGGCGCCCGTGAAGGTCCCCTCGACCAGCGGCCGCCCCATCGAGGGCGTCGGGACGTCGACGGAGCAGAGGCCGGCGCCCATGTTGGCGGTCGCATCCGGGGTGCCGTTGTTGTGGGCGGCGATCCCCATGGCCTCACGGTAATTGGCCGGGCTCCGCACCGGACCGGTGTCGTCGCCGACCGGGAACACCGGCAGGATGCCGACGCCGCGCAGGTTGGCAATCACGCGGTGCAACGTCTGCAGCTCCGAGCACGCGTTCTGGGTCTGCGCGATCCGCCAGGGAAAGACGACGACGTCGGGTGCGCACGCGGGACGCATCGCGGGGACGTCAAGGCGATCGGGGTTGTCGGGATCCAACATGAACCGCGCGCACGCCGAGAGCCCGTCCAGGGTCGCGATCTGGCCCTGCGCATTGAGCGCCTTGCACGCCACCCAGCGCGCGTCCGGAGCCATGCCGGACCCGTTCTGGGTCGAGGCACCGACGGCCACGCGCAGCATGGTGGTCCCGTGTCCGTTGTCGTCATACGGCGACGCATTCCCCTGCACGGCGTCGCGCCAGTACGGCTGCAGGCAGACCGACACGCTGTCGTGACATGCGCCGGTGTCCTTGCAGAGCACGCGGCCACCGAGCTGCGGGTCGTTCGGGCTCACCCCCGTGTCGACGATCCCGACCGTCGTGTCGGCCCCGCGCGGACCGCTCAGCAGGTTCGCCCGGGTGTGCACGATGTCGGCGCCGCTCAACGTGCCGGCGACGGCGTCCGTGCCGACCGGTCCGTTGTACTCCGCGAAGGTGACGTCGGCCCGGGCCGCGACCGAGCGCACGACCGCCGGCACGCAGGAGGCCGCGATCCCGATGCTCGCCCAGTCGTAGATGCCGATGCCGGTGCATCCCCCGGCGGTGAGTGCCTGCGCGATCGGTGGCAGGACCTGCTGTGTGACGCTCTTCAAGGCGTCGACCCCGGCGGCGCGCTGCTCGGTACCGGTCAGCCCGGCGACGGCGTTCGCGACGTTGAACGGCATGCCGTCCTCGTCCATCGGCGGCTTGGCGAGGAAGAACACCTGGATCCGCGTGGTGGCTGGCGTGGCGTTCAGCCGCTGGTCGAGATCGGTCGAGACGGTCCCGCCCCAGGCGAGGCGAGCGGTGAGCGCCACTGCGAGGAGCACGTTCCACGCCGCGCCGCGACGATACCCGCGAGGTGTTGCCCGGACCTCCGCCATGGTCTTGTCTCCTGACGTCACAGGTCACAGGTGAGATCGATCTGATCGACGTCGACGTTCCCTGCGTCGTCGCTGATACGCACGGCGACGGCTTTCGTCGTGTTGCGCGCGACGTCGAGACGGAACTGACCGCACACCTCCGCCTCCACCGGCGGGGTCGCAATCCGGACGGGGTCGCTGCCGCTGACCGCCGCGCCGCCCCAGCGCGACAGCATGGTCTCGAACGCGCCGAGCACGGTGGTCTGGTCGGCGGCGGTCAGCTGGGTCGAGCCCGAGAGACTGGGGCCGATGAGCTCCACCTGGGCGACCCCGTTCCAGGTGCAGCTGCCGCTGAACAGCGGATTGTTCACGCAGAAGTAGAGCTGGAAGCGACAGCTCGAATCGCCCGACGGCCCGCGGTCGCAGGGACTCTGGCCGTCCCGGCAGTGCAGGGTCGGCCCGATCGTGGAGGAGGCAGCGCCCCACTCGAGCGCGCAGACGTCCGCCTGCTCGGTGCCGCCGCCCGCGTAGATGCGCTCCCAGCCGCAGAACGCGCTACAGCCGTCCCCCGCCGTGCGCCCGCCGTCGTCGCACGCCTCCTGGGGGGCCTCGATCGTCCCATCGCCGCACTCGTCCTGGCAGGTCGACGAGCAGCCGTCGCCGTTCAGCGTGTTGCCGTCGTCGCACAGCTCGCCCGGGTCGAGGTCGCCGTCGCCGCAGCGGACGCATGGGGTGTAGTCGACCCGGCAATCCGGCCCGCACCGCGGGGCCCCGCTGGTGCTTCCGACCGGGCAGGTGGCGCCACCGAGCTGCGTCCCGTCGCATTCCTCGGTCCCCTCCCGGCTGCCGTTGCCGCAGGCATAGCAGGCGTTGAAGTTCCATCCGCCGCAGCTCGCGAGGCAGGTGACATTGCCCCCGCGGAGGCAGGACCCGCTGCCGAGCGCCGACCCGTCGCAGAGCTCCCGCCCTTCGATGCGGTTGTTCCCGCAGGTGGCGCAGCCGCTGACGTTGAGCGTGCAGTCCGGGTTGCACGAGAGCCCGCTTCCCTGCTGCGTGATCTGGCCGCAGAAGTTGCCGCACGTGAGGCCGCGGAGGTCGCCGCCGTCGCACTGCTCGCCTGGGTCGGCGTGGTTGTTCGGGGTTCCGCGGCAGGCGGCACTCGCCGTGCCCGCGAACAGCAGCATGATGGCGACGCCGAGCAGCCCGCGTGCGATCGGGCGAGCGTCACGACGAAGTGTCGGCCTCATGGCGCGGAGCGGATAGACCCCATTCGTTCCGGCAACTCGGATCCGTGGGTCGATCGCGCGTGCGGCCGCGTCTAGCGCGGGTTTTCGGAGCCGTCGCAGCGCTTCCAGCTCGACTGGCGTGAGCACCAACCCGTGCTGTCGGCAGGTATCCTGGGGTTTCAGAAGGAAATCATGACGGAACCTGTCGTCGCACAGTAGCTTGCCGAGGACGATCTCGACCGACCGTTGCGCCATCGAACACGCACGGTCCAAGAATCGCGCCAGTCAAAATACCGAGGCGCACGCGTGAGAGGCGGTAATGTCGGCCTCGGTCAGTTGACTGAATGAGCCACGCAGGGGCTCAAGCGCGGCTCAAACGCTCAACCGGTGGAGCCCGTACTTCTTAATTCGATAGCGGAGCGCCGGCCGTGTCATGCCGAGGAGGCGCGCCGCGGCGGAGACATTCCCATCCGTCCGCTTCAGGGCCGCTGTCACGAACCTCCGGTTGAGCGAGGGAAGGTCGATGCCGTCCTCGGGCAGCTCCCCGAACACATCGCTGAGAGGCGCAGGCTCGGCATCTGGCTCGAGAGGTCGAAAATCCGCGGACGTGAGCAGGTTACCGTCGCTCACGATCACCGCGCGCTCGATGGCATTGCGGAGTTCGCGCACGTTCCCCGGCCAAGGTTGGGAAATGACGAACTCCATGGCTTCTTGTGAGATGCCGGGTACGCGCTTCCCGACCTCCATCGTCAGGTTCTGCAGGAAGTAATGAACGAGCGGTAGTATATCCTGCGGGCGCGCCCGGAGAGGACGAATGTAGATCGGAATCACGGAGAGGCGGAAATAAAGGTCGCGCCGGAAGACGCCGGTGTCCACTCGCTTCGCGAGGTCGGCATTCGTTGCGGCGATGATCCTCACGTCGGAGCGGGAAGGACGTGTGGCGCCGAGTGGGAAGTACACCCCATCCTCGAGGAAGCGAAGGAGTTTTGCTTGCAACAGAAGCGTCAGCTCTGCGATCTCGTCGAGGAAGAGCGTCCCACCCTCCGCCGAAGCGACGAGTCCGGCTTTGTCCGTCTGGGCCCCGGTGAACGCGCCGCGTCGATACCCGAAGAGCTCGCTCTCCATGAGCGTGTCCGGTAGGGCCGCGCAATTGAGCGACACCATCGGCCGACCGCTTCGCGGGCTGCGCGCATGAATCAGTTGGGCCAAGAGTTCTTTCCCCGTGCCACTCTCGCCGGTGATCAGAACCGGCGTACCGAGGGGTGCAAGTCGTTTGGCCATAGCGACTACGAGGTGCATGTGCCCAGAGCGAGCGACGATCTCGGACGGAGCGTGACGTCCGGTTGCCGCACTTCCGTCCGACGTTCGCCGGCGGTCCACTGGCCGGGAGGCTGTGCCGTCACGCGGCAAGCTTCCGTGCCCGCGATCCTCGATGACCTCGCGGAGCGCTTCCATGGCCGCGCTCATCTCGTGCTCGCCTTCATTTGGCTTCCCTCCGCGTGGGACCCGGGGGAGGCAGGCTAAGGCACGACAACCGGGGGAAAGTTGACGTAACGTCCGAAGTCAGACGTTCCCCCCGACCCCCCCTAAGAAGGCGTGACCAGACGCGGAACGGGTGTTCAACCGAATTGAACACCCGCTGCGGGGCACGCCCGAGCTCTATGCCGTCCAGGAGACGACGGTGCTCGCGTCCCGCCCGTAGGAGCAGAACGTCCCGGTCTTCAGCGTCCTTGCGAGGTGCGCGCCCAGGGCCGGGTGGCTCTCGGCGACGCGAGCAAGCGTCCTGTTGATCGCCCGGGTCACATTGAGCCGCGCCCGCTCGGCGGCTGACCCCGCGCGTCGTGCATGGCCGCCGAGCCCGAGCGCCCCCGTGAGCTCGCGCGTGAGGCGGTCGATCTCTTCCTGGATGGTCGCGGTGCGCCCCGTGTCGTGAAAGGCGGTCAGCTCCGCGAGCTCGCTGTGGAGCTCGCCGAGGCGCGCCTTGTATGCGGCTCGAGCGCGCGCGTCGGGGAGGCTTCCGGCGTCGTCACGCCCCCCGAGGTGCAGGCCCGCCTCCCCCTCGCGGCAGCCCGGCCGCGCGCTCGTGAGTCGGTCGGGGTCCGGGCCATCGACGAGGGCCATCAGCTCCGCCGCATGGAACTCGCGCCCCGGATAACGCAGCAGCTGAGCCAGATAGGCGAGGCCCCGGGCGTCCTTGAGCCGCAGGACCGCGCCGGCATAAGCGATCGTCCAGTACTCCCCCTCCTTGCGGAAGACGCCCTCGCCCGGTGCAGCGACGCATGGCGGTGTCGGGTATTCCGTTACCGCTGCGGGGCCAACGGCTGCGGACGCCGTGAGCGCCTCGACGTTCGTCGCGACGCGCGTGAGGCCTAGCGCGGACGTCGTCTCTCTCGCCGACGCGAGGAGCGCGTGGGCCCGCTCGGCGTCGGCCGGGTCACCGCGGGCGAGCAGCATGGCGGCGAAGGCG
>Ga0066709_100000438_pt1 | contig 22060 bp, 26 predicted proteins | sample GraSoiAngelo_158_FD_79665 | JGI IMG/M metagenome (GOLD analysis project Ga0066709, IMG submission 79665) | Grasslands soil microbial communities from the Angelo Coastal Reserve, California, USA - 14_1009_16_30cm | ecosystem: Environmental > Terrestrial > Soil > Grasslands | place: USA...
CCAGCCCTCGACCATCTCCTCGGCCGGCAGCCGGTAGTACGTCGAGTCGACCTCGACGGTGTCGAAATGCTCGGCGTAGTAGCGCAGCCGCTCACGGGCGGGCGTGCCCTTCGGGTACCAGTATTTCGAGAGCGCCTCGTCGGCCCACGAGCACGTCCCGACCCTGATCTCGGCAGCCACGGCCCCAGCATACGCGGGGCCTCCGAGGAGGCCCCGCTCGCGCATGCTCTCAGCGGTTCCGCTAGCGGCGGAAGCGGCCTGTGGCTTTGTTGCTGAGACCGATGAAGGAGATCGTCGCGCCGACGCAGCCGCCTGGGACGGACGTCGGCGGAAGCGGGGCGAAACATCCCCCCGGCCGATCCCCAGCGAAGGTCGCGAGCGCTCGGTAGGTCGTCTTCCTCTTGATGCGCCTCCGGGCCGTGAACCGGCCGGCGGAGTTCGTGTGCATCGTCTTTCCCACCTTCTTGAGGCCGACATAGAGCTCGGCGTCGACGCCTCGGGCCCCCTTGCCGTTCACCAGCACTTGGCCGGTGATCGTGATCCTGCCGCGCTTGCCGGAGACGGCCTTGAGCTTCACGACGACCGAGGTCGGCACGAACGCCTGAGCCTCGACGGTGCCGGCCAGGTTCGGGTCCGGTGTGCCCGGCGTGTATGGGGTAAAGACACCCCGCCACTGGTTGTAGCCCCCGGGCGGCTTGGTCGATGGGTTCGTAAAGACCTTGTTCACGTCGAAGAAGGCGTCGAGCAGCTGCGCTCCGCCCGGCGTTCCGATGGGGCCCGCGAGACAGAGCTGGATCGTGGCCGACGCAAACGCGGCCGCCGGTCCTACCGTCACATGGTCCAGATAGAGAGGAACGACGAGCGGCGAGCCGGCGATCGTCACGTCCAGCTTCCAGACACCCTCGTGGGTTGGCACTCCGGTGCACTGAGTTGCCTGGCTCGCGTAGTTCGCAGGATTGTCGGCCGTGACGGTGCCCTTGATCGGAGCAACGGCGTTCCCGAGACCCCGCAGGATGACGTCACCCTGGACATCGCCGATCTTCGCGCCGGCAGCCTTGTTGAGGTTCGTCTGATAGCCGAGAGGCACATAGATCGTGATGTGCGCCGTGGGGTCGTCGGCCGCGGTCTGGCCGACACCGAGAAGGACCGCCGTCGACTTTCCCGGTGTAGGCGTGAAAGCCGTGACGAGCAGCCCGGGCTGGTAGACGGCGAGCGCCGGGCCGGCGAACGCCAGGGCGGCAAACCCCACACAGGCCGCTAACGCCAGACGGATTGACCTTCTCATCGAGTTCCTTTCTTCCGACGGCATGACTTGAGACGAGCGCAGCGTTGAGTTAACAGGTAGCCCGACCCCCCGGTCAAGAAAAACGGGCCTCAGCGCGAGATCGGCTTCGAGAGCACCGGCAGCGCCAGGCTGGCGGAGCCGACGTCGAGGTGCGCCGAGCGCGGGACGCCGGTGAGGTAGAGCAGGTTTCCCTGATTCTGGGCCGTCGAGGTCGCCGCGATCGTCAGCCGGAGCCGTGCGCGAGGCGGCACGTTCGTAGCCTGGCTGATCAGGCGGATCGTGATGCGTTTCGCCCGACCGGTGAGCCCCACTCGCGCCCCGCCCGCGCTGACGACGATCTGCTTCCCGCCTGGTGTCAGCGCCGAGAGCACGGCGACGACGTGCGGCCAGCCGCTGGAGCTCGAGAGCGAGACTCGCAGGATCGGCGCCCCGAACGTCTCGAGCCGCTTGCGCAGGCGGGGCCGCGTGCGGGAGATCTTTCCGGTCGAGCCGATGCTCGCGCTCCCGGAGAACCGAAGGGTGAGCGTTCGCCGCGCCGGCAGGCCGCGGTAGGAGAAGATCCGGCCGGTCCACGGGTCGGGTGCGACCTCGACGAACGGAGGCTTGTCGATCCCGTTCGGCAGCCCCTTCAGGAAGCGGTCGAACCAGAGCCGCGCCGTGGGCATCACCTTCTTCAGCTCGCCGCGGGGCAACGGCGACGGCATGTGCCCGAAGTCCGAGACGTAGAGGCGCTTGGGGCCGTTCAGGCGCGCGTACGCGGCGAGCGCCTGGTCAAGGTCGAACGCGAAGTCTCGCCGGCCCTGGAGAAGGAAGGTCGGGATGCGGATCTGGCCGAGCAGGCTGCGGGTCGAGCGCTGCGCGGCGTACGCGCGCGCGACGTCGAGGTTCTGCCCGGCGAGTAGGTCTTGCACGATCGGCTCGACCTCGGGTGCCGCGCGGGCCATGATCGACTGCCAGAAGCCGAGCACGACCCCCGACCGGGCCAGCTCCTGGGGTGCGAGGGCCGAGTAGAGATCGGTCCACGCGGTGGCGACCTCGATTGCGGCGAACGGCACGCCTTCGGCCGCGGCCCGCCAGACGGCGCCGCCGCCGTACGAGTAGCCGAAGGCGCCGATCCGGCTCGGGTTCACGTTCGGAGCCTGCATCGCGAGCCAGTTGAAGAGCTCGCGCACGTCCTGGATCTCGCGCGGGCCGTCGATCGACACGAGCCCCCCCGACTGGCCGTGTCCACGGGCGTCGAAGGTGAGGACCGCGTAGCCCTGCGGGACGACGTACAGCTCGGCCAGGTCGTTGACGGACATGCCGACGGCGTTTGCGGAAGAGGTCCTCGTCTCGCCGAGGCCGTGGAGCATCATCACCGCCGCCCAGCCGCCGCTCGGCGGGGCCCCGTCCGGGACGTAGTACGTGGCGGCGATCATGACGCCGTCGCTCATCTGGATCTGACGTTCGGTCTTCGAGAACGCGGAGCCGGTGCCAGGGGCCACGAGCGCCAGGGCGACAAGGGCTAGAACCAGCCGCGGCACGAGGTCAGCCTACAATCGCGCCGTGGATTCGCGGCCGGTGGGGGTTTTTGACTCTGGGACGGGAGGGCTGACCGTCCTCCACGAGTGCCTCGTGACGATGCCGCACGAGGACTTCCTCTACCTCGGCGACCTCGCGCGGTTGCCGTACGGGCCTCGCCCGCTGGACGAGATCCGCCGCTTCGCAGGCGAGATCGCCGGCTACCTCGAGGGCCAGGGCGTGAAGCTGATCGTCGCGGCCTGCAACGCGGCGACCTCGGCGGCGCTGCCCGAGCTCCAGGAGCGGCTTGCCGTGCCGATCGTCGGCGTCATCACCCCCGAGGCGCACGCTGCCGTCCTGGCGACGCGGAACCGGCGGATCGGCCTGCTCGCCACCCAGGCGACGGTCACCGCCGGCCGCTATGCCGAGCTCGTCCACACGCTCGACGCGGGCGTCCGCTTCTTCCCGGTTGCCTGCCCGCGGCTCGTGCCGCTGATCGAGAGCGACGAACCGTTCGGCGAGGAGACAGTGGCGGCGGTCCGCGAGTACGCGGCCCCGCTGAAGCAGGCCGGCGTCGACACCGTCATCCTCGGCTGCACGCACTACCCGCTGATCCGCCCGATCTTCCAGCGAGTCTTCGGACGCGACGTGACGCTCGTGTTCTCCGCCGAGGAGACCGCGGCCGAGGTCGCCGAGACCCTGGAGCGCAAGGGGATCACCAATGCGCCGGCCCGGGACGGCGCCTATCGCTTCCTCACGACCGGCGATCCCGATCGGTTCCGTACCCTGGGTGAGCGCTTTCTCCAGCTGCCGCTCGGCACGGTTGAGCCGGTTGCGCTCGCAGAGCTGGAGGCTGCGGCGGCATGAGCCGAGCAGACGGACGCCGGACGGACGAGCTGCGGCCGCTCGAGCTCGAGCCCGACTACCTCGAACAGGCCAACGGCTCGGCCCTCATCTCTTTCGGCAAGACGCGTGTCCTCTGCACGGCCTCTCTCGAGGAGGGCGTGCCGCGCTGGCTGGCAGGCTCGGGTCGCGGCTGGCTGACCGCCGAGTACTCGATGCTCCCCGCCTCGACCGGAGCCCGGACTCCGCGGGAGGCGAGCACCGGGCGCCAGAAGGGCCGCACGGTCGAGATCCAGCGGTTGATCGGCCGTGCTCTTCGCGCCGTCGCCGACCTCGAGGCTCTCGGCGAGCGAACCCTCTGGCTGGACTGCGACGTCCTCCAGGCCGACGGAGGCACGCGCTGCGCCGCAATCTCGGGCGCGTATGTAGCCGCGCGGCGGGCTCTCGACCACGTCGGTCTCGGCCGGGCGCTCGCCGATTCGGTAGCCGCCGTCTCGGTCGGCATCGTCGCGGGCGAGCCGCTGCTCGACCTCGACTACGAGGAGGACTCGGCCGCCGAGGTCGATGTCAACGTCGTCATGGCCGGCGACGGCCGCCTGATCGAGGTGCAGGCGACGGCCGAGCGCGCGCCGCTCGATCGGGCCCAGCTCGACGAGTTGCTCGATCTCGCCGCAGCCGGCATCGAGGAGATCGGCGAGGCGCAGCGCGACGCGGTTGGAGCCGTTCGTGCCTGAGCTCGACTGGGGCGAGGTCCTCCTGCGGGTCGTGCTCGCCGGCATTCTCGGCGGCGCGATCGGCGCCGAGCGCGAGATTCGGGAGCGAGAGGCGGGATTGCGCACGCACATGCTCGTTGCTGTCGGCGCCGCTCTCTTCACTCTCGTCTCGGCCTATGCGTGGACCGACTTCCATTTCTCGAACCGGAGCGGGGTCACCTACGACCCGACGCGCATCGCCGCGCAGATCGTGACCGGGATCGGCTTCCTCGGCGCGGGCGCGATCATCCGCCAGGGGCTCTCGGTGCGCGGGCTGACGACCGCGGCCAGCCTCTGGGTCGTCGCCGCGATCGGGATTGCCTCCGGCGCGGGCTACTACAGCGGTGCCGTGATCACAACCGTCGTCGTCCTCGTCAGCCTCTGGCCTCTCCGCATCCTCGCGCACCGCATCTTCGAGCGCATTCGGCCGGGTGAGCGGCGCCTGGAGGTCGAGTTGAGCGCCGGCGAAAGCCCCGCGGTCCTGCTGGAGGCGCTCGAGCGGCGCGGCGCGGCCGTTCGTGCCTTCGAGCTCGAGGACGCTCGCGACCGGCGCCGGGTGCTGCTCGACGTCCGGCTCGCAGACGCCCAGCCGCATGCGGTGACAGCGGAGCTGATGCGCCTCGAACAGGTGCTCGGCGTGCGGTGGACCGACTAGCCAGTCTCGCTTCGAAGAACGAGCACAAGCTGCGCGAGCTGCGGCACGGCCTGCCCGGCTGGGAGCTCGAGCTCCTCGCCGCAGACGAGTTTCCCGCCGAGGAGGGCGAGAGCTACTACGAGAACGCGCTCGCGAAGGCCCGGTTCGGCCGGACGATTGAGCCGGACCGCTGGGTGCTCGGAGAGGACTCCGGGGTCGAGATCGAGGCCTTCGGCGGAGGCCCGGGCGTGAAGTCGGCGCGCTGGGCGGCGGGCAAGGAGGCCGAGCGGGCCGTCGCGGAGCTTCGCGGCGTCGAAGGCGAGGGCCGTCGCGCGAGGTACGTCTGCGAGCTCGTCGCCCTCTCGCCTGAGGGCGAGGAGCTCCGGGGCACCGGCATCCTCGAGGGCCGAATCGCCGACGCGCTCCGAGGGACCGGAGGCTTCGGTTTCGACCCGGTGTTCATCCCGGAGGGCGAGGAGCGGACGGTCGCCGAGCTCGGCGACGAGTGGAAGGCCGAGCACTCTCACCGAGCCCGAGCCGCGAAAGGCCTCCTCGAAGCCCTCGGCTCCAAGACTTAGCAACAGACTGTTGCAAAGTCGTTTTGGGGCGAAGAAGCGTAGAGGACAAAGCTTCAGAGACCTAGCAACAGACTGTTGCAAGGAAAGACAGGGCCGGCCTAGGCGAGGCCGGCGGCTTCCTCGGCGACGAGCGCTTCGCGGCGCCCACGGGCAAGCCACCAGTTGACCTCGGCGCCGAAGACGATCACGTTCGCCATCACGTAGAGCCAGACGAGCAGGAGCGCGGGCGCCCCGAACGCCTGGAGCGCGATCACGTTCTTCGAGAGCCGCAGGTAGACCGGCAGCACCTGGAAGCTCGCCTCCAGCGCGATCGTGGCGACGATCGTGCCCGGCAGGACCTCGCGCACCGTCAGCTTCTCGTTCGTCAAGAGGTAGTAGACGGAGAAGAGGAAGACGAAGACCGCGGTCGTCGAGATCACGACCGACGCGGCATAGGCGATGTACGCGTTGCCGAACAAGCCGCCGGCGAAGCGCTTGAGGATGTCGTATCCGACCGAGCCTACGAGCAGCCCGACGAAGAGCGTGACGAGCGAGCCCACGAGCAGGATGACGGCGATCAGCTTCCCGTGCAGGAAGGAGCGATTCGGCTTCCCGTAGACGATGTTGAAGGCAGACTCGAGCACGCTGAAGAGCGAGAGCGAGGTCCAGCCGACGAAGACGGCGCCGATCAGCCCGAGTGTGGTCGCGTTGTTCTGGACCGACCGGACGACGTGGAGGATGCTCTTCACGGAGCTCGTCGGGAAAGCCTTGTTCAGCTCGGTGACGAGGAAGCTCGATTCGTCGGCACGGCCCGCAAAGCCGAGCAGTGCGAGCGCGAGGAAGAGCAGCGGCACGAACGAGAGCAGCGCGAAGTAGGCGATCATCGCTGCCAGGTGGGTGCCCCGGTCGGCAAAGAACTTCGCGAACAGTTGACGCACGGCCGCATTTTGGACCGGTGTTAGCTTTCTGCTCCGATGGACCGTGCTGAGCAGGCACTGACGGAGCTGACCGAGATCTCCTCGCAGGTCGCCGCCGCCGTGCTCTTCGACAAGAGCGGCAAGGTCGTGGCCTCGACGTTGCCGGCCGAGCGCGCTGAGCGTCTGGCGTCCTCCGCACGAGCGCTCCTCGAGGCTGCGCAGGAGGTTCGCGCCGGAGAATTGACGCAGCTCGAGGGGGTTAGCGGTGAGGGCAGCGTCTTCGTCGTCCGCGACGGCGACCGGGTGATCGCCGCGGTGACCGGCCACGAGCCGACGGCCGGCCTTGTCTTCTACGACCTGAAGAGCTGCCTGCGCAGAGCTGCCGAAGAGCCGAAGGCGAAGCGTCGAACGGCAGCCAAGCCGAAGAGCAAACGAGCGAAGAGCAGTGGGTCGTCGTAGGCTCGTCGCCCTTCTGCTCGGCGCCGGCTCGCTGCTCGGCCTCGGCCTCTACGCAAAGCGCGGCCACCGGCGCGAGCGCGTCGATCTCTACTTCGCAGACGGCTCGATGATCTCGATCGCCGGGGACTCGCCCAACGCAGCGCGCCTGCTCCCGCTCACACGGGACGCTCTCCGGGCCGTCCGCGCATGAAACGCGAGGAGCTCGCCGCCGCCCTTCGCGAGCATGCATACCTCGAGGGCGACTTCGTCCTCCGCTCGGGGCGCCGTTCGACCTACTACCTCGACAAGTACCGCTTCGAGACGCGCCCCGACCTGCTTGCTGTCCTCGGTGACTACACCGCCGCAGCGATCGCGGAGCATGACCCCGAAGCAGTGCGGATCGCGAGCCCCGAGCTTGGCGCGGTCGTCGTTGCCGCTGCGGCGTCTCTCGCTTCGCGGCTGCCGTTCCTCATCGTCCGCAACAAGGCGAAGGAGTACGGAACCGCAAATCGCATAGAAGGCGTGTTCGAGCCGGGCGAGCGGGTCTGCCTCGTGGAGGACGTCGTCACCTCCGGCGGAGCGGCCGTGGAGGCGCTCGAGGCGCTCAGGGAAGTGGGCCTGGAGTGCCGAATCGCGGTGTGTGTGGTCGACCGGGAGGAGGGTGGAGTGGACGCCCTCGCGCGCCGTGGAGCCCGTCTTGTGCCCCTTTTTCGCGCAGGGGAGCTGCTCGCGACGCAGAAAACCGCCGCAAAACCGCATGGTTGAGCGAAAACCGCATGGTTGAGCGGAAAGGGCTTGGCTGTTAGGGTCCGAAGCCACTAGCCATCGTTTAGAGGGAGGATGCACGTGACAAAGCAGGAGTTCGTCGACAGGGTCGCGTCCAAGGCAAATCTCTCGAAGCGCGACGCGGCCGAGGCCGTGGACGCCTTCCTGGACTCGATCACCGAGGTCCTACGCGGAGGCGGCGAAGTCGCCTTTACCGGCTTCGGGAAGTTCACTACGCAGGCGCGCGCTGCACGCCAGGGCGTCAACCCGAGGAATCCCTCGCAGCGGGTGCAGATCCCCGCGACGACCGTGCCGAAGTTCTCCGCCGGAAGCCAGTTGAAGCAGGCGGTGAAGAGCGGCGCGGGCATGTAGCCCGACTTCCATCGGAAAGACTTTGACGAGGGCCGCAACAGGCGGCCCTCGTCGCGTTCCGGGGTCGGCGCTAACCTGAGGCTAATGGCGCAAGACCTCGAGGCCGCACCGCGAGTGGGGGCGGCGACGTTCGGCGACCGGCTCGCCGAGGCCGTCGAGCGGAAGCACAGTCAGCTGCTTGTCGGCCTCGATCCGCGTCCCGATCTGCTTCCGGTCGAGCTCGCCGGGGACGCGCATCTCGGACGTGCGCAGGCTGCCGAGGCCTGTGCGCGCTTCTGCCGGGGCACGATCGATGCCGTCGCCCCGTATGCCGTCGGGGTGAAGCCCCAGCTCGCGTTCTTCGAGGCGCTCGGTTCCGAGGGGATGCGCGCGCTCGAGGATGTCTGCGCCTATGCGCGCACCGTAGGGCTGCTGATCGTCGCCGACGCGAAGCGCGGGGACATCGGCTCGACGGCGCGCGCCTACGCGGCTGCATACCTTGAGCCGCGCGAGGATCTCGGGCCGCTCGCCGACGCGATGACGGTCAACCCCTATCTCGGCCGCGACTCGCTCGAGCCGCTGCTTGCGGCCTGCCGCCGCGAGGGAGCCGGCATCTTCTGCCTCGTCAAGACGTCGAACGAGGGCGTTGCCGACATCCAGGACCTCGTGCTCTCGGACGGACGGCCGCTCTGGCAGCACGTTGCTCGCCTCGTCGCCGAGTGGGGCGAGGACCTCATCGGCGACAGAGGCCTTTCCAGTGTCGGCGCAGTCGTCGGGGCGACGCATCCGCGTTCCGTCGGAGAGGCGCGGCGGCTGCTTCCGCGCTCTGTGCTCCTGTTGCCCGGGATCGGCGCCCAGGGAGCGACTCCTGCGGACGTCGCGCGCGCGTTCACGAGCGGGCCCGCGAGCGCACTTGTCGCCGCGTCGCGCTCGGTGCTCTACGCCTTCCGCTCGGGTGGCGACGACTGGCGCGCGGCCGCTGCGGCCGAGGCGGCTCGGCTCCAAAGCGAGATCTGGACCGTCGCCGGCTGGTGAGCGCCCTCGACTGGCGAGCCGAAGCTCGGCGCTACGGGCTGCCGGTCGCGTTTCTCGTCTTCGTGACGGCCGTGGTGCTGGTCGTCCGCGGCGCGCTTCGGCATGAGCCTGCGCGTCCGGCCGCCAACGTGTCCAGACACACTGTTCCCAGCCACCCGCGGGCGCTTCCCGCCGCCGGCCGGTACTACGCCGTTCAACCGGGGGACACGCTTGGCAGGATCGCCGGACGCTTCCGCACGACGGTCGAGCGTCTGCTCGCGCTGAATCCCGGCGTCCAGCCGACGGCGCTCCACGCCGGCCAGCGGCTGCGCGTGGGCTGACGGGTAGATTCCCGGCCGTGAAGCTCAGGCTGCTCGCCCTCGCGGCCGTCCTCTTGCTCGTTCCCCCGGCCCTCGCGGCCACACCCCGCGTGAATGCGCGGGCGTACCTCGTCGAGGACGGGCGAACCGGCGAGGTGCTGCTGGCCGGAAATCCGCGCCGTCAGGTGCCGATCGCAAGCATCACGAAGCTGATGACCGTCCTCCTCACGCTCGAGCACTCCCGGCTGAGCGACCTCGTCACCGTCTCGCCCCAGGCGGCTGACGTCGGGGAGTCGAGCGCACGGCTCCAAGCCGGCGAGCAGATCTCGGTCCGCGACCTCCTCGAGGCGGCGCTGATCCAGAGCGCGAACGACGCGGCCTGGGCGCTCGCTGAATACGTCGGCCGTGGCAGCGAGCCACGCTTCGTGGTCATGATGAACCGGCGTGCCCGCCAGCTCGGCCTGACGGACACGCACTTCGTCCGGCCCGACGGCCTGGACGCGGCAGGACATGTCTCGAGCGCGCGCGACGTGACGACGCTCGCCCGCATCCTCATGCGGAAGCCCGCCGTGCGGAGAATCGTCGTCATGCGGGACGCGACGATCTCGGGCGGGCGCCGGTTGCACACGTGGAACGACCTGCTCGGCAGCTTCCCGGGTGTCGTCGGCGTCAAGACCGGGCACACACGGGCAGCCGGCTGGTCGGAGATCGCTGCGGCCCGCGGGCCCGGCGTCACCGTCTATGCGACCGTCCTCGGCAGCCCCGGCCGCTCCCAGCGGAACGGGGATCTCGTCGACCTGCTCACGTGGGGCCTCGGCCAATTCCGCGTCGTACAGGTCGTCTCGGCGAGCCGTGTCTACGCCCGCGCCGAGACGGGATACGGCCGCGGGACGCTCGACCTCGTCGCACCCCACTCCTTGCGCCGAGCCGTCGTCGTCGGCAGGCCGCTCGTCGAGCGCGTCGTTGCCCCGCTGGGCGTGAAGCTGCCGGTGCGCCGCGGAGATCCGCTGGGCGAGGTTCGTGTCTATGAGCGGGGCCGGCTGCTCGCGCGCTCGCCGCTCGTCGCTGCCCGTTCGATCTCGAAACCGGGTGTGCTCGACCGCGGAGGCTGGTACCTGAAGCGAGCGGCGCACAATATGTGGGGCTGGGTTCAGTGAGCCACTCATGATCATCACCGTCACTCTCAACGCCGCGCTCGACCGCACGCTGACCGTGCCGAACTTCCAGCGCGGGCAGCGGCACCGAGCGAGCGGCGGCCTCACCCTCGCCGGCGGCAAGGGGATCAACGTCGCCCGCGCACTCAAACGGCTCGACGTGCCCGTGGTCGCGACGGGCCTTGCCGGCGGGCTCACCGGAACCCGCATCGTCGAGGAACTGACCGCCGAGGCGATCCTCAACGACTTCGTCCGCATCGGCGACGAGTCGCGCACCTCGACTGCCGTCGTCGACCCGACCGCGAGCTCGTATACCGAGATCAACGAGTGGGGCCCCGACGTCGAGCCGGACGAGCTCGAAATCCTGCGCGAGAAGCTGCACTATCTCGCGAGCAGCGCTCAGGCCGTGGTCTTCGCCGGCTCGCTGCCGCGCGGCATCGAGGACGACTTCTACGGGGACGCGATCCGAGACCTGAATCGCCGCGGCGTCGAGACCGTGCTGGACTCGGACGGTGAGCCACTGCGGCTCGGCACCGCAGCCGAGCCCTTCCTCGTGTCGCCGAACCAGCGTGAGGCCGAAGCGCTCGTCGGCCAGGAATTCCACGAGGAGCAGGACTTCGTTCAGGCCGTGGACGACATCGCCGAGCTGGGCGCGCGCAACGTGCTCATCACCCACGAGGCGGGCTGCTTTGCGCTACTCCGGGAGGACCGCGAGGTGAAACGGCTCCGCGCGGACGCGCCGCGGATCGAACCGACTTCGACCGTCGGCTCGGGGGACGTCCTGCTGGCGGGCTTTCTCTCGGCCCGGTACGGGGGCAAGGCGCTCGAGGACGCGCTGCGTGTCGCCGTCGGTGCGGGAGCGGCGTCGACGCTGGAGGTCGGCGCCGGCCGCTTCGACCCCCGCGAGGCGAGTCGCCTGGCCGGCGCGGTCAACGTCGCCGAGCTCGAGCCCGTGGCCACGTAGAGGCTCCGACCGCTGTCCGCCAGAGGCTGATACGATCGACTGCCACTTGAGAGGCGAGACTTGAAAGACGGTCTTCACGGCCCAGGCGACCCGACGGCGCCTGGGCTTTTTGCGTTAAAGGGGGTTTGCGCTCAGTGGACGTAGAGATCGGCAGTGGGAAGAAGGCACGGCAGCTAGGGCGCCGCTTGCGGTGCCGCCCAAGAGGATGCGCTGGCTTTGCCCGTGCATCCTGCTCAAGCCTGAGGCGCAGATCCGTCTACGATCGTGTGTTGCCGCGAGGTCCGTGGTGGACGTAGAGATCGGTAGAGGCAAGAAAGCGCGGCAAGCATACGGGTTCGACGACATCGCGATCGTGCCGAGCCGCAGGACGCGCGACCCGCAGGATGTCGACATCGGCTGGAAGCTCGGCCCGCACCTCCTCGAGCTGCCGCTGATCGGCTCCGCGATGGACGCGGTCATCTCGCCGGCGACAGCGATCCAGCTCGGCAAGCTCGGCGGCCTCGGCGTCCTCAACCTCGAGGGCATCTATACGCGCTACGAGAACCCCGACGCAGAGCTCGAGCGCATCGCCAAGCTCCAGAAGAACAAGGCGACGCGCGGCCTCCAGGAGATCTATGCACGACCCGTCGAGCCGAAGCTGATCGCGGCGCGGATCGAGGAGATCAAGCGCTCGGGCGTGCTCGTCGCCGGTTCGCTGACACCACAGCGCGTCCGCGAGCACTACGAGCTCGCGCTCCAGGCGGGGCTGGACGTGCTCGTCATCCAGGGTACCGTCGTCTCGGCCGAGCACGTCTCGTCGAACGGGCAGGCGCTCAACCTGAAGGAATTCATCGCAGAGATGCCGATCCCGACGCTCGTCGGCGGCTGCGCCTCGTACCAGACGGCGCTCCACCTGATGCGGACCGGAGCGGAGGGCGTGCTCGTGGGCGTCGGCCCCGGCCACGCGTGCACGACGCGGGGTGTGCTCGGCGTCGGAGTCCCGCAGGCGACGGCGATCGCGGACGCGGCCGCGGCGCGGGTTCAGCACCTGCTCGAGACCGGCAAGTACGTCAACGTGATCGCCGACGGCGGTATGCGCACCGGCGGCGACATCGCGAAGGCGATCGCCTGCGGCGCGGACGCCGTCATGGTCGGCTCGCCGCTCTCGCGCGCGAAGGAGGCTCCCGGCCGCGGCTACCACTGGGGGATGGCGACCTTCCATCCGACCCTGCCGCGGGGCGCGCGCGTGCAGACCGAGCAGGTCGCGAGCCTTGAGGAGATCGTCGTCGGCCCTGCGCGCGAGAACGACGGGACGCTGAACCTGATGGGCGCGTTGCGAACATCGATGGCGACCTGCGGCTACGAGTCCATCCACGACTTCCAGAAGGCCGAGGTGATGCTCGCGCCGTCGATCAAGACCGAGGGCAAGGTGCTCCAGCAGGCCCAGAACATCGGGATGGGCTAGCGCGCGCCCGAAGGCGGCGGCCCTCCCGGTTTCGACCTCAGCGAACCGTTCGGACGTTCGCCGAGGCAGTGACTGTGTTGATCTCCGTCAGCGGAGCCCCGCCGGCGTTGCGCCGATGCACGCGACGGCGATGAGGTAGATCCTGCGTAGTCGCATGAGAACCTGCTTTGCTCCGCGATCTCCACCGTCTTCCCCCTCAAGTCGGCAGCGAAACGGCCGGTCGCGGGCCGGCTGACGTCGCCGGTAGGCTTCATGGATGGGTGAGGTCGTTCCGCTCCCGGCCAAGGAATCCCCGGCCGAAGAGCGGCCGGTGCTGGTTCTGGATCTCGGCGGGCAGTACTCGCAGCTGATCGCGCGCCGCGTGCGCGAGTGCCGCGTCTACTCGGAGCTCGTCAGCCACTCGATCTCTCCCGAGGCCGTTCGTGCGAAGAACCCGCTCGCGCTTGTTCTCTCGGGCGGGCCCGCCTCGGTCTACGCCGAGGATGGTCCCAAGGTCGACCCGAGGATCTTCGAGCTCGGCGTGCCGACGCTCGGGATCTGCTATGGGATGCAGCTGATGGCGCAGGACCTCGGCGGCCGGGTCGAGCGGACGGGGATCTCCGAGTTCGGAAAGACGGAGCTGAAGGCGGAGGAGGGCGAGCTCTTCGTCAATCTTCCTTCCGAGCAGACCGCCTGGATGAGCCATCGCGACTCGGTGACGTCGCCGCCCGAGGGCGCGCGCGTCGTCGCCTCGTCGCCGTCGACGCCGATCGCCGCCTTCGAGCACCCGGAGCGCCGGCTCTACGGCGTCCAGTTCCATCCCGAGGTCGTGCACACGCCGTACGGGAACGACCTGCTGAAGAACTTCCTGTACACCGTCGCCGACGCGCCGCCGACCTGGACGGCCGCCGCTGTGATCGAGGAGCAGGTCGAGCGGATCCGGGCCCAGGTCGGCCACGAGCGGGTGCTCTGCGCTCTGTCGGGGGGTGTCGACTCGGCAGTCGCGGCGCTGCTCGTCTACAAGGCGATCGGCGACCAGCTGACGTGCGTCTTCGTCGACCACGGCCTGCTTCGCAAGAAGGAGGCGTCGCAGGTCGTCGAGGCGTTCCGGAACCAGTTCCAGGTCCCGCTCGTCCATGTCGAAGCGGAGGAGCGCTTCCTCGCCAGGCTCGCGGGCGTGAGCGATCCCGAGGACAAGCGTCGCGCCGTCGGCCAGGAGTTCATCCGCGTCTTCGAGGAGGAGGCGACGCGCCTGGGAAAGATCCGGTACCTGGTCCAGGGAACGCTCTACTCGGACGTGATCGAGTCGGGGGGCACGGGTGATGTCGCCGCGACGATCAAGTCGCACCACAACGTCGCCGGCCTGCCGGAGGACATGGAGATGGAGCTCGTCGAGCCGCTGCGGATGCTCTTCAAGGACGAGGTGCGGCGCGTCGGCGAGGAGCTCGGGCTACCGGAGCGGATGGTCTGGCGCCAGCCGTTCCCTGGGCCGGGCCTCGCGATCCGGATCATCGGCGAGGTAACGGAGGAGCGGCTCGAGATCTTGCGTGAAGCGGACGCGATCCTTCAGGAGGAGGTGCGGCGCGCCGGCCTCTACCGCGACCTCTGGCAGAGCTTCGCCGTCCTGCCCGCGATTCGCTCGGTCGGTGTCCAGGGAGACGAGCGGACGTACGCGTACCCGATCGTGATCCGCGCGGTCACGTCGGAGGACGCCATGACCGCCGACTGGGCGCGTCTGCCCTACGACCTGCTCGAGACGATCTCGAGCCGGATCATCAACGAGATCCCGGCGGTGAACAGAGTGGCACTCGACATCAGCTCGAAGCCGCCCAGCACGATCGAGTGGGAATAGCCGAGACGTGGACTTTCACGAGGTCCTGAAGCGCCGGCGGGCGGTCCGCACGTACGACTCGCGGCCCGTGCCGCGCGACGTGCTCGAGCGGATCACGAATGCGGCCGTCGTCCGCGCGCCCAGTGCCGGGTTCAGCCAGGGGCTGCGGCTCGTTGTCGTCACCGATCCGGAGAAGCGAAAGGAAATCGCCGTTGCTGCAGCCGAGGAGGAACTCGCCGCACAGGGGAGGCCACGCTGGAAGGCCAACGCCCCGGTACATGTCGTCGTGCTCGTTCGCGAGGCCGATTACCACGCAGCGCTACCAGAAGCCCGACAAGCTCGAGACCACGGGTGGGACGGAGATCGAGTGGCCGGCACCGTACTGGTACGTCGACGCAGGGGCTGCCGCAATGGCGCTCATGTTCGCCGCGATCGACGAGGGTCTGGACACGGCGATCTTCGGAGTGACCGACGTCCCCGCGCTCAAGCGCACGCTCGGCGTTCCGGACGACGTTCACTTCGTCGTGGTCGTGACGATGGGCTATCCGGCCGGTGACGACGTGTTCCCGGACGAGGCGAAGAGCGCTTTCAACGAGCGACGGAAGGCGCGCTCAGAAGTCGTTCACTGGGAGCGCTGGTAGAGCGGATAGCGCGCGCGCACCTCGTCGACGTATGCGGCAAGCCGGTCCGCAAGCGCGGCGTCGTGGATCTCGAGCACGTTCTCTGCGTTCCGCTCGCCCGAGCGAGAGAGGTTGAAGCTGCCGGTGAACACGACGTCGTCGGCGACGGTCACCTTCGCGTGCATGAAGTCGTGCACCGGGCCGCTCCCGTAGGGCGTCGACAGCTTCGCCGAGAACGGCGCGGTCAGCGCGCGCTCGAGCAGCGGCAGCTTCCAGGCCACGTCTCCGTCCTCGTGCCACTGGTGAATGACCCCCTCGATCTGCGGCCGGTCGAGGCAGCCGGCTATGTCGAGCGTTCCCTCCGAGACGATCTGCGCCAGGGTCGCGAGGATCGGGGCCGCGGTCAGCACCGGCGAGCAGATGCGAACCCGCCTTCCAGCGCGGCCGATCGCTTTCGCGATTCGGTGCGAGAGCTCGTCGCCGTGACCAGGCGTGAACCAGGCGCGTACCCTCACACCGCCGACGTCGAGGTCCCTCGGGTCGACGAAGCCGGTCTCCTCGACGGCGCCGGTCGACCAGAGCTGCTCGAAGTCCCGTGCGTAGGCATCCCCAAGCCCGGCTGAGTCGACGACGGCGACGATGTTCTCCTGCCGCGACCAGGAGTCGTCCGTCCAGTTCGTCGAGCCGGTCCAGACGCTCTTCCGATCGCGGATCACGTACTTGTGGTGCATCAGGTCGGGCACACCCGCGATCGCCCGGGACGGGACGCCGAGCGAAGCGATCAGCTGCGTGTCCGGCTCCGGCGGCGGCGGCACCGGGATCGGGTTGCGGTGATCGACGTTGTAGATGAAGCGGACGGCGACGCCGCGCTCGGCCGCAGCCCTGATCGCCCCGCCGACGATCGCGGCCGTCTCGGGCCCGAGGTTGAAGTCGTACTGCGCGAGATCGAGCGAGTGACGGGCTTCTCCGAGAAAAGCCTCGATCGCACGGGCGATCTCCACCGCTGATTGCCCGCCGTCGGTCAACGTGCGAACCGCGAGCACCTCGGATTTCGGCGCGGAAACCTTCATCAGGGCTTCAAGCGTAGAATCCCGCGCCGTGGCGAGAACGGTCGAAGTGCGCGGGCTCTCGATCAAGCTCCGGAGACCGTGGATTTGCTTCCTGCTCGCGCTGATCACCTTCGGGATCTACTACCTCTACTGGTACTACGTCTCCAACCGAGACTTGAACGACTACGGCGAGAGGCGCGACGAGCCGTCAAATCCGCTGGCCGTCAGTGCGGGCGTGGCGACTTTGGCAATCAGCCTCGGCGGCCTGCTGATCATTCCGCCGTTTGTCTCTCAATGGCGCTTTTACCGGCGGATCCGGAAGGCGCAGCAGTTGGCCAACCTCGACCCGCAGATCAACCACGTCGCCGGCTTCGTCCTCTTCCTGGTCGCGCTTTTCCTTCTTCCGTTCGAGATCCCGTACGCGCAGAGCCATCTGGATCGACTCTGGGAGCACGAGGCGGGCGAGTCGGAAAAGGCCGATTTGGGGATGCGCGGCTAGCGGACCGTGACGAGCCCGCCGAACCGGCGCCAGCGGCCCGCGTGGAAGTGGAGCATCCGCGTCAGCTCGACGGGGTAGTAGTCGTCCGGCCCCGTCCGCACGCCGATCCCGCGCACGAAGAACGGGTTCGAGCGCTCGTTCAGGCTCGTCGCCGCCCGGAGCAGGCTGCGCCGTGTGGGCTGTGGGCCGGCCGCGCGCAGGGCGTCGACCATCGTGTAGGCGACGGCCATCCCGTAGAGGTGCGCCACCTCCTTCACCTTCGCGCTCGGCAGGTAGCGCCGCAGGATCTGCTTGTAGAGCTTGACCCCGGGGTCGCGTGCGAGTGCCGGGTCGGTCGGGTCCTTGAGGAACGAGCTCGAGATCGTGCCCTCGACGAGCCGCTTGCTCGTGTTGCGTTGGACGACCTCCATCACGAACGGGTCGATCGAGACGGAGTTGAGGAAGATGTGCGGCCGCCACCCGAGCTTGTGAGCCGCCAGGAACGCCTGGATCGTCTGGCGGGGCAGGGCGAACAGCATGAGGGTGTCGGCGCCGGACGCCTTCAGGCGCACCAGCTGCGAGCTCACGTCCGGGTCGGTGACATCGTAGGTCTGTACGCCGACGATCCGCGTCGAGAGCCGGCCCAGCCCTCGCCTCAGGCCCGCGAACATGTCCTCGCCGTACTCCGAGTTCTCGTGCAGCACGGCGATCCTGGCGCGGGGCCGCGTCCGCGCGAGATAGCGGCCGTAGACCGCGGCTTCCCCCGCGAAGCGCGGTAGATAGCCCATCGACCAGGGGTACGTCTTGTGCTCGAGCGCAAGGGCCGAGAGCCCGCTGCCCACGAAGAGCTGGGGGACACCGCTCTGGTTCAGGTACGGCCGCACGGCGAGCGCGTGCTCGGTGCCAACGCTGTTGAAGATGGCGAAGACGTGCTCGTCCTGGACGAGCTGTCGCGTCTTCCGGAGCGTCTCCGCGGGGTTGTATCCGTCGTCGAGATAGAGGTACTGGATCCTGCGCTTGCGCACTCCGCCGCGAGCGTTCACGTACTTGAAGTACGCGTCGGCCCCGCGCGCGACCGCTGCGTACGCAACCTCGTCGCCGGTGAGCGGAACGGTTGCGCCGAGGAGGATCGTGTCGGGCGTCACGCCGGGGTCGCTCGTGCTTCCCCCATACGCGGCGGGAAGTCCGAGCACGAGCAGGAGCGCTGAGAGCAGGAGCGAGCGCCGCATCGGCGCAACCCTACAATCGGCTCAGTGGCTCGATCCTTCTTTGTCGCGCGTCTTGCCAAGACTCGGATCGGAGCGACTTACAACCAGTACGCGCGCTCGCCGAGGCTGCGGGCCCGGCTCGCCGAATACCTGGAGCAGCATGCAGACGCTCCGATCCTGCTCGTCGGCGAGGCGGCCGGCTACCGCGGCGCGCGGGTGAGCGGGCTTCCGTTCACATCCGAGCGCCAGGTGACCGGCTCGGGGCCTGCCGAGGCGAGCGCGACGATCGTGCACCGCGTGCTGGACGAGCTCGGGCTCGCGGACCGCGTTCTCCTCTGGAACGTCGTTCCCACTCATCCGTATCGGCTCGGCGAGCCCGAGTCGAACCGGCGGCCGACCGCGGCCGAAATCGGTGCCGCGCGTCCGTTCCTCGACGAACTGGTGTCGGGACGGCGGGGGCTGCCGGTCGGGCGCCTGGCGGAGGCGGCTCTGGGCACGCCCGGAGTGCGGCATCCCTCGCACGGAGGAGCCGCCGAGTTCCGCTCCGGGCTCGAGGAGCTCCTTGGTTGAGAACCTGCCAATCCGGCGGAACACGGCGATTCTCGCGGCGACGATGGCCGTGTACCTCGCCGTCCTTCAGCTCGGGGCGGCCGTCCTTTCGCTGACCTTCGTCCTTGTCACCGGCTTCAGGGCCTTGCTCGGGCTCGGGCCGGCGATCTACCTCGCCGCGGCGGCACTCTCCGCGCTCCCGGCCGGCCGGGCGATGGATCGCTTCGGGCGCGTGCCGGTGATCGCGATCGGCTTCCTCCTCGGCTCGGCCGGCTGCGCGCTGACCGCGCTGGGGACGCACTGGAAGACGGCCTTTGCCGTCATCCCCGGCTTCGTCCTGATCGGCGTGTCGGGAGCGGTGACGCTGCTCATCCGCACCGCCGCGGGGGACATGTATCCACCCGAACGGCGTGCCCGCGGCATCTCGCTCGTCCTCTTCGGGGCCCTCTTCGGAGGGGTCTTCGGGCCCGCCGTCTTCGGCCCGCTCTTCTCGGGCAAGGAGGTTGCGGCGAGCACGCTGACGGTCCCGTGGCTCGCCGCCGCGGGACTGTCGCTCGTCGCCTGCGCGCTCGTGTTGACGGTGCGGCCGGACACGAAGGTGATTGCCGAGCGCATCTCGGCCCGGCGGCCGACGGACGAGCCGCCGTCGGCCGCAGCGCCCCTGAAAGAGATCGTCCGCCGGCCCGGCGTCCTGCCGGCGATGCTCGCGGCGATTGCGAGCTTCGCAGTGATGGTCTCGGTGATGAACCTCACCGGCTACGTCGTCGTCGACCACCATCACCATCACCAGGACTCCGTCTTCCCCATCATCGGCGCGCACGTTCTCGGCATGTATGCGCTCGTGCTCGTCGTCGGGAGGCTGATCGACCGCATCGGGCGCGGGCCTTCGCTTGGCGGCGGCCTGCTCGTGATGGCGGTTTCGTGTGTGGGCCTGATGTGGTTCGAGGGGGTGCCCATGACCGCTGTCCTGCTCTTCGGCCTCGGGCTCGGCTGGAATCTCTCGTTCGTTGCGGCAACGGCGCAGCTCGCCGACGCGACACAGCCGGCAGAGCGAGGGAAGCTGCTCGGCCTGAACGACCTCCTGGCGGGGCTGACGGGCGCCTCGTTGGCCCTCATCGGGGGCGTGGCCCTGAACGTGCTCGGCGTTGCCGCACTTGCGATCGGCGCCACGATTCTCGCGCTTGCGCCCGCAATCTTCCTGACGAGGCTCCGGCCCGCGGCGAAGCCGGCTGCGTAGGAATCATTGGTAGAATCCTCCGCCGGCGGGCTTCGAGCCCGCCTCTTCATGATGAGAACCTGGAACGCAAAACCCGGTGAGATCGAGCGGCAGTGGTACGTCGTCGATGCGGAGGGCAAGACCCTCGGCCGTCTGGCGACGCAGATCGCGGAGACCCTGCGCGGGAAGCGCAAGCCGCAGTACACGCCGCACGTCGACACCGGCGACTTCGTGGTCGTGGTCAACGCAGAGAAGATCGCCGTCACCGGCAAGAAGCTCGACGACAAGATGTACCACCGGCACTCGGGCTATCCGGGCGGGCTCCGTAGCCGCCCGCTGCGCGAAGAGCTCAACCGCCGGCCGACGGAGGTGCTCCGCAAGGCCGTCAAGGGAATGCTGCCCCGCAACCGGCTCGGCCGTGCCCAGCTCGGCAAGCTGAAGATCTACGCCGGCCCCGAGCACCCGCACGAGGCGCAGGCCCCCAAGGCGCTGCCGCTGGAGAACGGAAATGGCTGAGCAGGCTCAGTATCAGGGCACCGGCAAGCGCAAGACATCCGTCGCAAGGGTGATTCTCCGCCCGGGAGACGGCGCGACCTGGATCAACGGGCGCACGCTCGAGGAGTACTTCCCGCGCGCGACGCACCGAACGACCGTGATGGCGCCGCTCAAGCTCGCCGACGCCGAGGGCCGCTACGACCTTCGGGTGCGTGTGAACGGCGGCGGCCCGACGGGCCAGGCGGGCGCCGTCCGCCACGGCATCGCCCGCGCCCTCGTCGAGGCCGATCCCGAGCTGCGCATCCCGATGAAGCGGGAGGGCTTCCTCACCCGCGATGCGCGCAAGGTCGAGCGCAAGAAGGCCGGGCTGCACAAGGCTCGCAAGGCCCCGCAGTTCAGCAAGAGATAATTGGCCCGCCGGTACTTCGGCACTGACGGCGTTCGGGGGGTCGTCGGCCAAGACCTGACCGCAGACCTGGTGGAGCGGCTCGGGAGAGCCTCCGCGCTCTGGTCTCGGGGCGGCCGCGTCTTCGTTGGGCGCGACACCCGTGCATCCGGCCCCGAGCTCGAGGACGCGTTCGCGCGCGGGATCGCCTCTGCCGGCGGCAACGCCGTCCTTGCGGGTGTCCTGCCGACCCCGGCCGTCGCGCTGCTCGCCCTCGATCTCGGTGCGGTCATCTCCGCCTCGCACAACCCCCCCGAGTACAACGGCGTCAAGCTCTTCGACGCGGACGGCCAGAAGCTGACGGACGAGGCCGAGGAGGCGATCGAGGCTCTCCTCGACTCTCAGCCGACGGAGGCGCCTGGAGCGATCGATCACGTCGGTGTCGCGACGGACAGCTACTTCGAGCACATCGTCGAGCGCTTCGGGAGCGACCTCAGCGGCCTCAGGGTCGCGGTCGATTGCGCCAACGGGGCGTACTCGACTATCGCGCCGCAGGCGTTCGAGCGGCTGGGCGCCGAGGTGCAGGCGATTGGAGCCGACCCCGACGGGCACAACATCAACGTCGGCTGCGGGGCGACCGACCTCTCGCTCCTTCAGGCCGTCGTCGTCGACGGAGGTCACGACCTCGGAGTCGCCTTCGACGGGGACGGCGACCGCGTGCTTGCCGTCGACGCAGGCGGCGACCCCGTCGACGGCGACCAGATTCTCGCGGTCCTCGCTCTCGACCTGAAGGTCGAGCTCGTCGCGGTCACGGTGATGACGAACCTCGGCTTCTACCGGCTGATGGGCGAGCGCGGCATCAGAGTGCTCACAACCGATGTCGGCGATCGTTACGTCCTCGAGGCTCTGCGCCGCAGCGGCGGCATCCTCGGGGGCGAGCAGTCCGGGCACATCATCTATCTCCGCGACCACGTCACCGGAGACGGACTTGCCGCTGCGCTTCTTCTTTGTAGTGCGCTGAAGCGTCGAACGCTGCGCGAAGCCGCGGCTGTTCTCCCGCGCTACCCGCAGGTGCAGGAGAGCGTGCCCGCGGCCGATCGTGAGCTTCCGCCGAGCCTGCTCGCGGAGGTCGAACGTATCAACAGCGAGCTCGGAGACCGCGGCCGAGTGCTCGTCCGTCCCTCTGGCACAGAGCCGGTGGTGCGGGTTCTGGCGGAGGCGCAAGATTTCGCCGAGGCCCGCGAGCTCTGTGGTACCATTTCGGCTCTCGTTCGACGAGAGCTCGGTTGACCGACCTCCAGTGCAGGGGGTC
>Ga0066709_100000439_pt1 | contig 22056 bp, 14 predicted proteins | sample GraSoiAngelo_158_FD_79665 | JGI IMG/M metagenome (GOLD analysis project Ga0066709, IMG submission 79665) | Grasslands soil microbial communities from the Angelo Coastal Reserve, California, USA - 14_1009_16_30cm | ecosystem: Environmental > Terrestrial > Soil > Grasslands | place: USA...
CGCGACCCTTTCAAGGTCGAGATCGCGGGTTCGAATCCCGCCGGGGTCACCACCGAAACTGGACTGGCGGTCCCGGCCAGCAGCCGTCCCAGCGACCCCCGCCCCGAGAACTCGTAGAGACGAGTCTCCGGGCGGGGCGTGAAGACGATCCGGCCGACGATCAGGTTCCGGAGGATCTCGCGCGCCTCGGGGACCTCGCGCCGCAGCATCGCCCCAGTCGGCCAGGCGGTGGCGGATCTCCCGCTCCAGGCGTGAAAGGTCGCGCTGCCCGATCTTGGCGGTCGCATCCAGCTCGAGCAGGGCGCGCTCGCCGCGCTTCCGGGAGGCTTGCCGTTCCTTCAAGGCAGCGAGGAGCACCGGCAGGTCGCCACCGCTGGCGATCGCCGAGGTGAGGTGAGAGAGCTCACTATCGAGCCGCCGCATCTCGGCGAGGATGTCAGCCCGCCGCTGATTCAGCGTGTCGCCGTCAGGACGCAGCCCGTCGATCGCCAGCTCGACCGCCCGCTCCACGATCTCTGGACGCAGGAGATCGTGCTCGACGGAGGCGAGCACGGCGTGATCCGCCGTGTCCATCGACAACCTGCCCCAGGGTTACCGCGAGCTGCTCTTCTACAAGCGGATCCAGCCGTGACGCGGAGTGGCTAGCGCCCGAACCGGACCTTGCACTTGAGCCCGGCTGGCAGGCGGTAGTCGCGATTCGGTAGCTCGAGCCGCACGCCGAAGGTTCCGCTGGCTGCGTCCACCACCCGATCCACGACCGTCACGGTCGCAGTATAGCTCCCACCCATCGGCGCTTCGGGCTGCACCTCGGCCCGCATACTCGTGGTGATCTTGCCCAAGAGCGCCACGGGCGCGATCACCTCGACGCGAAGGGGGTGGATCTGCGCGAGCTTGACGATCGCCGTTCCCTTGACAAACTCGCCCGGCGAGAGGACGCGCTCGACGACGACGCCGGTGACCGGGCTCTTCAGCGTTCGCTGCGCGAGGGCGGCCCGCGCCCTCTCCAACTCGAGCTCGGCGATGTCGCGGTTCTCCTTCGACTCGAGGACGCCGAGCTCCGCGAGGATCTTCGCTGTCTCAGCCTCGTCGAGCTCCTTGAGGGGTACGAGATTCTTCTTGTACATCTCGTCTGTCCTGATGAACCGCCGGACGCCAAAGTCCACTCGGACCTGGTTCGACTTCATGGCCGACTCGACACGGGCGCGCGCCGCCGCGAGCGCAACCGTCGCCTTCTCGACTAACGACTCGAGCGTCGCGAGCTCCTGGCCTTCCTTGACGAGGTCGCCGCGGTCGACGGCGACGGTGTTGAGCACCCCCTCGGTCGAGAAGCTCACGGCCACGACAAGGTACGGGTTGATGAGGCAGTCGAGGGTCTGAGCAGGCGCAGGCAGAGCGATGACGGCGACACCCAGAAGCGCCAGGAGCACCACGCGGGCAAGGGACATCTCCGAATTTTGCCTCACTCGGGCCGTCCGGCAAAGGCGAGCGTGGTCTCGAGCCGCTCGTCGTATCTGACCAGGTCGCGCCGGACTCGGGAGTGGAGCCGCTCGGCCGAGCGCTGAGCCCGGCGCACCACGAGCGCGGCCAGCCAGTCGCCCGCTCTCCCCGGTGTCCGAGTCGCGAGGGCGGCGAGCCAGCGTCCGACCCGGCTCGCGTTGACCGTCACGATCTCGTCCTCGAGGGAGACGAACGCCTGATACGAGCCGGGGTCGCCTTGCCGCCCGCAACGCCCGAAGAGCTGGCGGTCGATCCTCCCGGCCTCGTGACGCTCGGTCGCGAGCACGTGCAGACCACCGCGCTCGGCCACGCCCGGGGCGAGCCGGATGTCGGTACCCCGGCCCGCCATGTTGGTCGCGACCGTGATCCGCCCGGCCTCGCCGGCGCTGGCGACGATGTCGGCCTCCTCCTTATCCTGACGGGCGTTCAGGACGCGATGCGGGAGGCCCGCCGCAGCGAGGAGCCCGCTCAGGTGCTCGGAGGCGGCGACCGAGCGCGTGCCGACCAGGATGGGTCGCCCCCTGCGCCGGACGGTGGCGATCCGTCTCACCACCGCCCGCCACTTCGCGTCGGCCGTCGCGTACACGTGGTCGGGGTATCGCCGGCGGCGAAGCGGTCGATTGGTCGGGATCGAGACGACCGCCAGCCGGTATACCGACCACAGCTCGGCGGCCATCTCACGCGCCGTGCCGGTCATACCGGCAAGCCGAAGGTAGCGACGGAAGAACCGCTGGTAGCTGATGCGCGCGAGCGCGTCGTGCCGGGCCGTGACGGGACAGTCTTCCTTGACCTCGATGAGCTGGTGCAAGCCGTGCTCCCACGAGCGATCCGACATGAGCCGCCCGGTGAACTCGTCGATGATGTGCACCTTCCGGTCACGCACGATGTAGTGGCGGTCACGCTGGAAGAGGTGGAGCGCGGTGAGCGCCTGACGCACGAGCTCTTCCCGACGGCGCCGACCGGCCCACACTCCACCCAGGGGCTCAGCGAGCTCGTCGAGACGCAGCTCGCCCGCGTCGGTCCAGCGCACCGCGCGATCCCGCTCGTCGATCAGGAAGTCACGCCCACCCGTAAGTCGGGTCGCCAGGGCGAGCGCCGTGGCATACACGCGACGCTCGTCGGGCGAGCCGCCGCCCGAGATGATCAACGGCGTGCGGGCCTCGTCGATGAGCACGCTGTCCGCCTCGTCGACGATCGCGTAGTTGAGACCTCGCAACACCACCTTTCCGAGCCGCGTCTCATCGCCGGCGAGCCGCTCGAGCAGGAGCAGCGTACGGCTCGTGCGGGGCCCGATCGCCAGGCGATCCCGCAGGTAGTCGAACGCCACTTCCTTGTTCGTCACGTACGTGACGTCGCACTCGTAAGCGGCGCGCCGGGCCTGATGGTCCATTCCGTGAGTCACAACCCCGACCGTGACGCCGACGCCACGGTAGATCGGTCCCATCCACTCGGCGTCACGGGCCGCCAGGTAGTCGTTGACGGTGATGATGTGGACGGGGATCCCGGCGAGCGCGGCGGTGCACGCGGCGAGCGTCGCCGTCAGGGTCTTGCCCTCGCCGGTCTCCATCTCGGCGACCCGGCCCTCGAGCAGGACTCGCCCGCCGACGAGCTGGACGTCGAAGTGGCACTCGCCTAGCGTCCGCCTCGCTGTCTCGCGTGCGAGCGCGAACGCTCTCGCGACGGCATCGTCCCTGTAGCCGCCGGCGCGAAGCTCCCACCCGAGCGTTCGCGCCGCGTCACGGATTGCGTCGTCGCTCAGTCTCGAGAGCGCGGGGCCATACCGGCCGACGAGCTCGGGAAAACGCCGGCAGCGCCGGCGGCGCGCGGATCGGCGGCGCACCATCGGGGCCACCGCGCGAGCGGCGAGTCGATCCAGGGTGCCGACCGGCCGCTCGAGGCGCTCGGGGTAGGCGCCGAGCGTGGCTTCGGTGCTGAGCGTCAGACTAGACATTGAAGCGCGCGAGGAAGAGCTGCCGGAGCATCAGGTACCACTGCACGGCAAGCGGCTCCCATCCGTGGTCGAAGCGCACGTAGGCGCGGCCGCCCACATTGAGTCGAGACGACGAGGCCGGAAGCTCGACGTCGACTTGGAACACCTTCTGAACCGCCGTGACTCCCTTCGGGTCCCGGGGGTCGATGATGATTTGGCCTCCACCCTCGCTTCCGAGCGCCGTCGTCGGGAGCCGCTCGCTCGCTCCGGGCACCAGCCGCCGAATGACTCCGGGCACGACCTCAGTCAGGTGCTCGGCGAGGCGCACCTCGACCTGCCGCGTATGGAAACGCACCAGATCGATCGTGCCCTGGGGAACAACGGCCCGAATGGTGAGGGTGCCGAGCTCGACGACGTATGCGAGCTGCTCGCCCTTCTTCACGAAGCGGCCGGGCAGGTCCTCGGGGGTCGGCACGACGAAGGTACCGTCCAAGCCGCTGCGAATCGTCAACTCGGACGCACGGTGCTCCGCCCGGGCCAGATCTTCCTGCGCGTACCGCAGTTCCTCCAGGACGATCGCCACCTTCACTTGATCGACCGGCTTCTGCTCGTCGTGGCGAGCCTGTAGCTCACGCACGCGCCCGGTGAGCACCTCCACCCGGGTGCGCGTCTCGGGATCGCGGAGGACGATCAGCGTTTCGCCGCGCCTGACCCGGGCGCCCGGGGTCGCGATGACCTGCTCGACGAATCCCTCGGCCCCCGCCCGCACGAACGATTCCTCGGGGATCCACACCACGCCCTCGATGACGCTCCCGTAGGGCACCGGCACCCACCCCAAGGCGTAGACGATGGCCGCGACCGAGGCGGCGGTGACGGCAAGAGCCCGGATCCGACGCCGGCGGAGCCGAGGGCTCTCCACGAGGAACCGCGCGCCCTTGGCGAGCGGGACGCCGATCCAGGCGATCGCTGTCGCGCAGGCGAAGAACAGGGCGAGCCAGAAGTACCGGTCGGCGATGAACGCGATGATCGCGACCACGACGAGGGCCCGGTAGACGAACGACGCCGTCGCGTAGGCGACGAGCCACGCGCGCTCGCCCGGCGTCGCGACGGGTGGCTCTGCGTCACGCCGACCGAACAGATAGCGCTCGCAGAGATACCCGAGATAAGTCGTGGACCGCTGGTGCAGATTGGGGATCTCCAGCAGGTCCGCCAGGATGTAATAGCCGTCGTAGCGCAGCAGTGGGTTCGCGTTGAAGAGGATCGTGGTCAGTCCCGCGATCAGGATCGTGTTGTAGGCGACAGCGCTCAGCATCCCGGGCTCCGCGCTAAGCCAGACGTAGAGGGCCAGCGCCGCCAGGAACACCTCCACGACCATGCCCGCGGCGCCGACGAGGATCCGTTGCCACTTGCTCTGGAACGCCGAGGCCGACGAGGCGTCGACGTACGGCACCGGGGTGAAGACCAGGAACATGACACCCATGTCATGCACTTCGCCGCCGAACGCTTTCGTGGCGTAGGCATGCCCGAGCTCGTGCAGCGACTTGATCACCGGGAAGAGAAGCCAGACGACGACCAGGGTCTGCGCGGAGAAGAGCCGGTCCATAAAGTCACGCGTGAGATCCGTCCAGTGCATGCCGGCCAGGAAGACCGCGGGCGCGACGACCGCGAGCCACACCATGGCCCCGGTCCAGCCGAAGAAAGGCCGCACGACCGGCACCGTCGCCCTCAGGAATCGCTCGGGGTCGACCAGCGGAAACCGCCAAGACAAGAAGCTGGAGAGGCGGCCCAGCCGCTTGCGTCGCTGTTGGCGCTCGTACCGCTCGAGCAGCTCCGCCGCGTTGGGAGGGACGTCGCACTGGAGCACGTCGCTCGCATGGAGCTGGCTCAGGAGCTGGATGACCTCGTCCTGCGTGGGGCTGTCGTCACCGAGGCGCTCGCAGGCGGTCTCCCACAGCTCCTGGACGGTCCTGCGCCCGTCCATGAGCCCGATCAGCAGATGGGCCTGCAGGGTGAACCGGTGAAAGCGCTGGCTGGCCCGATCCTCGAGGACGTACCAGGTCTGACCGCGATACTGATGCCGATGGATGTGCGCGTGGCTCCGCAGTCGTGGCTGGAGTTCCGCCACCCGGTACCAGGAGCTGCTGAAAAACGGCTGGGTTACCGACACGCTACGGCAACCACGCCCAGAGCTTCAGGCGGACCCAGTCGATGGCCTGCCGAGTCCAGATCCAGACCAGGAGACGGCGGTCGACCACGATCTTGCCTACACCCTCCATCCCGGGGCGCAGCCGGTTCGGCGTTCGGTCGAGCTTCGCTTCGACCCGAAAGTAGTTGTGCCCCTCACGGGCCGTCGAGACCGGCGTGATCGTCTCCACTGTGAACGACACCGAGTCGGCGGGCCAGGCAGTCAGGAGAAGCTCGCCGCGCTGGCCGACGGCGACGTCGGCGATGTCCCGCTCCTCGACCTGGAGGACGACGCGGTAGTCGGCCAGCGGCGCCACCTCGAAGAGGACCTGGCCGCGCTCGACGGGCGCACCGAGGGACTGACTCAGATCTCCCGTCACGATACTGCCATCGAACGGCGCCACGACCCGGGTCCGGGACAGCTGGTCGTCGAGCAGGCCGATCTGCGCGCGGGCCTGGTCGATCTGCGCGCCGACGATCTGGACCGCGGCGGCGTCGCGCTTGGCGAGCGCCTGGTCACGCTGCCTCACGAGCTGCTCGGCCTGGCTCAGCCACTTGAGCCGCTCGAGCCGGAGTTCGCGGTCGTCGAGCGCTGCGAGCAACTGGTTCTCGCGGACCACGCTGCCGGCGCGCACCGGCGCCTCCTTGATATAGCTGTTGAACGGGGCGACGGCGGCCAGACGCGTCCGAGCCTCCATCACACTCCGCGCCGAGACCCGGTAATCGCCCTCGGCGTATGCGAGCAAGGCGACGGCGGCCGCCAGCCCGACTACGCCGAGCTTGAGCGCCATGTGTCGCGGACCGATCACGTGAGCGAGCTGTCGCCGGCCGGCGTCGGCCGCCTTGACGATCAGCCAGCGATCGTCACGACGCTGGACCTCCAGAATGGGCCCGGCCACCGCGGCGAGCACTTCGCAGAACTCCACCGTGACCGGATCGAATGGCCGATCCGCAGGCCGCTCGAACGTCAACGCGCCGACGAACTTCCGTCCCTCGGTCAACAGCGTGGTGCAGACTGAGCCGACGTCGGGCTGGCGCGCGAGCCCGGCGTGGGCGCGGGTGACGCGCGCGTCGCCTCGCGACCGCGACGGATAGACGACGGTCGCGTGCTGGTCGAGCGCCTCGTCCATCGCGGCGCCGATGGCCCGCACCAGGTTGGTCTGCTTGCCGAAGTTCGCGCTGTGCGAGACGGCCCGCACGCGCATCCGACCACCTCTGAGGAAGCCGATGCTCACCCGGTCGCAGGCGAGCCGTGTCGCCAGCCCGGTCACGAAGGCCGTCGCCGCGCCGTAAAATCGCTCGTGGCCGAGCGCGCTGGCGACGAGGTCGAGGACGAGTTGGAGCCGCTGCTTCGACGCTTCGGCGCTCCCGGGCTGGAGCCGTGCGGCGCCCAGGCGATGCACGAGCACCTCGATCCAGCCGGCCCCCCACTGGAGCTGGCGCAGGACCGCCTTGAGCTCGGGCTCGGGGCGCGGGGCGATGCCCAGCGCGACGACGCTGGAGACCTTGCCGTCGTCGGTCTGGATTGGATAGGCGACATCGTACCGCTCGCGGCCCGGCGCCGCGGGGTCCGCGTTGCCCTCGCGCTTCAGGACAATTCCACGCCGCTCTGCGAGGGCGCGCTCGATTGCTTCCGCCAGATGCGCGGCCGCGCGATGACCATCAGGCCAGAACGCCGCGGGTACGAACCGGCGGGTGCTCGGGACGGCCGCGACCACGACGCCGCTTCCAACGCCCGAGACCATTCGGCACTGGAGCGCGAGCCACACCCGGTAAAATGCCTCGGGAGTGGCCGCCTCCGCGAACTCGCGCCAGAGGAGTTCCTCCGGGGACGGGTCCCCTTCGGCCAACTGGGTGGGACTGGAACGGCGGACGTCTACCATAGGGGCTCGATTACGGGGCAGACATATCCCTGGCAGGGGCGCCCTCAACGATCGGCGGGCCAAGCCGTGTGGTCGGCGGTGGGGCTGCGCTGGCACGGTCCGTCAGCACTTCTCGTACAAGCTCGTCTGCCATTTCTCCTCCTCCGGGGCGGCTCGCCATCATAGCAGACGGCATGAGCGAGCAGGAACTGCTCGCTCCGCAGGTGCTGGAACGTGTCGTCCCCGCACGTCTTGACAAGATTTTCCGAGCAGCGTAAAAGGGCGCTGCAGATCGAACACTGACCTGTAGGTCAAACACTGACCAACAGCGAACTAGCAGGGCACCGGTCGACGGGAAGGGAGCGCCACCATGTTGCGGTTACCCAGCTTGTTCGGGTTGCTCAAGCGCAGGGAAGGCTCGAAGGTGGTCGGTGAGGGCAGGGCAAGGCGCTCGAGAAATCCGCACCGCTTCCGGATCGAGCCGCTGGAAGATCGGGTACTGCTGACGACCACCCTGTTCATGGATTTCGGCGTCGGGGTGGGCATGGGCAATACCTTGAACACCACGGCCGCCGCGTACCGCGACATCTTCGGCGCAAACACGGGCACGAATCTGACTGACAACACCCCGGTCAACGTCCCCGCGGCGAACTCCCTCGACATGACCCCGCTCAACTACGACTTCGATGGGAACGGCACCACGAACAACGCGGACCTCACCGCGCTGGCCAATGCGGTGGTGCCGCTAGCGCAGCGGGCGCTCGAGCCGTTCGACATCAACATCGCGGTCGGCAACGCCGCGAACCTGGCCGCGGCAGGAACGGCGGTGGCTGCCAACGCCGGTGACGCGACCGGACAGTTCGACGCGTACGTCTACATGATGGCCGTGACATCGAATGCGTTCACCACGGGCAATACATCCGTCGGCAACCAACTGGGCCTGTTCGGCGAGGCCGCCGTGCTCGACCTGAACGCCCAGGCCGGCAACACCCGGGACGAGGCGGCGCTCACCTTCGCGGACGAAGTTTTCAGGCTCTCGGTCGGCGTAGCGGGCACGGCCGCGTTCAACGCGGATCTGGCGCAGCGATTGGCGTACACCGCGACGCACGAGGCGTTTCACACGTTCACGTTCACTCACACCCCCGACGAGGGCCCGCCGGGGCCTGTCGCCACCGCCGACCAGCGCCTGCTGGCCAGCGGCGACGTGATCCGCCTCGGCTCCGTGACCCGAGGCAATCCCTTCATCGTCACCCGGTATACCCTCGGGCACCAGCCGGCGGTCGCTCAGCCGAACAACGACCTGCTGGCGGCCAACGACGCGGACATCGGCTTGCGCGACGCCAACAACAACGGCCGGCCCGACCTCGGGTACGTTACCGGCACCGGCGCCAACGACCTGATCACCCTCGGCAACGGCGGCGCCGGGATCGTGAACGTCGCCGTCAGCCCGTTCAACAACCAGGCCCGCACGACCGCCATCGGCGCCGGCGAGAACTACACGATCAACCTCGGGACGCAGACCGACGGCACCCTCCTCGTCGACGCCAGCATCAACGCCGACGAGGTCCGGGTCGACGCCACCATCAACGCCACCATCCGCGCGCGCGGCGGGGTTGGCGCCGACAGCAGCGTGAGCGCCACCGCAGACCAGGATCTCTTGACCTTGCAGGGCAACGGCCTGAACGGGACCTACACGCCCGACGGGACCGGCGCCGGCTCCGTCGTGTACGCCGGCGGCGCGACCATCAACTTCTCCGAATTCGAGAACCTGGAGGCCACCGGCGTCGCCATCGCTGTGAACCCCCTGACGCTCAGCACCAACAACCTGAACGAGGGCGACTCCCTCGATCTGAGCGGCGCCTTCGTGAACATCGACACTCAGGACACCCACCAGGTCGTGATCGCGTGGGGCGATGGTTCGGCCAACACGACCCTCAACCTGGCGGCAGGCGTCCGCACCTTCAACGCGTCGCACATCTACCGTGACGACAACCCGACCGGGACCGCCGCGGACGCGAACGCCATCTCCGTGACGGTGACCGACCAGGACGGTGACTCCGGCAACCGCGGCGCGAACGTCACCGTCAACAACGTCGATCCCGTCATCCAGACCTTCGAGAGCGACGCCACCTTCGGCAACAAGGGCAAGGAGGGCGTGCCCCTCCACATCACGGGCAGCTTCACCGACGTCGGCGTCCTCGACACCCACGTCGGCACCGTGGACTGGGGCGACGGCACCGTGGAAGGCGCCACCCTGGTCCAGGGCGCCGGGTCGGGCACCATCTCGGCCAGCCACGCCTACACCGTCGGCGGCATCTTCACCATCACCCTCACGGTGACTGACGACGACACGGGCACCGATCAGGCGACCACCCTCGCCGTGATCACCGGCGTCGGCCTCAGCAACGGCACCCTCTACGTGATCGGCTCGGCGGACAACGACTCCGTGCACATCAACGCTCAGGGCAACGGGATCCTCAAGGTTCACGCCTCCTTTGTCCCCGAGCCATTCCGCGAGTTCGACATCTCCGCGGTCAACCAGATCATCTCCTACCTGTGCCAGGGGGACGATCAGCTGACCATTGCGGGCAACGTCTCCATTCCGGCCATCATCCACGGCGACGCGGGCAACGACGATCTGCACGGCGGCGGGGGCCCGACCGTGCTGCTCGGCGGCGCCGGCGACGACATGCTCACTGGGCAGTCCGGTCGGGACATCCTGATTGGCGGCACCGGGAATGACCGCCTGATCGGGGGCAGTGGGGACGACGTGCTGATCGGTGGACGGACCACGATCGATCACAACCAGGACGCCGCGCTGACGACCGCGCTCTCGCTCTGGACGAACCCGGCCGCGTCGTACGCCGTCCGCTCGGCCGCGATCTCTACATTCCTGACCGTGCTCGACGACGGCGCGAGCGACAAGCTGACGGGCGCCGCGGGCGCCGACCTGTTCTATGCAGGGCTCGCCGACGGCCTGACCGATCGGAAGGCGAACGAGCTGGCCGTCTGACGCAGCGCCTTCTCTTGGTGCGCGGAGGCAAGGGCCGCCGGTCGACGGCCGCCGAGGTAGGCGCGGCGGCCGTCAAGGCTGCAGCGTAGTCTTTCGCGCGACGCGGTCGGTGGACTATGTCCCGCCGGGGTCACCACCAACCTGTCAGCGCCGTCGCAGTCGGACTGGCGCTCGAGGGCGTGCCAGTCTTCTTCTTGCCCTCACGTTTGTCGCACTCACGCCTGTGATCGCGCCCGCCCAGCCCTGGTCGGCAATCATCGCTGCCTCGCGCGCGACCGACTGGAGCTCGGCGGGCGCCACGATCGTCAACCGCACGAGGCAGTGCGGCGCGACCATCGCCGCGTACTCCGGTACCGCCGCGAAGATCAACAATGCGATCTCGGCGTGTCCGGCCGACCGGTTCGTCCAACTCGGCGCGGGGACGTTCAACCTGTCGACGGAAATTCAGCTCTCAAAGAGCAATGTCACGCTGCGTGGCATGGGAGCGGACCAGACCAATCTCAACTTCACTGGGACCTCGGGCAACAGCGCCTGCGCCATCGGCGAGAACCGCGTCGTGAGCTTGTGCACCGGCGGGCGCAACATCGCCGTTGCTGACCCGGAGCACACGGCGACGTGGACGGCGGGCTACGGGAAGGGCACGACCGTCGTCACGCTCAGTCGCACGAGGGGCCTCGAGGTCGGGAGCACGCTGTGGCTCGATCAGGTGAATGACGCGTCCGATGGCTTTCCCGCCGCCGGCGATCTCTGGATCTGCTCAGGCGAGGCCGGCTGCAGCAATCAAGGCGGCGGCGAGTCCTTCGCGCGCGCTGGACGCGGCCAGGTAGAAGGACAAGTCGTCACGGCGATCAACGGGTCCAACGTCACGATCGCCCCCGGTCTTCGCATGCCCAACTACGGCGCCGCGCGAAGTCCAGGGGCCTGGTGGGGCAACGCGACGACAATCCTGAAAAATACCGGACTGGAAAATCTCACGGTTGACCTCACCAACTCCGGGGGAGCGTCAGGAATCTACGTGGTGAACGCCACGAATTGCTGGGTGAGTGGCGTCCGTGTCGTCAAAGCGGATACCGGTGGCAGCAATATCCGCCAGCTGTCGACCATCAATGCCCTGAATGTCACGGTGAAGGACAGCTACTTCTACGGCCCGCCGACGACGCAACTCGTCTCGGTGTACGGGATCTCGCTCCACGTCACGAGTAGCTCACTGCTCCAGAACAACATCCTGCACAAGAACTCCGCGCCGATCGTGCCGAACTCGGCCTACTACGGCAATGTCCTCGGCTACAACTACGTGGACGCCGGCCTCGGCGCCAGCGTCGTCCTGCACGGCGTGGGGGCGATGAACCTCTATGAAGGCAACAACTGGGGGGCATTTTCCGGTGATGTGATTCATGCGTCCCACGCTTTCGAGACGCTCTTCCGGAACCATCACGACGGTCGGGAGCACAATCCCAACGACACGGAGGCGTCGGCGGCCATTTCCCTGTACTCGAAGAATCGCTTCTTCAACATCATCGGCAACGTGCTCGGTACGCCCCACTGGACCAGCTATCAGAGCAGCCAGGCGCACCACCAACATGCGATCTATGAATTCGGCTGGCAGGGGACGGGCAGCGGGAACCCGGTCCCGAGTGACGCCCACGTGCTCCGCACGGTCCTGCGGTGGGGCAACTGGGACAACGTGAACAGCGCAACGCGCTTCCTCGCGAGCGAGGTCCCCAGCGGCATCCCGAGCTTCCCCAACCCGGTCCCGGCCTCGCAGGCTCTCCCCACGTCGTTCTATCTTGGCCGCCAACCGGCCTGGTGGACCACCCCGTTCGGCACGCCGCCGTGGCCGCCGATCGGCCCGGATGTCGCGGGCGGGAACATTTCAACCTCGCCGACGGGCGGACACGCGAACAAGATTCCGGCGCGTCTCTGTTTCGAGAACAGCGGCCTCGATCCCGCGTACCCCTCGAGCAACCCGAGGATCAAGCTCTTCGGAGCCTCCAGCTGCTACCCGAGGAGCGGCGACGGTCTTTGAGGACGCTGGCGAAGCGCTCCTCCAACCTCGTCGAGGCCAACCTGAAGGACAGCGATCTCAAGGGCGCCAACCTCACTGCTGCGAACCTCACCGGCGCCAAACTTGCCAGGCCAACCTCAAGGACGTGATGTGGTCGAGGACTCTCTGCCCGGACGGGACGAACAGCGACAGGAACGGCGAATCCGATCGAAGCGGGGAGGCTAGCCCCGGGAGCGGTCGGCAAGGTGGTGTGCCAGCCTGGCGCGATATGCTGGACAAGCCCCACCCCGAAGGGCTGACCGGGCGATCACCCCGACCTCGCCCGATGCGCACGCGCTCACCTCACCATGAAAAAAGTACTCGCGAAGGCTTCCGAAAGGCTCTGATCGGCTGACCAATCCCGGCCGGCGCCGGCCCTCGAGCCGTCGGGTGTCCACAGAGCTTGACGTGGCCCCCAAAATCGTGATGTATGGATAGCCTGTACCTGTTTAGGGAGGTTCCATTGGCGTCCGACGAAGCCCACATGATCGGCGAGATTGTCTGTGGTGATTTATGGTGAACAGAGACGCCGCGGCAGTCCCGTCCGTCCAGCGTGGTGAGCACTTTCCGATCGGGCTGCGCGTCCGGGGTCGCTATCGGGTTGTCAGCGAGCTCGGCGCCGGAGCGTTCGGGACCGTGTGCATCGGCGAGGACGAGTCGACCGGCCACCGCGTCGCGATCCGCTTCTTCCCGCGTAGCTTCGTCGAGGCCCCGCACGCCACGCAAGCGGTTCTGCGCATGGCGCGGTCGGTCATCGCGGCATCGAACTCTCATCCTGGCATGGTGCGCGTGCTCGAGTTCGGTGAGCTCGAAGCGGGCCGGCCCTTCACGGTGTCGGAGTTCGTCGAAGGGCACCGTCTGAGCGAGATGCTCGCGGCGGGCGGGCCTCCACTCGAGATCGCGGCCGCGATGCGCCTGGCGCTCGATCTCGGCGCGGCCGTGGAGACGCTCCACAACATGGGGTTCATCCACGGGGCGCTCCGCCCCCGCAACGTGATGGTGACCGACGACGGGCGCGTCAAGCTGATGGACGTCGATCTGGCCGGCCTGCGCGACGCGCGAGAGATGCAAGGCCTCGTCACCGTCGAGCCGCTCGCGGAATACCTCTCGCCCGAGCAGATCTCGAAAGCTCCGGTCAGCGAGAAGACCGACATCTACGCGTTCGGCTGCATCCTGTACGAGCTCCTGTGCGGCGCCCCGCCGTTCCGGGCCTCGACGCGTGAAGCCGTCCTCGCCAAGCACCTGAAAGAGGGGCCGGTCGCGATTCACAAGCAGCGTTCCGCCGTTCCCGGCTCGGTGGAGCGCGCCGTCACGCTGGCACTCTACAAACAGCCGGAGCCGCGGCCGTTGATGGGAGACATCCTCAACCTTCTGTGGACCGGGGCACACGGTCCGACGCCCCAGCGGAAGCGGGCCGCCGTGATCGTTAGCGGCGGTGCGCTCGCGGCCCTGGCCGTCGTGGCCGTGATCTGGGGCGCGCTGGCCCTACGCCCGTCGACGCCGGCGCTCGTGGCGCCGACCGTGCGCGAGCCGGCGCCCCCGGCAGCATCCCCGACCACTCCCGTCACCGATACGCGCGCGGTGCCGGCGCTCAAGCCGCCCACCCCCGGACTGGTTCCTGCACCGGCGGTCGAGCGAGCCCCGGTGAGCACGCCGACACCGAGTGTTCGCGCGCCGGAGCCCGCACCCGTGGTCCGGCCGACGGTGCCACCCCCGGTCGAGCGCGCACCGGTAACCGCGCCGCTACCGAGCGTTCGTGCACCCGAAGCGGCAGTTCGGCCCACCGCACCGCCGGCGGTGTCGCCGCTCCCGGAGCGCGCGCCGGTGACCATCCCTCCGACGTCGGCGGCTCCGGTCCCCGAGGCTCGCCTCGCCCCAGCGGCTCGGCCGCCGCTGCCACCGATGCCGGCTGCGCCGGTGACGCCTGCGCCGGTAGTGCCAGCCCCATCGGCTCGAGCGGCCACTCCACCGTCGACGTCAGCGCCGGCGGTAGTTCAACCGAGGGTTGAGAGCCGAGAGCAACCACGGGCGCCGCAGGCTCCCGGCGCCGCGGCACCAGAGCGGCCGGCGCCCTCGGTCGACGCCGACGACCCGCGCGCCGTCATCGACTGGCTGCTCAAACCCCGCCAGTAGGAGAGACCGGGCAGTCTTCCGCGCTATTGGGGCGGGCGCTCGACAGGGGTGCTCGACAGGACGGGATCGACGCGCTCGATCAATGCGAGCGTCGTCTCGTGGGGGACTGCCAGCCGGAGCGACGTCATGACGATCTCCGGGTTGGTACCGAGGCGAAGCCGGCTAGCCTGCTCCTGGAGTATGAGCTTCGTGCGTGCCAGAGTGTGCTCCAGCTTCGAGATGTTCTTGATCTCAGCTTCGATCGCCGCCAGTAGCCGCTCGCGTTGCGCAGACACTCTGTCCTCCTCGATACCGCTAAAAAAACTCTGCGGCGACAGCGCGGAGTTGTCAAGTATTCGAAGCGCCTGACACGAGCGACTAGCGCTTCGTGGGCTGCGTGGCGCAGCCCCGTCCCCGGGACGACGTTCTCGCGCATCTGCGTGACCCCCACGGCAACGTGCTCACGCTGCTCGGCCAGCCGCGCTAGGCCGATCGACTACGGGGACGCGCCCGGCTGAGTGCGGGAGGCGAGGAAGGACATGGCGTCAGCCGCCCGCGATCACCACCAGTTGCCGCGCTTGCGCACGGCGGTGAGCGCCGCGGAGGCCTCGCCGACGACCCGGCCGGTGTCGAAGGCCGTGAGCTTGCCGCGGCGTTTGAGAATGCGGCCGTCCACGACGACGGTGTCGACGTTCGACGGCTGGGCGGCCTCCACCAGGGTGTGCGCCGGGTCGGTGAACACGCCGATGTTGACGTCGCGCGTCGAGACCATGATGAGATCGGCGCGCTTGCCCGGCTTCAGCGAGCCCACGCGATCGGCGACGCCCATCGAGCGGGCGCCTTCGATCGTCGCCAGCTCGAGCACGCGCCGCGCGGGCAGCTTGAACTCGTTTTCGGTCTGGCTGTTCTCGACGTTCTGGATCGCCTTCATGATGGCGAACATGTCGGCGTTGCCCGACAGCACCGTCGTGTCGACCGACAGCCCGACGGTGACGCCGCCGGCGAGAAGCTCGCCCGTCCGGGGAAACCCGAAGCCGATCCGCAGCTCGGTGTACGGCGAGAGACTCACGGACGAGCCGGCGGCCGCGAGGCTCTGGATCTCCTCCGGCGTGATCCAGATCGCGTGGATAACCTGCACGTCCTTGCCGAGCAGGTTGGCCTTCGCCAGCGCGTCGACCTGGCCCGCGCGCGACCGCAGATTCGCGACATGCACCGAGATCGGCAGGCCCGCGGCGCGCGCGGTGTCGAATTCTTTCCGGTAGACCTCGGGCGGGATCGGGGCGGGCGCGGCCCCCATGCCGCGCCAGGCCAGGCCGAGATCGAGGAGCCCCCCGTTCGCGTGGCTCTTCCAGTCGCGTCCGAGCCGCTCGAAATCGACGAGGTCGATCGTCTCGGTCGGCGGATGGGCCTGCGGTGTCCCGTAGGAAAAGCGCCCGCGGAGCCCCGATTCCTTCAACGCTCGCAGATTCGCGACGGCGAAGTCGGGGCCGCGGACGTTGTGGCACCAATCGTGGACGAAGGTGAATCCGCTGGAGAGCGCCTCGGCGGCCGACAGGCGCGTGCCCTGGTACATGTCGTCCGGGGTGAACACCTTGCCCAGCGTGGCGACGGTCGGGAAGTACCCGAGCTCGCGCTTGTCCCCGGCCATGCTCCGGAGCAGCGTGTTCCACATGTGCCAGTGCGTGTCAACGAAGCCCGGCAGCACGATGGTGCCGCGTCCGTCGATCACCTGAGCGCCGGCGGCCTTGAGGTCGGCGCCGACGGCAACGATCGCGCCTGCCTTGACGTGCACGTCGCCGCGGGCGATGTCCCCGAGCGTCGGGTCCATCGTCATCACGTAGGCGCCGCGAATGACGAACTCGCCACGCGCCGGCAGCTTGCCCGCCGCCGGCTGGGCGCTCTTGCCCTCGACGGCAGCGGCGATCCCCGCCGTGCCGACCGTGCTCATCGCCGCGGCGCCGCTCAGAAAGGCCCGTCTGCTCATCCTGGCTTGCATGGTTGATCCTCCGCGGGGAAGGGATAACGTCGCCGCACGTCGCCTGTCAAGGTATAGTCTCGGCGGTCCCTCACGGGCCCGCCCTGACTGAAAAAGGAGAAGCGCCATGAAGCGTTGGGACAGCGATCCGGGTGTCCGGCGTCTGGTCGCCGAGAAGCAAGAAGGAGTCCTCGGTCGCCGCGCGTTCCTGGCGCGGCTCGGCGGCACCGCGGCCGGCGCCGCGGCGGCGTCCTTCATCGGCGACGCGCGGCCGGCCCGGGCGCAGAAGAGGATCGTCGTGACGATGTGGGATACGGAGCCCAACCCCGCGACCCGGGCGGCCGTGAAGGCGATCGTCGAGGACTTCCACAAGCTCCACAAGGACATCGAGATCCACGCCGAGGGCATGGGCTGGGCCGATATGGATAGGAAGCTCCAGGCCGCGATGGCCGCGAAGAGCCCGCCGACCGCCTCACACACCCAGACCTACGTCGTGACGTCGTTCAAGGCCAAGGGACTCATCGAGCCGGTCGACGACCTCGTGAAGGCGCTGGGCGAGGACCGGATCTTCCCCTCCGTGCTCCGGTGGCTCAAGTATCCCGACGGCAAATACTGGGGACTCACCCACGCCTGGGGCGCGGACAACCTTGGCGGTCGCGGCGACTACTTGACCGGCAGCGGCGTCGACCCGCGGAGCTGGAAGACGTGGGACGACTGGCTGCGCGATCTCCCGAAGCTCAACAAGGCGCCCCAGTATTACGGCCTCTCCCTCGCCGGCATCCCCTTCTTCGTCAACGAGGACGTCTACATGTGGACGGGGTCGAATGGCGGGAGCCTCTTCGACGACAAGGGCAACCCCGCCCTCGAGAGCCCGCAAGTGCTCGGCATGCTCGAGTTCTGGAAAAAGCTCAAGGCGTACCTGCCGGCCGGCTGGGCGTCGCACGACTACCTCGAGACGCTCTCGGCGTGGGCGGCGGGAAAGACTGCGCAGGTCTACATGTGGGGTCGCACCGCGGGCTACATCGATCAGTACGCTCCACCCGACAAGCGCAATCCCGAGATCTTCCAGATGTGGCCGAAGACCATCGGTCCCATGGGCAAGGCGCCGCTCACCCAGTTCGACAACGAGCCGTGGGTCTTCTACGCCGATGCCCCGAAGGACGAAAAGGCGGCCGCGAAGGAGTTCCTCAAGTTCTTCTTCAAGAAGGAAAACTACCGCCGATACTGCGACTCGGTCCCGGTGCACCTGCTCTCGATCTTCAAGGAAGACTTCCAGGACGCCGCCTACATGGGGCATCCCGAGCGCAAGCGCTGGAAGCCGTGGCTCGACGCCCAGCTCAAGTGGGTGGAGATCGGGCGCGCCCATCCGCTCCTGGTCTGTAACCCGCAAGACATGCTGATCCCATGGATCGGCGACGTCGCGGCGGCGCCGATCCTGGCCGACATGGTCATGGCGGTCGTGGAGCGAGGCCGAGACCCGCGCGCGGCGGCGAAGGAAGCCACCGACAAGATCTCGCGCGACATCATCGGCAAGCCGAAGGGCTGAGACCAGCCGACCGCTGATGTCCGCCCGCGTCGCCACGCTCGCGCTCGCCCGCAGCGGGGCGGGGCGCCGCCGGCGAGAGGCCCTGATCGGGATGGGGCTGCTGCTGCCGTCCGCGGCCCTCGTCCTCGCGTTCACCTTGTTTCCGGTCGGCTACAACGTCTGGCTCGGCTTCTACGCCAAACACTCGCTCCGCGCGACCAGCGCGTGGGTCGGCCTCGGCAACTACGCGCAGATCTTCAGCGACCCCGACTTCTGGCGCAGCGTGTGGCTGGCCACCGTCTACGCGGTGTCCAGCACGGCCCTCCAGATCGTCGCCGGCGTCGCCGGGGCGCTGATCCTGCACCGGCGGTTTCCCGGCTGCGACTTCCTCCGCGGAGTCGCGCTCTTCCCGTACATGATCCCCACGGTGATCGCGGTCTTCGTCTGGCGGTGGCTCATGAACGACCTCTACGGCGTGATTCCCTACGTCCTCGGCACGCTGTCGATCCCGGGGCTTCCCCAGGCCTGGCTGACCCACTCCACGATCATGTGGGTGCTCGTCGTGCTCTCGGTCTGGACCTTCTTCCCCTTCGTCCTCGTCAACGTCCTGGCGCGGCTCCAGACCATTCCGCCCGAGCTCTACGACGCCGCGCGCGTGGACGGGGCGTCGCCGCTCGGTCAGTTCCTGCACGTCACGCTGCCCCAGCTCCGGAACGTCCTGCTCATCGTCCTGCTCCTGCGCGGGATCTGGATGTTCACCAAGTTCGACGTGCCCTGGCTGCTGGGCTTCGGCGGCGGCGCCGGCGAGGCGATCCGGACGCTGCCCGTCTTCACGTACCAGCGCTCGTTCACCTACTACCAGGCGGGGATGGGAGCGGCGCTGTCCAACGTCATGTTCGCGCTGCTGCTGATGGCGGTGACGCTCTACTTCGTGGCGTTCCCACCCGAGGGGGACGAGAACGATGCATGAGGGCGGCGCGCGCCGGCCCCGCTCGCGCACGCGGCGCGGGCGGCCGCTGTCCGCCGCCGGCGCCTGGGCGCTGCGCGCCGGCCTGTTCGTCTTCTGCGCCTTCCCACTCTACTGGATGCTCGTCTCCTCGCTCAAGGTGAGCCACGAGCTGCTCGCCGCGCCCCCGACCTTCGTGCCGCACGAGTGGGATCTCCGCGCCTACCGGAAGCTCTTCGTCGAGACGAACTTCTTGACCTACTTCCAGAACACCGTCATCGTCGCCGCGCTGACCACGGTCATCGTCATCGTGGCGGGGGTAATCGGCGCCTACAGCCTGACCCGCTACGCCTTTCCGGGCCGCACGCTGGTGGCACGGATCACGCTGCTGGCCTACATGTTCCCGCCGATCATCATGCTGGTGCCGCTGTTCCTGCTCGCCCGCGAGTTCGGGCTGACGAACTCGCTCCTCGGGCTGGCGCTGACGTACATCTCGTTCGCGCTGCCCTACGCGCTCTGGATCCTGCGCGCGTTCTTCCAGTCGATCCCCGTCGAGCTCGAGCACGCCGCGCTCATCGACGGAGCCAACCGCGCGCAGGCGCTGGCCTACGTGGTGATGCCACTGGCCCTGCCCGGCATCATCGCCACCGCGATCTTCACCTTCATCGTCGCGTGGAACGACTTCCTCTTCGCCCTCGTGCTCATCGGGAAAGACGACTGGAAGACGCTCGCCATCGGGATCAACGACTTCTTCCACATGGCCGTCGTCGACTGGGGGCTGATCATGGCCGCCGGCGTCATAGTGACGATCCCGGCGCTCGTCTTCTTCGTGGCCGTCCAGCGCTATCTGATCGCGGGCTGGGGTGCCGGCGGACTCAAGGGCTAGTCCGGGACGACCCGGCTGGCCGCGGAGCGGTTACTGCGCGGTCCAGCCCCCGTCGATGACGAGCTCGCTGCCGGTCACGAACGCCGACTCGTCGGAGGCCAGGTAGAGGACGCCATACGCGACCTCGTCGGGCTCACCGTATCGGCCGAGCGGGATGCGCGAGATCATCAGCTGCCGCTGGGCGGGATCGGCCCGGCGCCGCTCGGTCATCGGCGTCACGATCGGCCCGGGGTGGACCGAGTTGGCGCGGATGCCCTCGCGCGCGTACTGGATCGCGGTCGCCTTCGTCAGGAGACGGACGGCGCCCTTGGAGGCCTGGTACTGCGGGCTGCTGTTGTCCGTTCCGACGAGCCCCAGCTGCGACGAGATGTTGACGATCGATCCACCGCCGGCCCGGCGCATCGCGGGAATGACGACCTTGGTCCCGAGGAACACACCCTTGGCGTTGATGGCCATCATGCGGTCCCAGTCCTCGACCGTGGTGTCCTCGATCCGGCTGCCACCGCCGATGCCCGCGTTGTTCACGAGGACGTTCAGCTTCCCGAAGCGGCTCGTGGCCACGCCGATGGCCTGCTGCCAGTCGGTCTCGCTCGTGACGTCCAGGCGGACGAAGACGGCCTCACCGCCCTTGGCCTTGATGTCGGCCTCGACCCCTCGGCCTTCGGCTTCGAGGATGTCGCCGATCACTACCGGGGCGCCTTCCCGGGCGAACAGCCGCGCTTCCGCGGCGCCCATCCCGCGCGCGCCGCCGCTGATCAACGCGACCTTTCCGGCGAGTCTCACCGTGGCCTCACGCGAACGGGCCGCCGGCCTGCTCAGCCGCCGAAGCGCCGCACGCGCTGCTGGTAGGCTCGAACGGCGCGGAGGAAGTCGACCTTGCGGAACGCGGGCCAGTGGGCGTCGCAGAAATAGAACTCGCTGTAGGCGCTCTGCCAGAGGAGGAAGCCCGAGAGCCGGATCTCGCCGCTCGTGCGGATGATGAGGTCCGGGTCGGGGAGATCGGGCGAGTAGAGATACTGGCCGATCGTTTCCTCCGTGACGCTATCGATGATCGTTTGAATATCGTCTCCCTGCTTGGTCTTCTCGCGGAGCATCGCCTGCACCGCGTCGATGATCTCCTGGCGTCCACCGTAGGCGACCGCGAACGTCAGCAGCATGGCCCGATTGGCGGCGGTCGCCTCCTCGGCGGCGTGGATCGCGGCGATCGTCGAATCCGGCAAGAGGTCGAGCTTGCCGACGGCCCGCACGCGCACACCGAGCCGACTGGAGCTCGGCTGGCGGGCGAGCAGGGTGAGCTTCGATTCGACGGCCGAGAGAATGCCGGAGATCTCGGTCGGCGGTCGCCGAAAGTTGTCGGTCGAGAACACCCAAAGGCTCACGGCCCGGATCCCGATCTCTGCGCACCACTCCAGCACGTCGTCGAGCTTGTCGGCCCCCAACGCGTAGGCTTCGCGAAGGTCGGGAACCCCGCGCTCGAGGGCGTAGCGGCGGTTGCCGTCGAGGATGATGCCGAGATGCCGGGGCACGTGCCGGCTGCGAACCTGCCGCAACAGGCGCCGCGCGTAGAGATAGTAGAGGAGGCCGCGCATCTCTGAAATTCACGCTAGCCCGCTCGGGCCGAGAGAGTCAAGAAACCAAAATCTTCCACGGTGCGGCCCGCATTATCTGGTCGCACGATAAACCTGAATGTGAAGAGTTTTTCATCTTTGTGCAGCGGGCTTCCGATGCGTCGTCCCGGGTCATCAGCGTCGATCCTAGGAAAATCAGATGATTACGTTGATTCCGGGAATTGGCAGTCGGTTTGCGCGGGCCTTTCTCGCCTCTATGAACTGCCCACAGGCTCGCCTTGCGCTCGTAGGCGCCCTACTCCTCGCATTCATCGGCTCCGCAGTCATGGCGGGCCCGCTCGGGGCGGAGCCTGTCTTTCCCGTCAAGATTGGGCCGACGGGACGTTACCTGGTGGACCAAAACGGGGTGCCCTTCCTGATCGCCGGCGAGTCGCCCCAGGCGATGATCGGCAATCTGAGCGAAGCCGAGGCCGAGATGTTCCTGGCCAATCGCAAGGCCCATGGCTTCAATACC
>Ga0066709_100000440_pt1 | contig 22043 bp, 16 predicted proteins | sample GraSoiAngelo_158_FD_79665 | JGI IMG/M metagenome (GOLD analysis project Ga0066709, IMG submission 79665) | Grasslands soil microbial communities from the Angelo Coastal Reserve, California, USA - 14_1009_16_30cm | ecosystem: Environmental > Terrestrial > Soil > Grasslands | place: USA...
GCGGCGGGTCTTCATGTTGTAAACGTCGCCCGCCGAGAGCACGTAGTACGGCTTCTCCCACGGCTGATACACGCGCGTGTTGTCGTGGATCGCGACCTTCCACGCGCCCATCACCTCGAAGCGATCGCCGTGGACGACGATCGCGGTCACCTCGGAGAGGCCGATGCCGAGCAGGTCCGGATACTTCTGGATGACGGGGATGAGGTCGTCCCAGCGGTTGCGCGTATTGATGTGCTGATCGATGGCGGTGTGCCGCAGAAAATTGAAGCCACGCTCGTGGTTCGGCTCCGGCGTCATCATGACCTGCGGCCCGGCGACCGCGCCGCGGACGAGATAGTCCCCCTGGATCGTCGCGCCCGCGGAGCTGCCGCCGATCACGCCGCCGCGCGCGAGCACGTCGTGGAACTCGCGGTACGTCCGCGTGTTCGCGTACGAATCGACGATGTTCCACTGGCGGCCGCCGTTGAACCACACCGCGTTCGCCGTCCGCAGCGGCTCGACGAACGCGTCCGTGTCGGCGACCTTCGGGTCGCCCGTGTGCAGCATGCGCACGTGCTTCAACCCGCGCTTCACCCACGACGCGATCACTTCCTCTTCCGTGTAGGCGATCACCGCGCCCTCCGCGTTGCGGTTGCCTTCGGCGGTCGGCACGATGACGAAGTTCTTCTCCGGCCCGCCGGCCAGCTCGATGAACTTCTCGAGGATCCCCGACCCGTCGAGGCTCCCGCCCCCGACGATCACGAGCGCGCCGTTCGCCGGCCCGTACTCGGGGACGTCCTTCTGCGCCACCGGCGCTACCGCCGCAACGCCGGCCAGTACCGCGCAGGCAAGCGCGAACGATGTCTTCATGGATCACGGTCCTCGATCCCGGTTCTCAAAGACGCGGATTATAACGCGAGCGCAGCAGCACTTCGTAATGCGCGATGTCGGTGGACTCGAGGCAGGCGTCGATCGGTCTGGCGCCGAGCACGCGCAGTTGATGCGTCGCCGGATCGTGGTCCACTTCGACCGCGGCCGGCCTCGAACAGACCGGACGCCGCGATCGACGCGAGGACGCTGGTGCCGAAATCGCTCGCGCCGCGCGTCAGGACGTACACGGCGGGCGCCATGCGGGCGAAGTCGGCGAGGAAGGCGGCGCACCCTTCCGGCGGCACGTGCTGCAGTCGGCGGGCGTGGGCGTCACAGGTATTTCCAGTTGCGCGGCTTGCCCTCCGCCATCCACTCGACGGCGGTTTCGAGACGGCGCGTTCGCGTTTCCTCGGTGCGCGCGTCGGTGATCCAGTCGACGTATTCGCGCCGCATGCTCTGGCTGAAGCCCTCGTACGTCGCGAGCGCTTTGTTGTTCGCACGCAGCGCCGCCATCAGGTCCGGCGGCGTCTTGACCGGCGGCGTCGCGCGCTTCTCGCGCACGACGCTCACGCCCTCGTCGTTGAGCGCGGCCGCCCGCTTCACCAGCTTCACGAGCGCCTTCTCGCCGGGAAGATCGCGCACGGACGTGATGCGCCCGAACTGCCCCATCGCGTCCTTCGTCCTGGCGCCGTTCCCTTCGAGGAGGGACCCCTTCCAGAATCCGAACGCGCAATGCTCCTTGAACGACGCCATGCTGCACAGCATGCCCTTGTACATGAAGTGCGGAAAGCTCCACTTCATCGTCTCCTCGACGTCGGGACAGCCGGTGTGCACCGCCTTGCGGATGTATGTCAGGATGGGTCTGGCAAACGGGGCCGACTTCGCGATGTAGGCGTCGATGCGGGGGTCGCGGCTGCTCATGGGTCCTCCGGGGAATCCCATAAACTAACTTGTCCCGAATCCCGTCTCAAGCACCATGGCCAATCTGAAGTTCGCGTTCCGGCGGTTGTTCAAGACCCCCTTCGTCACGATCGTCGCGATTCTCTCGCTCGCGCTGGGGATCGGGGCGAACGCCGCGATTTTCTCGCTCGTCAACGAGGTCCTGCTGGCGCGCCTGCCGGTGCCAGAACCGGATCGGCTCGTGAACCTGTCGGCCCCGGGACCGAAGCCCGGATCGCAATCGTGCGGGACCGCCGGCAACTGCAGCGAGGTCTTCAGCTACGCGATGTACCGGGACCTCGACAAGATCCAGACGGTGTTCATGGGGATCGCGCTCCACGTCGGCTTCGGCGCCAACGTCGCGTTCAGCGGCCAGACGGAAAGCGTGCGCGGCATGTTCGTCTCGGGCAATTACTTCCGCGTCCTCGGCCTGACGCCGGCGCTCGGCCGGCTGCTCGACGCCAACGACGATCGCGTGACGGGCGAAGCCCACGTCGCGGTGCTCGACCATGCGTACTGGCAGAAGCGATTCGGCGAGAACCCGGCCGTCCTGAACCAGACGATGATCGTCAACGGCCAGCCGATGACCATCGTCGGGGTCGCGCCGCGTGGATTCGACGGCACGACGCTCGGGATCAAGCCGGCCGTCTTCGTGCCCGTCACGATGAAGGAGGTGCTCCAATCGGGCTGGAAAGGACTCTCGCGCCGCCAGACGTACTGGGCGTACCTCTTCGCGCGTCTGCGCCCTGGCGTTTCGATCGAGCAGGCGCGCGCGTCGCTCAACGCGCAATACCACGCGATCGTCAACGACGTCGAGGCGCCGCTGCAGAAGGGCATGAGCGACCAGACGATGGCGAAGTTCCGCGCGAAGCCGATCCTCGTCGAGTCCGGAAAGCAGGGACAGAGCAACGTCCGCGGGGAGGCGCGCACGCCGCTCAACCTGCTGCTCGGCGTGACGGCGCTCGTGCTCGTCATCGCCTGCGCGAACATCGCCAACCTGCTGCTCGCGCGCGCCGCCGCGCGGGCGAACGAGATGGCGATCCGGCTGTCGATCGGCGCGAACCGGCGTCAGCTCGTCGTGCAGCTCCTGGTCGAATCGCTCGTGCTCGCCGTCCTCGGCGGCCTCGCGGGGCTCGTCGTCGCGCACTGGACCCTGAATTTCATCGCCTCGCTGCTGCCGGCCGAAGACGTGGTGGCTTTCCGGTTCGGGCTCGACCCGGCCGTCCTCGCCTTTGCGGCGGCCGTCACGCTCGGCACGGGCATCCTCTTCGGGCTGTTCCCCGCCCTCCACAGCACGCGTCCGGACCTGGCGTCCACGCTCAAGGGGATTGCGGGGCAGCTTTCCGGCGCGCGCGGCGCGGCGCGGTTCCGCACGGTGCTCGCGACCGCGCAGATTGCGCTGTCGCTGATGCTCCTCGTCGCGGCGGGCCTCTTCACGAAGAGCCTCTTCAACGTGAGCCGCGTCGACCTCGGCGTGAAGATCGACAACGTGATCACGTTCGGCGTGTCGCCGAAGTTGAACGGCTACGGCTTCGATCGCGCGATGACGTTCTTCAAGCGGCTGGAGGACGAGTTGGCCGCCGTCCCCGGCGTGACGGGCGTCACCGCGAGCCTTGTGCCGCTGCTCGCCGGCGACAACTGGGGAAACGACGTCTCGGTGCAGGGATTCACCTGCGGGCCCGACACCAACTGCAACTCGCGGTTCAACGAGGTCGGGCCCGGCTATTTCCGGACGCTCGGGGTGCCGCTCATCGCAGGCCGCGAGTTCACTTCCGCGGACGAAGGCAAGTCGCGCAGGGTCGTGATCGTCAACGAAGCGTTCCTGCAGAAGTTCGGCCTCGGACGGGACGCGGTCGGCACGCTGATTGGGGAGCGGGGCGGCAAGCTCGACACGGAGATCGTCGGCATCGTACAGAACGCGAAGTACAGCGAGGTCAAGGACAAGATTCCACCACTCTACTTTCGCCCGTACCGGCAGGACGACAACATGGGCTCGCTGTCGTTCTACGTGCGCTCGTCGCTGCCGCTGGATCAGACACTCGCGGCGGTGCGCCCGGCGGTCGCGCGCCTCGATCCCAACCTCCCCGTCGAAGATCTGCGGTCGATGCCGCAGCAGGTGCGCGACAACGTGTGCTTCGATCGCTTCATGACGCTGCTCTCGGCCGCGTTCGCCTCGCTCGCGACGCTGCTCGCGGCGATCGGGCTCTACGGCGTGCTCGCCTACACCGTCGCGCAGCGGACGCGCGAGATCGGGCTGCGCATGGCGCTCGGCGCCGCGCCCGGACGCGTGCGCGGCATGGTCCTCCGGCAGGTCGGGTGGATGACGCTGGTCGGCGGGATCATCGGCCTCGCGGCGGCGGTCGCGGTCGGCCGCGCGGCGCGGTCGCTCTTCTATCAGCTCGAATGGTACGACCCGTCCGCGCTCGCCGCGGGGGTCGTGCTGCTGTCCGGCGTCGCGCTCCTGGCGGGCTTCATCCCCGCTCACCGCGCGTCACGCATCGATCCGATGACGGCGTTGAGGTATGAATGACTGGGGCGGGCGCTCTTCTGTATAAACACAAACCGGGCGGTGTCGCGCGTTGCGACACTCGCCCGGCGACGACAGCGTTCTAACGGTTGAGATTCTCGCGATTGCCACCCGGTTGCGGTTCCGAATCCGGTTCATTCGGATTCCCTTCCTTCTCCTCCTTCTGATCTCCTTCTCGTCCCGACGTGCCGGTCGGTTTCTGCTGCTCGTCGCCGAATCCCTGGCCACCCTGACTACCCTGGCCGCCCGTGGTTCCCTGGGTGCCCTCTTCCTTCTTCTGCCCTCCGACCTGGTCGCGGTCGTCCTGATTCATGCAGACCTCCAAGGGCCGCTCTATGCAAGGTTTGCAACGTCAGCCACAGGATGAGGGATGAGGGATAACGGATGGCAGATGGCGGATGGCAGTTGGCGGTTGGCGAATCCGTCATCCGTCATCCACCATCCACCATCATCATCTGTATGCCCGGTTAACATGAAGCGTGCGTGAACCCATCGTCCGGGCCGCCGGGCTCGCCGTCGTTGTCGCGTACGCGGGATTGATCGTCTGGGTGTATGCGCGCCAGCCGCAGACGCTGGCGCAGGTGACGGGCGGGCTCGCCTCGAGCGTCGGCGCCTACCACGTGGACGCGCAGTCGTTCGCGGACGGGATCCGCTTCTTCCGCCGGGGCCAGTTCATGGAGGCGCGGGCGGCGTTCGAGCGGGCCGACCCGGCTCAGCGGGACGCGCGCACGCAGTTCTACATCGCGTACGCCTGCTATCGCGAGGGGTGGGGGCACTTCTACAACGACCGGCGGCTGTTGGCGCGCGGGCTCGAGGCGGTGGACCGCGCGATCGCGCTCGCGCCGAACGGACGGCTCGTCGTCGAGGACGATCCGGACCTGCAGATGCGGAGCGCGGACGAGTTGAAGGCGGAGCTGCAGCGCGGGATGCAGCGGGACCCCAACCCGCTGCACGTGTTCAGGAGCCGCAAGTGAACGCCGCGCGCGAGGCGTTGCTGCTGCCCGTCATGTTCCTGACGGTGACGCTCGCCGGCGGCCTGTCGCTCGGCCCGCCGGTGTCGTTCTCGCCGCCGCCGCTCTTCGCGCTAATCCTCGCGGCGCTCCTCGTCGCGGCGCTGTTCCGCAGCGGCGTCCTCGTCCCGGCTGGGCTCGTGGATGCTTCCCGCGGCCCGCTCGCGAACGTCAACGGCGCCGTCGTCATCGTGACGCTGTTTGCGGCGTCGGCGCAGGCGTTTCATCTGTTGACGCCCGCCGCCGGTCTGCCGCTGCTCCTGTTCGACGGGTTCCTGCTCGTGCTGCTCCTCAACACGCTCGTCACGTATCCCGACCGCATCGAGCTGTTGCGGAGCCTGATGGTGATCTTCGGGTCCGGCTTCGTGCTCAAGTTCGTGATCCTCGCGGCGCTGTCGGATCCGACGGGTGGACGTCTGAAGCGCCTGCTGCTGCTGGCCGTGGAAGGGGCGACGCTCGGCACGCTGACGCAGGATCCGCTGCCGCCGGCTGCGGGCTACATCGCGTTCTTCACGCTGCTGCTGTTCTTGATCGCCGTCTGGGCCTTAGCGCCGCCGCAAAGACACACGGCCAATTGGCGACTGAAGATTGAAGATTGAAGATTAGGGAATTGGCGATTGGCGAGTGCCGATTGAATTGGCGATTGGCGAATGCTGATTGGATTCGCGATTGTCGATTGTCGATTGTGCCGCAAATCCCCCAATCGACAATCGACAATCCAACCGCCAATCCCCAATCGCCAATCCAATCGGCAATCCCCAATCGTCAATTCATCAATCGCCAATCGCCAATCGGCAATCGCCAATTGTTCAGAAGCTGTACTTAACCCCGAGCTGAATCTGGCGCGAGCTGCTCGCTACGGAATTGAAGATCCGGCCGAAGGTCGCGCTGGTCATCGTCAGCGTCGGGAAACCGAAGCTGGCGTGGTTCAGCACGTTGGTCGCGTCGACGCGGAATTCCAGGGACTGCTGGCCCAGGACGCGCGTCCGCTTCGACACCGTCAGGTTGACATTCGAGAACATCGGGCCGCGGAAGAAATTGCGGCCGACGTTGCTGAACTGCCCCGCATCGGGATTGCTGAACTTCGCCCGCTCGTCAGGCGAGAAGTAGAAGACGATCCCGCCCTCCTCGTGCAGCGACCCCAGGCTGCCGCTGCAGCCGTTGCAGTTCGAGGGGGTCTGGACGACGTTGCTGAACGTGTTCGAGCCGGAGTACACCGTCATCGGCCGGCCGCTCTCGACGACGACCTGTGAGGCAAGCTGCCACCCACCGCAGATGGCATCGACGGCGGGCGATGCGGCGCTCATATAGTGCCGGCCGCGCCCGAATGGCAGCCCCCACACGATCTGCCCCTGGAACACATGCGTACGGTCGAAGTCCGACAGCGCGTAGTTCAGCGACCGGTCGTGGACGTTGAACGGCGTGCTGCTGGCCGACTGATTGTTGGCGGTGCTCACGACGGTGAACGCCGGGTCGTACGATCGCGTGTCCTTCGACCGCGAGAGCGTGTAGCCGACGAAGTAGCCGAGGCCGTTGCCGTATCGGCGCTCGAGTTTCGTCTCCAGCGCGTGATAGCGCGAGTAGTCGTTCGAGTCGATGACGACGACGCCGGTCGGGCTGTTCAGGAATTGCGGATAGGGGAAGAAGAAGTACGAGCCCAGGCCGGCGAGCTCCGGGAGCGTCTTCCCGCTCTGGATGCGCGTGCCGAGCGACGCGGCGGTGGCCGCAACCGCGTTCAACTGCAGGTTGGCCGCAAACAGCCGCCTCAGCATCGCGGCGCCCGTTTCACCGGGATTGCGCCGCGTGTCGGGGCCGAGCAATTGATCGAGCAGGGCGCTCTCGCCGCCGTTCTTGGCCGCGTTGAACGCCGAGAGAAACCCGTTGCTGGCGTACTCCGCCTGATTGACGTTGTAGGCGCCGAACAGATGTTGCGCGCGGCGGCCGATATAGGCGACCTCCAGCATCGTCCCGCCCCAGACTTCGCGCTGATAGCTGATCGCCCATCCATGGGTGAGCGGCGACTGGAACTCGGGATCGACGACACGGGCGCTGTTCCCGGACACCGCCGGCTGGAGGAAATCCTTCGGGCTCACGGTCGGCGCGAGCGACGGCAGCCCGTCGCGCAGGCGCCCCCCGGCCTGGCCGTACGACGTGTTCACCGACCCGAGCGTGATGCCTGGGATGCTCTGGAAGATCGCCGACGACAACAGAAATGTGTTGATGCGGTCGTAGGCGATACGGTAGTTCGCCCGCAGCGCGCTCTTGCCGTCGTTCCCGGGATCCCAGGCCACGCCCACCGACGGCCCGACGTTGTTGATGTCGTTCTTATAGAGATTGCCGGGGACCCAGTTGAGCGTGTTGCTCGGCGCGGCGTCGACCGCGACGCGCTGGTTCGGGACGCGGATCAGCCCGTCCGGATTCGTGGGGTGCATCTTCAATTCCCACCGCACGCCGGCATCGACCGTGACGTTCGTCTTCGGCTTCCACGTGTCCTGGGCGTAGAAGTCCAGCTCCGGAAACCACGCCTTGAAGAGGAACGTGGTACCGCCCGGCGCGTAGCTGTCGCCGCGCTGCACGAACGCCTGGCTCAGATTGCCGACGCGGCCGAGCAGCGTGTTGATGCCCAACTGGAGATTTGGCCGATCGAACGCGGTGTTGATGGCGCCCGGGATGCCGAACGTCGCCGGATCGACCGTGTTGACGCCCGTACTGAAGTCGACCCACGGGGCGACGTCGAGGCCGGCGACCGATCCGCGCTCGTCGGTGTGGCGCTGGAATCTCATGTTGGTGCCGAATTTCAGGCTGTGGGCGCCGCGCACGTAGCTCAGGTTGTCGACGATCTGGTACGTGTCGATCGTGCGCAGGTTGCCGACCTCGTAATCGTGCGGTGCGGTGACCTGAAAATTCACGACGGTGAACTTCGACGGATCGGCCTCGGGCGTGATGAAGTCGAAGGTGAAGTGATTCACGCCCGCGACGAACTCGTTGACCATGCTCGATCCCGGGCTCCACCGCCAGCTGCCGGCGACGTTGTAGGGGTCGCGCGTCGTGTTCACCAGGCACGACACGCCGGGGAACGGCGCGAGGCCGCCGTTCACGTTGTCGCAGTAGGTGTTCTGGTACCCCTTCGAGATACGGACGAAGGCGCTGTGGCGGCCGCTGAAGACGTGGTCGATCTTGGTCACCCAGTCGTTCTGCCGCTCCCGCTCCGGCGCCTGCCAGGTGTAGCCGGCGATGTTCAAGCCGTCGGCTGTGGTGGGAAGGTTGAAGGTGTTCGGGAGCGGCATCTCGGCCAGCATCGCCTGAATCGTCGGATCGAGGCCGCGGTGCTGCGGGTCGTTCGCGGCGATGTCGTAGGTGCCGATCGGGACGATCGGATTGCCGTTCGCGTCGACGCTCGCCCCCGAGACGCCGGCGATCTGGTTCCGGCCGGTCGTCGAGTACCGCCAGAGGCCCTTGCGCGCCTGCTCCGTGTAGACCGACCGCGTCACCGTCACCGTCCGGTCCAGGCGGAGCCACTGCGAATTCACGAAGAAGAATGTGTTGTTCTTCCTGATGGGCCCGCCGAGACTGAAGCCGGGAATCTTCTGCTTGAAGTTCTGCTTCCGGACCCCCTGCACGTTGTTCTCCCACTCGTTCGCGTTGTACTCGGGACGGCGATCGAAGTAGTACGCGGTGCCCGACAGCCTGTTGGTCCCCGAGCGGGTGACCATGTTCACCTGGCCGCCGCTGTTGCGCCCCAGCTCCGCGGTCACGTTGCCGGTGAGCACGCGGAATTCCGCCAGCGAATCGGGGTTGGTGCGCAGCGGCGCGAAATTGGATCCGCCGGCGCTCGACTCGTTGTTGTCGATCCCGTCGAGGGTGTAGTTCCACGATCGGTCGCGCGCGCCGTTGACGTGCACGCCGCCGCCCGTGTTCGCGCCCGAGACGACGCCCGGCTGCGTGAGCACGAGATCCAGCACGTTGCGCCCGCGTCCGCCGATGATCGGCAGGCTCTCGATCGTGTACTGCTCGAACGTGGTGCCGATGTTGCCGGAGGTGCTCGTCTGGACGATCGGCGCGGCCGCGCTGACGTCGACCTGCTGCTCGATGCCTCCAGACTCGAGCTTCACGTTGACCGTCGTGGGCTCGGAAATGTTCACCGGGGTTCCGTGCGCGACGAACTTCTTGAAGCCTTGCAGCTCCACCGTGACGGCGTACGTGCCGACCTGGATCGCCTCGAAGGTGTAGGTCCCGGCGGCCGTCGTGACGGTGTTGAACGACACGCCGGTTGCTTCGTTGGCGAGCGTCACGGTGGCGCCGGGCACGACGGCGCCGCTCTGGTCCGTGACGACCCCGAGCACGCGCGACGTGGTGCCCTGCGCGGCGGCGGAGACGGTAGAGACGAGAAAGATGATGAAGGCGAGCGCCGCACACCTGCGCACCATTTCGACCTCCCAGACGAGAACGGTGTTTATGACTCGGTGCGCGTAGGCTACGCTGCGCGCACGAGGGCGTCAAGGTGAGCGCGCAGCTTCAGCTGCGCGCGCCAGAGTATCCGGTTATTTTCCGCTGCCCGATCCCACGCGCGTCGGGATGCGCTTCTCGTACGGCGGGCGCGCCGCGGCGGGCGGCATCGCGGCGACGCGCGTCATCACTTCCTTGATCGCGCGCTCGAGCTGCGGGTCCGTGCCCTTCGCGAGCGCGGTCGGATCCTCCGTGACCGCGATGTCCGGATCCACCCCATGTCCTTCGGCGAACCACGCGCCCTTCGGGTCGTACATCCGGAAAGTCGGCACCGTTACGCCGCCGCCGTCCACGAGCGGCGGCGCGCCGCTGATCCCGATCAACCCGCCCCACGTGCGCGTGCCGATCAGCGGTCCGAGCCCCGCTTCGCGGAAGTAGAACGGGAACGCGTCGCCCCCCGATCCGCTCCAGCCGTTGATCAGCATCACCTCCGGCCCGCGGTGCGCCACCGGCGGCCACTGCTGGCTGGGCGCGTCGCGCACCGCCCAGTAGGCGAGCAGCGGACGATTGAGCAGCTCGATGAACCGATCCGGAATCTGCCCGCCGCTGTTCCAGCGCTCGTCAATGATGAGCCCGTCCTTTTTCCACTGCGCCATGAACTGGCGCATCAGGTCATTCTGCGCATCGACGCCCGTGCTCTGCACGTAGATGTATCCGGCCTTGCCGTTCGTCGCCTTGTCCACGAGCTGCCGCCGCTCCTCGATCCACGCGCGGAACCGCAGGTCGGTCTCGTTGCGGATCGCGTGCGCGATGACCTGACGCGCCCCCTCCATCGACGGCGACGCGTTCACCGTGAGGACGACCGTCTTGTCGCCGAGGCCCTGGAATCCGGCCCAGGGATCCAGCTTCGCGTCGAGAGGCACGCCGTTGACGGCGAGCACGTACTCCCCTTCCGTGACGTTGACGCCCGGCTCGTCGAGCGGCGAGCGGACCGAGCCTTCATCCCACGGCCCGCCGCGGATGATGTGCTTGACGCGATAGGCGCCGTTGGCCAGCTCCCAGTCCACGCCGAGCATGCCGACCGAACGCGACGGCGCCTGCTCCTCGTCGCCCGGGGCGTTGTAGGTGTGCGACGCGTTCAGCTCCGCGATGAACTCGCCGAGGACGAAATCCACATCCCACCGCGTCATCGCATCGTCGATGAGTTTGCCGTAGCGCTCCTTCAGTCCGGCCCAGTCCACGCCGTGCATGTTGGGGTCGTAGAAATAATCGCGCTCGAAGCGGTACGCGTCGGCGAAGAGCTGGCGCCACTCGGCGCGGGGATCGACGGGCGCCTCCATGTCGCTCGTCGCCATCGGCTTGTCGAATTTTTGACTGGCTTTGACGTCGACGATCGCGAACTTGTTCTTTTGATTGACGAGCATCTTCTTGCCGTCGAACGTCACCTCGAACCCGTTCGCATCGTCCAGCACCGTCTTTTCTTCGCGCTCCCCGAGGTCGAAGTACACGATGGGACTCTTGTCGTCGTTCGACCCGCTGCGCGGGCGGCGCCGATAGAGAAGCTTGCCCTTCGTCGCCTGCAGGTCGGTGTAGTTCCCCGGCTTCGGCGGAAGCACGACGGCGCGGGTCTCGAAACCGTCGAAATCGATGTCCACGTTCGCCGGCGCCGGCGGACGAGCATCCGGCGCGGCCGGCGGCTTCGCGGGCTCCTTCGATTGATCCTTCAAGTCTTTCTGCTCGTCCTTCGAGTCCTTCGAATCTTTCGAATCCTCGGAGTCGTTGCGCGGCCCCAGCGGGGACTTGACGTCCTTCCGCAGCGGCACCGCCACGAGCTGCGTCGGATTCGTGTACGCCCAGCTGCTATCGAAGCTGCTGTAGACCGGCTCGAACGATCGGTCGGACGCGTAGAACAGGTACTTCCCTTCCGGTTCGAACACCGGCCGCGCATCGTTCAGGTACCCTGACGTCGCCTGGTGCAGCTTCCCGGCTTTCACGTCGAACAGGAAGATCGCGCTGTTGCCGCTCGTCGCGGTGCGGCGTGCGTAGGTGAGCCAGCGCGAGTCGGGCGACCACTCGAACGTGAATCCCTGCAGCCCGCCGTGGCCGATCCACTCCGGGCTCTGATCGACGTCGACGACGCGATTCGCGTCGAGGTCGCAGATCCGGATGCGCATCGCCTGATCGATGAACGCGAGCTTCTTGTTGTCGGGGGACCATTGCGGCGCGTAGCGGAACCCCGGTCCGAGCGACGTGACCTTGCGATCGGTCCCGGTGCCGTCGGCGGCCCGCAGCGTCAGCTCGTACTCGCCGCTGCGGTCGCTCCAGAACGCGAGCGTCTTGCCGTCAGGAGACCAGCGCGGAAAGCGCTCGGCGACGCCGGAGCTGCGCGTGACGTTCAGCACGGCGCCGTATTCGGCCGGCACGGTGAAGACGTCGCCGCGCGCGTTGAACACGCCGCGCTTCCCGGTCGGCGACACGGACGCGTCGGTCAGCAGCGGCTCCGCCTTCGCGGTGCGCGCCTTCAACGTCAGCACGTCGGTCACGACGTGCACCGGGACTTCCGCCTCCTTTTCGGTCGCGAAGTCGAGCGTGTAGAGGCGGCCGCCCGCCTGGAACACGATCGCGTCCGGGCCGATCGACGGGAACGTGATGTCGAAATCGGTGAAGTGCGTCAGCTCGCGCGTCTTGCCCGACGCGACGTCGTACGCCCAGATGTTGTTGCGTTCGCTGGCGTCACGATCGGACACGAAGTAGATCGTGTTGCCGTGCCACATCGGCTGCGCATCGTTCGACGGGTTGCTCGTGAGGTTGCGCGCCGCGTACGTCTTCAGGTCGAAGAGCCAGAGATCCGGCGCCCAGCCGCCGCGATAGCGCTTCCACGTGCGGAAGTCCTGCGACATGGGCATGTAGACGAACTGACGGCCGTCGGGCGAATACGCGCCGAATTCGCCGTACGGCACCGGCAGTTTCTCCGGCAGGCCGCCGTCGAGTCCGACGGTGTAGAACTGGTTGTAGCGCTGGCGGCCGCTCTCGCGCCCCGAGGCGAACAGCACGCGTTTGCCGTCCGGCGTCCAGCCGAGCACGCGGTCCGGCATCGGATGATAGGTCAGCCGCACCGGTTCGCCGCCGGTCGCCGGCACGACGTACACGTCGAGGTTGCCATCGTAGTTGGCGCTGTAGGCGATGTACTTGCCGTCGGGCGAAAACCGCGGAAACAATTCCTCGCCGGGCGGCGAGCTGAGACGAACGGCCGTGCCCCCTTTTTTTGGCACCAGCCAGATGTCACCCGCGTAGACGAACGCGATCTGGTCCTGCGAGATCGCCGGATAGCGAAACATGCGGGCGTCGATCTCGGCCGACGCGGCCGCGGGAAGGGACAGGAGCACGACCGCAACCAGAAGGCCGGTGGACTTCCAACTCGACATGGGGGCACCGCGTCTTTCATTCAGCATTCAGCATTCAGCATTTCGTTCTTACTTCGTCACTTTATAGTCCGCCGGGACTTTGAACATAGCCTCGGGAATCTTCGCGACCGAGACGTCGGTCACCTGATTCGTGATGTGCATCCCCGCCATGGCCTGGCTCATCATGGCGACCATCGGGTCGCTGCCCTCGACCGACATTTCCATTTCGGTCATGTAGGCCAGACCCTCGTTGCCGGTGAAGAGGCGCGACATCCGGTCGATGCCCGACATGCCGTTCATGCCGCGGTTGCCGGCGGAAGGCGGCAGGATGTTCACCTTGGCCATGGCCTTCTGGAAGGCCATGTATTCGGCGGCACCCGGGACGTCTTTCGCCATCCAGACCGAGCCCTTCATCACCATCTTCACGTCCTTCATCGCCTGCGTGACTTGCGGCGGCATCTGCCCCATGCCGGCCTGCCCCATGTCGACGCGCATCATGAAACGGTACTCGTCGCACGTGACGCCGCCGATGCTCTGGCTGCGGCCGGTCGGTTCGACGGAGCCATCGACCTTCGGGATCGGCACCTTGGCGGCCGCCGCCGCGGTGTTGTCGAACGACGTCGTCTGCGCCGATTTGTCCATCGCGTTCAGCACCGTGATCTGCTTCGCGTCGAGATCGATGATCGTCGAGAACGTCTGTCCCATGACGCTGACGTCGGAGCGAGACTTGTTGCCGCTGATGCGCGTGACCATCTGGGGCTGGGCGTTCATCATGCCCGCCATCGGCCCCCCTTCCATCTTCGTCGTGGTCGTCACCGTGACGTCGGCCTCGAGCGCGGCGGATGCGAGCACGACGAGCGCAAAGATGGCGAGACCGCGTTTCATGAGACGCTCCTTATTCAGTTGTGGCGCGAGAGACGGTGAGTCCGGGGCGTGAAATTATAGCGCGGGAGCGGAAACGATCTCACGTAGAGAGGCAGAGGATCTCACGCAGGGGCGCAGAGGCGCGAAGAAGGCAGATCTTTTCGTTGCGCCTCTGCGCCTTTGCGCCTTTGCGTGAGATCGCGTTCCCTGCGTGATCTCGGCGTCTCTAGCCGCAATAGCCGGTGCACGGCGGCGGCTCGGGTGTATCCGCCGAGTTGAGGCTGCCGACCATGCTCGGGTGGATCGAGCAGTGATACGGCTTGTTGAGGCCGCCCAGCTGCAGCTCGCGGCTCGTGGCGCCCGGCGCGATGTCGCCCGTGTCGACCGACCCGTCGTCCAGAACGACGCGGTGCGTGACGATGTCGATGTTCTTGAACACGGCCGTCGACCCGCCGGGGACCGAAGCCGGATTCGGCGAGAACGAGAGCTTGCCGTTCACGCCTTTGATTGTGATCGTCACGGCCCCGCCGCCGGGCGACGGACTCGTCGGCGTCGTGCTGCCGCCGTAACCTGACCCGCCGCCGCAGCCGGCAAACGCCAGCGCCGCGGCGCACGCGATTGTCGGTAAAACCCTTCGCATGACTTAGCCTCCAGATATGGGGGGACCAACCCACCGGTAAGGAGGCAAGCGAAGTACCGGCCCTGAGGCGCGGATTCGGGCCTGTTTCTGAAGATCGCGGCCCCGGCGCCTTACCAGGGCCGTAATCCCTTACGTTGGCCGGAGATGCGCAGCCGTCAGCGCTCGCTCTGACGGATGTCGTCGTCCGCCGGACGCGGTTTCGCGGGGTAATCGACCGGGTTCAGATCCTTGTCGAACTCCGCGTTGGGATCGGTGCCGATCTCGCTGACGTTCTCTTCGAAGTTGCGCTCCGGTTCGGACGGGACCTCATCCTTACGGTCAGCCATGGTGTCCTCCTCTCCCTCCGCGAGCGCCAGCGTATGCAACTCGGGTGCTGAGAACGATCGCGTGCTGGGGGCTGGGTGCTGAGTCAGCGTGCTGGGCACATTGGTGCTGCACCCAGCCCTCAGCACCTGCGGGTTTCCGCAGCACCCTGTCCCTGCACCCAGCCCCCAGCACCCGTGTGTTTCCTAGCCCTGTCCCTGCACCCAGCCCCCAGCACGCGATCGTCCCCCCGCACGGTAAGATTCCGCATGCTTTCGGTCACTCCGGCGATCGCGCTCGACGAGAGCGAGCTGGACGAGCGGTTCGTCCGCGCGTCGGGGCCGGGGGGACAGAACGTCAACAAGGTCGCGACGGCCGTCGAGCTGCGCTTCGACGCCGCGCGCTCGCCGGCGCTGGATGACGCCGTGCGCGAACGGCTGCGCGCGATCGCCGGACGCCGCATGACGGACGAAGGGATCATCGTCATCGACGCGCGGCGGTTCCGGACGCAGGCGCAGAACCGCGAGGATGCGCGCGAACGGCTCGCCGCGCTGCTGCGCCAGGCGCTCACGCGCCCGAAGCGACGGCGGAAAACGAAGCCGACCGCCGGGTCGAAGGAACGCCGCGTCGCCGAGAAGCGCCGCCGCAGCGAATCCAAGCGCCGCCGCGGCCGCGTCGCGGGCGACGAGTGATGTAGGATGCAGGCCGGTTTCCGTCTTCCGTCTTCCGTCTTCCGTCTTTCTCGGAGGCTCTCATGTCCACCCGCACTCGACGCACATTTATCAAGGAAGCCGCGGCCGGAGCCGCTGGGACGGCGATGCTGGGGTCGCGCGCGGCGGCGATGAGCGCCGCGTCGCAGGACCGCGTCGCGGGGGCGAACCGGCGCGTCCGGGTCGCGCTCATCGGGTGCGGCGGCCAGGGCAACGGCGATCTGCGCGCCGCGCTGCGGCTCGGCGCCGAATGCGTCGCGCTCTGCGACGTCGACGACGAGCAGACCTCGAAGACCCGCGCGCGGATCGAGAAGGACTTCAACGCCGCGCCGGCGCTGATGACGCGCGACTTCCGTCGCGTCCTCGACCGGCAGGACGTCGACGCGGTCATCATCGGCACGCCGGATCACTGGCACGCGCTCCCGACCGTGCTCGCGTGCGACGCCGGCAAGGACGTCTACGTCGAGAAGCCGCTCGCGCTGACGATCGGCGAAGGACGCGTCATGGTGAACGCCGCGCGCCGGCGCGACCGCATCGTCCAGATGGGAACGCAGCAGCGCAGCTCCGCGCACTACGCCGAGGCGATCGACTTCGTGAAGACCGGTCAACTTGGCAAGATCCGCGTCGTCAAAGCGTGGGCCTACCAGGATTGGATGGGCAACATCGCGCGCGTGCCCGACAGCGTTCCGCCGCCGACCGTGGATTACGACATGTGGCTGGGGCCGGCGCCGAAGCGTCCGTTCAACCAGAACCGCTTCCACTTCAATTTCCGGTGGTACTACGACTACTCCGGCGGGCTGATGACGGACTGGGGCGCGCACATGATCGACGTCGCCAACTGGGGGATGGGCGTGACGGCGCCGCGGTCGGCGACGTCGGTGGGCGGCAAGTTCGGCTTTCCGGACGATGCGGAGGAGACGCCGGATACGCAGCAGGCGCTGTGGGAGTGCGACGGGTTCAGCATGATCTGGGAGCACGCGACGGCGATCGGCCAGGGCCCATACATGCGCGACCACGGCGTCGCGTTTCACGGCAACAACGGCGTGCTCGTCGTCGATCGCGGCGGCTGGGAAGTGCTGCCCGAGACGGAGACGAAGAGCGGCAAGCAGACGTACCGGATGATCGGCCAGCCGCGGCGGCGGACGAGCGGCGACATGCATCAGGATCACGTGAAGAACTTCCTGGAGTGCATGGACTCGCGCAAGCGGCCGCGGTCGGACGTCGAGATCGGCCACAACTCGATGATCGCGTGTCACCTCGCGAACATCGCGTTCCGCGTGAGCCGCCGCGTGCAGTGGGACGCCGCGAACGAACGGATCGTCAACGACGCCGAGGCGCAGAAGCTCGTGATGAAACCCTACCGCGCACCGTGGACGCTGCCGGGCGCGGCGTCGACGCAGATCTGAGCTGACGGCGCCGATCGCCTTTTCCGTGAGTCAGGCTTCGCGTAGGCGCCCTGACGCGTACTTGTGGAGTTTGATGCTACCGGGCCGCGGACGATAGCGACATCAACGAGAGCTGATGCGCATCCGATCCAGCGCAAGGCACCCTGGAAAGTCGGGGAATTGTCGTCGACCCAACTTGTCGCAGGCCAGAAACGGAATCCAGTGGATCGTAAATTCGCGTCTCTCCTCTGTCCGGCAGTTCCGCCACTGGAGTCCAATTCAGGAGCGCGAGCGCCGAATGTTCTCCGAATCGGCTTCTGAAGGCTTCCCGCTCCCAGTTATCGAGCACGATGTACGGGTGATATCCCTGCTGCACGAGATAAGAGAGAGATCGATCCAGCCATTGCGGGTCGAGGATGTCGTATCTCAACGTCGTACAGTGTGAGTAATAGCGAATGCTGCCACTGTGTTGCATCGCGAGGCATACAGCATTGGACGGCAATCGGTTCGCGATGAAGTGACCGACATCAGCATAATGCTGCTCGGCGACGCCGAGACCCGTGAGTCCGTGTGCTGACGCGAAGCGCCACCCGTGCGACGCCATCGCGGCGGATGCAATCATCACCGCGACCGTCCGCCATCTGAACGACAGTCTGCTCGTCGTCCACAGCACACCATCGGCGGCGACAATGAAGATTGCCGGAAACGCCGGCAGGACGAATCGAAGGTACCACCAGGCATCGAACGCAATGTAGAACAGATACGGAACGAGCATCACCGCAATCCAGAACAGGAACAGGACTCGCCACGGCGATCCGTCCTCGCGGCCACGCGTCAGCCTGAACAGTCCAGCGAGAAAGCCGACGACGATGAGGACGCCCTGGGTCTCCATGAACCATATCGGATAGCGTTCGACATTCGGCCGGACATTCGCGAGGGCATAGATCGAGCGGAGCGTCCCGTATCCAGATACCCATGGCGATCCGTAGAACTGACTATTGATTGCCGCGGCGATGACGAACCCTGGAATCAGCGTCGCGCAGAACGTCAGTCCGCGCACGAGGGCACGGGGCGTGTGGTTCGTTTGCCAGATGATCACGGCCAGCGGGACGACCGCGAGCGGCGCAAGATTTGGGCGCACCAGAATGGCCAGGGCGCCCGCCGCTCCGGAACCACCGCTCGACAGAGCCGTCGTGCCGAATGCCCACAGCACCGACGCCGTCCAGAGCGTCGCGACCGTGACGTCCGTCATGGGCATCATCAACTGAAACAGCATCGTCGGACTCGTCGCCATGAAGAGCGCGGCGAGCGTTCCCGCCGCCGGGCCTGCGACGCGACGGCCGAGAAGGTACGTCAACAGCACGAGTGCGGCGCCAGCGACCGGGGTCACGTAGTACGGACCGCAGTCGCCGAAGACTCGTGCGAACCCGGCCATGATGATCGGCAGACCCGACGGGTAGACGGGAACCAGCGTGTGACTGACGGTTCCTGGAATATACCCGAGCGGCGTGAACGTCCAGTCGGCGTTCGGCCACGGTACTTTGGTGGCAAATGGCTGTGTGAGCGGAAGCTCGTGTTTCAGCCAGAACTGCGCCTGACTGAGGTATCCGTAGGAATCCGCGCCACCCGCGGCCCGCGATCCGAATCCGAGCGCCAGGAAGAGGACGACGATGGCGAGCAGGATCGGCATCGTGCGGACCGAATACGTCGCGATGCGTCGCGCTCGAATCGCCTGCGATGCCGGCAGGTCCGGGCCGAGTATGAACGCCGCCAGCGCGGCGGCCAGCGCCAGTTCCGCAGGACGGTAGGGATCGCGAGACGCGAGACGGATTCCGTGAAGGCGAATGTCAAAGCCGCCAAATAACAAGACTCCGAGCGCCCACAGGAGCGCGAAGAACGACAGCAGCAGAAGCAGCTTCCACGCACCCGCCAGTCCAAGACGCATGCGAGGAATCGTCGCACACTTCGCCGCGATGCGATCACTGAAGCCGCTGATGTCAACCGGCGAATCGCGGCAAGGCTGTCACCTGGCTGTAATAATCCTCGTACATCGGTACCACGCGCTCGGAGCAGAACCGCTCACCAACAATCTCCCGCGCCGCCTTCGTGACGCGCTCGTGGAGCGCCGGGTCGGTGAGCACCGCGACCGCGCTCGCGGCCATGCCGTCGACGTCCTCCGGTTCGTGCAGGAATCCCGTCACGCCGTGCTCGATCACTTCCGGCAGCCCGCCGACGCGCGAGGCGACGACGGGGACGAGGCACGCCATCGCCTCGAGCGCGGCGAGACCGAAGCTCTCCTGCGCCGACGGGAGCAGGAACACGTCGGACGCCGACAGCAGCGGAATCGTCGCCTGCTGCGCGCCGAGCGCGTCGATAAGCGTTGAGACGCCCAGCTCGCGTCCCAGCCGGTACGCGGTGCCCAGCTCCGGACCGTCGCCCACGAGCAGCAGCCGCACGGCCACGCGCCGGCTGATCGCCGCGAACACGCGCACGACGGCGTCGATGCGCTTCACCGGCCGGAAGTTCGACATGTGAATCACGAGCTTCGTCGCGGGATCGGGCGCGAAGCGCCGGCGCAGCTCGCTCGCGTCCTGACGGCACCACACGCTGCAGTCGAGAAAATTCGGGATAACCGCGACGTCGCGCCGGATGCCCAGCTCCGTCCGCGTGGCGTCGCGGAGGCTGCGCGACACGGCGGTGACGCCGTCGGATTGTTCGATCGAGAACGCCACGATCTCTGAAAACGACGGATCGTTCCCGACCAGCGTCACGTCCGTCCCGTGCAGCGTCGTCACGACCCGAGGCACGTGATGGCCGAACGCCGCGAGCACCTGCTGCGCGAGCCGCGCCGCGGTCGCGTGCGGCACGGCGTAGTGCGCATGGATGACGTCGAGGTCGTGCGCGCGCGACACGTCCACGACTTTGTTCGCCATCGAGAGCACGTACTGCGGCTCGTGGAACAGCGGGTAGCTCGGCGTGTGGACCTGGTGAAAGGCGAGGCCGGCATGGAACTCGCCGAGCCGGAACGGAATATCGCTGCTGACCAAGTGGACCTGATGCCCGCGCTTGGCCAGCTCGATCGCCAGCTCGGTCGCGACGATCCCGCTGCCGCCGATCGACGCGTAGCAGATGATGCCGACGTTCACAGGAGCTGTGGGAGGACGACCGGGTCCTTCACGACGAACCCTTCGGCGAAGGCGACGCCGGCGAGCGCGCCGAACTGCGCGTCGCGGCTCTCGATCAGCTGACGGAAGCGCGGGCTCGTGAGGCGCGTGCCGATCGCGCCGTCCGCCGCCGGCGCGAACTGCGTCGCGTGACACGCGAGCGCGCGGCGTTTCGTCTCGTACTGGTCGGAGACGTCGATGACGAAGGACGGCGGCGCGGAGTCGTTGATGAAGTAGTAGCAGACGCGCTCGGGCTTCCACGCCTCTCCCGGCGTTTGAAACCGGCGGAGGCCGCTGTTGAAGACCGCCTCGGTCAGGACGGCGCTCGCGGCCACATGATCGGGATGACGATCCGCCCAGTGCGGCACCGCGACGACGCGCGGGCGAGCCTGGCGAATCATCGTCGCCGCGGCGCGCACGTGTTCGCCATCGTCGTCGATGCCCCGGTCCGGCCAGCGCAGGTTCACGCGCCAGCGCGCCCCGAGCACGCCGCGCGCCGCTTCCGCTTCCGCGAGACGTTCCTCGACGGTGCCATTGCTGCCCATCTCGCCGGCGGTGAGATCGCACAAGCCGACGGCAAACCCGAGCGCGGTCTGCTTGGCGATCGTTCCGCCGAGGCCGATTTCGAGGTCGTCCGGATGCGGACCGAACACGAGCAGATCGACCGGTTCGATCATCGGGCTTTACGCGGGCGAATCGTGCCGACGACCTCGACCCGAATCGGGACGCCGTCGATATGCGTGGGCAGCTCGACGTCGGGGTCGATCGGTTCGCTCAGGTTCACCTTGACGGCGTACTCGCCGCCGATCCGGGTGATGCCGACGCCGGCCACCTTGGCGATGCGTGCGAACCGGCGCAGCGCCGCGGCCTTCGCCGCCTGGGCGCGATCGAGCGTGACCTGAGGCATGCGTTCGATTCATGATCGCGCCGAACTCCGCTCAGAACAAGAGCGTCGCGTTCAGCGCCTTCAACACCTGCGCGATCGGGTTCGCGTAGGTCAGCCCGAGCCCGTTCGAGCCGCCGGTGTCGCCGCCGGCGAACAGCAGCGCGACCGCCTGCATGCTGCTGTTGACGATGAGCGACCCGCTGTCGCCGCCGTCGCTGAACGCGTGGCGTCCGGTGCCTTCGATTTCCAACTGGCCGTCGAACCGCAGGTTGCCGATGTCGTAGTTCACCACCACGTTGTCGACGTCGAACGCCGTGACGCGTCCCTCGGTCGCGCCGGTCGTGCGGCCGATCTTGTAGACGATGGCGCCTTCGTCGACGAACGCGGGGCCCACGCCGGCAAGACGGCGGTCCGTGCCGTTCGCGATCCCGTGCAGCAGCGCCGCGTCGTGCGCGATGGGCGACTGGATCTCCGCGAGCGCGCAATCGACGACGTTCGCCGCGGTCAATTTCAGCCTCACCCAGAATCTGAGGCGCGCGACGCGCTGCGCGGGCTGCCGCCCGCCGTCGAACGCGGCGCGCTGCAGCACCCAGTCGCCGGCGCGCCCCCTGTCCTCGTTGGCGAGCACGTGATTGTTCGACAGCAGGTACGTGCGCTGACGTCGCCTGACGAACGCGGTGATCGTCCCCGCCGTGACGTTGACGTGACCGACCGACGCGCCGATCAGGAGCGGCCGCGTGTCGCGCTGGTACCACGGCGGCGTCGCGAGCGCGACCGCCGTCGCCGCGCCGCGCGCCCGCTTGTCGAGGCGGCCGACGATCCGGATGTCGATCTCTCCCTTCGCCTGCCGCGTCACCTGCTCCATGATCGGGCTGGTGAGGAGCGCCGGCCGCTGCACGCGGACGGCGAGGCGGTA
>Ga0066709_100000441_pt1 | contig 22042 bp, 13 predicted proteins | sample GraSoiAngelo_158_FD_79665 | JGI IMG/M metagenome (GOLD analysis project Ga0066709, IMG submission 79665) | Grasslands soil microbial communities from the Angelo Coastal Reserve, California, USA - 14_1009_16_30cm | ecosystem: Environmental > Terrestrial > Soil > Grasslands | place: USA...
GGTCGGCATGCACAAGTACGTGAATGCCCACGAGACTTCCCGTGAACGTTAACGGTTTATCCCCGGCCGTCGACTGTTGTCAAGAAAAAACGTTTTTCTAGTCCCAATATGAATACGGTCTCAGGATGAGACGCGCCCGAGTGAATTCTTGCTCTATTGAGTTTCGTTGTGCCAAACTGCCAGGGGAGCTTCCAGTACACCCCGGTTTAGTCGTCATTGTTGGACCTTGCGCTCGGCCGTAACCTTTTGTCACGCTTCTGGAACAAAGGCTGTTCGCTGACGTGTGGTTACGCCTTGGCGTGAAGAAAATGCACTGAGTGAGGACCGATCCGATGAGCGAACGCCATATTCGAGCCGCAACAATTCACTTCGCTTTCATGTTTTTTACGGCAGTCATTTCCTTCGCCCAAACAGAGCAGACTCCCAGCGTTCCCGTTTACCTTGACCCTTCCCTGCCAGTCAGTGTCCGGGTCGATGATCTGATCTCGAAGATGACTCTTGAGGAGAAGGCGTCGCAACTGGTGAATCAGGCGCGTGCGATTCCGAGGTTGCAGATTCCTGAATACGATTGGTGGAGCGAGGCCCTGCACGGAGTCGCGAATGCTGGAACAGCTACCGTGTTTCCGGAGCCCATTGGACTGGCCGCAACCTTTGATGCTCCGCTGATCCACGAGATGGCCGTGGTGATCGGCACGGAAGCCAGAGCCAAGCACAACCAGGCTGTACGTGCGGGCCGGCGCGACATCATGGAGGGACTGGATTTCTGGTCCCCCAACATCAATATCTTCCGCGATCCGCGCTGGGGACGCGGGCAGGAAACCTACGGGGAGGATCCTTTTCTTACCGGACGAATGGGAGTTGCGTTTGTCACGGGACTTCAGGGCGATGATCCCAAGTACTATCGCGTGATCTCGACCCCGAAGCATTTTGCGGTGCACAGCGGCCCGGAGCCTTCACGCCATTCGATCGACGTGAAGGTATCGAAGCATGATGAAGAAGACACATATCTTCCTGCATTCCGCGACACGGTTACGGAGGGCAAAGCCGGTTCGGTTATGTGCGCTTATAACCGGGTCCATGGCGAGCCGGCGTGCGCGAGCACGTTTTTGCTTCAGGATCAGTTGCGCGGCGCCTGGAAATTCAACGGATATGTCGTGTCCGATTGCGATGCGGTGGTCGATGTGTTCAGGGGACATCAGTTTACGAGGAGCATGCCCGAAGCTGCCGCAGCCGTGTTGAAGAAGGGGATGGATAACGAATGTGCCGACTTCTTCACCAAGGCTACGGACAACTCAGACTATGTGAAATATCTGGACGCGGTGAAACAAGGTCTGCTCACGGAACAGGATCTCGACGTTGCGCTAAAGCGACTATTCACCGCACGGATGCGCCTGGGAATGTTCGATCCTCCAGAAATGGTGGGTTATGCCCAGACTCCAGATTCCGAAATCGATAGTGACGCACATCGGGAACTTGCGCTGAGGACGGCGCGGGAGTCAATAGTTTTGTTGAAGAACGACGGCGTGCTGCCCTTCGGCGCACAGATCAGGAAGATCACGGTGGTCGGGCCTCTCGCTGAATCTGTGAGCGTGTTGCATGGCAATTACGCTGGCACGGCGTCGCGGGTCGCGACGGCCCTCGACGGCATCCGCAAACAGTTCGCTGACGCCAGCGTAACCTTCGTTCCCGGGATGAATTTCTTGCGAAAGGAAACTCTGGTTCCGATGTCCGCACTCTCGACTGCAGACGGACAACCTGGGCTGAAGGGTGAGTATTTCTCCAGCAAGGATTTCGAAGGAACGCCTCAGGTGGTTCGAGTAGATGAGGCTGTAAGTTTCCAGCCGTTCCATCCGGAACCTTCCGCGCTCACGCCACCTGCTGGCATGAAAGACTTCGCGGTGCGGTGGACCGGATCCCTGACGCCCCCGGAGTCCGGTACCTACCGGGTCGGCATGGTCGGTTCCATGAACCGGCTGTGGCTCGACGGCACGCTGATCGTGGACGACTCTATCCTGCACGATCCTAAGCCGACGACAACCACGATCCAGCTGCAGAAGGGTCATCGCTACGCCTTGAAAGTCGAATACGGGCAGGGCGGCACGGGCACAAAGCTGGTGTGGTTGCCCGTCATCGCTGACCCGATAGCAGAAGCGGTTTCGGCAGCCAAGCAGGCAGACGCGGTGGTCGCGGTCGTCGGAATCACATCTCAGCTTGAGGGCGAGGAAATGCAAGTTGACGTGCCAGGCTTCAAAGGCGGAGATCGCACCAGCCTGGATTTACCGAGGGAGGAAGAAGACCTTCTGGAAGCACTGGGAAAAACTGGCAAGCCGCTCGTGATCGTGCTTATGAATGGCAGCGCGCTTTCTGTGAATTGGGCTGCGGAGCATGCGAACGCAATCCTCGATGCCTGGTACTCCGGAGAAGAAGGCGGCACTGCTATTGCGCAGACTCTTGCCGGCGTAAACAATCCAGCCGGCCGGCTGGCCGTGACGTTCTACAAAGGCGTCGAACAGTTGCCGCCGTTTGAGGACTATTCGATGCGAAACCGTACGTACCGGTACTTCGAGGGAAAGCCGCTTTATGCCTTCGGCTATGGCCTGAGCTATTCGCAATTTGAATATAGCAACCTGAAGTTGTCCAAATCGGAATTGAACGCCGGCGATTCCCTCGAGGTGGACTTCGAGGTGGAGAATACTAATCACAGAGAGGGTGATGAAGTCGTACAGCTCTACTTGAGTTTTCCGAAATTACCTGGCGCTCCGCTGCGCGCGCTTCGCGGGTTTACGAGAATCCACATCAGTCCAGACGAAACCCAGCACGTGCATTTCACTGTGGATCCGCGAAACTTGAGCTTCGTAAATGCTGCTGGAGATCGACTAGTCGCCGCTGGCACGTACCGTGTCAGTGTGGGCGGTGGCCAGCCCGGGACCGCGGCTCCGGGCGTGGAGGCTCGGTTCTCGATTCGTGGCGAGCAAAGGTTGCCAGAGTAGCAAGCGAAGGGGATTGAGCTCTGTCTCAAGGAATGAGACCCTGGAAGTTTGCGTGCGCAGTTGGCGTGCTGTTGCTAGCGGTATTTTTGCGCACCCAGAATCCCAATCCCGCTGAAGCGCGGCCGCCTTCACCGCCGGGAAAGCTCGCCAAGGGAAAACCCTCCGCGGAAAGTCCCATCCGTTTCGCGTACCAGCCGATTGCTTTCGAACTCGACAGTTGCGAGACGCCCGAGCGTCACGCACCAGAAACCATGGCCGGGGGCGTGGCTATTTTCGATTACAACAACGATGGCAAGCTGGATATATTCTTCGCCAACGGAGCCGACATCAGGACGCTTCGGAAATCCTCTTCAAAATATTCGAACCGCCTTTTCGAAAGCGACGGTAAGGGGCACTTCACGGACGTTACCGAAAAAGCTGGCTTGGCCGGCACCGGCTATGACATGGGTGTCGCTGTCGCCGACTACGACAATGATGGGTACGAAGATATCTTTGTCGCGGGCGTGTACAGAAACACGCTCTATCACAACAACGGAAACGGCACATTCACCGACGTAACAGCCAAGGCCGGGCTCAACAAGCCTGATCCCGAATATGGGCCGCTCTGGTCCGTTGGCGCGGTCTGGGTGGATGTGAATAATGACGGCCTGCTGGACCTTCTGGTTATCAACTACTTGAAGTGGGATATTGAACACGAACCCTCCTGCCCGGTCGATGGCCACGCCGACTACTGCCATCCCAAGATGTACAAGCCGACTCCCAACCATTTGATTCTCAACAACGGAGATGGGACGTTCAAAGACGTTTCGAAAGAATGGGGCTTCCGCACGCATCTGGGCAAGGGTATGGGAGGCGCCGCCGCGGATTTTGACCTTGGCGGCAAAATGGACGTCGTTGTTTCCAATGACAAACTGTTCAACTGGTTCTTTCGAAACAAAGGTGGGGCGTTTGAGGAAGTTGGGCTCGACGTCAATGTCGCGCTGCGTGAGGATGGCGTTTTTATTTCCGGCATGGGAGTCGATTTCCGCGATCTTGATAATGATGGCTACCCCGACATTGTTTTGGTCGCGCTGGACAACGAGACTTTTCCAATCTATCGGAACACGGGGAAAGGAAGCTTCGTGGAAGTAACGCGCGAGAGTGGCATGACCTTGCTGAGCCTGCCGATGGCTGGATATTCTCCGACGATTGCGGATTTTGATAACGACGGCTGGAAGGACATCTTTGTTACACGCGGACATGTTCAGTCCCTCCTGTCCGCGCCTCGCGTCGCCGTGGAGCAGCCGAACACGGTGTTCCGCAACTTGGACGGCATGAAGTTTTCCGCGCTGACGTCCGAGGCAGGCCTGACGTCTCGGCCTGTGTCCCGACACCGCGGATCGGCCATCGGTGACCTGAATGGAGATGGACGTATGGATGTGGTTGTAACGGCAATCACGGCTCCGGCGGAGATCTGGATGAACGACAGCCCGGGTAACAACCATTGGCTGGAGCTTAAACTTCAGGGAACCAAGACTAATCGCGACGGCATCGGGGCACGCATCAAGGTGGTGACCAAGAGCGGCACACAGTATGACCATAAGTCCACCGCCGCGGGTTACGCGTCATCCAGCGCCGGGCCGGTCCACTTCGGACTTGGACCGAACGCTTCCGCTGAGCTGGTCGAAATTCGATGGCCCTCGGGGATGGTGCAGACGCTGCGTGACGTATCGGCCGACCGTATCCTGACGGTCAGGGAATCAGCGACGGGCCCTGCATTTTAAAGACTTACTTGTTCTTGGTCAAAGGCGAGGCCTTCCAAAACAGCGAGGCGCAACCAGCTGCAACGATCACAGGTCGAAGATTCGATACACCGACGATGGTTGTTGCGACTGCAACAGAGAAATGGCGACGTTATGCACAGCGACTCCAGTCGCAGTTCGCCCGTCGATCTTGCCGTGATGTGCGTGACCGTGCACAACCAGATCGGCCCCGTGCCGATCCACGACTTCAGCGAGACGGGATGTACCCATGAAGGGAAATATCTCCGGCGCCTCACCCTGCACGGTATCGAGGATGGGCGAATAATGCAGCACCACCACCCGTTTCTTGGTTCGGAGCTGCGACATGGCGCGTTCGAGCTTTAGAGCCTCGTCAATCGAGGCTCGGACGAATTCCTTGACTTCGCGTTCCCCAAAAGCGGTCAGCACACCGCGTCCAAAACCTCCGACGAAACCTTTGGTTCCGGCAAAGCCGACGCCATCACGTTCGTAGGCACTGCCATCGAGCACTTTGATTCCAGCTCCGACCATCATCCGGCGGAGCTCCTCTTCTTTCCCGCTTTCGTAGTCATGGTTGCCTAAGACCACGATGGTTGGAAGCCTGAGGCGGAGCAAAACGTTGATCAGTGGCTCCATTTCCTCAGGCTGACCGTAATTGGTGAGATCGCCGGCGAGAACAAGAACATCGGCCTCATCGCGTACCCGCTCAAACTGTTCCTTGAGCTTAGCGTAGCTCTGCGGGCTGAAATGCAAGTCGGCTGTGGCTGCGATTCTCATGCGAGTTCGCTCAGGAGGCGGGTCGTGTGGCAGTTGCGGCGGATTTACACAAGCATTTTCGCAGTGCCTTCATCTGCCTCAGACGTATTTCTCTTGTGTTTTCCTGGACGTTGTCCAATCCCCACTCGTCCACGTCGATGGCGAACATGTTGTCATCCACAAGGCTGCCGCGGAATTTGGCCTGAGGGTCCGGTCTGGTGATCTGCTTCTCCAGTCGGCGCAACAAATCGCGCCAGATCCTGGCGGGGACATAGTGGGTTTGTGCCGGATACACATACCGGAAGAGCAAGAGCGACCACAGAAGCATCTCCCAGTCTTCTCCCACCAGTTGCAATTCTCTGTCCCAGTCGAATGACGGGTATGTCCCATAAATCACGTGAGCAATGTCAGCCCCGTCGAAGCGCTCCCGTTTGGCGACAAAGATCTTCGAGGCAACCAGTTCCTCAGGAGCAAGCACCCGCGTCTCGACGCCGTGTACCACTGCCGGGCTGGCTCGCTCAATCCAGGAATCCTCGACCACGATGACCCCGTTGCTCATGCCCGTGATCAGGTCGACGAAGAACTCTCCCTTTCGCACTTTGGCCAGCCACACCGGATCCAGGACCTCACATTCGAAGCCACGTTCGCGCAAATATGGATAGACCTCACAAGCTGTGCCGGCGGTCATGAAAAGATCCAAATCCTTCGTGAAGCGGCAAATTCCCGTGTGTTGCCGCAGGGCAAATGCTCCGGACACTGCGTAGGGAACGTGCTTCTCTTCGAGAACCGTGAGTACGTCGCAAAACAGTGTAGCCTGCACCTCGGGAACGTCCATGGGAATGGACGAGGTCTTCGGCAGTATCGCGAGCGATTTGGCCGGTTCTGGCACGGAGCTTGGATGTGCTTCTGTGCCTTACGGTTGGTGCACTTTCTAAGAGACCCTCCTAGGATTCATACAGCCTTTTCTCTCCGAGCGGCGGCTGACAATCTGGGAAGGTGAGGACTTTGCGGGGGCCCCTAACCGCGAGCGCCGAGTCGCAAGTTGTGATAATTCACGGGAAATTCGCGAGTGCCAGTTTGGCTAAATCTGGTCGTCGGTTTCCATTTCACCACGCAGAACAGAGGTGACAGGGACGGCTCAGATCGTCATGATTTCTGAGCCGTCCTGCCCCGGTCGGTGAGCGACCTAGCGCGGCTTTCTGAATCGAAACGAATCAAGACTTTCGCGTAACCATCGATCCGTTTGTCGAACCTTTCGCAGCCCTCGGCGCAGGGCTTGAAGAGCGCCACCTAGTTGTATCGCCAACCTCCCGGCAAATCAAAACCTTGTGCGATACTTGCCGTCGATGGAAACCCCTCCCAACTGATCGCGCGCCGTGCTTACCGACCAGTGCTTGTTAAGCTGATACTCGCCTTGCACCATTTCGCTCCCCGGCTGCGAGACGTCGGTCGAGAAAGTGAACAGCAGGTTCTTGGTGACGCGCTGCTGGATCGCGACCCGGGCCCCCGGGTTCTGATTATTACCTCCGAGGGTTGGATCGATCTGCAGGCTCGAGATGCCGGCCAGCTTCTGGATGCCGCTGCTTACCTGGCTAGCCGCCTGGGACGCAATCATCGAGTCGGTGCTTGGGCTGGTGGCGTTCGCCTCTTGCGTGGTCTTGCCGCGCGCAATCAGGTTGATGATGTCAGCCGTCGCCAGCGGCGGATCGGACACATAGGCCGTCGTCAGCTTATCCAGGGGTCCACGCATGGTGAGCGTGAGGTTGTATTGCTGCACAATGGTTGCTACTACGACGTTCATCACCGGATGAGTCTGGTTGGGATCGTCGAAGGTAATCACACCGCGCTGCAGTTGGTAGCGGACATTTCGATAGAACAGCTCCCCCGATGTCAGGTTGGTTCTGCCCGTGATCACCGGATTGGCGGCGGTTCCAATCACTTGCAGCGCAACCCTACCCGAGATGCTAATCTGCGAACTCGTGGCATTCAGATTTTCTTTTGACTGTACGCCGATCGCCAGGTTCACGGTATCGGCGAATCCGGGCTGAGAGGGCGTGTTTGTACCGGTGCTGAACTGGTCGCCAAATTTCGCCAGATCGAAGTCCTGCGTGAATGCGAGGCTGTCGATCAGCACGCGACCATTCAAAGTCGACGATTCCGTGGTTCCGCTGAAGCCAAGACTGCTCTCCAGCACCGTTCGCAGTCCCTCAGGGTAGCGCAGCCGAATGGATTGTCCCTGGAGCGCGATGTTGAATTGCAGGTTGGGCTTGTATGCAATTGAGCCGCCGACAGAGACCTGTCCGCCCCCTACCTGCCCGGTCATGTTTGAGATCTGCACCCGTTCGCTACCGATATCAAGAGTGCCGTTCAGTTTCTCCACACCCAGCGGAGCATCGGCGGTGCTCAGGGCCACATCCTTCAAATGCACTTGTCCCTGCACCACCGGATTGTTCGCGGTTCCGGAAGTGCGAACATCGAGCGTCAGGATGCCCGAACTCTGAACATCAGGGGCCACGATGCGAAGCACCTGGACATCCACGGATCCTTCTGCCGAGAGAGTAGGCGAGGCCGTTCCTCCAATCGGCATTCTGCCTTGCACGCGCACCGACGTGCCGGTGCCGCGAATCTCGGCAGGTTGCAGTGTCACCACCGAGTTTGCATAGTCGGCGCGAATGGGACCCGCGATTCCGATCTGCAATGACTGGTAACTTGCGTTCAGCGTGGGAATGGACAAATGCGCCTCAAGCTGGGATTTGTCTTTCAGCGGTCCCTTTACCGTTGCGTGGAATTCGGTCTGGCCCTGAAAGCCTTCAGGCGCACCGTTTCCGTAGGTGGCCATCAACAGATCCAGAGGAACGGAGCTCGTATCGATGGCAGCTTCGGTGTAGTACCCGCCTGACAGATCCACGTGGCCATGGGCCCGCACCGAGGCTTGCGACACCTTCGAATCGAGATTCAAGTCGGCACGATGGTTGGCGACGTGAACCTCAGCTTTCAGTCCAGAGATCGAACTCTGGCGCAGTTGCAGTTGTGGCAGCTGCACAATCGCGTTGAGTTGCGGATCGTCCACGGTCCCTTGGCCGTTGACGGATGCAGTTACCGTTCCGGTAAGCGGCAGGTTCTTAGCCTGCACCGTCCGCAATTTCTGCAACTCCACGGAAGGCATATCAACCCGAACCTTGTATGCCTTAGTTTTCGGAGTGTAAGAAAGATAAGCGTCCAGGGCGCCAGCGGCAACTGCCACATTCACCGTCGAAACGATCGAACCATTTTGTGTCTGGAATTTCACTGCCAGATTTTGGACGGGCTCATCGTAAGCTCGCGCATTCATCACTTCTACGGAGCCCGAACCCACCGGATTGAGTTGTGACCCTCGCAACTCGAGCTTCGCCGACAAGTCTCCAGACACAGGATAATGTTGATTTGCCAATCTCTGCAGATCCGTCACTCGCATCCGCTGTACCGAAAGATGTGCGCGAATCGGACTCGAAGGCTGGTAGGACCAATTCTGCAGTCCAACGGTCGCATCGAACGATGCCTGCCCCTGCTGCGCGTTGATCAACGACCCATTCCGTACCGTAAATTGGGACGGGTTCGCCTGCATCTCGAGTTTTGCGCCGCTCCAGGCGCTGCCTTCGACCTGCAGATTCTGAGCATTCAACTGGCCGGTAATATCTGGCTTTTGCATCGAGCCGCGAACGACCGCGTTGAGCGATGCGGAACCAGAGATCGCCGGCGGTGGTGCTTGTGTAGTTCGAAATGACGAGGCCAGCATCACAAGTTGATGCAGATCGCAAGCGATTGCTTGAATCTCCAGGCTGGAGTGGTCGCCCACCTCTCCATGCGCACTTAGCGTCGCCGAAGGAAGCCGGACGGTTGTATTGCGGAGGGCCAGAGTCTTCCGCGCGCCATCGTAAGTCGCGTGAATCGCTCCATTGACAGGCACTTCTGCGGCTGACGGATTGTCCGTACTAGTGGCTGCCGCTTGCACCGTCAGATCTGAGTGGGCGAGCATGTTGCTGATGTCGCCCTTCCAGGCCGCATCGACAGTTCCGTTCAGCGTTCCTGAAACTGCTGTGCCTTTCATTTCCGGGCGATGCAAAGCCTGCTGAACCGCGTGCAAGGAAATCTTATGCAAAGCGGCCCGCACCTTTGACCCTGGGGTTGTGTCCAGATGCTGCATCTCCGCGTCAGCCGTGATGCGGCCGCCGAGCGTCTCCCCGTTCAGATTCTTTACCTGCAGCGTGCCGTTCGCCAGCTGATATTGGCCTTGAAGCTTTCGTAGTTCGACGCGGCTTCCGGACGCGGCTGCAGTGAGAGCCTTGCTAGCAATCATGCCCGTCGTCGAAATGCTCCGCAATAACGGCTGGTTCGCGTCCGCCTGATAGTGCAGCGTGCCATTGACGGCCACATCTCCGGCAGGAGCAGACGACGGCGACATGGCGGCGAAGTCCTGCGCGTGAATCCGAATCTCGTAGTTCCCATCCGCGGTGGGATTGGAATAGTCTGAAACGTTCGCATGCAGCGTCACGGCCGACGATCCAACACTTAGAACCGCGGATTCGACCGCAAAGCGGTCTGGTGCAGCCGTAAATTTCAAATTCAAATGGTGCGGTAGTGGAGAGTACTGCGCATAACGCAGATGACCGTTGTCGTACGAGATTGTCCCGTTGTAGCGTCTCGCCAGCGACTCGAAGCGGATATCTGTCCCCAAATTGTAGAGATCTGCATCCAAGGGAGTCTTTTTGTCGTTGTAGTTGACTTCGCCATTTGTGAGTTGCACATGTCCCACGGCAAGATCGAACATGTTGGTGCGGCTGCTGCTCTGGCTCGGCGGGGCTTGGGGCAGATTGTTCTTGCCCTGGCGATTCACTTGCAGATGCACTACAGGATGCTCGATCAGTAATTCCTGCAAATTGACCTGCCGCTTAAGGGCCGACAAAACTTTCACGCCCACGGTCAACTTGTCCACTTGCAACAACGGAGGCTGACCTGGGCCCTCGGTCCCATGCACGGTGAGGTGGTAGAGATGTGCGGTCAGAGTTGACAGATTGAAATCAAGCGCCCGAATCTCAGCTCTTCCACCAGTCGCCTGCTTCACCTGCTCCTCGATCTTGCGGAGCGCGAAATGCTGGAAGCCGGAGCTCTTCAGATAGAAATATCCGCCGATGACTGCAATAAAAAGCAACACCACCAATCCCGCAAGCGCCCAACCGATGATCCGCTTCCATCTCATGACTTCTCCTAAAAGGCCTGTCCGATCGTGATGTAGTATTGGGTCGCGCTGATTCCTGGCACCGGGTTCAGATTTCTTCCCAGATCAAAGCGCACCGGACCGATCGGGGTCGAGTAACGCAAGCCGATTCCGACCGTATTGCTGTAGTTGTTCACAAAATTCTTGAAGTTGAGCGCGCTGTAGACATTCCCTCCGTCGTAGAAAACGACTCCACCCAGCGCCTTCATCAGGCCCAAAGGAAAGCGAACCTCAGAGTTCAGGATGAAAAGCTGCCTTCCTCCCACCGGAACCGTCACATTCACGCATCCAGACTGCCCTTGCAACACGTTGCAGAACGGCACCAGACGCTGCGGGCCGGCCTCATCAATGGGAAAGCCGCGCAAAGACGTTCCGCCTCCGGAGAAGTAAAGTTGGCTGGTGGGCACGAACCCTCCGGCAAAGGCCTTCGCCAGCCCGAGGCGAATGCTGTTTGCCAGTACGACAGAATGAAATGGCTTGTAATACGCGTATTGCCCAAACAGCTTCGCGAAGGTCGCACTGGAGCCGAAGGCCGTGGGGGTGACTGCTAGGTTGAGGGTGGAATAAACGCCGCGGTGCGCGTCGAGCGGCTTGTCGCGCGTATCACGAATCAGAGTTCCCGACAGCGTCGAGAGTCGCACATGGCGATCCTTTTCGAGAACGAGTTCCGGCACCAGCAAGTGTGACAATGTGGTTTTGTTGAAGGCGTAGCGAAGCTGCAGTCGCGTATTCAGCCTCCGGCTTATCAGCCGCTCCACTTGAAACGAGAGCTCGCCCAGACCCGCTGTGAAAAGTGGATTCTCGCTCGTGCGTTCCATCGACAAGCTCGATAGCGAACTCCATTCCGAACCGATAAAGTGGGGCTGGGTATACGTGGTCAGCAGCCGCTGATCGAGCCGGGACAAGAGAATCGCGGCACTCGCGGTTTCGCCTAGTCCTCGCACGTTGCGACGGTTGAACTCAACCAATCCGCGGGGACTGGCAAACGTGGATTGGCTGGGCGCAATCTTGTTTCCTCCCAGGCCGATTCCCGGGCCGCCGCCGGGAATCGCGACCGTCCCTCCCGGAATGTTTCCGCCGCGGTGCGATACTTCGAATCCAAACCCGTACGTAAGCTCGTTACGCTTCGCCTCGTGTACTTTGACGAGTGCCATCTCGTCAGTCTGGTCTGTGATGGGTTTTCGCGACCCTACGCTGGACCAGTCAAAAATGTTGAGGTCGTAGAGTCGGCTCTCTGCTTCCAGCATTTGTCCCCGCCGCATCGGCGTTTCCGGCGGAAGCTGCGCGGTTTTCCGAATCAGTGACAGCCGAGTCTGCTTTTGACCCAGGTACACCACTTCGCTGATGCGTACTAACTGGTGCTCGGTAATGGCATAGGAGACGTTTACCCGATGAGGATCCCCCGCGCTACGGTTCACCGATACCTTGACAGCGGCGTTGAGGTAGCCATGGTTCAGGTAGGTTGCTGAAATCCGGTTACGATCCTCAGCCAACTTTCGCGGAGAAAAGGGTGCGCCTGCGTGGAGCTGGAAACCCACGGGGGCCGTCAGTTTGTCGTATTCGACGTTCTGATTGCCTCTAACCTGCACATCCTCGACCAGGGTCTGGGGGCCTTCTTGAACATCGAAGGCCACGTCGATTTTCGGCTCATGATCGACCACTCGCGGCGTGACCTTTACGTCTTCATAGCCTCGATCGCGGTACACCGCCTGAATGTTGTCCGCACTCTGCTTCAGCAATTTCTGACTAAGGCTGCCGTGAGTCCAGATGTGCGATTTCTTCACCCTTACCTGCGCGCTCAATTCCTTGTCAGATAGTTCATGATTCCCATGAAAGATCATGCGATCGACTTTGTGCTTCTTGCCGCGATCGATCTGATAGACCACCAGGATCTGTTCCGGTTCGCGCTCAAATTTTGTGCTGACCTTGACGTCGTAGAATCCCCTCTTCTGGAAATAGTCGATGAGGTTACGTTGTCCTTCGTCCACCAGATCCTGATCGACCGCGCCTTCGGAGTAAATCGGGATGAGCTTCTTCCTCTGCCGTCCCGTCAGAAACGGAATGACTGTGAGCTTCGCGCCAGTGGTTTGGACCTTAACCACTGGCCCGACCTCCACCTTGAAAGACACATCCACCCGATTGTTCTCGGGGTGATATTGCGGAGGATTCTCCTGAATGCTGCCGGCGAGCCGGTGTTGGCTGACGAGCACTCTCTTCATCAATGCCGTCGCGGCGCTGATCCGCTCGGGAGTATAGGGTCTTCCCGGTTTGAGCAGAGCTCCGGTTAAACGAGCGCGAAGCCCCCTTGCTGCGCGGAGCAGGCGCGAGCTCTGCGGCTCCGGGGCTCCCACAACATTCACCGAGCCAATTCGCGCCTGTTTTCCCATCTCCGCCACGAAGCTGACATTCACGAGTTGATGTGTGTCATCGATCTGCGGTTCAGCGTGCACTTTGGACTGGAAATACCCATTTCTGTGAAGAAAATCGCGCAGCGCATTCTCGGACACCGGAATCCGAGCTGGATCGTAGGGGTCTTCGTCAGGAAGGTCGACTACCTGCAGCAGACGCGTGTATGAAAAGTATTTTCCGACCCCAGGAAAATCCGTTACGCCTAGGTACCACGCCGGTTCCAGGACGAAGTTGATGCGAGGCCCTTGAATTTCCGGCACGACGTTGATCTGAACCTTTTCGAAGTTCCCCTTTTGCTGGAGTGCGGCAGCGCTCTCTTCGACTTGCTTCTGAGAATAGGGCTCCCCAGCCTTTTGGGTTACGACTGAGAGAAAAGGTGCCAGGTCACGATGCGGATTCGCGACGAGCGAGACCCTGCTTACGGTTTGTCCCTCATACGCCGCCTGGGGGCCGGGTGGCGCAAGTTGCGCCAATGCTGCGGCTCCGCTGAATAGTACAAACAGGAATAAGAACCCGCGCATAAGAATGCCATGAACCCACAGCGCTCGCAAAAGTGCCTATCTGTGATGCTCTTGATGGCAGGGAAGTTGTCGGTACGGGAAATTCGGGAGATACGTGGTTTCACGAAACGATGGTGACGATTTCTATCTCACTTCGAGTGTCTTTCTTTTGCACCAGAACAGTGTCATTCCTTCTTTCCAGAAACAGGTCGACGCACACGTTTCCGCAGCGCAGGCCGTCAATCGCGAGCTGTGGAATGCCATCCGGCAAGCACGGATGATCGAACATGATCTGCTGGTGTTCGGCGTCAATTGAGATGCCGAGACATGCTTGCAGAATCAGAAACGGCGCCGCCGCCGCCCAAGCCTGCGGGGAGCAAGCCACCGGATAGAGCGTGGGACCTTCCCCCGGACGACGGTCGAGACCGCAGAAGAGCTCCGGAAGGCGGTGCAACTCCACCATGCTGCTCAGATCGAGGAGCCCTAGCAGAATCCGCCCCGACAGCTTCTTGAAGCCGTATCTTGCCAGCCCGCAGGCGACCAGCGAATTGTCATGCGGCCAAATCGACCCGTTGTGATACGAAAGCGGGTTGTATCTCACTTCCCTCGATGCGACCGTGCGCACGCCCCATCCGCTGAAAGATTCGGGACTGAGCAGGGTCTCGGCAACTCGCCGGGAGCGTTCGAGCGAGGCGATTCCGGTGTACAGGCAATGCCCGGCATTTGACGTGCGCACCTGGCAGGCACGCTTTCGCCCGTCCAGAGCGAGGGCGTACGTCGAGAGCTCTTCACACCAGAACTGCTCCTCAAATCTCTCGCGCAGTTCGTCCGCTTGTGCGTGCAGAGCACCGGCTTTGCCGGAGTCGCCCAGTACCAGGCACAATTCCGCCGCCGCCAATTTTGCTGCGTATACATACCCCTGCACTTCACAGAGGGCAATCGGAGCCTCGGCAAGACTCCCATCGGCATGGAAGATGGAATCGTCAGAGTCCTTCCAACCCTGCTGCACCAGGCCCTTCGTTGAGTGCCGCGCGTATTCCACAAAACCATCGCCATCGCTGTCCCCGAAGTTATCAATCCACTCCAAGGCGCGCTCAACGTGAGGGAAAATTCTCTGTATGAACTGGCGATCGGCCGTGCGCTCGTAGTACGCGCCCGCAAGCATTACGAAGAGGGCAGTCGCATCCACGCTGCCGTAGTAGCGGCCAAACGGAACCTCACCCAGCGCTGCCATCTCTCCACTCCGCATCTCATGCAAGATCTTTCCCGGTTCCGCGTCGCTTGCGGGATCGATCTTCGTCGCCTGCATCGCGGCCAGACAGTCCAGAACTCCCCTCGCGATCGCCGGATTCAGCCACAACGTTTGCAGAGCGGTGATGATCCCATCTCTGCCAAAGACCGTGCTGAACCAAGGCACGCCGGCGTAGGGATAGTTCGGCTCAGGATTTCCCACCATCATCATCTGCACGTCCGCGATGGAACGACTGATCCAGTCGGAAAACCGCGAATTGGAGCTGTACAGACGTGGAAAGGCGCCGCCGACCGTCTCCAACTCCCGATGCGCGGCGCTAATTGCCGCCGAATACCCAATCGAGTTCCGCGATGCACCGTTTCGAGAGCCATCGTCCCGCGAACCATCGCTGTCGCATGAAACCAATAGATGAAAGCTGGCGCGTTCCTTGGATCTCAGTGCAACCTCGTACTCCAGTTCACCGTCACTCGTGCGGGCGGGCGCCGGATCCGACTGCAGAAGGGTCCGTCTTACGACTCCATCCAGCCCCTCGTACGAGAGCAACACCGAGTCATTCTCGACTTTCGTGGGTAGTCTTTTTCCTCTCTTCTCCCGGTGAATGCCGCGCACTTCGAAGATGTCAGCGAAGTCCGCATCAAACGTGATACGGAAAGGAACGAACAAGTCGGAGAGCCCATGATTTACAAACAGGAACTCCTCATAACAACTCTTCTTCCAGAGGAATCTTGATCGCAGCAAATGCAGAGTGCCACGCGGGATTACTACCTCCTGATATCGCGAGACGTCCAGATTCGCGAGGTCGGCGGAAAAAAGGAAGTTGTTCGTTTCCACCGTCGAGCTGAGCAACAAAGGCGGAGTCCGCCACAGGTGGGCCTTCAGCTGCGACAGGTGTCGCGTGCCTTCAACGAACAATCCCTGTTCGCCTAAACCGCCGGGTTGCACGTCTCCCAGGCGGTCGAACACGAAGAATGTTCTGCCGTACTTGAGAACACGCGCCCGGTCGTCGACCGGTGATAAAGGTGTAGCTATGTAGTAGTGCTGGGTGACGCCAGCTCTGTCCAACTCAAGACTCCGTCTTCCACAGTGAGTGCCGGTGACTTCCCTCGGACCAGCCGATCGTAAATGCCGAGGTATTCCCGAGCCATCCGCTCGTCCGAAAAATGCAGTTCGAAGTGGTTGCGGCATTCTTGCCGGTCAATCTCTCCGAGTTTGCCCACGGCCTCAACCGCTCCATCAATATCTGGCACAACGAATCCCATGACTCCGTTGCTAATGATCTCTGGAACCGAACCGCAGGGATAAGCAATCACCGGGGTCCCGCAAGCCATAGCTTCTATCATTACGATGCCGAAAGGTTCCGGCCAGTTGATCGGAAACAAAAGCGCAGCTGCATCGCCAAGAAACGCAGCCTTATCGTCGTTGCCGATCTCGCCCACGAATTCCACAGATGGATCATCCAGCATTCGACGAATGACACTGTCGAAGTAGGCCTGGTCGGCGCGATCAACTTTCGCGGCGACCTTTAGCAGCATGCCGCGGCGTTGGGCAATTTCGATTGCCTGGTCCAATCCCTTTTCCGGTGAGATTCGCCCCAGAAAGGCGAGGTACTGGCCATCTCCGCCTCCCGGTTGCAGGCACGTTCGCGGCATCCCATGATGGACTGTTCCCTGCCAGTTTACCCAAGGTAGAGGGGTGCGCTGGGCATCTGATATGGAGACTAGCGGCAACTCACGGAAGTGTTGATAGAGCGGAACCAGATCGGGAATGTCGAGTCGTCCATGCAGCGTTGAAACGCATGCAACGTCCGTTCTCCGGCTCAACGGAAAGTGCAAGTAGTCCACATGAAAATGAATGATGTCGAAATCTGCGGCTTCACTGAATACCTGTTCGACCATGAGCACATGATGAGCCACCGGGTCTTTACATTCTCGGTCAAGACGTAATGCCCTGCGGCAGGCAGGGACAAGGCGTGCATTAGTTACCGAATCGCCGCTGGCAAACAGTGTGACCTCGTGCCCCATGCGCACGAGTTCTTCGGTCAACCACGAGACGACTCGTTCCGTGCCACCGTAAAGACGCGGTGGGACACTTTCAAAGAGTGGCGCTACTTGGGCGATTCTCATCGGCTTCTATCAGACGAACGACTTTTGTCTTCACGCTCCAGTACGAAAAAAATCACAGGCAATGGTTAGCAAGAACGATAAACGGCAAGGCGGTTGGAGTTCTATCAGGTAGGACCTGTAGCAAAGTGATCATGCGCTCGTAGACAGAGACTGGATCACGACTGAGGAATTATTTCAGCGCGAGCACAGTGTCGCTGACAAACAAAATAGCTGGACCCAGCAGTGCTAGACGGCATCCACTTTTCTCACTCCACAGACTTGCTGCTACCGACTCTCTGCACAATTTCCGCCGTGGCCCGGCGTCCGCTGGCGATTGCCCCATGAACCGTGCCATTGTTCCCCGAGACATCGCTTGCCTCGCCTGCAAAAAACAAGGTATCTTCCACTGGACGCCCCAGTTCCTCCTGCGCTCCGTCTGCCCGGACTTTGCCGTAGCTGTAAGCCCCCCGGGAAAAAGGATCGGTCCGCCAATCGTGAAGGTACGCAGCCTCAAGCCGCCGCGCCAAATCTTGGACGCTGAGACCAAGCAGTCGTCCCAACGTCTCTAAACTTCGTTCCACTACAAAGTCACGACTCTTGCCCGAAAGCCGCTCCGCCGAACGGAACGGTGCCCACCCGGTAATGATGTGGAGTTTTTCTGGCATTCTCGTCCACCACGTCGGGAACCATTCGTCATGCGACAAGAGAAAGCTCATCTCCGAAAGAGTTTTCGACTTCGCGGGAGAGATGGTTTCCCAGAACCGCTCCCGAAAACGAAGCACCACGCGGATGACCCTTCCCATCTCGAGCTTTTTTATCGCCTCAACTTTGCGCGGCGGCAATGCTGGAACGAACTCGACCGCACCAACTTCTCCCGGTGCAGTTTGCAGCACGGCCAAACGGCGCGACCTACCCTATCAGAGCGGCGACCGCACCGGCATGCAGAAGATCAAGCGCCAGCGCACTGCGGATTGCGTTGTCGGAGGCTTCCGCTACCTTGAAAAGCAGCCGCTGGTCGGCTCTCTGCTACTTGGCCTCTACAACGACGAAGGCCAACTCGATCACGTCGGATTCACCTCTTCGATTCCGGCGAAAGATCGCCCTGCACTGACTAGGAAGCTCAAGAAGATAATCAAGCCGCCCGGCTTCACCGGGAAAGCCCCCGGTGGTCCCAACCGCTGGAGCACGAAACGCTCCTCCGAATGGAAGCGCTCGATCCTAAGCTGGTGGCAGAAGTCCAATTCGATCATTTCACTGGAGGGCGTTTCCGGCACGGCACCAAGTTGCTTCGCTGGCGTCCTGAAAAATCTCCTGAAGACTGCACTTTGCGGCAGGTGCAACGCGAAAACGCGTGACCATGTCAGCACATGCTCATACACGCTGTCCACCAGGGTGCCATCAAGGTCAAACAGCATTGCTGGGAGATTGGGGGAGCATTGCGCGGTGCGAGGGCTGGACAGATCCTCAACCTGCGGGCTGTGTCCGGCCCTTGGTGAGTGTTTTCGATGGGCCAACTGAGAGTGCAACCGCCTAGGCGGCCTTCTTACGCGGAACCTTCGCGCCTTTTTTGCGAGCTTCGGACAGGCCGATCGCAATCGCCTGCTTCCGGCTTTTGACTGTGCCGCCCTTTCCTCCCTTGCCTGACTTCAGCGTGCCACGCTTCTTTCTGCGCATCGCGCTCGCTACCGTCTTGCTTGCGCCCTTGCTGTATTTCCGTCCGCTCGATTTTCTTCCTGAACGTTTCGTAGCTGCCATTCGAATTCCGCTCCTGACTAGGTTAGTTGGGAAAGCATTCGCCGGGGTTGTCAAGGCCTAGAGATTGGCGGGGCGGGCAAAACGTACGCTCAAACAGACGGGTCGGTGCAAGTCTCCCCTTGTCACACAGAATGATGCATCCAGAGGATTGTCGCCCCGATAAAGCTAAGCAGGGAAACGAGCAACAACGCGATCGTCCACCAGTCGATGCTCTGTGTCTTTGGGCTCACAAAGAACTCGCGCAACATTGACGGCTCCCAGTCGGCACAATTTCTTACAATCACTCAATATCGGTCTGACGGTACCATACGATCATCCGTCAGCGTGATTCAAGATAACTCTTCAACAATTCGATGGACGCTGTTCGGAGGTGGGGGTCTGAAATAAGCCAGCCATATCCCCGGTAGGGTCTTCGGCACGCTTGCTCAGTTTACCGGCCTCCTCCTTTAGCACTGGTCTTAATGCGATGCATGACGCTTCGAGGGCGGCTTGCAGCTCCCGCAGATGGCGTTCTTCACTCAGGTAGCTGATCACCATCGTGCGAATTACACTTTCCCCGTTGACCGTCGCTCCGGAAATCCACCGCTGACCGTCGCGGTTGACCTCCTCAATGATCGCAGCATGCAAGGCCTTACGATTCGACGACGAGACTTCCCTCGCCTTCAAACGCAGATTCAGAATGGGCAAGACCTGCGGCGCAGCCAGCTCGAAGTTCTCGGACGTTGCGACCCAGTCGGCAAAACTCCGGGCGAGATCCATTTGACGGTCGATCAGTTCCTCGTATGCTCGACGACCATGGGTGCGCAGGGTTAGCCAGAGCTTGAGCGAATTCATCCTCCGTGACCACTGGGCCCCGATGTTGAGGTTGTCGGGAAGCGGTCCGGGAGGCGCCTTTTGCAGGTACGAACACGGGACAGAGAATGTCCGCTCTAGTGCGTCTACGTGAGTAGTGAGGACGAGACCGACGGAGAAGGGCATGGCCAGCCACTTATGCGGATCGAAGGTGACCGAGTCGGCTTGCTCAATTCCTCGCACCAGATTGCGATAACGGTTCGAAAAAAGTACGGCGGCGCCATAGGCTCCGTCGATGTGGAGCCATAGACCATGGCGACGGCAGATCTCTGCAATCACCTGCAGGTCGTCGATGGCGCCAGAACTGGTAGTCCCCGCCGTAGCGACGACACAGAATGGCTTCTTGCCGTCTGACAAGTCCTGCTGGATGGCCGCCTCCAGTTGATGAGGATCAAGCTGCAGAGACTCATTCACCGCAATCCGGCGCAGCGATTTGCGGCCTAGACCGAGCAGGCCGGCGGACTTGTCCAGAGAGTGGTGCCCTTCCACCGAGGAATAAAAAACAGGTTGTGCTCCTATAGAGCAGACACCATCCTCGGTTACGCCAGGGAACTTCGTGCCCAACGCCATCGCGAGTGCACTGAGATTTGCTTCGTTGCCTCCGGTAGTGAAAGTTCCGCTGAAAGGAGTTTGCCATCCCACGAGTTCGCCCACCCAACGGACGGTTTCAGCTTCAATTCGCGAGGCCATTTGCGATCGAGCCAGGGTGGCGAGCTGAGGGTTCAAAACGGCCACGAGTGATTCCCCCAGGAATGCCATGTAGGTGGGCGTGGGGTTCATCATTCCGAGATAGTGAGCACTGGGAATATGGAACCCTTTCTCCAGCAACTCACGGCAGACTTCCTCGAAAACTTTGCCTGGATCTTCGCCTGTCTCAGGGAGGGTGTCTTGATGTGCAGGATAGGAACGATTCTCAGCCGGAGGTTGAACTGGCCGGTCCGGTAACGAGGCAAAAAAATCGTCCACAACGTCGATCAGCCGGTGACCGAGCTTGCGGCGAGTCTCTGAATTAAGATCGAAATTCATAGTTTTGTTTTCCATCGAGTAAGACCTTCAGCAAATTCTGGGCTTCTTCCGCCGAGAGCTTCTCCAATTGAATGAGCAGCGCCTCTTGGCTGGCGGTGATGGCGGCGGCACGCTGGCGCCGTTGCGGAATCGGAGTGCGCGCCTTCAGGCCCAGGGCCTGTGCCTTGTTGACTTCCATCGCAAGTCCGGCAATCGTGGGCGCTTCGAATACACTGCGCACCGGCAACTCCACTTCAAACATTCGCCGGATCCGCGCCGTTACCTGCAGGACCAGCAACGAATGTCCCCCGAGCTCGAAAAAGTTCTGCTCGATGCCCACCCGCTCGAGTCCCAGCAGTTCGCGCCAGATCCCGGCCAGCTTAGACTCGACATCGTTCCGCGGAAGAAGCAATTCTGCGCGATCGAGAAGAAGGCTCGCTCCCGAGGCAGCCAGAGCCGCACGGTTCACCTTTCCGCTCGGCAACAGCGGAATCGCCTCCAGTCTCCAGTAGCTCGCGGGCACCATGTGGTCCGGCAACTTCGTCCGCAAGTAGCGACGCAATTCTCCGGCGGAAGGCGCCTCTTCGCCGTCCTTCACGACGAAGTAGGCGGACAGCTTCTGCTGCTCGCCTTCGCCGGTCATGGTCACAACTGCTTCACGTACCTCCGCGTGAGAGGCGAGCAGAGTTTCAATTTCTCCCAGTTCGATACGTACGCCGCGCAACTTTACCTGGGTATCGACTCGGCCCCGATACTCGATCTCGCCGTTTGAACGGAAACGTCCGAGATCTCCTGTGCGATACAACCGTGGGGACTGGTCCGGAGCCAGCCAGTTAGGTAGGAAGCGCTCTGCCGTCAACTCTGGCCGGTTCAGATATTCGCGCGCCACCCCGTCGCCACCGATGTAAATCTCTCCCGTGACGTTTACCGGTACAGGGTTGCGATGAGCGTCGAGGATGTAGATGTGTGTGTTCGCAACCGGCCGACCGATCGGGATCGTCCCTTGCTCCTGGCCGGTCACGCGATACGCGCTGGACCAGATCGTAGTCTCCGTCGGGCCGTAGACATTCCAAAGGGGACTGCCGCGCGCGATCAATTCCTTGGCCAGTTCCGGCGCTAATGTCTCCCCTGTGGAGAGGATCTTCAAGTTGGGGGAGCCTTGCCATCCCGCTTCGATGAGCAGACGCCAGGTCGCCGGTGTAGCCTGCATGACTGTGGCGTTGCTCTCGGCTAACAAGTCTCGGAGGCGATTGCCGTCGACAACATCTTGTTCACTCGCGATCACCAGACGGGCGCCGGTGATCAGCGGGAGATAGATCTCCAGTGCGGCGATGTCGAATGAGATGGTGGTTACGGCGAGTAGTGCGTCTTCGCTGGTAAAGCCCGGAGCGCGCTGCATGGAGGAGA
>Ga0066709_100000442_pt1 | contig 22016 bp, 14 predicted proteins | sample GraSoiAngelo_158_FD_79665 | JGI IMG/M metagenome (GOLD analysis project Ga0066709, IMG submission 79665) | Grasslands soil microbial communities from the Angelo Coastal Reserve, California, USA - 14_1009_16_30cm | ecosystem: Environmental > Terrestrial > Soil > Grasslands | place: USA...
AACAACAGCGCCAGCTCCGGCGTCCACCATTCGGGCAACTGGGTGCAGTCCGACGCCGAGCTGGGTGGGGACCTCAACCGCCAGTGGTCGTTCATGAGCGGGGTCGAGAACGATGCGTTCACCGTCAACGCGCTATGGAAGCAGGGTATCGGGATCGTGCGCAGTGACGGCAGTGATGCACGTCTGATCGCCCATCACTACTCGGCGAGTCCGAGCTACTATGCGGACCCCTTCGCGCAGGTGAGTCCGGACGGCAGGGTGGTGATCTTCAACTCGAACATGAACGGCTCGGGCCGCTACGATCTGTTCGTCGCGGAGATACCGCTCCGCTGACCGCCACAGGAGGGCCTCCAACGCGGAGCCCCGGCCGCTCGTAGGTTTCTGGCCCGACTCTTGCTCTACATCGTTACCGTCCCAGACGGTGATCCGTGATTCGGCTCGCGTTCGGCATAGACACCTTCCAGATCGGCGGCACCGAGCTCAACGCGGTTCGCTGGGCCGAGCACCTCAGTGCGAAGCGGTTTCAGCTTACCGTTGTCCACCTTCACGCGGACGGCCCCTTGCGGGCTCGCTACGAGCAGACCGGCGCGCAGCTGGTACACTTGCCGTTGCGGAGTCTGTATGGGACGAGCGCGGTGCGTCAGGGAATCCGCCTTGCCAGGCTCCTGGCTGGCGCGCGCATCGATGTCTTCCACACACACGACATCTACAGCAACATCTTTGGAGTACCGTGGGCGCGCCTCGTCGGCGTCCCTGCTGTGGTGGCGAGCCGCCGCTGGTGGCACCCGAGCCCGATCACGCGCCGTGTCCACAGGATCGCGAACCGATGGGCGTGCCGCGCCGCCCATCGGGTGCTCGCGAACAGCCCGAGCGTTGCCGCGCTCCTGACCCAATCGGAAGGGATCCCACCTGGGAAGGTCATTTGTATCCCCAACAGTCTCGCGGAAAGCGCTTTCGTCTCGTTGCCGGCCGCGGAACGCGTCGCATGGCGCGCTCGGCTAGGCGTCCCCGCCGACGCGCCGGTGATCGGTATCGTGGCCCGCTTCGATCGCGACAAGGATCACCCGACCCTGCTCGACGCCTTCGCGCGCATCGCGGCATGCATCCCGCGGGCGCATCTGGTGTGTGTGGGTGACGGGCCCGAACGCGCCGCCGTCAGGCGTCTGGCGCAGGGCTTGCGATTAAACGGGCGTGTACAGTTCGTGGGCACCCTGGCGCCGTCATTTAACCTTCACGATTTGTTCGACGTGTCCGTGCTGTGCTCGGTCACCGAAGCATCTCCCAACTCGGTGCTCGAGGCGATGGCGGCTGCGCGGCCTGTGATCGCGACCCGCGTCGGCGGGGTGCCGGACGCCGTCCACGACGGTACGACCGGGGTACTCGTTCCAGCCCGCGATCCCCAGGCGCTCGCCGCAGCCCTGCGCGCGGTCCTCGAAAACCCCGAGCGGGCCCAGGCTCTCGGCCGGGCGGCGCAGGCCTATGTTCGCGCCGAACACCACGAGCACCATGTCATCGAACGGCTGAGCGCCTGGTACGAGTCGCTCGTGCCAGGGGCGAGGACGGCGGCGTAGCGCGATGTGCGGCATTGCGGGCTTTGCGGGGTGGCAACTCGGGGCCGAAGCGGCCGGTCGCACCGTGCGCGCCATGTGCGACGCGATCGTCCATCGCGGACCCGACGATAGCGGGTACTTCGTCGCTCCGGAGGTCGCGCTCGGCATGCGCCGGCTCTCGATCATCGATGTCGCCGGCGGGCAGCAGCCGATCGGGAATGAGGACGGCTCGGTCCAGGTCGTTTTCAACGGCGAGATCTACAATCATCACGAGCTGCGTCGCGACCTGGTCGCCCGCGGCCATCGCTTCCGTACGCGGAGCGATACCGAGACGATCGTCCACCTCTACGAAGAAATAGGGGACGACTTCGTCGGGCGACTGCGGGGGATGTTCGCCATCGCTCTGTGGGACGCCCGCGCCCAGCGGCTGGTGCTGGCCCGCGATCGCGTTGGTATCAAGCCCCTGAGCTACTGGGTGACGCCCGACGGGATCGCGTTCTGCTCGGAGCTGCGCTCGCTGCTTGCGCTGGACCGCTTTCCGCGCCGGCTGGACGAGCGCGGGATTGCGGCGTTCCTCAGCCTGGGGTACGTGCCGGACCCGTTGGCGGCCTTCGCCGGAGTCGCGAAACTGTCCCCCGGACACGTTCTCACGTGGTCCGCGGCACGGGGGGCCGCCGTGGAGCGCTACTGGACGCCCGTGGTCGCCGAGACGACGGCACAGGACGAAGCCGAGGTCGCGGACCGCCTGCGCGAGTTGCTCGCGGACGCGGTGTCCAGCCATCTCGAAGCAGAGGTACCGCTAGGCGCGTTCTTGTCAGGAGGGCTCGATTCCTCGACGGTCGTGGCCCTCATGGCCCGGAGCGCGGCCATCGAGCCGCACACCTTCTCGATCGGCTTCGACGACGTGGCGTTCAACGAGGCACCGCATGCCCGCCGCGTCGCGGAGGCGATCGGCACGCATCACACGGACCTCGTCCTGCGACCGGACGTGGATCGCTGGCTCGACGGCATCGTGGGCATCTTCGACGAGCCGTTCGCGGACTCCTCGGCGCTTCCCACCTACCTGGTGTCGTGGCTGGCGCGCCAGCACGTGACTGTGAGTCTGTCCGGCGATGGCGGCGACGAGCTGTTCGGTGGTTACACGCGCTACCTCGACGCCCCGCGGCGTCCCAGGCTGCCGGCGTGGGGACGCTCAGTACTCCGCGCGGTGGGGCACGCCCTTCCACATCTTGCGCCTGGCCGAGGTCGCCTGCTCGATCGCGCGCGGTCGCACCAGGCCGTGTACGCCGCCACTGTCGCGCTCCCGCTCGCACCCGTAGATGGTGGAATGGCGGCCGCCCGCCTCGTGCCCCGGGACGCAGAGTTCAGCGACGTCCTCGCTGACGCGTTCGTGGCCGCCGGCGCCCGGGACTTCCCGTCGCAAATGATGCTCGTGGACGTCGCCACCTACCTCCCCGGAGACATTTTGACCAAGGTGGACCGGGCTAGCATGGCCGTCTCGCTCGAGGCGCGCGTCCCGCTGCTCGACCATGCGCTCGTCGAGTACGCGCTCGCGCTGCCCGCGGGACTGAAGATCCGCGACGGCATGGGGAAACACGTCTTCCGACGTGTGATCCGCGGGCTCGTGCCGCCCGAGGTCCTGGACCACCCGAAGCTGGGCTTTGCCGTACCGCTCAGCACCTGGTTCCGAGGGCCGCTGCGCCATCGGATCGATCGGCTCGCGATGACCGACGGCGGGCTCTACGACTTCCTGGACCGGGCTTCGGTGCGCCGTCTGGTGCGGGAGCATCTGATACGGCGCCGCGACCACAGCACGGCGCTGTGGCGCGCCCTCGTCCTCCAGTTGTGGCTTGGCCATCTGGATGCCGGCGGCCTCGCGCGCCCGCTCCCAAGGTCCCTGCTCGAGTTCTGACGCGAACGGTTCGAGCGACCCAGTAGGTCGCGACGAGTGGCGACGAGGACTGTGGCGCTGGTGCCACATGTGCCAAGGGCCTCGCCGACGACCTCCAGCACCAGCCAAGGTCTGGCACGAGCTATGCGACCGCAGCGCGAGCAGTCGCCCGCGCGCCATCCGCGGCACCGCTGGAGGCTCTCTCTCTCTGTCAGGAGGACGTCGAATGCCCGAGCAGACGGCCAAGGCAGACCGATCCAGACAAGAGCGATGGGCCAGTGAGACTTCCCATTTTAATGCAGTCGACTACGCTACAGCACCGATTCATCCGCTGATCATCGAGCGGTACACCCGCTGCCGTCAGAGAGATTATCACCAGAGTGAGTATTTCTTCTCACTGCTGAGCGACGTCAGAGGCAAACACATTCTCGACATCGGTTGTGGCGACGGCGGGAACTCGATTCTGCTCGCGCTGCGCGGTGCGTTCGTGACGGGGATCGACATCTCCGACAAGGCCATTGCAGCAGCGAAGATTCGAGCGGCGCGTCACGCGGTGGACGGACGGACCGAGTTCATCTGTTCACCCTTGGAGCTGCTGGGGACGACAAAGCGCTTCGACATCGTGATGGGCCAGGCTATTCTGCACCACCTTCTCTCGGAACTGGATGCGACGTTCAGAGCCATTCGCAAATTGGCGGTTCCAGCCGCGTATTGCGTCTTTCTGGAGCCGGTCAATCTCTCACAAACCGTGCGAAGACTCCGATTGTTGCTGCCCATCCCCACCTGCGGGACGGTCGATGAGCGGCCCCTGGAAGAGGCGGATCTAGCAGTCATCCGGCGGCACCTGCCAGATTTCGACATGCGGCTCTTCGCGATACTCGCACGGTTGGGCCGGTTCTTCCTGCACGGACCGTATGAATTCGCACCTCGGGCGGTGCGCCTTGTGTACGATGCTGCCGTGCGAATGGACTACGTCGCGGTGCGTCATCTGGGACTCAAGAAGTTGGCGGCCTGTGCAGTTGTTACCGGCCACTTGGCTGCGCGTTGAGTAGCGGATGACGGAGATCAGTACAGGCCAAACGCCGGCGCGTCAGCGCCCCTGGCCACTCACCTGGACGCCCACGTACATCCTGTTCCTGGCCTACTTGTTCACCATCGTGACGGGCCGGCTGCCGATCGGAACCGTTGCCATGATACTCGCCCTCTGCAGCCTCGTCGTTCAGCGCGCGCCGCTCCGCGCGCCGGTGTTTGTGTGGCTATTTGCAGCATGGACGCTGTGGGCCAGTCTGGGATACGCCATGACGCAGTATCCAGACATGGTCGAGGAGACGCTCATCAATCACGGGAAGATCCTGCTGGTGGCGTTCGTGGCCGTGAACGCGCTGCGCACCGGAACCCAAATCCGCTTTTTCATCGTGTTCGTGCTGGTGAGCTACGTCTTGTTTCCCGCCCGCTCGACCATCGTGAACTACATACACGGCTACACCCTCTTCGGACGCGCCGTGGGCCCCTTTATCTACGGCAATCCGAACGACCTCGCTGCGCATAGCATTTTGCTGCTCGGGCCGGCGGTTGCTCTTTGGGCCAGTGCGAATCACCGGAGTCCGTTCCGCTGGATAGGACTGGGAGGCGCCGCACTCCTCACCGTCGTCATCATGCTCACGCAGTCCCGGGGTGCGTTCCTCGCATTGGGCGTCATGGCCCTGCCCTCAACCATCACGCTCGCGCGCCGTCGTCCGCGCGCGGTGCTCGCGATCGCTGCATTCCTCGGTGTGGCGCTGTATTCCGCGCCCAAGTCGTTTTGGGCACGCATGCAAGGGTTGAGCAAGGCAACGAGTGTCGCAACCGTCGGCGAGATGGACCCCGAAGGCTCTGCACGGCAGCGGTTTGCAGTGCTGCAGGCCGCAACCCGCATCGTACGCGATCACCCGGTGCTCGGCGTGGGACTGGGAGCCTACGAATTGGCCCAACACAGCTACAACCCAGCCTTGGGCTACTTGGACACACATAATACGTACTTGAACGTCCTCGCCGAGACAGGCCTGCCGGGGCTCGTGCTCTTCCTGATGATCGTCATCAGCGTGCTGCAGGTCGTGCGTCATGCTCGCCGTCGTGCTGGCCGCGCCTTGCCTGCTGAGGCTGAGACGCTGCGGTGGTTGCAATACGCCTTGGTGGGGTATTTGATCGCGGGCGTGTTCGGCTCGTTCGCAAAACTCGCCTTCCTGTACGTTTACCTGGCGCTCCTCTGGTGCGCCGCACGTACGGTATACGCGCAGGGGCTGCCCGAAAACCCTGCGGAAACACCGCTCATGCAAACCACTCCGACGCCGGCTGCGAGCGGGCGGTTCCCTGGCTGGGGCGGCTCAATCCCTCGCTCGGCGTAGCGCGACCTCCGAGGCAGCCGACTAGAAACCCGCCCGCCGCCCCGCACCAGCCCGGCAGGGACAGCCACGCACACCCCGACAGGAGCGGCAGCAACAACAAGATGACAGCGCCAGCCCCCGCAGCGATCGCCACCGCCGCGCGCGATGGCACCGACGCCACGTATCCGAGCGGCGCCAGCAAGGCTGCCATCCAGATCCCGGTCAGCAGCATGGTCCAGACTCCCCACTCTCGCTCGGCGGGAGTGAACAACCGCCACCCGTCTCCCTGACCGACGCTGGCTGCTCGCACAACCGCACCGGCGTTCGTGCCAATGGTGATCTGGTACGCGAACCGCCGCACCACGAGGCGTATCCGCACCGGCTCGCCCGAGGATGCAGGCATGACACCGCGAAGCCACACCGAGTGGCCACGCAGCCGAGCGCGGTCACTCCCCGACGCCAGGTGCAGGTGCAGATCGCGGCTCCGTTGTTCGAGCCACATCCACCCACTTCCACTCGGCAACCACGCGATCACGACCTGCGCCAGTCCAGTATCGGGTCGACCGGAAACGAGGTCGACCGCGACCTCAACGACCTCCCGACGCGGCGTATCGAGCCACCGATGCATCGTGACTGGCAGCCCGTCGACCCGTACCGTTCTCTGGGAACCAGTGAAGGGCACATAGTGCGTCGTGTCGCCGCTTCCTTCCGTCCAGTACAGCGTCCGGGGCAGCAGAACAGCCTGCGTCGCCTCACCCACGACGAGGCCCGCGAGAAGCAGCACGCCATAGAGGCTGGCCCCACGCACCGCGCGCGGGCCTGTTTCGACTATTCGACGCCGCACGCCGGGCAGGCCCATCCCCGCGACGCCGCCGATCGTGTTCGTAAGAATATCCGCCAAGCTCGCCACCCGGCCCGGGATGAATCTGAACTGGAGCCACTCGACCCCAATGGTCGTCGTCACAACCACCGCGAGACCTAGGGAGGTCCGCACACCCGCACGAGACATCGCCCAGCCGAGGGGCACGAAGAGCACAATGTTCGCTACGGCGTCGGATAAGGCGTAGTCGCCGCAGCCCAGACACCAAAATGGAACGACGTCGGCGCTGCGTGCGGTCGGGACGAGGGTGGCGACAGCCACCAAGCCGAGGGCGAGGGAAACGGACACCCAAGTCACAACGCCCGTCCGGGCGTGGGAAGGGGCTTTCACGTGTTGCCCTTCCATCTCTGCAAGAGTGGGACCTGCTTGCTGGACCCAGAATCCGCTGTGGCGCGCGCGCAACATCCGGTGGCTGACGGTCACGGACTCGACGTGCGTCCGTTGGCCGGTCGCGGAGGCGAGTGAGTTCAGGGTGGGCACGCGACTTGCGCTCCCCCCGTGCGCGAGCGCGAAGAGGAGCTTGGTGGCGCATATATCGTGGCTGGTGACAGGGAAGGCAGGGTACGCACGACGGCCTGGCGTGTTGAGCCGGTACAGTGGGGCATGTGAGTCCGCCCGAAGGTAGCAGCGCCGAGGCGGCCGCGCGGCCTGGGCTGCCGTTGGGGCTGCCCACGTACTTGGCCGCTCTACAAGCGCGGTTTGGTGTGACCCCGGCGATGGTGAAGGGCGCCGGCTGGTCAATCGGCGGCACCGCGAGTGGCGCGGTCGCGTCGTTCGTGGTTCAGGTCATCCTGGCTAGGGCCCTCGAAGCCACGCGGTACGGCGTCTACAGTTATCTGTTGGCGTGGGTCAACGTCGCGGTTCTGGTAGGGAAACTCGAGTTCGACACCGCCGCTATCCGATTCGTGGCCGCGTATGACGGGCAACGCCAGGACGGACTGCTCCGTGGATTCTGGCAGTACGGGTGGCGAGTGGTCAGCCGCACGGCGACCGGAATCGCCCTCCTGGCCGGCTTGGCAGCATGGCTGCTACGGCGACACCTCCACCCGGGGATGGAAGGCGGAATCTGGGCGGCAAGTGCGCTGGTGCCGCTAAGCGCGCTGCTGCTGTTCAGCAGCAGTACGCTCCAGGGGTTCCGCCGGGTGCCCCAGGCCCAACTCCCCTCGCAGCTTCTGCGGCCAGTGCTGTTCGGCATCGGCATTGTCGTCGTCGGAGGGCTCGGCCTCGAGCTCAGCGCTGGTGGAGCCGTGGGGCTCAATACCGCCGCCACGGCCGTGGCCCTGGGCGTGAGTCTCTTTCTGCTGAATCGTGCAGCCCCCGACAGCGCCGTGGCGGCCACGCCAGCGTTCGACACCACGGGGTGGATGCGGGCAGTTCGCAGCTTCCTCGTGATTTCGGCGGCACAACTCGTGCTGTCCCAGCAGTCGGACATCCTGGTCGTTGGCACGGTGCTCAGCCCGCGGGACGCCGGGCTGTACAGTGCGGCGAGCCAGTTGTCGGGGCTCATAATGCTCGGGGCTCAGGCCGTCATTTTCGTGGTGCTGCCGATGGTGGCCGATCTGTACGCCCGCGGGCGGCGCGCCGAGCTGCAGTCCATCGTGGTGCGTACGGTTCAGGGATGCGCCCTCATCAGCGTGCCGGCGGTCGCGGTGCTGCTCATCGGCGGGCGCGTCGTGCTCCATGCGTACGGATCGGCGTTCGTCGATGCCTACCCCATCCTGGCCGTCCTGACCAGCGGAACGCTCGTGGGGGCAACGATGGGAATCATCTCGGGATTCCTGCTGACCATGACCGGACATGAACGGGCGGCAAGCCGCATGGTCGTCGGCACGGCCCTCTTGAACCTCGCCCTCACGATCACGCTGACTCCGCTGTTCGGCGCCGTAGGTGCGGCCGTGGCGACAGTCACCGCCGGATTGACAAGGGTCGGGCTGCTCTCGTGGTACGCCCAGCGCTACGTCGGGGTGGCCGTGCGTCCTTACTTCGCGGCGGCACCGCGCGCCGCAGAGGGGGGCTGAGCATGGTCGCTCCGAGTCCCGTAACTGCGCGGGCCGCCCGTGTCGGGGTGCTGCGAGAGGAGTCGCCGGACCGTGAAGGCTGTGAGCAGGCTCTTGCGACCGCCGGTGTCCGGCTGCCGTTGCCCCATCGCAGCGGCTGGGCACGGGCGCGCCGCGGCGTAGCGTCGGTACTCGTGGCCCTCCGCGAGCCGGACGACAGTTGGGCGGCGGCCTTCGGCATGGACAGCGCGCCAAGCAGGGCGCTGCCTGGCTTTCGCGTGCTCCGCATCGAGCGATTTGGAGAGGCGGTGCCACGCGCCTTGTGGGCCGCCGCCGTCGATGCACTGGCAGCCGTGGTGCGGCAGGAGCCCCGCGTGCTGCGGGTAAGCGTGGAGGTGTTCTCGCGGGACGACAACACGCGAGCGATTCTCGGCCAACTGCTCGCGCAGAACGGCTTCAGACGCGCCCGGGCGACCAGAAACTGGAACCGGACCCTCGAGCTCGATCTCCAGCCCAGCGAGGCCCAGCTCTTCGCGTCTCTGAGCCCGACGGCCCGCCGCGCGATTCGTGCGATCGCGAACCTCCCGGTGCACGTCCGCTCGATCGACGATCGCGGGCTGGCGGGCCGGCTCGACGCGCTGTCGTACGAGACCTTCGCGCGCACCGGGGGGCGCTATCAAGCGCAGTGGGACTGGGCGGGCGTCATCGAGCTGTCGCGTCGAGTGCCCGATGCCTCTCGGCTCGTCGGCCTGTTCCGCACCGACAGGGCAGGACCGGATGCTTTGATCGGGTTCGCGTGGGGATGGTGGAATGGGCAGAGCGCGAGCTATTTCGCCGGGGCCTCTTCGCGGCCGAGCGATCTCCAGCGAGTGGGCATTGTGCACCCGTTGTTCTGGGATCTGATCGTGTGGGCCAAGCGTATCGGGGCGTCGTGGTTCGATCTCGGCGGTGTGACGGCCGGCAGTGTCGGCTCCGGGGATCCCGTCGGTGGCATTTCGGATTTCAAGCGGCTGTTCAGCAAGCAGATGATCGACGTGGCGGAGGATTGGGAGTTCGAGCCTCGTCCGGTGCCGGCGCGCCTGGCGACTCTGGTGAGCGCCGGCGCAGGATGGCTCTCGCGGGTGGCGAGGTAGGATGTACTTCGACCGGCGCCTCCCTAGTCGCCTCTTGCTCGGCCTGATGGGCGCGCACAGCCTTGCGCCCGCATTCCGGGCGTTCGGGCGCGGCCTCGTGTCGATCTTCACACTCCACCGCTTCGCGGACCCTCAGCTGGGCGTGGTGGGCCACGACCCCGCCGCCTTGCGCGATCACTTGGCGTACCTGCGCCGCCATCGCTACCGGTTGCTAAGCCTGACCGACGTGCTCAAGCGACTCGACGAGGGGGACAGCGGCTCGCGGACGCCCGCCGTGGCGTTCACCGTGGACGACGGATATGACGGCTTCGCCCACATCGCCGCGCCGATCTTCGCGGCGTACGACTGTCCGGTCACGTTGTTCGTGACAACGGGCTTCCTCGACGGGCAGCTCTGGTTGTGGTGGGATCGCGTCACCTACCTGTTCACGCACACCGAGCGCGAGTCGATCCTGCTCGACTTGGGAGGCGAGGAACGCGTCTACCGGTGGGCGACGCCGAGCGAGCGGGACGCGGTACGACGGGATGTGCTCACGCGCCTCGAATGGGTGGACGCGCCGGCGCGAGACGCAGCGATCGCTGGCCTTTCACGGCAGCTGGACGTGGAGCTGTCTGCCAGCCCGCCCCCGGCGTTCGCGCCCATCAGCTGGGACGACCTGCGCCGCACGGCCAAGCTCGGGGCGACGTTCGGTCCCCACACGGTGACGCACCGCATTCTCAGTCTTGCGCCCGACGAAGACTGCCAGTGGGAGATCCAGGAATCGTATCGTCGGCTGCGCCAGGAGACCGACGCTTGGGTACCCGTCTTCTGTTACCCGAACGGCGAGCCGCGCGCGTTCGGCCGGCGGGAGCTCGAGGCCGCGCAGCGCGCCGGCGTCAGGGCCGCCCTAACGACCCTGCCTGGCTACGCCAACACGCTCGACGTTCCGCCCTGGGGAGGGCTGGGTCGATTCGCCCTTCCCCGCTTCGCCTACCCGGACGACCGGCCTCATTTCGTACACGTCGTGGCGGGACTGGTGCGCATCAAGCAGAAGCTCCAGGGCGCCCTCACGAACTCTTCCGACGCAACGCTCCCTTCAAACACCATGAGCAGACCATGTGCGGGATTGCCGGCGTAGTCGGGATCGAAGACCCAGGGGCAGCCCTACACGCGGTCCAGCACATGACCCGCGCGCTCGCCCGGCGCGGGCCCGACAGCGAGGGTGTCGAGTGCTGGCCGGGCGTGGTGCTCGGCCATCGGCGCCTCGCCATCTTCGACTTGAGCGATGCGGGACGCCAGCCGATGCTGTTGCCCGACCGTTCCCTGGGCGTCGTCTTCAACGGCGCCATCTACAATTTTCGCGCTCTGACCGCGGAATTGACCGCCGCGGGCGCGCACTTCCGCAGCCGGACCGACACGGAAGTCCTGCTGCATGGATACCGGCGGTGGGGAATCAACGGCTTGGTCGCCCGCCTGCGCGGCATGTTCGCGTTTGCGCTCTGGGACAACGCGCAGCGCACCCTCTACCTGGTTCGCGACCGGCTCGGGATAAAACCTCTCCTCTATGCCACGCACAATGGGTGTATCGCCTTCGCCTCCACCATCCGTGCGCTCCGCGCGGGCGATTGGACCGGCGATCTCAACGAGGAAGCGCTCGCCGAGTTTCTCGAATTCGGTTTCGTGACCGACCAGCGGGCCATCTACCGCGACGTCGCCAAGGTGCCGGCGGCCTCCTTCGTCCGGTGGTCTGACGGGGTCCTCCGAACGGAAGAATACTGGAGGCCGCCCGCGGTACGAACCACGGGCGCCCCGACCTTCGACGAAGCGGTGGAGGAAACCGAGCGCCTCTTTCTCGCGGCAGTGCAACGCCGCCTGGACGCCGACGTGCCCGTCGGGGCTCTGTTGAGCGGCGGGCTGGACTCTGGCCTTGTGTGCTGGGCCGTGACCAAGCTGGGGGCGGACTTGACCGCCTTCACGGTCGGCACCCCGGACGACCCGGAAGACGAAACGACGGATGCGTGTGCCACCGCCAAAGAGCTGGGAATCCGGCATCGCCTCGTCGGGTTGCCCACGTCCGGCGAACCCGGAATCGGTGACCTCGTCTCCGCGTACGGTGAGCCCTTCGCCTGTCCCTCGGCACTGGGCATGCTGAGAGTCTGCCAGGAGGTGGCGAGCTCGGCCAAGGTGCTCCTCACCGGGGACGGTGGCGACGACGTCTTCCTTGGATATCCTCGTCATCGACACCTCTGGCTGGCACAGACCATCGCCCGGATGACGCCGCGCCCGGTGAGCATCTCGTGGCAAGCCGTGCGGCGGGCCTTCGAACCCGGTGCGCCACTCCAGCGCGTCGTCCATTTCCTTGACTACGCGACTGGTGGGCTCGGCGCGTTCATCGACGCCCACGACGGCTTGCCCACCTACCGCAGGATGGGACTCCTGGGGGAACGGCTCGCTGGTGCGACGGTCGAGCAAAGGCGCATCCCATGGTCCAGCCACTCGGGTCGCCAAGTCCTGTCAGACTACTTGGAATACGATCGCCGGACGCAGTTTGTCGCGGAATACTTGACGAAGGTGGATGGCGCCAGCATGCACCACGGGCTCGAGGCGCGGTCTCCATTTCTCGATCAGGACCTCTGGGAATTCGCCGCCGGCCTTCCGCCCGCCATCCGCCTTCGCGGTGGGCGGCTCAAGGCCGTCCTCCGGGAGCTTGCCCGCCGGAGGATCGGCGAGCGAATCGCGGCGGGTCGCAAACGGGGCTTCTTGATTCCGGTCGAACGCTGGCTCGCCGGGCGCTGGCTGCCCCAGGTTGAAGCCACGCTACGCTCATCGCGGCTGGTCGCTGACGGCTGGATCGGATCGGAGGGCCTGCTCGCGGAAACCGCCGCCTCGGCCCGACGCGGCTGGGCGCGTCACCAGCTGTGGTACCTGTTCGTTCTGGAATCCTGGATGCGCGCCGAACCCGCTCACCGGCCGGCCCGCCATGCATACCAGCACATCGCCTGACGAGCGTTCAGGCGAGCAGTGGTGCGATTCGGTCGTCGGTGCGCACGGCGGCGCCGCGCGGTGCGGACGACATCCGCACATTCTCCTCACCGTCCACGAATCGCCGCAGCCACAGCTCGAAGTTGATCAGCGCCCAAAGTCGCTCCGTGTGTTGGACCCGGCCCGCGACGTGCTCGCCGACCAAACGTCGAACCACCTCACGGTCGAAGATGCCCCGCTGGCTCGCCCGCTCACCGAGAACCAGCTCCGTCATGACGCCGCTCCACCGACCGCGAAACCACGACCCCACCGGAACGGGAAACCCCATCTTGGGACGAGTGAGGATGCTCGGGGGCAGGACGCCTTTCATGCTGTCTCGCAATATTCGTTTCGTGGTGGACCCCTGAAGCTTCAGGCGGGCCGGGAGACCGGCGGTGAATTCGACGAGCTGGTGCTCGAGAAATGGCACCCGGCTCTCGATCGAAGCCGCCATGCTCATCTGGTCCTGCTTCATCAGCAGCTCATGCAGGTAGGTCTTGATGTCGACGTAGAGTAGCCGATCGAGCAGCGTGCCGGCGTTCGTACGTTCCCAATGCTCCCGCACGACCCGATACGGATCTGCATCCGCGATTCGCTCTTTCGTCGCGGGACTGAGCAGCTCGGCCTGCAGCCCCCGCGGAAAGACCGCGAAATTGTCGAAGTAGATGCTCGTCAGATCGGGCGCGACGCAGAGAAAGCTGCGCTCCAACTTTCGCCGTGGGAACGATCCCCGCGGCAGCTGCTCGACCGCGCGCCGCACGGCGCGGCGAACGGCCGCTGGGACGAGACGATCGTAGTGTGCCCCGAAACGGACGTTGTAGAGGGTCTTCGCATACCGCCCGTAACCGGCGAGGAGCTCGTCGCTGCCCTCACCCGTCAACACGACCTTGACATGGTCCCGCGCCAGCCGCGCGACGAAAAACAGCGGCACGCTCGCCGCATGCCCCAGGGGTTCGTCCTCGTGCCACACCAGCGTTGGCAAGGCGTCGAAGAACTCGGCCGCACTCACCACGACTTCGTGATGGTCGGTCCCATAGGTCTCGGCGACGGTCCGTGCGTGGCGGAGCTCGTTGGCCTCCTGCTCCACGAAGCCGACGGAGAAAGTCTTGATCGGCTCGTTGACGAGTCGGCTCATTGTCGCCGCGATGGACGCCGAATCGATCCCCCCCGACAGAAACACGCCGAGGGGCACGTCCGACATCAGCCGCATGCGCACGGATTCGGTGAAGCGCTCGCCGAACTCGGCGATGAGGTCCGACTCGGATCGGTTCCGATCGTCCGTCCGGGCAAAGGTCATGTCCCAGTACGGTCGCGTCTCGAGCGTGCCATCTCGCCACCGCAGCGTATGCCCCGGTAGCAGCCGCCGTACGCCGACGAACAACGTGTCGGCACCCGACGGCGCCCGATTCGCCAAGTAGTCGGGCAGCGCGTCGTAGTTCAGCTGCGGCGACGTTGCCCCCGCTGCCAGGAGCGCTTTGATCTCCGATGCGAAATAGAGCGACCCGTCGCTCGCCTGCACGTAGTAGAGCGGCTTTTCTCCCAAGCGGTCCCGGGCGAGGAACAGCTCCTCTCGGCGACGGTCCCAGATCGCGAAGGCGAACATCCCCTGGAGGTGCTCGACCGCCCGTGGCCCGTCTTCCTGGTAGAGACGCAGGATCGTCTCGGTGTCACACCGCGTCCGGTAGCGATGGCCCCGCCGCTCCAAGGCTGCGCGCAGGTCCGGATGATTGTAGATCTCGCCGTTATACACGATGTGCAGCGAGCCGCTGTCGTCGGCCATCGGCTGATGCCCGCCGGCCACGTCGATGATCGACAGGCGACGATGCGCCAGTCCCACACGCCCGTCGGTGAAGACCCCGCAATCATCCGGGCCCCGATGCGTCATCGTGTCGCGCATGCGAACCAGCACGTGGGCATCCACGGTGCGCCCCGAACGAGTCGAGAAGGCGATCCCGCAAAGACCGCACATACGCTCAGCGCACTCCGAGCGGCGTGGAGCGCGGCGCCCCCACGATCTCGACCCCGGCACTCGACTTCCCGCTCACCGCCAGCCGATCGGCACCGAGCGAGTCGACGTAGCATCTCCCATCCGCATCCACCTCCACGTGCAGCTCCGAGCCGCGGATGCGGGCGGCGATGTAGCGCACTGGCGCGGTGGCGCGCAGGAGGGGCCGACCTCGCCACGTGAGCCGGCGGCCTTGGAGGACGACGAACTCCGACGGCAGCTCAGTGCCTCGCGGACGGCGGACCCACGCCCACGCAGCGTCGGAGGTCAAGTCCTCGCTTGCCGCGTCGCCGGTCTCGCCCACCAGCAACATGTCTTCCACACCCGGACCGACGACCGCGAAGGCGCGCCCCTTGGTGGCGGGCCGCTCGGCGATCGCGACTGCCTCCTCGCCGCCCCGTCCCGGCACAAGAAACGACACCAGGTCTCTCGGCCCTCGACCCGGAGCCGTAAACGTGCACACCCGCGCCGGGCGCACCGCGCCATACGAGCTCGACACTCGACCCTCGCCGGCACGCATCGTCCCCGCATGGGCGAAGACAGCAATGTCCAGTCTCTCGCGGTGAGCGCGGGGACCCCATTTGGCCACCGCCCGGCTCGGCGACCGGACCTCGAGTGCGATGCCAGGCGCGAACTGCAAGTGCAACTCGACGGCGTGGTCGCCATCGGTGCGGACGCGGTCCCGGACGACCCAGTAGTCGCCTCGGAGAAACAGTACCGCACGACTGTGGAGCGCGGGGGGGGTCAGGCGAGCATATCCGTCCTGCTCGCCTTCGAAATAGTCGCAGCGCTCACCCGGCCTCCACGCATTCAGCGCGCTGTGCCCCACATGGCGCCACCTGAACGGCCCGCCGGGGATCGAAGACGATTGCCCAGCAACGATGATCGTGTTGTGAGCGGCCGAGGACCGAAAGTGATCGCGGAGGCCGCCCCGCGAGCGATAGGTGTACGTGCCCGGGTCCACGAGCACGGGTTGGCCGCGCACGACCAGGGTGATGCCAAGCGCGTCGGCATGCGAATGCCCGCAGCTGAGCGCTCCGTGTGGGCCGCAGTCAACGAGCAGGCTGCTGGCGTCCGGTCCCCACCCATCGCGCATCACGTAGTAACCCCCATCCGCGAACCCCTGCGTCGTCGCGGCGGGCGGGGCCGCTGCCAACGCATCGAACGCGCTCAAGCCGGCGCGGCCCAACAACCAGACCGTCTCTTCCGCCGCTTCGCTGGCCACGAAACGGAAATCCCGGCGGTTGAACAGAACCGCACCCGTCGCCAAGGCGGCGCGAAAGTCGCTTCGGTCGCGCTCGTCCAAGAACAACAGCCTCCCGCCGTCGTCGTCGCCGACGAGCGGGGTGCGACCGTTGGGCTGGGAGAGGTACATGAGGTGCGTCAGGAGCGCTTCCAGCTTCGCGTGGATCGCGGCGTCGAATGGCAGGCCGTTCAGCCGCCCCAGGATGCTCGCATGGAGGTAGAAATCGGTCGTGTAGCGATGGTAGTATGTGGACTGCTCGAAGTACGACCCGTCGGACCGCACCTGCGTATTCAGCTGCTCGACCAGAATCGACCATCCTTTGCGCCGCCACCGCTGGGCGTCGCAGAACTCCGGAAACAGCGTACCCAGATAGAGGAGACCCAGGGCTTCGCCCGTGAGGTGCGTGTTGGGACTGTAGTAGGTCGACAAGTACGTCTCGATATGTCGACCTTGCAGGAACAGAAACTTGACGGCGCGCAGGAACACTCCCTCGGTCAGGGTCGGCGACGCCTTGAAGAAATACAACCCCCAGATCCAGGAGATGGCTCGGAACGCCACTTCCAGGCTGCTCGCCCAGTTGATCCCGCGCTTGGGAGGATTCGCGTCCATCCAGGCCATCAGGTGCTCGACGAACGTCCGGGCATACCGCTCGTCGCCGGTGTACCAGTAGGCCTTCCCGAGCGTGACGAAATACTGATGGCGATTCAGCTCCCAGATCAGCTTGACGTCGGCCGCCAGGTCCGGGTTCGCATGATCGATCCGGCTCCAATGGACGCCGTCGAGGCCCGCGCCGGACAGTGGGTCCCGGTTCCAGTCCACGGGCGTGCCGAAGTCCAAGCCCCAATGCCCGAGGAGATCGAACCGTCCCTGGCGGATCCGCTCGGCCTGCTCGAGCACATGTCGTTCGACCTCCGGCCAGCGGCTGCGGAGCGTCGCCACGACCTCCTGGCGCTGGCTGAAGGCCGCGAAGAAACGCGGCGACGTGCGCTCACGGAACCTTGTCAGCAGCTCGGCCGCCGTGGGCACGGGCGACTGCGATGGCCCCGGAACGAGGAGGCGCGTGAACCCGCGATCGTCTGGGATGCGGATCTGCCGCGAGATGCCTATTCGCTCCGACCACGCCGCCAGCCCTTGTCGCGCTCGCAGGCGCAGCTCCGCAAGGCTTCGCCCCCGGAGCTTCGTCCACACCGCGAGCCCCCCGGCGGCGGCGCTCATGCCATCAGACCCTCATACACCCTCTGCCACTCTGCGACGATCGCTTCGGGCGCGTACTTCCGGCGACATTCTACGAGGGCACAAGCGCTCAGCCGGTCGGCGAGCGCGGGCTCGTCCAACAGGCGCAGCGCAGCAGCCGCCATCGCCTCGTGATCTCCTCGCGGAACCATCAAGCCCGTCTCTGCTTGTCGGACGATGTAGGGAATGCCCCCCGCGTCCGTGGTCACGACGGGCAGCCCCGACGCAAACGCCTCCAGGATGGAGCCGGGCATGTTGTCGATGTCCGGGGCGTTGAGATACACGTCCGCGGCGTCATAGACGCCGGGCATGCGGTCCGGCGTCACGCGGCCCAGAAACTCGACGTGGTGGAGGTCCAACTCTCGCGCGAGGCCCAGCAGGGCTCCCCGCTCCTCCCCGTCCCCGGCGAGGATCAAGCGGGCGTCCGGATGGCTGCGCTGAATCCGCGCGAACGCCCGCAGCACACAGGCGACGTTGTAGTGCCGCTCGAAACTTCGATTCGACAGAAACACCGGCCGCAGCGGTCGGCGCTCGCGGAAGCGGAATTGATCGAAGTCGACGACGTTGGCAATCGCGCGGGCGCGCAACCCCACCCGCGCGAACACGTCGACCAGATATCCGGAAGGCACGATCAGCGCGTCGGCGAGTCGCATGACCGGAATCGCCGTGCGACTCCAGCGCCGCAAGTGGTCCTCTGCCTCGCCACTCCGGTAGTTCAGGATGACTCGCTTTCCGTACCACTTCCCCATTAACACGGCCGGCGTCGGGGCCAGGACAAAGGACCAGTACGATGCCGAAAACACGTGCACGATGTCGTACTTGGCCAAGGACGCGACCAGCGCCCAGAGATAGCGGACCGAGGTTACCACAGTCCGGACGTAGCGAACTCGCTGCAGCAGGTGGAGCAGCCCGGGCAGCCTGGGATTGATCGGCACGAAGCCGACCGCGACGGAGCCCAGCTGCCGCAGGCCCCGGGAGAGCCTCGCCGCCTGCACCGCCTGCCCTCCGGGAACGTCGGCCGAAGGCGCCACGACGCATACCCGGATAGGGCGACCCTTCCCACCTCGTCCGCCGTCGTTCCTACCCGGCGTGGCACCAGGTGGGGTACCTGCCCTCCACCGCCTCACGCTGTCTGCCGCGTCAATTCTTCCGCTTCACCGGCGTGGGCCGCGAGCTTCGCCGCGTCCGCAAACCACGTCCAAGTACGTCGCAAGCCCTCCTCCAACGAGACCCGTGGCTGGTAGTCGAGGACTTGCTCGGCGCGATCGAGACTGGCCAGCGAGTCGCGTACGTCGCCGGAGCGGGGTTGCTGGTGCACATAGCCCAGGGGGCGACCCGTAACCGTGCTGATCATCCCGATGAGTCCGAGCAACGCGGTTCTGGTCCCCGCGCCGACGTTGACGACCCAGCCATTCACGCGCGCGCCCGGCGCCGACGCGGCGAGGATGTTCGCGTCCACCACGTTGTCGACATACGTGAAGTCCCGGGTTTGTCGGCCGTCGCCGTACAGCACCGCCGGTCGCCCTTCGAGTGCGGCCTGGAAGAACTTCGGGATGACTGCCGCGTACGCCGAGTGGGGACTTTGCCGCGGTCCGAACACGTTGAAGTAGCGCAGGGCCACACCCTCGATCAGGCCCGTGCGACCGAACGCCAGGACGTACTGCTCGCCGGCGAGCTTCGAGGCGGCGTATGGCGACCGCGGCAGCGGCTCGACGGACTCCGTTTTGGGCAACACCGGCGTGTCGCCATAGACCGAGCTGGAGCTCGAGTAGACGATCCGTGCAACCTTGGCATCGATGCACGCCTCCAGCAGGCGCATCGTCGCGTTGACGTTCGCGGCATGGGACGCCCATGGATCCTTGAGCGACCGGGGAACGCTGGGCAGCGCGGCGACATGAAACACGACGTGCATTCCCGCGACTGCGCGGCGACAGACTTCCGTTTCGCACAGATCCCCCCGCAGAAACTCGATGTTGCCCTCTAGCTCGGCGAGATTCGCCCGGTTTCCCGTGCTGAGGTTGTCGACCACACGCACGTGGTGTCCGAGCGCAACCAGCCGGGCTGCCAGATGCGAACCGATGAACCCGGCACCCCCCGTCACCAAGCACCTTGACGCTCGTGTCGCAAGCATGGAACTCCTTTGTGTGTCTGGACTTGGTTGCGACTGCCGGACAGCCCGTGCGGACTAGGGACCCGGATCATCGCTCAACGAGAGGGCTTGCAAGCCCGGCGCCGTCAGCCCGCCTGCGCCGCCAGCGTGCGTAAATAACGATGTAGCAACGACATAATCGACTCACGGCCCCCGCTGCTCACCCCCGAGTCGCCACACTGTGGCGCGCTTGCCATAGCGAGCGCGCTCACGGCCTCGGCGCTAGCGGGTCACGGCTCCTGCGCGTCCGCGAACGGGGGCCGCGGTGGATCGGTCCACACGTCCCAGCGTCCGCGCACCGCGTTCCACGCGGCGACCAAGAGCGCGGTCAAAAGGGCCAGACCACTGCGAGCGATGCGCACCAGGCCGCCGCCGGGACCGGCGCTCACCCGCGCGGGGCGTACGAGCCAGGGGACGGCCGCGGCCGCCACTCCCACGACGCCTGCCCACGGGCCGACGACGAGGAGCACTCCGGCGATGCAGCAACACACGGCCAATGGCGTCAGCAGCCGCAGCACCTTGTGAGACACGAACTGCCACCAGAGACGGTTCTTCCCCGGGTGCAGCAACCACGGCATCCAGGCGATCAGCTGATAGTTCCCCGTGAGCGTGCGCACCTTGCGAGCGACCTCGGTCGCATCGGACCCTGATCCGACGTCGATGGCGACGGCGCGTGCGGCGAATCCCACGCGCTTGCCCGCGCGCACGACCTGAAACGGCACCCAAACGTCATCGAGCAGAAGTCCCGGCGGCAGCGGCGACCACAGATCGCGCTTGAGGGCGTACAGTGCGCCACTCACGCCGACCGAGCTGTCCCACGCGGCCTCGCGCATGCGCAGCCAACGCTCGAACCGCCAGTACCGTCGGTACAGATCGTCGGAACCCTCCGTCGAGGGGATGGTCAGTGACCCGGACACGATTCCCACGTCGGGTGAGGCCAGTTCTGCCACGAGGCTTTCGATCGCCCCGCGAGCGATGCGCTGGCGCACATCGGTGAATACAAGCACGTCCCCTTCGGTCATCGCGACCGCCACGTTGAGCGCCACCGCTTTCCCCACCGCCCGCTCCAGGACACGAACCTTGATCCGATCATCGGCCAGTTCGGCGAGTGCCGCCGCTGCCGCGGGATCCCGTCCGTCGAGCACCACGACGATTTCACACGCGACGGTCTTGGACAGGAGCAGCTCGCTGACCTTTTCGGCGACTGCCGTCCCGGGGTCGCGGGCCGCGATCACGATCGACACACGTTCGGGTGTTCGATCCACCGCGCGTCGCGCTCGCCGTGTCGGCAAAAGGCTCACGATCCAGGGGTAGCCGAAGTAGGTGTAGCCGAGGTGGGCCGCACCGATTCCGAGCAGCACGCATCCGGTTGTGACGGGGTCGGTCATCGATCCGCGCGCGATTCAGGGCTCATGCGCGAGAGGCGTTGCAACGCGCGTACCTCGATCGCGGTGACGGGTCACGGGCCGCAACGCGGGTAACCAATTGCTACCGAAGAGGTTGGGATAGTCGCGCGGACCGGTTTGCGCCCGCGCCCCACGGTTGGTCAGACGTGTTGCGTCGACACTACGGCGCGCCAGCAGCTTCAGCGCACTGCCGGCTCCGCTTGCTCCACGCCTGCGACCAGATCGCTGAGCTGCTCGATCTTGTGTGCCCATGACTCGCGCTGCATCGCCTGGGACCGCGCCGGCTGCGGCCCCGTGCAGCCGGATCGAACGAGCGTGTCGATCTTTGCGAGGAACTCGGCGGGGCTCCTCCCGATGGAAACTTGGCCGTCGAGCTTCTCGACTTCGGGGATGGCGCTCGCGACCACCGGCAGCCCCGCCGCGAGGTACTCCCGCAGCTTGAGGGGGTTCGCCGCAACGGTGAGGTCGTTGACCACGAACGGGAGGACCGCGACGTCGAACCCCTTGCAGTACGCCGGCAGGAGGCGGTAGTCCTTGCGTCCGAGCAGGCGCACGTTCGGCAGGGTCTGGAGGCGGCTGACATCCGTCTGAGCCCGCCCGATCAGCACAAACGACCATTGCGGGCGAGACACAGCCAGGAAATGGAGCAGCTCCACGTCCACCCAATCGGCGATCAGACCGTGGAAGCCGATCACGGGTCGTGGCAGCGCGGACACCTCTCTGGGCACGACCGTGTCCGGGTGACAAGCCTGACGGAAGTGTTCGACGTCCACGCCGTGCGTCACGAGGAACGTGCGCGGGTGATGGAGCCGCTTGGACTCGTAAAGCACCTGCGACGATACGATCACCAGGTCGGCCTTGGCCAGGAGTCGTTGTTCCATGGCGGCCACCGCGTCCTTGTCGGCGTCGCTGAACTCGGAATACTCGTCGACGCATTGGTAGACGATCTGTCGCTCCCCGAGCGTGCCCACGACGTCCCCGGACGTCGGAAAGAAGGTCCAGGTAATAGGATCGCGGAACCGGAGCGCGCGGCACACCCTTCGGATCGAGGCGCCCAGGAACCAGCGATTGAACCGCCGTGCGAGCCGGCTGCCGTGGAAAGGGATGACCATCGGGGAGAAGACGTAGATGTTCTCGGCCACCGAGCGGCAGCCCCGAAGGAA
>Ga0066709_100000443_pt1 | contig 22005 bp, 16 predicted proteins | sample GraSoiAngelo_158_FD_79665 | JGI IMG/M metagenome (GOLD analysis project Ga0066709, IMG submission 79665) | Grasslands soil microbial communities from the Angelo Coastal Reserve, California, USA - 14_1009_16_30cm | ecosystem: Environmental > Terrestrial > Soil > Grasslands | place: USA...
ACCGATCGAAACTTCTTCATGTCCGCGGAGGAGGCGAAGGCCTACCGGATCGTGGACAAGGTGATCACGAAGTTCGATACGCTCAAGGCAAAACCCGAGCCCGTACCCGTACCGGTCGGTTAGGAGACTCAAGAGCCCGACTATGAAAAAGCGCGTCAGCTCGCCCCACCCCATTCGTTGCAGCTTCTGCGGCCGCGGCCAGGACGAAGTGTCCCGGCTCGTTTCGGGGCCATCGGTCTACATCTGCAGCGAGTGCGTCAAGCTCTGCAACGACATCCTGGAGGGGGAGACCGATCACGCCGTCGGGGCGCCGAAGGGCTCCCTTCCCAAGCCGGCCGAGATCAAGAAGGTGCTCGACGACTACGTCATCGGGCAGGATCGCGCCAAGAAGACTCTGAGCGTCGCGGTCTACAACCACTACAAGCGGATCTACTCCGGCGGGACGGTCGAGGAGGTCGAGCTCGAGAAGTCGAACATTCTCCTGGTCGGTCCGACCGGAACGGGAAAGACGCTCCTCGCGCGCACGCTGGCGCGCATCCTCAAGGTGCCGTTCGCCATCGTCGACGCGACCTGCCTCACCGAGGCCGGCTACGTCGGTGAAGACGTCGAGAACATCCTGGTCCGGCTCCTCCAGGCGACCGATTTCAACGTGGTCAACGCCGAGCACGGCATCGTCTACATCGACGAGCTGGACAAGATCTCGCGCAAGTCCGAGAACCCGTCGATCACCCGCGACGTTTCGGGGGAGGGCGTGCAGCAGGCGCTCCTCAAGATTCTCGAGGGGACGATCGCCAACGTCCCGCCGCAGGGCGGGCGGAAGCACCCGCAGCAGAAATATATCGAGGTCAACACCAAGGACATCCTGTTCATCTGCGGCGGCGCGTTCGAGGGGCTCGAGAAGATCGTCGAGCGCCGCGTGAGCCAGAAGGCGATGGGCTTCGGCGCCGAGATCAAGAGCCGCAAGGATCGAAACCTGGGCGAGCTTCTGTCGCTTGTCGAGCCGGACGATCTTCTTCGCTATGGGCTGATTCCCGAGCTCGTGGGGCGGCTCCCGGTAATCGGGGCCCTCGACTCGCTCAGCAAGGCGTCGCTCATCGACATCCTCACCAAGCCGAAGAACGCGATCACCAAGCAGTACCAGAAGTTCTTCGACATGGAGGGAGTCAAGCTCGAGTTCACGGAGGACGGCCTCGAGGCGGTCGCGGAGCTGGCGCTGAAGCGCGGAACCGGCGCGCGGGGTCTGCGCGCGGTGCTCGAAGAGGCCATGCTGGACCTGATGTACGAAATTCCCTCTCGCCTGGAGGTCGTGGGTTGCACGATCACGCGCGAGGTCATCGAAAAGAAGGCGCAGCCGATCTTGACCCATCGGGCCGATCGGCGTCGGAAAGAGGCTTAACTCATGACACGAGTCGAACGCGACGGCGAGGTATTCGAGATCCGGGAGCGGATTCCGCTTCTCCCGCTCCGGGACGTCGTCATTTTCCCATACATGACCATTCCGCTCCTCGTGGGCCGTGTCGCGTCGGTGAACGCGATCGAGGCCGCGGTCCAGAAGGACCGGGTCGTCTTCGTCCTGGCCCAGCGCCGCCCCGAGGTGACCGACCCTGCCTCCAAGGACCTCTACCGAATCGGGACGGTCGTGCGCGTGCTCCAGCTCTTCCGCCTCCCCGACGGGACCATGCGGGTTCTGGTCGAGGGGATCTGCCGCGGGAAGGCGAAGAAGTTCTTCTCGGGCGCGGACTCGATGTCGGCCTCCGTCACGGTGCTGAAGGACGAGATGCAGCCCGAGCCGCAGCTCGAGGCCCTGACCCGGAACGTCCTCGCCTCGTTCAACGACTATGTCCACCTGAACCGCCGCGTCCCGGACGAGATCCTCTCGAACGCGAACAACATCGCGAATCCGGTTCTTCTCTCCTACACGATCGCCTCCCACATGATCCTCAAGGTGGGGGTGAAGCAGGAGATCCTCGAGCAGGACGATCTGGTCGAGCGCTTCCGGCTTCTGAGCCGGACGATGGCGAGCGAGCTGGAGATCTTGAAGCTCGAGCGGAAGATCGAGGGCCAGGTCCGGAGCCAGGTCCACAAGAACCAGAAGGAGTTCTATCTCAACGAGCAGCTCAAGGCGATCCGCAAGGAGCTCGGCTACCAGAACGAGTTCTCGAACGAGATCGAGGAGCTGATCCAGCAGGTCAAGAAGGCCAAGATGCCAAAGGAAGTGAACGACAAGGCGATGAAGGAGCTCGACAAGCTCCAGAAGATGTCGTTCATGTCGCCCGAGGCCACCGTCGTCCGCAACTACGTCGACTGGCTGGTGTCGCTTCCGTGGAGCATCCTGACCGAGGACAACCACGACATCAAGGCGGTAGAGCGGATCCTCGACGAGGATCACTACGGGCTGAAGAAGGTGAAAGAGCGGATCGTCGAGTACCTGGCTGTCTTGAAGCTGTCGGGTCAGCTGAAGGGCCCCATCCTCTGCTTCGTCGGCCCGCCCGGCGTCGGTAAGACCTCACTCGGGAAATCGATCGCCCGCGCCCTCGGGCGGAAGTTCATCCGCATGTCGCTGGGCGGCGTGCGGGACGAGGCCGAGATCCGCGGGCATCGGCGCACCTACATCGGGTCGCTCCCAGGGCGCATGATCCAGGGGATGAAGCGGGCCGGCTCGCGGAACCCGGTCTTCCTCCTCGACGAGATCGACAAGCTGGGGATGGATTTCCGCGGCGATCCTGCGTCCGCGCTTTTGGAAGTGCTCGACCCGGAGCAGAACCACACGTTCCAGGATCATTACCTGGAGGTCGACTTCGACCTCTCCCAGGTGATGTTCATCACCACGAGCAACACCCTCTACTCGATCCCAGCGGCCCTGGTCGACCGGATGGAGATCATCCGTCTGCCCGGGTACCTCGAGTTCGAGAAGGTGGAGATCGCGAAGAAGTTCCTGCTCCCCAAGGAAGCCAAAGCGCACGGCCTCGAGCCGACCGATCTCAAGATCGGCGACAAGGCCCTCCGAGGGATCATCAACCAATACACGCGTGAGGCGGGCGTCCGGAATCTGGAGCGCGAAATCGCGGCCGTCTGCCGGAAGATCGCCCGGAAGAAGGCGACGACCGGCAAGGCGCGCACGTTCCACGTCACCGAGAGCGGCCTCCAGGCGTACCTGGGCGTTCCGAAGTTCCTCGACAGCCAGATCGAGCGGCGATCGCGCGTGGGCGTGGCGACGGGCCTGGCGTGGACCGACGCTGGCGGCGACCTGCTCAACGTGGAAGTGAGCGTGGTGCCCGGCTCGGGAGCCCTCTCCTTGACCGGCAAGCTCGGCGAGACGATGCGCGAATCAGGCCTCGCGGCGCTTTCCTACACGCGCTCGAGGGCGACCCCGTTGGGTCTCGACAAGAAGTTCTACAAGGACATCGACGTGCATGTCCACCTGCCCGAGGGAGCGATCCCGAAGGACGGCCCCTCGGCCGGCATCACGATGGCCACGGCGCTCGTCTCGGCCCTCACGGGAGTCCCGACCCGGGACGACGTGGCGATGACGGGCGAGATCACGCTCCTCGGCAACGTCCTCCCGATCGGGGGGCTGAACGAGAAGGTGGTCGCGGCCATGCGCGCCGGCGTGAAAGAGGTCATCATTCCGAAGCTGAACGAGAAGGACCTGAAGGAGCTCCCCGACTTCGTTCGGAACGGGGTTATCTTCAGGCTCGTCGAAACGATGGACGAGGTGCTCGAGATCGCGCTCAACCCGGGCGAGTCGAGACAGAGCGTCCAGCGCGATCCCGACGAAGAGCGCGTACACCTGGCCCACTGATCCGCCCCTCTTGAGTAAGGCCGCGCGAAAGAGCCTCCGTTGAAGCGCGTCCTCTTCACTCCCGGACCGACCCAGCTTCCCGCCGAAGTATTGGAGGCGATGGCGCGGCCGATCATCCACCACCGGACCGACGAGTACCGGACCCAATTTCTCGAGATGACGAAGCTCTTGGCCGAGCACCTTGGCACGACGCAGCCGGTCCTGACGCTCGCCTGCTCGGGCAGCGGGGCGATGGAGGCCGCGGCGGCCAACGTGCTTTCCCCGGGCGACGAGGCGATCGTCGTCGAGGGAGGGAAGTTCGGCGACCGGTGGCGCGTGATCTGCGAGGCCTACGGCGTCACGGCGCGGATGGTGAGCGTTCCCTGGGGGCGCGTGGCGACCGTGAAGCAGGCGGAGGAGGCGCTCGCCGCGCATCCGAAGGCGAAGGCACTCTTCCTGACGCACAGCGAGACCTCGACGGGGGCGCTCTTCCCGGCGAACGAGATCGCGCGTGCGGCAAAGGCGCGCGGCGTCTCCACGATCGTCGACGCGATCACGAGCTACGGGGTCTACGACCTCGACTTCGACAGGTCGGATATCGACTGCGTGGTCTGGGGCTCGCAGAAGGGGATGATGATTCCGCCCGGGCTGGGGTTCGTCTGCTTCTCCCCCCGCGGCTGGGCCCTCGCCGAGAAGGCGCGGCTGCCGCGCTACTATTTCAATCTCCTGAAGGCGCGCTCGGAGCTGGAGCGGGGCGACACTCCGTTCACCCCTGCGATCACGTTGGTGCTGGCCGCACGCGCCGCGGCTATCCTAATGTCGAAGGAAGGGCGCACCCAGATCTTCGAGCGGCACCAGCGGAACGCGGACGCGACCCGGCGGGCAGCGACGGCGTTGGGTCTCAGCCTCTTCGCGGAGGTGCCCTCGAATACGCTCACGGCGGTGACGGTGCCGGAGGGGGTCGACGGGGGCGCGGTCATGAAAACGATGGAGCACCGGTACGGCGTCAAGATCGCCGGGGGCCAGAACCAGCTCAAAGGGAAGATCCTTCGCTTGGGGCACATCGGCTATTACGACGAGGGCGATATCCTCCGCCTTGTGGGCGCCTTCGAATCGGCCCTGATCGACCACGGCTACAGGGCCGAGCCGGGCACGGCGCTTCAAGCGGCGCAGGAATCGTTCCGCCGCGCGGCGAAGTGACCCGGTCCGCCGCAGTGCCGGGGGCCGCGGCATGACCCGCCGCGTCCTCGTCAGCGATCCGCTCTCCGCCCGCGCGCTCGAAACGCTGCGCGCTTCCCCAGGGATTCAAGTCGACGTACGCCGAGGACTCACGGAAGCCGAGCTATTGCCGCTCGTCGCCGAGATCGACGCCTGGATCGTCCGTGGCGGCACCAAGGTCTCCCGCCGGCTGATCGAGGCGGCGCCCCGGCTCCGCTGGGTGGCGCGCGCGGGCGCCGGGCTCGACAACATCGACGTCGCCGCCGCGAAGGAGCGGGGCATCGGGGTGCTGAACGTGCCCGGGGCGAACGCGGTGGCCGTGGCGGAGCTTGTCTTCGGCCTCCTCCTCGGTCTCCTCCGGCAGATCCCGGCCGCCGACGCGTCGGTCAAGCGCGGCGAGTGGGACAAGTCGCGCTACATGGGCCGGGAGCTTCGGGGCAAGACGCTCGGCATCGTCGGGCTGGGCAAGATCGGCCGCGCCGTCGCGCAACGCGCGCGTGGCTTCGAGATGCCCTGCGTCGGGCACGATCCGCATGTTTCCGATACGCGGGCCCGGGTCATGGGGGTCGAGCCGCTCGCCCTCCAGGACCTCCTCGGGCGGGCCGACATCCTGACCCTCCACGTGCCGCTCGCGCCGGAGACGAAGGGGATGATCGGCCCGGCCCAGATCGCGCGGATGCCGCGCGGGGCGATCCTGGTCAATGCGGCCCGGGGCGGGCTGGTGGACGAGTCGGCGCTCCTCGCCGCGCTCGAGACCGGGGCCCTCTCCGGCGCCGCGCTCGACGTCTTCGCCGGGGAGCCTCCGAAGGGCTCGCCGCTCCTCTCCCATCCCCGGGTCGTCCTGACCCCCCACATCGGCGCGGCCACCGTGGAGGCCCAGGAGGCGGTTGGGGAGGAGATCGTGAAGCTGCTTCTTACGCAGATGGAGACCGCCCCGGCGGGGCGCTGAGCGCCCGGGCAGTCGATTTTTCGTTGACACCGTTTCGAGACGGCGCGAGCATTGAGGAATCGCGGAAAGGAGGTGGTCCATTGCATAAATGTGGCAGTCGGATCAGCGGAGGTGGCTGTAGCTAGCGCTACACGCTGCGCGCATTAGCCTGGTGTGGCCTGGCTAATTCCAACAGCCCACCGGAGAAGTCGGGGAGAGGAGCGGTCGGCCTCTCCCCTCTCTATTTTGGGGCCAAGGAGGACCGGACACGCCCGCACCAACGTATTGACGGCGCGCCGGCGGCTCGGGTATTCTTACTTGGCTACGCCCGAGTTGATTTGCCGCGAGGGGAGGCCATCCAGGTCAGGTCCTCGCGGCTTTTTTGCGTTCGGAGGGGAACAGCGTCATGTCGTGCCGCGTCGTCGTAGGCGCCCAATGGGGCGATGAGGGAAAAGGAAAGATCGTCGACCTGCTGAGCCAGGAGGCGGATGTCGTTGCCCGGTACCAAGGTGGCCCGAACGCGGGCCATACCGTTTGCGTGGGCGACAAGCAGTTCATCCTTCATTTGATTCCTTCGGGAATCCTTCGCCCCCGCACGGTCTGCTACATCGGGAACGGGGTGGTCATCGACCCGGAGGCGCTGCGGACGGAGCGGGAGAAGCTTCTGAAGCAGGGCATCTCGGTGGAGGGCCGGCTCTTCGTCTCGGGATCGGCCCACGTCATCCTGCCCGACCACCGGGTCCTCGAGCGTCAGACCGAGGGGGGCGACAGCCCGATCGGAACGACCGGGCGGGGCATCGGCCCGGCCTATACGGACAAGGCCGGCCGCGTGGGGCTTCGCGTCGTGGACCTCCTCGATCCCGAAATCCGGTCGGAGCGCCTGCGGTCGCTGCGGGAGCGCACGCTCCGCATGGTTGGCACCGACGCGCCCGTCGAGCCGATGGAAGACGTGCTCGCGCGCTGCGAGCGCGACGCCGAGCTTCTCCGTCCCATCGTGGCCAACGTGTCGCGCGAGGTCAACGCGGCGCTCGCCGCGGGCAAGCGGATCCTTCTCGAAGGCGCGCAGGGAACCCACCTCGACCTGGACCACGGCACGTACCCGTACGTCACGTCCTCGAGCGCCGTCTCGGGCGGCGCGTGCACGGGCGTGGGCATCGGACCGACCTACATCGACGAGGTGATCGGCGTGGCGAAGGCCTACGCGACCCGCGTCGGGAACGGGCCGTTCCCGTCCGAGCTCGAGGGCAAGCTCGCGGAGATCCTGCGCGAGGAAGGAAACGAATACGGCGCCACGACCGGGAGGCCACGCCGGTGCGGCTGGTTCGATGCCGTCGCTATCCGCCACGCCGTGCGCGTCAACGGGCTCACCCAGATCGTGATCACCAAGCTCGACGTCCTCGACTCCCTGACCGAGGTGCAGGCCGTCACCGCGTACGATGTCCGCGGCGTGCGCGTGGTGGAGATGCCGGAGTCCTTGGCCGAGCTCCGCGACGCGCGTCCGGTCTGCGAGAGATTCCAGGGCTGGGAGGCCGCCACGGGGCGCGCGCGGCAATGGGACGATCTCCCGCGCGAGGCGCGGCGCTACCTCGACCGGCTCGAGGAGCTGGCCGGGGTTCCCATCCGGCTCGTTTCCGTGGGCTCGGGCCGTGACGAGAACGTGCAGCGGCACGCCAATCCGCGCCCGACCCATACGGTGGGCCGCTAGCCCGGGGCGGTTGAGAATTTGTTCCTGACACCGCGCGAGGCCGCGGCCGTACGAGAGCGTTTCGGCACCCCATGCTACGTGTACGACCGCGCGACCCTCGAGGCGGCGGCGCGGCGCGCCCTCGCGTTCCCCCATGCGTTCGGCATCACCGTCCGCTACGCGATCAAGGCGAATTCGAACCACGCCGTTCTCGGGATCTTCCGGGATCTCGGGCTCCACATCGATGCGTCGAGCGATCACGAGGTCGAGCGGGCGCTCCGGGCCGGATTCGCGCCCGAGCGCATCATGCTCACCTCGCAGATGCCTTCCAGGCGCCTGGAGGAATTCGTCGAGCGAAGAATCCTCTACAACGCCTGCTCCCTCCATCAGCTCGACCGCTTTGGCCACGCGTTCGCCGGTCGGGACGTCACGATCCGCGTCAACCCGGGCCTGGGGAGCGGGTCGATACACCGCGTGAACACCGGAGGGCCCGCCTCGAGCTTCGGGATCTGGCACGAGTACCTGGACGAAGCCAAGGCGACCGCCGCGCGGCACCGGGTCACGATCCGCGGCCTCCACACCCATATCGGATCGGGGAACGATCCCGCCGTCTGGACCCGGGTCGCCTCGATGGTACTCGACATCGCCGAGCGCCTGCTCGACGTGGCGACGGTGAGCCTCGGGGGCGGATTCAAGGTGGCGCGCGTCGCGGGGGAGCACGAGACCGACCTCGCGGTGGTCGGGGCGGTCGTACGCGATGCGCTTCTCGATTTCCAGCGTCGCACCGGACGTTCGCTCCGCCTCGAGATCGAGCCCGGCACCTACCTGGTCGCGAACGGCGGCCTCGTCCTGGCGACCTGCGTCGACGTGGTGGATACCGGCGTCGGCGGGTACGTCTTCGCGAAGCTCGACACCGGCATGACGGAAGTGACCCGGCCGTCCCTCTACGGCGCCCAGCACCCGATCGAGGTCGTCGCCAGCAAGCGGCCCCAGACCGCGGTTGTGTTCGTCGGACCCTGCTGCGAGACGGGCGACATCCTCACGCCCGCTTCGGGCGACCCGGAGGCGCTGGCGCCGCGGGAGGTGCCGCTGCCGGAGATCGGCGATCTGGTGGTGGTGGGCGGCGCCGGTGCCTACTGCGCGGCAATGTCGACCTCGAACTACAACTCCTACCCCACGGCCCCCGAGGTCATGCGCGAGAGCGAAGGCCGGTTCCGCCTCGTCAGGCGGCGCGAGACGATCGACCAGCTACTCTCGAATGAGGTCAGCGAGGCGTCGTAAGGCCCTCGTCGGCCCGTTTCGGCTCGACCCGGCCCGCGAACCCAGCCCTCGACACCCGCCCCTCAACCTGCTATAAACCCAAGGTTTGCGCGGGGGTTTCCACTCAGTCACGGGCGATGAAGCGTCTGGCACCCCCCACCAGGCGGCCAACCCCACGGACAGCTCAAGCTCGAAGTGAGGTAGACATGACGTTTCTGAGAAAGAGCAGGGAGCGGGGGATTCTTGCCCTGCTTATGGTGCCGATGCTCCTAGCGTTGGCGCTCGTAGCGCTGGCTCCGGCTGCGATGGCCCGGGAGAGCGGTGGGCACCACGGCGGAGAGGCCAACCTCACGCTGCCGGACCTCCGCACGGTGACGTTCGCGGGAGGTCTGAACGGGCACACGCTCCTCCTCTTTGGGCTCCTCGTCTGCGCCCTGGGGATGGCGTTCGGGATCATGAACTACGCGCAGCTGAAGCGGCTGCCGGTCCACAAGGCGATGCTTGAGATCTCCGATCTGATCTACGAGACCTGCAAGACCTACCTGTTCCAGCAGGGCAAGTTCCTGATCGTCCTCTGGATCTTCATCAGCGCGATCGTCCTGGTCTACTTCGGCTGGCTGGCCGTGACCGGTGTCGACGCGGCCGGCCACGTCACGCGCGGATTCCCGCCGTTCAAGGTCGCCGTCATCCTCTTCTTCAGCCTCGTCGGCATGGCGGGAAGCTACAGCGTCGCGTGGTTCGGAATCCGCATCAATACGTTCGCCAACTCGCGCACCGCGTTCGCGGCACTGACCGGAAAGCCGTTCAAGTGCTACTCCATCCCCCTCCAGGCCGGCATGAGCATCGGGATGGCCCTGATCTCGGTCGAGCTCCTGATCATGCTCATCATCCTCCTCTTCATCCCGGGGGACATGGCGGGCCCATGCTTCATCGGCTTCGCGATCGGCGAGTCGCTCGGCGCCGCCGCGCTCCGAATCGCGGGCGGCATCTTCACGAAGATCGCCGACATCGGCTCGGACCTCATGAAGATCGTCTTCAAGATCAAGGAGGACGACGTCCGGAATCCCGGCGTGATCGCGGACTGCACGGGCGACAACGCGGGCGATTCGGTGGGTCCCTCGGCCGACGGCTTCGAGACCTACGGCGTCACCGGCGTCGCGCTGATCTCCTTCATCCTGCTCGCGGTGGCGAGCGCGACCGTCCAGGTCCAACTCTTAGTGTGGATCTTCGTCATGCGCGTCATGATGATCGTGGCGAGCGGCCTCTCCTATCTGGTCAACGAGCGTCTCTCGAAGAGCCAGTACGAGAATGTCGACAAGATGGACTTCGAGGCTCCGCTCACCCGCCTCGTGTGGTTGACCTCCTTCGTCTCGATCGGGGCGACCTACCTCGCGTCGTACATCCTGATCCCGACCTTGGGCGACGGCTCGCTCTGGTGGAAGCTCTCGACGGTGATTACGTGCGGCACGCTCGCGGGCGCCATCATTCCCGAGCTGGTCAAGATCTTCACCTCGATGAATTCCAAGCACGTGAAGGAGATCGTCACCTCCTCGAAGGAGGGCGGCGCGTCGCTCACGATCCTGTCGGGCTTCGTCGCGGGAAACTTCAGCGCCTACTGGCTGGGCATCACCATCCTGATCCTCATGGCGCTCGCGTACGGCGTCAGCACGATGGGGCTCGGCACGCTGATGATGGCGCCGGCCGTCTTCGCGTTCGGGCTCGTCGCGTTCGGGTTCCTCGGCATGGGCCCGGTGACGATCGCGGTCGATTCGTATGGCCCCGTGACCGACAACGCCCAGTCGGTCTACGAGCTCTCGACGATCGAGTCGATCCCTGGGATCAAGGAGCAGGTCCGGTCGGAGTTCGGATTCGACGTGAACTTCGAGAAGGCGAAGCATAATTTGGAGGAGAACGACGGGGCGGGAAACACTTTCAAGGCCACCGCGAAGCCGGTCCTCATCGGGACGGCGGTCGTGGGTGCCACGACGATGATCTTCTCGATCATCGTGGCCCTGACCGAGGGCTTGAAGCCCGAGTACGTCGCGAACCTTTCGCTCCTTCACGCGCCGTTTCTGCTGGGCCTGATCGCGGGCGGCTCCATGATCTACTGGTTCACCGGCGCGTCGACGCAGGCGGTGACCGCGGGAGCCTACCGCGCCGTCGAGTTCATCAAGAAGCACATCAAGCTCGATAGCGCCAAAAGCGCCTCGGTCGCCGATTCCAAGAAGGTGGTCGAGATCTGCACGCAGTACGCGCAGAAGGGGATGTTCAACATCTTCCTCGCGGTCTTCTTCGGGACCTTGGCGTTCGCGTTCGTCGAGCCGTTCTTCTTCATCGGATACCTGATCTCGATCGCGCTCTTCGGCCTCTTCCAAGCGATTTTCATGGCCAACGCGGGCGGCGCCTGGGACAACGCCAAGAAGGTCGTCGAGGTGGTGCTCAAGGAAAAGGGGACGGCGCTCCACGATGCGACCGTCGTCGGGGACACGGTGGGCGACCCGTTCAAGGACACGTCGTCCGTGGCCATGAACCCGGTCATCAAGTTCACGACGCTTTTCGGCCTTCTCGCGGTCGAGCTGGCCGTCTCGCTCACGCGCCAGCAGGGAGCCGGCTTCACGAGCATCCTGGCGGCGGCATTTTTCCTGGTCTCGATGACGTTCGTGTGGCGGTCGTTCTACAGGATGCGCATCACGGGGTGACGCGGCGAGCGCGTTACCCCGGAATCAACGAGGGGACGCGCTCCAACCGCATCGATCCCCGGCGCACCACCAGCGCTTCCATCGCGAAGTACTCGGGCAGTCCGAGCTGATCGACCAGGTGCGCCGTGGCCCGGTTCCGCTCCTCGACGCGCTGCCAGAACTCGCGCTCGTCCACGCCGGGGAAGGGCGCGCGGTCCTTCTGACTCTGGTGCTTGAAGATCGCGCTGATCTTGAGGCGCAGCTCTTCCTCGGATAGTGGGACCAGGACGTCGGCCTCGTCGATGGTCCACTCCTGCCACGCGCCCCGGTAATACCAGATCTCCGGCCTCTCGCCGGCGTAGCGCTCGAGCGCCCGCTCGACCGCCTCGTTGCACATCCGGTGCGTCCCGTGCGGATCCGATAGGTCGCCCGCGACGAGAATGATGCGCGGCGTGTGCTGCTCCAGAACCCCCAGAATGATCTCGACGTCCTCCTCCCCGATCGGATCCTTCCGCGCCTTTCCGGTCTGGTAGAAGGGCAGGTTGAGGAAGTGCGCCTGATCCGGCCGAAGGCGCAGCACCTCGATCGCGGAGATCGCCTCCACTTCCCGAATCCGCTGCTTCAGCATCAGGACCGCGTCGCTGTCGACCTGGCCGGGCTGCTTGTGCTCCAGGAAGTCCTCGACCTCCCGGATCAGCGGGGCCAAGTGCTCGTTCCCGTAGTCGAAATCATGGGCCGTCCGGCGCAGGAATTCGAGGTAGCGGCGGACCTCGTGGTCGAAGACGGCGATGTTGCCCGACGTCTGGTACGCGACGAGGATATCGTTCTGATTCTCGTGAAGCTTCCGCAAGACCCCGCCCGCCGAGATCACGTCGTCGTCCGGATGCGGGGAGAAGACGATGATGCGCTGGCCCTGCGGGAGGCGGCTCCGGCCACGGATCTTGGCGCTCAAGGCGTTGAACACGATTCCGTTGAGCTCTCCGGAGGAGCCGTAGCGGGAGAGAAGTCCCGTCAGGTGGTGCTCTCGATAGTCGACGTCGTCCAGCTTGAGCACGGACTTTCCGGTCGTCAGGCTGAGCCAGACGACGGCTTGGATTTCGAGCGGGCGGGTCCAGGCGATCTCGCCCAATAGCCAGGGCGTCTTCCTCCGCGTCAGGTCGGCCGCGGCGGCGGCGTCAAGGTAGACCGTCGCGTTGGGGTGCTGCTGGAGATAGGTGGCCGCCACGGAGCGGTCGACGTCGCCCTCGACGGCGCGCTTCACGATCGCCGCCTTGTGCTCGCCCGTCGCGACGAGCGCGATCTCCCTCGACTCCAAGATCGTCCCGACGCCCATCGTGATGGCCTCGACCGGCACGTTCTCGGTCCCGAAGAAGTCCGCCGCGGCCACGCGGCGCGTCATCGTGTCGAGGACGACGAGCCGGGTGCGGGAAGTGGAGTCCGATCCCGGCTCGTTGAATCCGATGTGGCCCGTCTGTCCGATGCCGAGAATCTGGAAGTCGATGCCGCCGGCGTCCGCGATCGCGCGCTCGTAATCGTGGCAATGCGCCTCGACCTGGTCGCGGGGAATGTCGCCGCGGGGAATGTGGATGTTCTCCGGCGGCATGTTGACGTGATCGAAGAGGTTCTCCCGCATGAACCGGTGGTAGCTGTGCAGGCTGTCGGGAGACATGGGGTAGTACTCGTCGAGGTTGAAGGTCACGACGTTCGAGAAATCGAGACCCTCTTCACGGTGGAGCCGGATCAGCTCCCGATAGATTCCGACCGGCGTCGAGCCGGTGGCCAAGCCGAGGACCGCTTTCTGTCCCTGGCTGCGCCGATCGCGGATGACCTCGGCGATCCGCCCGGCAAGGCGCCGGGCGATGTCATCGTAGGCGTCCTGCACCACGATCGGGATATGTTCTGGAATCTCGTGCATGCCTCCCTCTCTATCGGCCCGCCCGGTCTACTTGTGGAGTCGCTCCTAACGCTATTACACACAGTCAGTTAAAGTCTGATCTTCGTGCGTTATCGAGCAAATCTCAAATTCCCCGCAAGCATCGGATAGTCGAGGTCCGCGGCCGGCCCGATCCTCTGAGGGTGTTGAATCTCTCTCCAGAGGAGGATCCGATGATCGCCACCGTACCGTTTCGAATTTCCCCTCTTCCCTTAGATGCATTCGCGGCACTCTTCGAGCTGAGCGATGCCGAGCTGGCCACGCGGGGGATGCGCCGGATTGTCGCCGACTCCAAGCCCGGGTATCCATGCCGGGTGAGCCTCGTGGATGCCGAGGTGGGCGAGCGGGTGATCCTTCTGCCCTACGCGCATCACACCGGGCCGGGCCCATACCGCTCCTCCGGTCCTGTATTCGCTCGCGAGGCCGCGCGGGAGGCGCGCTTGGGCGTGAATGAAGTCCCAGAATCGGTCCGGGCCCGCCTGCTCTCCGTTCGCGGCTACGACCGGGAGGGGATCATGGTTGCCTCCGATGTCACCGAGGGCCGGTCGCTCGAGGGAGTCGTGTCCCGGCTGTTCTCCGATGAGCGGGTCGACTACCTGCACCTCCACAACGCCCGTGCCGGCTGCTACAGCTGCAGGGTGGATCGCGCCTGATGGAGTCAGCCCTCGCGGTTCTGGCGGACCGCGGTGGGGCCTCCCCCGATCTTCGTCTCAAGTAACGCCGCTCAATCTGCCGATATTCACGGTCATGATCGGCGAGCGCGTCACGGAAGGCTGGCAGGTGCGGCTCAAGTCGTGCGGGCCCATGCGGTACGTTTCCGCCGCGTTCCTGCTTTTCTGGCTCTGCGGGTGGGCGATCGGCGAGGGCGTCGCGCTCACATTCCTGGCCAAGGGCATTCTGGCCCTGATGAACGGGGCGCCGTTCGAGGAGGGGCGTTCGCCGCTCCAGCTTGGCCCCGCCTTGGCAGCCGGGGGCTTCCTGCTGCTCTGGCTCTCGCTTTGGACCCTCGGCGGGATCATGGCGATCGGAGAGGTGCTGCGGCTCTTGTGGGGCGAGGATCGGCTCATCGTGAATGCCGGCGGGCTCACGATTGTTCGCTGCCGGGGCCCGTTCCGGAGCAGGCGCGAGATTCCCCGGGACTTGCTCCGGCGCATCGTCATCGACTCCCCGAGCGGCCCCGTTGTCGCCGAGACGCCGCAGGGACGGATCGAGATCACCCGCCTCGGGACCAACGAGGAGAGGGAAGAATCGGCGGCCGCCTTGAGATCGGAGCTGGGGATTCGAGAGGACGCGCCCCGCACCGACCCGGTGGCGCTGCCGAAGGGTTGGGCCGAGGTCATCACGCCGGAAGGCGAGCGCGCGGTTACGGTCGATGCCGCGACGAAGAGGCTGCGGGTCCGGGTCGTTGCCCTGGCCGCGCTGGCGGCCGGTGCCTTGGCGTACGGCCTGGTCATGGAGTCGCTGCACCGGGTTGAAGTGCTCCCCGTGGCGATCATCGCCGTGGCCGGCACGGTCGGGGTCTCGTGGCTCACCGTCTGGCTCGCCCGGGGTCGCATGGAATGGAGGATCGGAAGGGGATCGTTGACGCTCCGCCGCCGGTTTGGATCCACGATCAAGGACGTCTTCGAGGGGCGTCGCCTCGAGCTGGTCGTGTCGAGAGACAGCGACAGCGACGAGTGGATCGCCCTGGAGGCCCTGGGGGAGGGCGCCGCCGAGTCGAGACCGGAGCAATGGACGCGCGTGTCGTCGAAGAACCGCCGGCGCATTACGTCGGTCCTTCGGGATCCCAGCGTGCCGCGCCTGCTCGGTGCGTGGCTCTCCAAAGCGGCGGGCGTCCCGCTCGAGGACCGCACGAGGCGGGAGGCTCGGCAGGCAGAGATCACGCTGACGCTCGATCAGCTGGAGAAGTCGGGGCCCGTGGGCCGGGTCGCGGCCCGGCTCCTCGGCAAAGCCTTCGATAAAACCCGGAAGAGCGCTTAGCCCGCGGGTGGGTGGTGATGCTGCCGCGCGATCAAGCCGTCTCGGGTGGCGGCGGCCGCGCGATCAACCCGCCGAGGGCGGCGGCGGCGGCGCGAACAGGATCGCGAGCCGCGGCACGCGTCCCATCGGCGTCCAGGCGTCCATCCCGGCGGTCCACACCATGCTCTCCCCGCTGAGCTGTCCCGCCGACACCGCCTGTCCGAGCTGAGCCAGCGTGTACGGGCCGAACGTCCGCCCGCCCGACGCCACGTGCCAGAGATCAGCCTCCGGAGTCGGGGGGATCAGCGGGAGAGGCGCTCTCGACGGCGCGCCTGCGGTGCCGAGCCCGGCGATCGCCATGCCCATCCCAAGTCCGACCCCCGCCCCGGCCAGCCCGCCGGCCGGATTCGCCGCCGCGGTCGGGATCGACGAGCCGAGCTGATACTGCTGGTAGCGATTCATGTCTCCGATCACGCCCATGCTCGAGCGGGCGTCCAGCGCTTGCTCCACCTGCTCCGGAACCGAGATGTTCACGATGATGAGCTGTGGGAGGTCGAGGCCGTATTCGTTGTCGATCTTCGACACGACCGCCGTCCGGAGCTGCTCGGAGAGCCGGCCATAGTTGGAAGCGAGGTCGACGACCGAGACCTCCGTCGTGGATACGATCTTCGAGAACTCCGAAGCGACGATCGATCGGAGGAGAACCTCGATCTCGTCCGCCTCGAAGGAGCCGTCGGTACCGACCAGCTCCTTGAGCAATGCCTCCGGCTTGGAGGCGCGAAGCGTGTACGTACCGAATGCGCGCACCCGGAGCGGTCCGAACTCGGGGTCGCGGAGGAGCACGGGGTGCGGGGTGCCCCACTTGAGCTCGGTCACCTGGCGCGTGGCGACGAAGTAGACCTCGGCCTTGAAGGGGCTGTTGAATCCGAACCCCCACCCGCGGAGCGTGGTCAGGAGCGGGAGGTTTTTCGTCGCGAGCTCATGGGTGCCGGGCTGAAACACGTCTGCAATGCGTCCGCCATCGACGAAGATGGCGGACTGACCCGGCCGCACCACGAGGCGCGCTCCGTTCTTGATCTCGTTCTGGTAGCGCGGAAAGCGCCAGACGAGCGTGTTCCGGTTGTCGTCGACCCATTCGATGATGTCGACCAACTCGCCGCGGAGCTTGTTCACGAATCCCATCGGTTCCTCCTCGATCAAACGTCCTGGCGAGCGCGTTGGCGCGCGCCGATCATCGCTTCAGAAACTCCGCGATCAAATCTCCGATCCCCTTGAAGGGATGCCCGGGGCCGAATGTCCACTGCTGGGTTCGCTCGTTGGATCGCGCCCTCTCATCGGCGAGGAGCTGCTCGGCGGCGAGAATCGCCGCGGTGCGCGCCGGGTCGGCCGGTAGATTCCAGGTTCCTTCTTTCCCCTGCGCGGGCGCGGTCTCGAGGCCGCCCTCGAGGACGAACGCGGCGATGTCCTCCATCTCGTGCGCGTCGAGCCAGGTGCCGTGGCTCCCGCACCAGTCGACGACGACGCCGGACCGATGCCCGAAGTTCTTCCGCTGCATGCCTCCCCGGCAGACGGGGCAGCGCCGGTAGGAGACCTCGGCCTGCCACGCCGCGCGCCGCTCCCGGTGTGCGTGCTCGGCGGCAGGCTTGCCGTCGCGGCGCCGTCGCTCGCGAACGCGCTCGACCAGGCGGTCCATCACGTCGCCCGGCGCCCAGAGGCCGAGGCACATCGGGCATTCGTCCACCCACAGCCCGCCGAGGCTTCGCGCGGCGAGATGGACGCCCGCGCACGTCGGGCACTCGAGGGGATCGGCGGTCCGGCGGATCGGCTGCGGCAGAAACGCAACGCCGCACGCCGTGCAGTGGCGCGCCCCCTCCGGATTGCGGGCGTAGCACTCGGGGCAGACGGGGCCCGCCGGCGCCGGGTCCCGGGCGACCGCTGCCTGACAGTAGGAGCAGACCTGCTCGCCGTCGGCCACGAGGGCGCCGCACGCCGCGCACCGCTTCACCGCCGCGTCGACGGCGGCCGGCGGCTTGGCCGGGATGATCGCGCCGCAAGGGCAGCGGACCGCCTCGTCGGTGATGTCGGCGACGTCGTAATGGGCGTGGCACTTCGGGCACGCGACGAGTTTCACGGCGACTCCTCCGGAGAGCGGACGGCTATCCGGGGATTATCGGCGGGTTGCCGGTCCATCTTGAGGAGGCGGAGAGTCTTAAAGCCCCCGCTGCGTGGAGCTTAGGAGGCTGGGGCGACCGGACCGGCCCGGCGGGTGGCAACGAGCCAGCGCAAGGCCGCGGCCGTCTTTTATGTTGACAATTGTATAATTAGTTATATATTCACGCCATGAGCCTCGAATTCATCCTCCTGGGTCTCCTGCGCCGGCCCGCCTCCGGCTACGACCTGAAGAAGTTCTTCGACGAGGGGATCGGCTACTTCTGGGCGGCCGAGCTGAGCCAGATCTACCCGACCCTGAAGCGGCTCGAGAAGCGCGGGTGGGTGCGGAGCCGTGCCGCCGCCTCCAAGCGCGGCTCCGGTCGCCGCGTCTACGTGACTACCCCAGCCGGCCGGCGGGCGCTGCGCGAATGGCTTCGCGGCGAGCCCCAATTCGGCGACGAGCGATTCGCGTATCTGGCCCAGGTCTACTTCATGGACGAGCTGAAGGACTTGCGGCAGACGATCCGATTCTTCGGACGCATGCGGGACCATTTCGCCACGAAGCTGGACGCCCTGCGCATGCTCGATCGCCGATGGGCGGAAGCCGATCCGCGCTATCCCGACGATCTCCCGACCTCCGAGCTTCACCTTCAGCTCACCCTTCGGAAGGGCCTTCTCTCGCTCGAGGCGCACGTGCTCTGGTGCGACGAGGCAATCCGGCGAATGGGTGCTCGTCTCCCCGGGGCCAAGCCCCGCCGTCCCCAACCTAAGAGGGCATCGTGACCGACTCTGCAACTCCCCAACGCGTATACACCCATCCACAACCGGTGGCTCCGTACCGACACACCGCGGTGCTGGTCGCACTGTTTCTTCTCCTGACGGTCGGCGGCGCGGTATTTCAGGGTCGGGGACGGGAGACCGCGGCACCTCCCGCACACGCCGGCGTGGTGCCGCTCTATCTGTCGCTTCTCGTCCTCGAGTGGGGACTCGTCCTCTTCGTCTGGCGCGGCGCCCTCGGAGGCGACGCGGCGAGACTCAGGGATCTGATCGGCGGGCGGTGGAGCCGCCCACTGGACGTCGTGCGCGATGGCGCCCTGGCGCTCGGAGCATGGCTCGCGTGGGTCGGGATCCAGGTCAGTTGGGATCGATGGCTGAGCCCCGACCATGCGAAGTCGATCGAGAATCTCTTGCCCAAGGGCATTGTGGAAATAACGCTCTGGATCGCGCTCTCGATCAGCGCGGGATTCTGCGAGGAGCTGGTCTTTCGCGGCTATCTACAGAGGCAGTTCGCGGCCCTCACCCGGAGCAACGTGATCGGGCTCTTGCTGCAAGCCCTGCTCTTCGGGGTCTCGCACGGTTATCAGGGGGTCGCCGCGACTGCCAAGATCGCTCTCTTCGGCATTCTGTATGGCTCGCTCGCGCTCTGGCGCCGGAGCCTCCGGCCCGTGATGATCGCGCACGCTTGGTCGGACATCTGGGCGGGATGGCTCGGGCTTCTCTAGAGCGCGGCGGCCAGGTGGTATTGTTTCCGCAAGGTGAGGGACTGAGCATGGTCAGAGTATCCATCCGATTCTGCGCCTATTGAATCTCGCGGTTCCACGCCGCCCGTGTGGCGGCGAAGATCCGCCGTGAGCTTGGAATCGAGGTCGACATGATCCGAGGACACTACGGCGAGTACAAGATCCTCGTCGATGGCCGAACCGTGATCCAGGCAGGCCTGCTCTCGACCATGGGAATCCTTCCTTCGGGGCGGCGGGTTGTCGAGGTCGTGCGGAATCATTTGAGAGAGTAAGCAGCTGTCCTCGGGCGCAAGGCGCTCAAGATGCCACGTTGCCAGAACTTACGTGGCCCCCTAGAATCTCCGTCCCATGTTGAAAATCAGCCCATTTCATTCGCGCACGGCGCCCCTGGTGCGCGCCCAGACGTGGCGTCGTTGGGCGGGTTATCAGATGGCGAGCGCCTACGATCCGCATCCGGACCGAGAGTACGCGGCGATCCGGAACGCGGCCGCGCTGATCGACGTCTCGCCCCTCCACAAGTACATGCTGACCGGCCCGGATTCGGCCCGGCTCCTCGACCGGATGATCACCCGCGACATGGCGAAGTGCTCGGTGGGGCAGGTCTACTACACGCCGTGGTGCGACGCGGCGGGGAAGGTGATCGACGATGGGACCGTGAGCCGGCTGGCCGACTCCACCTACCGTCTGACCAGCGCGGATTCCTCGCTTCGCTGGCTCCACATGAACGCGGTCGGGATGAACGTTCAGATCGAGGACGTGTCCGAGCGGGTCGGGACGCTCGCGCTCCAGGGTCCGTCATCCCGCGCGATCCTCCAGCAGGTCTCTCCGGCCGATTTCACGAAGCTCAAGTACTTCCGCGTCGTCGAGACCACGGTGGGCGGCGTCCCGGTGACCGTCTCCCGCACCGGGTACACCGGCGATCTGGGGTACGAGATCTGGGCGGAGGCGGCGCGGGCCGAGGAGCTATGGGACGCCCTCGTCCGGGCCGGCACGCCCTTCGGGATCACGCCCACCGGCGTCTGGGCGCTCGACATCGCGCGGATCGAGGCGGGGCTCATCATGCTCGACGTCGACTACTTCTCGGCGCAGCACGCGCTGATCGAGGCGCGGAAGTCGTCGCCCTACGAGATCAACCTCGGTTGGGCGGTGAGCGCGGCGAAGGGGCCGTTCAACGGCCGGCGGGCGCTCGCGGCCGAGCGCGCCCGGGGCGCGGCCTGGGGGTTCGTGGGCCTCGAGCTGGATTGGGATTCGTTCGAGCGCCTCTTCCGCGCGCATCACCTCCCGCCTCATCTCTCGAACATCGCCTGGCGGACCAGCGCCCCGGTCTACCGGGACGGCGTTCAGGTGGGCTACGCGACGAGCGGGTCGTGGTCGCCGCTCCTCAAGAAATCGCTGGCCCTGGCACACCTGAAGTCGCCCCACTTCGAGGCCGGCACCGGCGTCCAGCTCGAGATCACGGTCGAGCACCAGAGGAAGACGGCCAACGCCGTCGTGCGCAAGCTCCCATTCTACGATCCCGAGCGCAAGAAGGCATGAGCGCCCCGCGATACGACGCCGTCCTCATCGGGGGCGGGCACAACGGATTGGTCGCGGCCGCCTATCTCGCGCGCGCGGGCAAGAAGACCCTCGTGCTCGAGAGGCGGCCGCTCATCGGCGGCGCCGCCGTGACCGAGGAGGTTTTCCCCGGATTCAAGTTCTCGGTCTTTTCGTACGTGGTCAGCCTCCTGCGCCCCGAGATCATCCGGGACCTCGACCTTCCGCGGCACGGGCTCCAGATCCTGCCGCTCGAGAGCACGATCACCCCGATGGACAATGGGGACTATCTTGGGTCGTGGTCGGACCCGGACGAGACGCGGCGAGAGCTCGAGCGCCACTCCCCGCGCGACGCGGATGCCGCGTCGGTCTTCGGACGGCTCATGCACCACATGGCCATGGCGGTGAAGCCGATCATCGGCATGGTCCCGCCGGACCCGGCGTCGCTCGCGCCGTCGGATCTGCGCGGGCTCCTCAAGCTGGGCGGGCATTTCCGCTCGCTCGGGGCCGAGCGCTTCCACGCGCTCCACAAGCTCATGACGATGAGCAGCGCGGACTATCTCGACGAGTGGTTCGAGTTCGGGCCGCTCAAGGCGACGAAATCGGCCAGCGGCATCATCGGGACATTCCTGGGGCCGCGCTCGCCCGGTTCGGCCTACGTGCTGCTTCATCACTACATGGGCGAGATCGACGGAGCGTTCCGCGCATGGGGCTTCCAGAAGGGGGGCACGGGAGGGATCAGCAACGCGATCGCCGGCGCGGCGCGCGCGGCCGGCGCCGAAATCCGCACCGACGCGGCCGTCGAGCGCGTGATCGTCCGGAACGGGCGCGCGACAGGCGTCGCGCTCGCGAGCGGGGAAGAGATCGCCGCGGACCTCGTCGTATCGGGGCTCGATCCCCGCCTCACGTTCACGCGCCTCGTCGAGCCGGGGTCGCTTCCGGCTGAGCTCCTCGAAGGAGTGCGCCGCTACAAGTTCCGCGGCTCCTCGGGGAAGGTGAACCTCGCCCTGTCCGGCCTCCCCGACTTCACTTGCCTTCCTGGGAAGGGTCCGCACCTTCGCGGCGCGGTCTCCATCAGTCCCAGCATTGAATACCTGGAGCGCGCTTACGACGACGCCAAGTACGGGGAATTCTCGCGGAATCCGTACATGGACATCGTGATCCCGTCGATGATCGATCCCGGCATGGCGCCGCCGGGGAAGCACGTCATGAGCATCTTCGTCCAGTACGCGCCCTACGCCCTGAACGGCGGATGGACCGACGCGAAGCGCGAGGCGTTCGGGGACGCGGTGGTCAACACCCTGGAGCGCTACGCCCCGAACATCAAATCATTGATCCTCCACCGCCAGGTGCTGACGCC
>Ga0066709_100000445_pt1 | contig 21958 bp, 28 predicted proteins | sample GraSoiAngelo_158_FD_79665 | JGI IMG/M metagenome (GOLD analysis project Ga0066709, IMG submission 79665) | Grasslands soil microbial communities from the Angelo Coastal Reserve, California, USA - 14_1009_16_30cm | ecosystem: Environmental > Terrestrial > Soil > Grasslands | place: USA...
AAAGACGGGACTACGGAGTGGAAATCCAGCCTAACGGCTGTCACGATTCGCCTTCTCAGCATTATCACAAGTACCAGGAAGCCAACCCCTACCCCACTCATTCCTAGAACCCCGTTCAGCTACAGAACAAAATCAAAGAACATAAAGAAGCCGAGGGCCCCAGCAATAATGCTAAGCCTTTGAAGATCGCTGAATCACCGTAGAGAACAACGACACAAGAGATTCTGATAGGCAAGAGCGACTAGAAACCCGACCGCCATCGTTATCGCGGCGACGGGAATGATCGTGCTGTAGAAGAAGACCAAGAACCCCAGAGGAGCTGAAGTGCCGAGTAGAGCAAGCTTCCACTCAGCCACCTTCAACGTTGACTGTGACAATGGATTGTTGGGCACCCGTTTTGCAAACCAGCCCAGAAAGACAACCGCGGCAACACATGCAGGAAGCCAAAGGAGAAGCTCAGGCGCAAAATATGGAAAACCTACAAAACCGGCAACTATCGAGGCGAGCAGCAAAGACTGGAACAGTCTTCTCTGATTTTTCGAAAGCCACAGCTTGGCTCGCGCCTCTGGATAGTAGAGCTCAACGATGAGGATCGGGATCGTTATGCTGAAGATGGCATGGTATATCGTGAGCCACTCCGCCCAGACCCAGTTCACACCAAGCCAGCGACCATAAGTCCCAAGAACGCCTAGGTCCTTCCAAGCGGGGTTGAAAAAGCTCCGGACGAGAATGCCCTCCTCAATAATGCCGTAGGCCGCGCCTAGCAGCAGTATCGAGCGCCAGCTTTTTCCCCAGCGTCTCGCATAGTCTCGAACCAGTAAGGCACCGCTTCCGTAGAGCGATGAGAGAAAAACCAGGCCGACTGGGTTGAAGAATGCAAGAGGCGGCGAGGCCCCTGAGAGGAGTTCGCCAACTGCGGGCGAGAGCAGGAAGAGAAAGAGGATCGGTTTACGATAATCTCTTCTGGCGGCAAGGTTCTCCAAGACCGTTTCTCCAACGGTCGAGACCGTTAAAACTCGGGAAAAAGGGGTTTGGTAACCGGAATCAGATGTTCGCGGTCAGGCTGGCCTGCGATAAGGGTCTGGTTCAGCCCTTATCGTCGCCTTGGGTTCTACTTTTGGCTCCAGATTCCGATTAGGTTGCCGTGCGGATCCTTGAGGGTGCCCCAGTACCCCATTCCGCCGCCGATAGCCTTTTTCCGCTGTCCGATTTTTCCGCCGAGCTGCACGGCCTTCTTCTGTGCATCAGGTATGTACTGCACTGTCACGTAGAACGTGGTGGTTCCTGGGGTTATCTTCTTGGCTAGGTTGAAACCGCCGCCCACGCCTTTCTTAGAGGTCTTGAACATTGCGTAGTTGTCGCCGAACATTTGGAATTGCCAGCCGAAGAGTCTTGAGTAGAACTTCTTTGTCGCCATTAGGTCTTTGGAGTTGAGTTCTATGTGGTTGATTTCCTTACCCATGGATTATTCTTGAGAGAAGTATATCGAAATATTGAGTTTAAAAAGCCTAAGGTTGGATAGGAAACCGGCTATTTCTTCGGTTGAAGCATCGCTGGGCAGTTGCTCACATTGCGGTTGGCGATGGGACCTGCTGTTTCGGCCCGAACCTGCCAAAGAAAGTGCCTAGCAGATATCCGTAGACGAGGCTCGCTATGAGCCCGATGAGAACTGAGAGGCCGATATAGGTAGCTCCGTATGAAAAGCTGCCTATGTTAAACAGAATTCCGATTATCCAAAGTATCACACCGAACACTATGCCCCTCATGGCTAGGCTCTTGCTTTGCATGTACTTGTTGTGCGCTGCTGCGAATACTAGACCCAGAATTGCACCCACGACTATTGTGCCGACGAAAGTACCGACTACGAGAAGTACTAGAGCTGCGGCTAGCGCTTGGTCGACGGTAATCACTGAGCCCACAGGGAGCGCGTCTTGAATGGCTCGTCTAGCCGTGTCCTGGACTAGTGTGAACAGAGCATAGTAGCCTATCGCGAGAATAACTCCACAGACCAGCCCAGCTACTACTCCTGCTTTAGCTCCTCTTCCATACTCTGCCATGGCCCGGGCGGAGGAGGTTGTAGTATAGAAGAGTTTCTATTGGACTAGATTTGTCCCCGCAGGTGCGGGTGTGATGGAGGCAGACTTGGATGTTCGAGAGGCCATCACCGTGATCAATGTGGCTAGGCACACGAAGAGTACGTAGACTGGGAGTAGAAAGTAGAGGAACCCGTAGAGAAAGATTGAGCCGTAGAAGAGGACGAGTCCTCCGATAACTGGGAATGAAATATGAGTGTGAAGCATTCGGTTAACCTCTACCCAGATTGACCTGTCTTTTGCTATAAGACCTGCGAGCCCGAAGTAGGGGCCCAGAATCATTCCTGCTACAGCCATGACGTTCAGTATGAGCCCGCCAGGGAACAGGAAACTGACTAAACTTCCTCCGCCGTAGGGATAATTACCGTAAGGCGAGAACAACGATGGAATCAATAGGTAAGCCGCGCTCGCCACAACGATGAGATACGAAATCGGAACGACTCTTCCCTTCAAGCTCAATGATTGTGTGAGCTTGGAAGATAAAGGGATACAGTAGCTCAGCGACTCATCAATCGTCTAAGAAAAACCTGTTTGAAAGCCGCGGCTTTTGCATCCTTACAGACTGCGATCCTCTGACCCTGTAGCTCCTTGGATGGCCGGTCTCTCCTATCACTGACTGTCATACCCGTCGTGTACTCGCCCTTTGTCTCCACATTGACATGATAGTCCTGGAACTTGAACAGGGAAGGTCTCACTTTCATGGCAATAGCCATTGGATCATGCAGAGCGAATCGTTTCTCTCTTCCCATGGCCTTTGCCAGAATTTTGGCGGCGAATTGGGCATGGTCGGTCTCACTCCTCTTGATTGTAGCATATTCCCTCGGTGATAGTTGAGCGCCAGGAGTCATCGTTACATCGAGGCTGACGCATTTCAGTGACACTCCCGATTCGAACACTATTTTGGCCGCTTCCGGGTCTGAGTAGATGTTGAACTCTGCGGCAGGCGTCTCGTTCCCAACGCCGTACTCTGTTAGACCGTAAGCTCCGCCCATTATCACTATATCGTCTAACCTTATTACAATATCAGATTCTTCGGTGAAGACAGCTGCAATGTTCGTTAGAGGTCCGGTGGCAACAATGCTCAGCCTTCGGCGACCGGCCCCCTGGGACTCTTGCTTGATGAGGGACAGCGCGCTCTCAGCACGGGGTCTCAAGCTTGGACTAGGGAGCTCAGAGTCTCCCAGTCCATCCGCGCCGTGAAAGTCCATAGCCCGTACCGGGTCTCGCACCAACGGATTCGCTAGACCTCTAGCGACCCAGACATCCTTTCTTTCAAGAAGTTCGACGACTCTCAGCGCGTTCATCGCGGCTTGTTCAACAGGGACGTTTCCCGAGACAGCTGTGATTCCAGCGACATCCAATTCCGGCGACCTAAGGGCGAGGATCAGCGCTAGCGCGTCGTCTATCCCACCGTCCATGTCGATAATGACCCGGGCGGGCCGCTTCGACCCGAAACGCCTCTAGAACAGTTTCACAATCTTATTGGCCGGAAGAATGTCAGCCAGGTACCAGAACTTGAGATACTGGAGACCTGTTCGGTATTGTAGTTCTGTGAACGAGTTAACGGCATCCTCGGCAATAATAGTCTCGTATCCTCGGAAAAACGCATCGGCGGTCGTGTGTCTTACACAGCAGTCCGTGTGCAAGCCGGACAGAACTAAGGTGTTGGCGCCCTTTCCATCGTATGCCCTCTTCAACTCGCGTTCAAGCCTTGTATTGAAGAAACTGCTGTAAGTTGTCTTTGGGATCTGCAAGTCCTTCTTGCGGGGGCGAAGTTCTGTGATTACACGCGCGCCCTTGGACCCGCGCATCGCGTGTTTTCCCCAGCGGTAGATCTCAAAGTCCTTCCGTGTATGTGAGTCGTTCGGGTAGAGCACTGGAACCCCGGAGCTTCTTGCCTTGTCCGCCAGATCCCCCGTCCGCGGAATCATTGGCACAGCCCTGTCACACTTGATTTTTCCATAGACGAAATCGTTCAACATGTCTACGACAAGCACTGCGTACCTGCGATCCTTGTTGTAGACGTGCGGAGCAACCGAACCGGCGGGGTCATAGACTGCAACGTTTTCCGCCGAGCCTTGACCGTGAACCCGACCCAAATAGTCGTCCGCTCAACGAGGCTGGGGGTCAGGCATGGATTTTAAGATGATGCCGTACTCGCGAGCTCTTCAAGGGTGGAGAATCTGGAAGAGGCCGCGGACGTTGCCATTGTCGGAGCAGGATTGCCGGCCCTGGCCCTCGCAATCTCTCTTCAGGAGAGGGGGATTTCTACGATGCTGCTCGACAGCCGGAAATCCGCGGATAGTTTTCCCAGAGGCTTTACGCTTCAGCCCAATGGGCTTGAAGTTCTAGACAAGCTCGGCCTACTTGACAAGGCACTGCAGACGGGTTCCAAGGCCGAGGTTTTCGAGGTTCGCGCCTGGGACGGCAAAATACTGCTTGAAGCAGACTACAAGCTTCTCGATCACCCACAAAACTACCTCCTCACAGTAAACGCGACAGATCTAGACATGGTCTTGCGATACAAGGCGGAGAAGTCAGGCGCCCAGTTCGTTTGGGGAACGAGCTTCAAAGACCTAGTCCGCAATAACGGCCAACTAACTGGGTTAAAGTTCGAGACCAATGGCGCGCTTCAAGAAACAAACACGGCTGTCGTCGTAGGAGCTGATGGTGCAAATTCCAGAGTCAGAACACTCATCGGCTCGAAAGCCGAGGCCCAGAAGTATCCTGACTCCTTCGTCGTTGGGCTAGTCGGCCCGGTTTCCGGGTTTCAGGGCCGCGCCCGTCAATACCAAAACCCCGGAAAGATGCTTGGAGTGATGCCCGCTAGCCCCACAATCACGTACTTGTTCCATTGTGTGGGGAAGAGCAGCTTCGACCAAGTTAAGGCTGCAGGGATGGAAAAGCTCAAGGCAGAAGTGAACCGGGTCGCGCCGGAGACAGTCGAAGCCTTGGCAGGAATGGAGACCTGGACCAAGCTCGCTTTCTTTACCCCAAGCCGGGTTCTCGTGGATCGATGGGTTGACAACGGCGTCGCCTTGCTGGGTGATTCAGCCCACTCCTTCCATCCTCACGCCGGCCAGGGGCTGAACCTCTCACTACAAGACGCGCTCGTCCTAGCCGAGGTAATAGAGAAGGCCGTAACATCACACGACAACTCTGCTAACTTCCTGCGGGAATACGAGACTCGACAGCGTATGTTCTCTGATGTAATCGGGCAACATGCAGACTACTCTGCCCGGTACGCGCTGAGCTCAAACTGGCTGATACGGAGGCTGAACAGGAGAGCACTCAACAAGCTCCAAAAGAACCGCAGACTATTGAAGGAGGCTCTGGAAATCACCCCAGGCGTCTTCCAGAAGAAGCCTAGCCTATTGAAGCTCGCCCGAATCGGCGGCCTACTCCCCTAAGTCGCGGCCGGAATCGGGGCTAGGACCTTCTCCTCAGGCAATCGCGTCTCCTTGAAAGCGACCCAGAAGTAGCTGATAGATGCCAGGTAGAGTCCTGTACAAATCCAGAAGGGCAATGAGAGGTACAGGAAACCGCCGAGACCCATAATGTAAGCCCCCAGTCCCGTGCTAATCGAGTTAGGAAAACGCCACAATGCAGCGGTTATCGCCGCTGCCGTAGCCCTCTCGTCTTCAGAGACCAATCCCATCAGCAACGACTGTTCTGCCGGGTTTGACATCATCATCAAACAACTGCGCACTATGAAAACGGCAGAGGCAGCTGGGAAGTTTGGGGTGAAAGGCATCGAAAACAGGAAGGCAGTCGAGGAGGCCTGTGTCACAACAATTGTCTTGACCGTGCCGAATCTCTTCGCTAGTCTCGGCGTTGCGAGATTCGCAACTCCCATAACCAGGCTGTTGATACCGCCAAAGACTGGCCCTGTCACGTCATCCTTCACTCCGAACCTCAGGTAGGCCCATCCCGGAACAAGCGGGACTACCATCCCCGCGCCGAACGCGATGAGCCCTCCAGCGATCGAGTACTGGACTACGGGTCGGAGCGATTTTCTGGGTAGAAAGTGAAAGCGGGGGTTGCCAAGCACAGAGGGCTTCGAATCGGACACCTTGGAGACCATTGCGGGCCCGAAAAGGCTGACGGCCGCGACACCCGCGAACAGGTAACGGTGTCCTTGGACTAGGCTGATGCCAAGCAGAGAATCGATCGGTCCAAGGATGCTTGCGCTAAAACCTCCCGCAGCAGAGCTTATGGTAGAGACGAAAAAAGAAAGTGTGAAGGCTCTGGTACGCCAAGCGTTAGTAGCCTTGTCAGCAAGCATAGCAGTCCACGATGAGGCGAACATTGCCTCGGAGAAGCCGGAGAGGGCCGCAGCCGCGAAGAGTAGCGAAATATTTGTCCCCACGATTGCAAAGAGGGTGATTGCGAAGGCTGAAACTACTCCTCCGCCGATTACGAAACGCTTCCTTCCATAGCGGTCGGCGAGTATGCCAAAGGGCCACGTGGCCAAAGCGCTAGTAATCCCGAACGTACCAACAATGAGCCCTGAGAGGGCAAAGCTCAGCCCTTCGAGAACAAGGAAGACTTGGAGGGTGATGAAGAGTAGGCCTGCGGCCGCCCAGTTGAAGAAGCTGGCGTAGATTAGCAGGTCTGCCTCGCGTGGAATCCCCTTGTAACCGTCAAAAACTCCGCCGAAGCGCCATCCCAAGCAGGGTTCCCCGCGGCTTGTCGCTGGACGCGATTGCTTTGGCGACTCTAAAAGATTGGTCCGAGACGATGAGTCTGGGCTAATTCAGCCGAACAGTCGAGACAGGAGAAAACCGGCGATTGCGCCGCTAGCGGGCGAGACGACCCAGCTGGTCAAGATCAGGAAAACGTTTCTCACATTCATCACTCGCATCTTCCTCGCAAAACCCGACCCGATTATCCCAGAGGAGACGGTCTCCGTGATAGACACAGGTATCCCGAGCTGGCTTGCGAGTTCAACTGAACTCGTCCCGAGCAGTTGGGCAAAGAAGGCGTTGGGGTAGCGAAGCTGGAATATTCCCTCGGTAAGTCTGCGAAGAACACCCTGGCCCAGAGTAAACGCACCTAGAACCGCTCCAAGCCCGACCACTACGGCCGTCTCAAAGGTTTGACTGCTTGGGACGCCAACGATCAATCCCAGCGTATTGTTACCGAGGACGTAGGCTGAGAAGAAGCCGAGAAAAAGCAGTCCGGCCTTGAGGATGGACAGTTTCAGCCAGAGATTCTGCGGACTGTACCGGTCATCAAGTCCGACCAGAACAACTCCGAGGCCTGTTGCGACGATGGGAGCGGTTGTCCAGAACAAGAATATCAGGCCTAGGTAGCGGTTTACTTGGAGGGTTCCCGCGGAGAGGCTGACCCCTAGTATTGCCCCGGTCAATGCTTTGGAGAGAGACAATGGAACTCTAGCAAATTCCCCCCCGACGAAAACAAGCAATGTCGCAAACAGTATCGAGAAGACCTGCGCAGATGTCTCCGTTGGTAGAAATCTTTCACGGACCTGGAAGAGTTTCGGTCCCTCTAGAGAGAGTCCTAGGATGTACCCTGCGGTCGCGATCAGAATGCCTGACCTCTTGCTCACCATCCCCGTACCGATAATTGTCCCGGAGCAGGCTGAGAGATTGTTTCCTCCGACGACGATGCCGAGAAGCCCTGCTAGAAGAAGCGAGGCGGCACTGAAGAGGTCAGTCATCTTTCAGCTAGGCACCCAAGGCCTTCGTTACGGCGATGACAAGATCGGAAGCATCCTCGCAGAGGTCCAGAATATCATCAGCCTCAATGGTCGTCTGGATATGATTGTGGAATGACGCAAAGTCCAATTTCTCCCAGGACCCATAGATCTCATCCAGCATTCCATCCTTGACATCATCACCCTGCTCCTCCAGACGCTCTATTTCATGGGCCAAGCCCACTGCTCTTGCACGGTCTGACCCGGCTGCGACCAAGAGCCTGCGTAGAACCTTGACTTGGGACTGGCCGATCTCGATCAGCCGAACCTGCTCTTTCCGGAATGCCGTATCAAACTCCTTCGCTTGCCTCAGCGGCCGCCTGGTCACTCTTCGCAACTGACGCGACAGAGAATGCGCTCTATCGAGAATACTGTCAACAGAGTCAACCAGTCTCTCAAAGTCGTTTGAGAGGGATGCAATGATGGCCCCTCTTCCGAGGCTTTCCTCAAGGGATTGAGTGATGAGGTCTCCTTCTTTCTCTAGCGCGCTTATTCTCGCCGTGTAGCTGTCGACATCGGCCACGCCATTTTTTGTCCCCGACAGGATCTTGACGAGTAGCTCAAGTGATTCCTCTCCCAACCGGGCTAGTTCTTCAATGCGTGAGAAAGCCTCTTTCTCACCCGGCTGGAAGAAGTTCTTGACACGTCGGACTACTTGGTTCACGCTTTTTCCCTTCGGGCTCCTTGTTCAACTGGAGGTCTACCAGAACGTGGCAGTGGTTACAAAAGAGTGCTGTTCTCTATAACTCGGCGGAAGTTACAGTCTCAGAATCAGAATAAGGTTCGCGATGGCGAGGTCCAACAGTGTTAGGGGAACCGACTGTTTCGCGAACTTGGAGAAGGTTAGTCTCTTTCGCGGCTTGTTCAAGATACTGAGGGCGACCAGGTTCGAGGCCGTTCCTACAGGTGTCGCCATTCCGCCGATGGCGGTGCCTACAGCGAGCGCCCAAGCCAGTGGCGCAAGCGGAATGCCTGCGGTGTTGGACATGGACGTTATCACCGGAACGAACACTGTCACTAGCGGAACATTGTCCACTACTTGGGAGATGAGGGCGGATAACCAAAGCACGAGTGTGACGGAAAGAGCAAGGTTTCCGTTGGAGACCTGCAACATCTGGACCCCGGCTTGACCGAGCACTCCAGTTCTTGAAAGAGAGGCCACGAGGAGAAAGAGCCCACCGAAGAAGGCGAAAATTTCCCAGTCTATACGCGCGAGGACATGCTGGATTTCAGAGTGACGTGAGGATTCGTAGACGAGTATTAGGAATGCTGGAAGGAGGGTTGCAAGAGCGGCTGAAACCCCCAGGAAGTTATGGACGATTAGAAACGCGACAGCCAAACTCAAGGAGACGAGGCTTACCTGAAGGAGGCCTTTGTCCTTCACCGCTTCCAAGGGATCTCGAAGGAGCGCGGGCCGCTTCTGCCTGCGCCGAGCAACAGCCTCCTTGTGGAGAAAATCATGGCTCTTCAGATACAGAAGGCTGGAGTTAACCGCCAGGGCGGCCAAAGCGATGGGGGCGGTGTTCTCAAGGAACTTGTTGAAACTGAGATTCAAGGATGAACCAATGATGACATTGGTCGGGTCGCCTACCATCGTGGCGAGACCCCCCACGTTGGCTGCGAGAACTTCTGATATTACGAATGGGACGGGGTCGATTTCCAGGCCCTCAAACACCTCAATTGTTAAAGGTACGATGAACAGTGCCACCGTTACAATGTCTAGGAGTGACGCCATGCCCGCGGTCATCAGGGGCAGCAGTACGTACATTCGAACGGGGTGAGAGTCAACTGATTTGGCGAGGCGAAGGCCCATCCATTCGAAGAAGCCTGCCTCGCGGAGGGACGAGGCTATGATGAACATGCCTAGGAGCACCGCGAGCGCGGTCCAGTTGATCGCCGCGAAAATCTCCGACTCGGCGAGGACCCCCGTCCCAACCATCAGCGTAGCCCCGAGGACAGCAGCCGAAGGCTTGTGGAACTTGTCGGAGAGGATCAGCACGTATGTTCCGATGAAGACTCCGATGACGATGAGTGTCGTGGCAGCTGAAAGCGCCAAGTCTCAGCGGCGTGGAACCGGACCTGATAAAAAGTCCTCTTAGAGTCAAGAGCTGACTCAGAGTCGATTTACATCCTTGAACTATTCGACCTTGACAACCATCTCTTCTCGGTAGCTCGTCAGAACCCTGCAGTATCCACGAATCTCCTCATCCAAGTGCTCGTCTCCAGTGTCAACTATCAATCGCCTTGGGCGTAGAGACACAATCTTGGTGGCTGCAGAGACGATGATCAAGTTCTGTAGCCCCACCCTGCGTAAGACGTGCGGACTGATTTGCTGGTTTCCGCGGCCGAAGAGGAAGCCCTGCCCTCCGATGGGCGACACGACAATCTTTGAGCGGCCGTCAACCAGTTTCAAAATTTCTGACTCGCTAAGGTCGACGCCGAGGATGGTGCCGTCCCCTTTCACAATGTCGACTCCCAGAAGGGTCTTCTTCACCCCGAATTCTAGCGCTACTCTCTCGACAGTTGTTCCCGGGCCTAACACATAGGTTGTTGCCGGGTCAGCTTCCTCTTTCACATATCTTGCGATAGCCTCAATTTCCAGGACCTCGTTAGCTATAGAAGGTGATTTCGAGGCTTGCATCAGCGTTCCCACTTCTGGGGTAACCATGTAGCCTGCAAGTTTGACTGACAGTTTATTGGCGCGATAATCCTCCTCATTGATGTCTAGAACCTCGCCTTTCCTCGTCGAAGTTCGATGCTCCAAGAACTGGGCCACAGATTCAGCAGCAGCATGAGGACTCACCGCGAACACCGAGGAGTACACTTTGACGCCCGTTGGGACTCCGAGAACAGGAATCGTGTCGGAGACTGCGGCTAGAATATCCTTGGCTGTTCCGTCTCCTCCGCAGAAGACCAGAAGGTCCACTGCCTGTCTCATCGTCCTTGCAACGCTTAACGTATCTCGCGCCGAGGTGGGAATTTTCACCTGCCCTACGACGTCATAGGATAAGCCGGCCAACTTTGCAGCATCTTCGCCCATTACACCAGGTGCAACCTTGAGTCCGGTCTTGAGTCCGAAGGTCTTGAGGTGGCTGAGGAATTGGCCGGCCCTGGCAGGAGAGGTAGGTCCAGCTCCCCTCTTGATGGCTTCTTCAACTGTTCCCGGTCCGTCCGTACCCTTGAGCCCCACCGCTCCTCCCATCCCTGCAATCGGGTTGACGAGAAAGCCTAGACTTGGCAAGAGCTGGCGACCACGACAACCCCGAGCCTAGGCTATGAACGCTAAGAACCGACCCGCGTCGCCGGCCAAAAAACACCCGAAAACAGTCCCAAAACCGCACGAAAACCGTTGAAAACGGTCATTTCCCTTCGTGCAGACTATATAAAGACGGGGAAGGGGGTAACGAGACCAAATCGGCGTTTTTGAACGTGCCCCGAGAAGCTTAGTCTATCTTCCTACAACCCCTATTCCCATCTGATAGTTCTGGCCGTCCAGGACCCATTGTTCATCCATCTGAGCCCTCGGCTTGGGCTCTCCCGGCCGCAGGAGGCGTAGTGTCTTGGCTCTGATTTCTTCCATCAAGTACTCTCGATTGTCTTCCAGCCAGTCAAGCTTCCGCGTGTCCGGAATCATAACATATGCCTCAACAAAAGCGTCGACTCTCAAGTCGAGCCGCTTTCTCATCTCCTGCAGCCGTCGGACCATCTCCCGGACAAAGCCCTCTTGGGCTAGTGCGTCCGGGATCGTAAGGTCAACATAGACCCTCCCATGTTCAAAACTGCCCGAGGCGTAGTTCTCCGGCATCTCTTCCCGGAAGGAAACCATGCGATCCGTGATCCGGTATGTTTTTCCATTTAGTTCAAGTGTGTAGGGACGACCTTCGCTGATGGTCTTGTAGATTCCTCGGCCGTCAAGTCTCCTGAGCCTGTCAGCGACTTCGTTCGCTTCCTGGCGGAAGGCAGGTCCGAGACCCTTGTAGTTAGGCTCCACCAATAGTTTCGCGAGCTGTTTCTCTTCTTTGAGGCCGACGAGCTGGATTTCCTTGGTGTTAGCCGTCTGGAGCAACAGCGCGCGCAGATTTTTCACGACGCTTCTCGCCATGGGTTTCTCCGTGACCACTAGGACTTTCGACACAGGCTGGCGTAGCTTGAGCTTCTTGGACTGTCGAGCGGAGGCGACTGCGCCGGAAATTTGCTGGGCGAGCTTCATCTCTCCCTCCAGCTTCCTGTTTCTCCAAGCTTTCACGGGTTTTGGCCAGGAGAGCATGTGGACTGTTTTAGGACTGGAAGGCTCAGTATTTCGGAGTGCTTCCTGGTAGAGCTTCTCTACGATGAAGGGTGTGAATGGGGCCGAAAGGTTGAGCCATCTTTTCAGAGCATAGTAGAGAACCGCGTAGGCGGCAAGCTTGTCCTTGCTCTCTCTTTCCTGCCAAAACCTTCTTCGTACGAGACGAACATACCAGTGGCTCAAATCCTCTACCAAGAACCCTTCCAATTCTCGAACCGCTTTGTGAACCTCCATGTTCGCCATGCATTGATTGACGGTCTCTGTAAGAGACTCAGTCCTCGCTACAAGCCACTTGTCCTCAGGTCTCAGCCGCTTCCATAATCTTCGAACAGGCCACAGTGACGGCCGGAATCGGTATAGGTTCATGTAGAGGGTCGCAAAGGAAAAGACGTTCCAGACAACTTGCAGGTCTCTCGCAGATGATTCAACCCCGCTCCAGGAGAATCGAAAGTCCTCCCAGACCGTGGACTGCAGTGTATACCATCGGAGGGCGTCTCGGCCGTATTTCTCTATGACCGACTCAGGGGCGATTATGTTTCCTCTTGACTTGCTCATCTTCTCTCCTCCCTCGTCCAGTGCGTGTCCGTGCATCAGCACAGTCTTGTACGGACAGCGGTCAAAGGCCACAATTCCCGAGCCCAGCTGACTGTAAAACCAGCCACGGGTCTGGTCGTGCGCTTCGATGATCAATTCTGCCGGCCACCAAGCTTTCAACTCCCTAGAATTTCCCGGATATCCTAGGTCCGCCCACGACGCTGTTCCCGAGTCTAACCATACGTCAACAATGTCGGGTTCACGCCTCGCTGTCCCGGGGCAGGCTTTGCATCGCAACAAGACTTGGTCGACACCATTGCGGTGCAGTTCGAGACTCTTCGATAGCGAGCCCGTCGCCAGTTTTCTCAGTTCGGCTTTCGATCCGACGACTGTCAGTTTTCCGCACTTCTCGCATGTCCACACGGGCAGCGGGACGCCCCAGTACCGCTGTCGTGATATGACCCAGTCTCGTGCTCCTGTGAGCCAGTCGTTGAATCGTTTGCTTCCGGCCCATTCCGGGACCCACCGGATTTTCTTGTTCTCCCGCAGCATCTTTTCCTTGAACGCGGTTACTTTGATGAACCACTGTTCAGTGGCGCGCAGTAACAAGGCGGTCTTGCAACGCCAGCAGTGCGGATAGGAGTGTTCTATCGTCTCCTCTTTCCACAACAATCCCTTCCGTCTAAGGTCTTCTACGATCACATCGTTGGACTCTCGTGCTGGTTGGCCAGCGTATTTTCCTGCTTCCTTCGTGAAACGTCCTGAAGCGTCGACCGGTGATAGAATTGGAAGGCCGTACTGCTTTCCGACCTCGAAGTCTTCCTCACCGTGTCCCGGGGCGGTGTGGACTGCTCCTGTCCCCTCAAGCATCGACACGTGTGCAGAGCTCAACAGGACCTTGTGGGTTTTCGGATCGTCATCCAAACCTGTCTCTTCAAGGAGAGGTGCATGGTACTTTGCCCCCTCTAGTTTTCGTCCCTGAAACTCGGAGAGAACCTTGTGCGGCTGTTCTCCGATAACCGCTTGGACTCTCGCCTTGGCCAAAACGAGTTTCTCACCGTTCACTTCAACGAGCACGTACGTTTCGTCAGGGTGAAGCATCACTCCAAGGTTCGCCGGTAGAGTCCACGGTGTTGTGGTCCAGATGAGGATAGACTCGTCAGGCTTCTCGATTAGAGGGAGTTTGACATAGATGGAGTGGTCCCGGACTGTCCGGTACTCGTCCGTGACTTCGTATCCTGCTAGTGCTGTCTCGCAGCGGGGACACCAGTGAACGACCCGCAGTCCTTTGGAGAGGAGGAGTTTCTCGTGCGCGCGCTTGATTGTCCACCATACCGATTCGATGTAATCGTCATGGTAGGTGATGTAGGGCTTGTCCCAGTCCATCCAGACTCCGACGTTCTTGAACTCGCGCGTTTGGATAGCGACGAATTTTTGTGCGTAGGCTTTGCATTCTTCGATGAAACGAGCTACTCCAACAACGTTCTCGATATCTTTCTTCGAAGTGAGCTTGAGATTCTTCTCAACCTGAACCTCGATTGGTAGGCCGTGACAGTCGAAGCCGGGCTGGTCGCGGACATTGTAGCCTCTCATCCTCCAATAACGGATGAACGTGTCTTTGAGGACCTTATTCCACGCCGTCCCCACATGGAGGGGAGCGGTCACGTAGGGTGGGCCGTCTAGGAAGTAGAATCTCGGGCGTTTGACAAGTCTCTTCTTCGTCTTCTCGTAGCTACGGTGTGTCTTCCACCAGTCGAGAACCTCTTCCTCCACTCTCTGGGGCTTGTAGTCCCGACTTAGCTTGCCGACTGTTCCCCGGCTCAAGCCATGAAAACTCCAGAAGGGTCTGCGGAATCGAAGGTCTCAAACCTCATCTTCGACACCAGCCCATCTTCTCTTAAAAACCTAGAGCCGTCTAAACCGTCGCAGCCGCTCAGCCGCTATCCTAATCGTCTGAGGCATTTTCGAGAAGGAGAACCTGAGGGTCAGTCTCCCAGTGGACGGATTGTGGAAGAAGCTTGAGCCAGGAACGCTACCAACTCCAATTCGTTTGATGAGCATCTCAGCGAGCTTTCTATCGTTCCTGAACCCTGTCGAGCGTATATCGGTCCAGATGTAGTAAGCACCCTCAGGCTTGAAACATTTGAACCCAGCCTCCTCCAAAACTTTCAACAACAATCCTCTACTCTCATCATATGTTGCACGTAGAGACTTGTAGTATGACTCGGGCAGCTTGAGCGCCGAGAGGCAGGCCTCTTGGAGGGGTGTGGGGGCGCAGACCGTGAGAAAATCATGAACTTTCCTTATCGCGCTTGACAGCTCCTTCCGTGCAATCACATAGCCGACCCGCCAGCCAGTGGCGCTGTACGTTTTCGAGAAGCCAGAGATTGTTATGGTCCTCTCTCCCATCCCATCCAAGCTCGCGATACTCGTGTGACTCAAACCGTCGTAGATGATGTGCTCGTAGATCTCATCGGTTATGGCGAAGGCGTCATAGTCCTGGCATAGGTCACGGATTATTTTCAGCTCCTCACGCCTGAAGACTCGGCCTGTAGGATTGTGAGGCGTGTTGACAATTATCGCCTTTGTTTTTCGGCTGAAGACATTCTTCAGAGATTCCTCTTCAATCTCGAACTCGGGAGGCGCGAGCTTGACGTAACGGCACTTTGCCCCTGATAAGATCGTGTCGGGTCCGTAGTTTTCATAGAAGGGCTCAGGGATCACAACTTCATCTCCGGGATTCAACAGGGCGAGCAGAGTGGAGATCATTCCTTCGGTCGTTCCACATGTGACTGTTACCTCGCTCTCAGGGTTGCACTTGAAATGGTTGAAACGTTTCACTTTTCTTGAAATGGCTTGTCTCAGCTCTGGGGACCCATGGGTGATTGAGTACTGATTGTAGCCGCTGTTGATCGCCTTGATGGCGGACTGTTTTACCCGTGCTGGGGGGTCGAAATCGGGAAAGCCCTGAGCGAGGTTGATTGCATTGTTAGCCTGGCAGAGTCTGGTCATTTCTCGGATAACAGATTCGGTGAAGCCCTCCGCCCTTCTCGCCGGTCCCTTCATGACGAGGCGCTTTGAAAGACGGCTCAAGTAAGCCTTCTTCGAAAGAATCCCATCTGCTCTAAGGAGTCGGGCTCGGGTTTACCGGATAGTATTGGGAGCCTTGGAGACGACCTTCGCGGTGGGGCTAAATAAAAGCCGGTCGTGGAAGGAAGGAGTCGAATCGATGGCATACTGCTCCGTCTTCTTGTACCGGGTCCCCAAGAAGAAAGCGGAAGCCTTCCAGGCGGCGATAAAGCCGATAATGAAACTGTTCGAGGACGCCGGATGCCTCTCAGAAGAACTCCTCCGCCCCAAGGACATGTCCGGCAGGTTCGGAGCGATGAGTCTGACCCCAGCAGTGGGACTGTCCGACTCGGAGGAATTATGGATTGAGATAGCAAGGTTCAAGGACGCTGCCCACATGAAAGATGTTCACGCCAAAGTGGCCAAGAACGAGGACCTCGAGAGACATCACTCACGGTTTGACATGCTCATCTCCGGAAAACAAGTCTATCATGCGGAATTCGAATCAATACCATACCGGTCCCATGGAGCCGTGATAACGCAACGAGTCTAGGACGATGACTAGAATCCAAACGCGCACAAATAGGTGAGCTACGATTTTTTCCATCACACAATCTCTTTCAATTGTCACTGACTTTCTCAAAACAGGTCGGATGCTTGCCGTCTCTGGCAAGACCACCGTTACTCCTTCCTTGCACGGCGAAAAATATCTCAAGAGACTTCTCTGGTATCTCCTCGGTGGAACCAGAGGCGGGGCGAACAGGGCCGAGATTCTCAAAGCCCTGCTCGATCGGCCGTTGAACGCGAACCAGCTAGCGGAAAAACTCAGGGTCGACTACAAAACAATACAGCATCACCTCAGAGTGCTGGAGGAGAATGGATTGGTGACCCCTTCTGAGAAGGGTGCGTACGGAGCGGTGATTCTTCTGACGCAGAAGATGGAGGAGGCGTTGCCTGTCTTGGAGGAAATCTGGAGTAAAATTGGAAGAACCAAGATAAGCGTGACGAACAAGGAGGCTAGGTGAGAAAGCTTGGCCTTCGCTCTCTGGGCTAGCGCGGCAGTCGCGTTTGCGAACATAGCCATGACACTGGTCCTATTGGCCATTTACACGGACACTTATCGGAAGGTTCGGTCCTCTTTCACAATGGGGCTGCTGCTCTTCGGTAGCTTCTTCGTCGTGCTTAACCTTGCCATTCTCGTCTTCTGGCTGTTTCTGTTTGAGAATGTCGGGTCCGCGGGAAGTTTCGTGGACCAGGCCTCTGTCTACATGCTCCTCGTGAACTTGGGCGAGGCCCTAGCCCTTGCCAACCTTCTCAGAGTGACCTGGAAATAGAGAGCTTATGAGGGCCTCGGTTCGGGGCCTGTCTCGGAGTTTCAGAGCGGAGACTCCTACCCTTTGTGAGGCGAACAGCCTCACCTGCGACCGAATAGTTTCACTTCATCTGGAATCCGCCTTGGCGGAGAGATTTGCGGATGACCCAAATTTTTCACACATGAAAATGGGCTTTGATCACAACACCCCCCTCCCCCCATCCACGAACAAATTTCACGAACAAACCTCCATTTTCAAGGGGAAAAGGGCACGGTTCGTTTCTCTTTCCAGGGCGTTTTTGGCCAATCTTGGAGGTGTTGCCAGGAGCCCTTTCCACGGTTTCATCGAGGTCTTTTGTGAAGGGTTGCTTTAGGGAAAACGTATAAAGGTCCTATTATCATAGGAAGTTCTCGTGCTAGCAAATCGACGACTCTTCAAACCAATCATCCTATCATCTCTTCTCATCATCATAGGAATTCTAGGACTTACCTTCCCGCTACATTCTATCCAGGCAAGCACTGCCTCATTCGCCCTGTTCGGCAGTTTTTCCCCTCCTTCAGGTTGGGGTTCAACCTCAACCACAATAACCTCACCAGGACCGGCCCTTACCGTAATGGCCGGACAAATGGTGACTATGACCCTCAATTCCGCTGACGTCCTTACTCACAATTGGGGCGTCGATTACAATGGAAATGGAGTCATCGACTCTGGAGAACCCCTTTCCAGCAACTTTGGCTCTGCTGGCACTACGTTCACATTCACTGCGACAACCGCTCAGCAGACTTACACGTATTGGTGCTTCATACACAAGGGAGCGATGCGTGGAAGTTTCATCGTCCAAGCCCCACCTCCTGACTTCTCGATTAGTGCTAGTCCAACAACGATTGGCCCTCTCAACTATGGGGCTCAGGGCACGTCGACAATTACCATTAGTCCCTTGAACGGGTTCGCTGGGACCGTAACACTTTCACCTTCTTCCTCCATGGGTCTCACTGCAATGCTTAGTTCGACCTCTATCATGGGAGGGTCAGGAACATCGACACTAATGGTCAGCGCATCAACTGCCGGGACGTACAACCTTAACATAACGGGAACGAGCGGCGCGCTCACCCACAGCGTCAAGATAACGGTCTATGTTGGGGCTGACTTCACTCTCACGCCAGGCCAAACCTCGCTCAACATCAGCCAAGATTCTTCTTCGACTGATACCCTGACCCTGCAGAGTTTGAACGGTTTTTCTGGGACTGTCAGTCTTGCAGCCATCCTTCCCTCTGGCGGCCCGTCAGCGACACTAGACCCTCCAACCGTCACGTTGTCACCCGGCGCCTCCGGGCAGTCGACTGTTCATGTGTCAACATCTTCAGGGACTTACTCCTCCACGCCTCCTGGCACTTACACGCTCAACGTGACCGCCACGAGTAGCACCGTCTCCCACTCTGCCACCCTCGCAATTACCGTAACCTCTGGAGCATCATCAGGAGCAGGAAACCTTCCAATCATGGTCATAGCAGGGATTGTTGTCGCAATCGTGGCTGCAGTAGCTGTTGCGGTCCTCGCTACTCGACGGTCACGCCCCAAGAAATAGAAATCCCACTGGCAGTCTAGTCGCGACCCTTTACGAGGCAGTTTTCGGGTCTCGCGTGGAGTCCCGGCTTTCGTTTTTCGAGTTACAACACACTGAAAGTCTCCGATGGCCCATGTGAACTTTCGACTTTGCCAGCCCGAAAGAAATCCTCCGGCAGGACACCAAGAAGTTCTCAATCAAAGAAGAAGGCTAAACCAAGAAAGAAGTCGGCTTCGGCACCCAGTCGCAAGCCGCAGGCCCCGAGAAGGCTCCGGCGTCTGAAAGGGTCTGAAGAGAACACGTTTGTGTACGAGTGCACTAGGACCGGATGTGGGTATCGTATCTGGCGAGACGATAGGGGGCAAGTAGGAGAGCTAAGGTTCGACCTGAAATGCCCAAAGTGTCACAACAGAGAGTTCAAGTGTCTTGGAAGAGGAGAGATACCTGAGACTTTCAATCTCCCCGAGACAACTGGTCTCGACTTGGACGCGATTAAGCCTACAGTTCTGGGCTCAACTGGCATAGACTAGCCAAGGTATCGCGACAGACTAACTCTGACGCGACAGTTTGTTTCACGTTTTCTGTTTCTTTCGGCACTCTTCCAGCATCTCAACACCATGTCTTAGGTGGGGAATCACAATGGAGCCCCCGACGACCAATGCCACATTGAAGGCCTCGAAGAACTCTGCATCAGAGACCTTCTGTTCGACGCATTGAATTATGTGGTAGGTCACGCAGTCATCGCATCTGAGAACCATGCTGCTGACTAGTCCGAGCAGCTCTTTCGTTTTGCGAGGAAGTGCTCCGTCAGAGTAAACCTGCGTGTCGATGTTGAAGAAGCGTTTTGTCAGAAGGGTGCCTCGCCGAAGAATCTTCTCGTTCATCTTCTCACGGTACTCGTGAAACTCCCTCAGATGATTGTGCGCCAAACTCCTTGATTCCTCATTGTCGATTCAGTATTAGAGCTATTTTCGACCTACTTTGACCAGGGCGGTGCTAATCCAGGGATGATGTTTGGGCTCAACAGCCAGAGATAGTAACCAAGTGCCAGAAGGCCGACAGCAATGATCGCATAGCCCAGAGCTGTGATCTTCGCTTCCTGCTTCTTCAAGCCAAGCTCGGCGAGAGTCGCAGATAGTCTGAATATTCCGTGGAATAGAGAGCCCCCGACTGCGGCGAAAACGAATAGCGTCGAAACTGTCTGATTTATGACGAGTAGACGGGTAGGGTCTTTGCTCGTAACAGGCCAGAGTCCTAGGGGATAGGCAATGTTGTTGATATAGATTAGAATTGGTAGGAAGAACGCGGCGATAAACCCCCCCAGCGAGAACACGCCCCAGAGCAACGCGTGAAACCGGGCAACGGTGCTCATCTTGCTCACTTTCCGACGATGAAGAGCTGGAGTACAGCGAAGGAGATTATCACAAGAAATACTGTGTTAATTCCTAGGGCTAGAAGAGGGCTTGTTTTCTTCCGACCTATCTTGATGGGCTGGATTTTGCCTATCAAATAGAACCATGTCACGGAATGGAACAGAGTAAATCCCAGTGCTACGATACTGAATGAAATCATTGCAGGACTTCGGACAGTGTCGAGGTACTGACTGTAGGTTCCAGGGTTCGACGCGAGTCGATAGACTTGGTAGATGTAGATGAGGCTGAAGGCGGTAACGAAGAAACTGGTGAGTTCTCTTATCATGTAGACTGTGTAGTGCCGGTTGGCGAGCCACCATCCAGGTCCTAGATTCTTCCGGGGAATTTCCGGATAGTGGGTCTTTTTGGTCGACAACTATTCTCCTCCGCGTGGGAGGATCGCTTTCAATGTTTCAGGGCTGAGCATTGTTTTGGGAGCTTCCATTGCTCCTAGAATCTTGGTCTTCTGTATTGCAAGCATTGGGTCCACTCCCTTCGGACACACGACACTGCATTCGCCGATGAGGGTGCACTCCCAGACTCCTTCAAGATCGTGGACGATAGGGAAGCGGGCCTTTTTCCCTTGGTCTCGTGAGTCCGCAATATACCTGTATGCTAAGGCTGTGGCCGCAGGGCCTAGGAAATCCTCGTTTAGGCCATAGATAGGGCAGGCCGCGTAGCATAGGAGACAGTTGATGCAAGAGGAGAACTGGGCGTAGCGGTCGAGTTCTTTTCCGCTTTGCTTGTACTCGCCCTCTTCAGGGGGCGATTGCTTGTCTCGGATTATCCACGGTTTGACCTTGAGCAGTTTCTCCATGAAGTCGTCAATGTTTACCACTAGATCTTTGATAACCGGGAAGTTCGCCAGCGGCTCTATGGTGAGGCTCTTTCCTTTGAATTCGTGAAGGAATGTTGCGCAGGTGAGTTTTGGAACGCCGTTTACGTTTGCTCCACAGCTACCGCAGACCCCCATTCTGCATGACCAACGATAGGCGAGAGTTCCATCTTGTTCCGCTTTCACTTGGTTCAACGCGTCGAGGACCACGGTGTCTTTGCGGTAGGGTACTTTGTATTCTTGGAAGTACGGTTTCTCGCTCTTCTCGGGTCTGTATCTAGCGACCCTGATTGTGGCCGTATCTGTTTCCATGGTTAGTAGACACGCTCCTCCGGCTTCCAACGGGTAATCGTCACAGGGAGGTATTCCATTCTTGGCCCGTTAGGATTCCTGTACGCCAACGTGTGCTTGAGGAAGCTAGTGTCGTCCCGTTTGGGATAATCGATTCTTGAGTGGGCTCCCCTCGATTCCGTCCTTGCGCGTGCAGAATAGGTGATGGCTTCTGCGCAGTCTAGCATGAAATCTAGTTCTAGAGCTGAGACTAGGTCTGTGTTAAACACCCGGTCCTTGTCATCCACCGTTGAGTTTGTCATTCGTTTCTTCAGGTCCTCGATTATTCTGCAGCCTTCTCTGAGGCTGTTCTCGTCTCTGAAGATTCCTACGTGTTCCTCCATTCCCTTCTGCATGTCTATCCTGATTGTGGATGTCCGCTCTCCGTTTTCCTGCTTGAGGAGTCCGTCGTAGATGCGAGTCTCCTCGATCATCGCTAAGCCTTGGACGGGGTTGCCGAAGCTTGGTGTTGGTTGTTTCGCGACATAATCAGCGACGGTTTCGCCGGCTACTGCTCCATATACGTGGCATAAAGTCCGGGTATTACTTCCTAGGCGGTTTGCTACATTCATGCTTACGCAGGCGACTACGCCGGCCGCGTACAGCTCGCCCAAACCAGTGAATCCTTCAATGTTTGTGTGAACCACTACCATCTGGTAATGCTGGCCAGGCCTAACCGGAATGGGATCGTGAGCGGGGTCTATTCCTACATATTTCTCAGCAAGTTCCTTGACAAAGGGCAGTTTCTCCTCAATCTTCTTCTCGCCCAGATGCCTCAGGTCCAGCTCCACATAGCTTCCG
>Ga0066709_100000447_pt1 | contig 21948 bp, 16 predicted proteins | sample GraSoiAngelo_158_FD_79665 | JGI IMG/M metagenome (GOLD analysis project Ga0066709, IMG submission 79665) | Grasslands soil microbial communities from the Angelo Coastal Reserve, California, USA - 14_1009_16_30cm | ecosystem: Environmental > Terrestrial > Soil > Grasslands | place: USA...
CTGGTTGTCGTAGTCCACCTCGAGGACGCGGTTCATCCGCATCAGCGAGATCACCAGCCCGCCTTCCGAAGGCAGGCAGCCGCCCGACAGCCCCGTCCCCGCCCCGCGCGCCACGAACGGCATCCCCTCGCGCTGCGCCACGCGCACCAGCGCGGCGACGTGCTCGGCGCTGGTCGGAAAGACGACGAAGTCGGCGAGCGCGCGGAAGAGCGTGAGGCCATCCGACTCGTAGACGAGCAGCTCGTCGGGCTCGGACAGCACCCCGCCCCGGCCCACGATGGCCTCGAGCTCCCGCCGGAGCGCGGATTTACGGTCGAGCGTCAGCGTCGCCATGGAATGGACGAAGTATACCCCGTCGCATGGCCGGCCGGGGTGGGGCTCAGGCGAGGGCGGCGCGCACGTGGACGAGGTCGGCGACGAAGCGCTCGAACTCGCGGTGGCGCGCCTCGTCGTCGGGCGCGCGCAGGATCGACGAGGGATGCACCGTGGCCAGCACGCGGGGCGCCCACGGCGCCTTCACCCAGCGGCCGCGCTCCTTGGTGACGCGGAATTTCGGGCCGAGGAGCGCCTGGGCTGCGGTGGCCCCCAGGCACACGACGGCCTCGGGCTTCACCACGTCGAGCTCCGCCTGCAGCCAGGGCAGGCAAGCGCTGATCTCCATCTGGTTGGGCTTGGCGTGGATGCGGCGCTTGCCGCGCGGCTCCCACTTGAAGTGCTTCACCACGTTCGTGACGTAGACGTCGTCGCGGGGGATGCCGGCCTCGGCCAGGCCGCGGTCGAGCAGTTTGCCCGCCGGCCCGACGAACGGCTTGCCCGCGAGGTCTTCCTCGTGGCCCGGCTGCTCGCCGATCATCATGACCCTGGCGTCGGCCCGCCCCTCGCCGAACACCGTCTGCGTCCCGCGCTTGTAGAGGTCGCACCCGCGGCACCCCGCCGCCGCCGCCCGGAGCGCCGGGAGCGTCTTGCGCGCCGGCATGAAGTACGCCGCAGAGCCTGTCGTCTCGAGCCGTCGAGCCATGCCTGTCCCCGTTGCATCTCCCGGGCCGTTGGCCCGACGCGAGCTCGTCAACCCGAGAGCGACGCACCTCCGAGGAGAACAACCGCGGCACGGACGATGGCGTCGGCATCGATGCCGTAGTGCCGGTAGAGATCGGGGCGCGTCCCCGACTGGCCGAAGGTGTCCACGCCGAGGGCGAGCTGCGGGACACCGAGGGCGCCGCCCAGGAACGCCAGCGCGTGAGAGTGGCCGTCGAGGACGGAGACGAGCGGCACTTCTTCCTCGTCGGCGGAGACGAGCGCCTCCACGTAGGGCCGCGGCTCCCGGAGGCCGCGATAGAGCCGATCGGGGCTCGTCACGACGAAGACGCTGGGGAACGCGCCTCGCGCGGCGAGCCCCCGGGCCGCCGCCAGCGCCTCGGTCACCATCACGCCTGTCGCGAAGAGGTTGACCGCGCGCTCCGGAGTCCAGCCCTCGGCGCGGCGTCCGTCGATCAACCGGTAGCCGCCCGCGAGGACGGCGGCGCGCTGCTCGGCGCCTGCCGGCGGCGCCACGCGCTGATCGACCGGCGCCGTGCTCAGTCGCAGGTAGAGGCTCTCGCGGCGCTCCGCCACGGCGTGCAAGCCGGCGAGGAGGATCCACTCGACCTCCTGCGCGAACGCCGGCTCGTAGTACGCGAGGTCGGGCAGCGTCACACCGAGGCCCGGCGTGATCACCGACTGGTGCGCGCCGCCCTCGGGGGCCAGGCTCACGCCCGACGGCGTGGCCACCACGACGAAGCGCGCGCCGGCGTAGAGCGCGTGGTAGAGGGCGTCGAGGCCGCGCGTCACGAACGGATCGTAGAGCGTGCCGATCGGCAGCAGCGTGCGGCCCGACAGCTCCGCGGTGAGCCCGAGCGCCGCCAGCAGCAGGAACAGGTCGTGCTCGGCGATGCCGAGCTCGATGTGCTGGCCGCCGGGGCTTTCGCGCCACTTGAGCGTCTGCGGCACGTCGGCGAACGGATCGGGCCGCGCCTCGGGGAAGTAGACGCCCTTGCGATTCATCCAGCCGGCCAGATGGGTCGTCACCGCCACGTCGGCCGAGAGCGTGACGATGTCGTCCCCGACGGGCAGCCGGCCGAGCGCGGCCAGCACGCGGCCGAACGCTTCCTGCGTGGAGGCCTGCTCGGGATACGGCTCGTCGAGCGCGTCGGGAATGGCCGGCGCCGGTGGCGACGGCGGCGGCAGGAACAGCGGCGGCAGCGCGCGGATGTGGCGCGCCTCCGGCGTGTCGGGCGCGAAGCCCGCCCACTCCTCGCCGGGCGTCACGCCGAGCGCCGCGCGCAGCGCGTCGATCTGCGCGGGGCCCGTGACCATCGTGTGATTCAGCGGATCGCCGGCGAAGGGCAGACCCCAGCCCTTGATCGTGTGCGCGAGGATGACGGACGGCCGCGTGGTGTCGCGCGCGGCCGTCGCGTAGGCGTCGAGGATCAGCGCGAGGTCATGGCCGCCGACGTCGCCGACGAGCGCGGCCAGCGTGTCGTCTGCGAGATCGGCGAGCAACCGATCGAGCGTGCCGTCGATGCCGCCGTCGGGCGTCGTGACGAGCGCCTTGCGCAGGCCGCCGGCCGGCAGCCGCAGCAAGCGCTGGTACTCGCTCGCCGACATCGCCTCCAGCCGCGCTTGCAGGCGCTCGCCGCCGGGCTGCGCGAAGCGCGCCCGCAGTGCGCGGCCCCAGCGCAGCTCGTCCACGCGCCAGCCGGCCGCGCGGAACATCTCGGCGAGCTGGCGCGGGCGCGCGTCGGCCGTCACGCGATCGAGGCTCTGGCGATTCACGTCCACGACCCAGAGCACGTTGCCGAGCTTGCGCACCACCTCTTCGCCAAGCATCTCCCAGACGTTGCCCTCGTCGAGCTCGGCGTCGCCGACCATCACGACGAAGCGCGCCGGCGCGGCGGCGCCGCCGTGATCCACGAGGTAGCGCGTGGCGAGCCCGCCGAAGGTGGCGGCGACGGCGCCCAGGCCCATCGAGCCGGTGGAGAGATCGACGATCTCGGGATTCTTGCGGCGGCTCGGGTAGGCCTGCAGACCGCCGAAGACGCGCAGCCGCTCGAGATCGGCCGCGCCGAGGCGGCCGCGCAAATACTGGATCGCGTAGAACGCCGGCGAGGCGTGCGCCTTGACGGCGACGACGTCGTCCGGCCGCAGGGCCTGGAAGTAGAGCGCGGTCAGCAGGCTCACCACCGACGACGAGGAGGCCTGGTGGCCCCCGACCTTCAGACCATCGACGGCCGGACGCGCATTGGCCGCGTGCACCATCCACGCCGAGAGCCAGAGCACGCGCCGCTGGATGCGCTCGAGAACCTCGAGATCCGTCATCCCGCCACGCGCGTCGGCCGCGCCCTCGTCCGCCCCCGCCGCGCCATGCCCCGAAGTATACGTCTCAGCCGCCGACGCAGAACCTGCGCCGACGTGGGGAAACCCGGTGGAGTGGGGGCCGCCGAGCCGTTGACCTCGCGAAGGACGACGCCGAGCGGCGCGAGGGAATCGTCAGGCGATTTCGATCGTACTGCGGCCGACGCGCTTGGCGACGTAGAGCGCGCGATCCGCCGCCGGCACGAGATCCTCGGACGCGAGCACGTCGTCGGGCAGCGCGGCGATCCCCACGCTCACCGTGAGCTGGCCGTGGCTGAAGCGGTGCCGCTCGATGACGTCGCGGATGCGCTGCGCGTACTTGACGGCGCCGCTCTTGGACGTGTTGACGAGCAGCACCGCGAACTCGTCACCGCCATAGCGGGTGACGATGGAGAAGCTCCGGGAGTTGGTCACGATGAGCTGCGCCGTCTCCTTGAGCGCGTCGTCGCCGGCCCGATGCCCGAGCCGGTCGTTGATCGTCTTGAACCCGTCGATGTCGAAGAGCACGAGTGACAGTGGCTCGGCGAAGCGGACGTGCCGCCGGGCCTCCTCCTCGAGGCGCAGCATGAAGTAGCGGCGGTTGTAGACGGCGGTGAGCGGATCCTTGAAGGACAGCTCCTCGAGCCGCGCGTTCCGGATGGCGACGGCGGCCTGCGAGGCCAGCGCCTGCACCAGGGTCTCGAGCTCCGGATCGAAGGGAACGACCTCGCCGGCCGCGTCGCGCGCGTTGATGAGCTGCAGCACGCCGATGACGTCGCGCGTGGCGTCCTGCAGCGGCACCACCAGCACCGAGCCGGTCTGGTAGTGCAGGCGCACGTCGAGGTCCTGGTTGAACACGTATGGGCGGCTCTTCGGCACGCCGTAGGCGTCGGGCAGGCAGATCGGCTGCGCGGTCTCGGCGACGTAGCCGGCCAGGCTCGGCTGCGACAGCCGGAGCGGCTCGGCGAACTGGCGCCGCATCTCGAGCTCGCCCATGCGCTCCCGGAGCACGTCGTTTTGCACGACGGCGAAGCGGAGCAGGTCGCCCTCGCGGAGGAACAGTGTGCCAGCCTCGGCGTTCGTGAAGCGGCGGGCCTCGGTCACGATCCGCTCCAGGAGCGTGGACAGATCCCGCTCGCTGGTGAGTCCAATGCCGACCTGGATCAGCCGCTTCAGGAGCTGCGTCACCGAGGGCTTGTCGCCCGGTTTGATGGGATCCGTCGCCTTGTCGCTCACGGCCGGGTGCGGACTGCGAGCGTCGTGCCACGCCGTTGCCTGCGCGCCAAGCCAGCCTGGTCACGGAGTTTTTTGCGGAGGTCGGGACCTGTGCCGCATCGCGCTGCGGCGGGCAGTTCGTGTCCACTTGGTGATTTTCTTAACGAGGGGCCTGTTCGGCTACAATCGTCTGAGCATGAATTCGGTCCTCGTGATCGACGATGAACGCAACATCCGCTCGCTCATCTCGCGCGTGCTCGGCCAGGAGAACATCGAAGTGCACATGGCTGCCACGGGCAAGGAGGGTCTGGAGCTCGCCGACCAGGTCGGACCGGACCTGGTCCTGGTCGACCTGCGGCTGCCCGACCTCGACGGCATCCAGGTCTTGAGAGAGATGCGCACGAAGCATCCCCAGACCGCGGTGATCATGATCACGGCGTTCGGCCACATCGAGAGCGTGGTGGTGGCGATGAAGAACGGCGCCACCGACTACCTCGAAAAACCCTTCCAGCACCTCGAGAAGCTGCGCATCTCCGTCACCCGCGCGCTCGAAGAGGTGAAGGCCCGCCGGGAGATCACCCGCCTGCAGGGGTTGCAGGAAGGCAAGTACCGGACGACCCAGATCATCGGTGAGTCGTCCACGACCCGCCGCCTGCGCGAGGTCATCACCCAGCTCGCCCAGAGCGAGGCCCACACCATCCTCGTGCAAGGCGAGAGCGGCACCGGCAAGGAGCTGGTCGCGCGCGGCCTGCACTTCGAGAGCGCACGCCGGAACTCGCCCTTCATGGAAGTGAACTGCGCCGCCATCACCGAGACGCTCTTCGAGAGCGAGCTCTTCGGCCACGAGAAGGGCGCGTTCACCGACGCCAAGTCCACGAAGAAGGGCCTGATGGAGCTGGCCGACGGCGGCACGCTGTTTCTCGACGAGGTGGGCGAGATCCCGCTGGCCAGCCAGGCCAAGCTGCTGCGCTGCCTGCAGGAGCGCACGTTCAAGCGCGTGGGCGGCACGCGGGATCTCAAGGTGGACGTTCGGGTCATCACGGCGACCAACCGGTCGCTGGAAGTCATGGTGAAGGAAGGGAAATTTCGCGAGGATCTCTTCTATCGCCTCAACGTGATCCCGCTCACGATCCCGCCGCTGCGCGAGCGCAAGGAGGACATCCTGCCGCTCGCGCGCCACTTCTTGGCCGAGGCGAACAGCACGTTCCACAAGGCGGTCAAGAAGCTGGCGACCGAGACCGAGACGCTGCTGCTGGCGTATGGCTGGCCGGGCAATGTGCGCGAGCTGAAGAATCTGATCGAGCGGCTCGTGATCCTGAGCACCGGCGACACGATCGAGGCCGATCAGCTTCCCCTCCCCTTCGCCGGCGCCAGCGACGGTCCCCTGGCGGAGGAGATCTCGCGCGAGCCCCGCACGCTGGAGGCCGTGGAGAAGGCCTACATTCTCAAGGTCTTGCGTCAGGTGAACGGGAACAAGAGCGAGGCCGCCAAGATCCTCGGTATCACCCGCCAGACCCTCCGGAAGAAACTGACCGAAGCATCGGCCTGAGGGCCCGGATCCTTTTTATCCACGCATCTTGCACCACGCCCGGGTGCGTGGACACAAATCAGCCATTTGCCCGAATCCGCAGACCCAGCGTCAGGCGAAAAATCTTTGTGGATCAGTGGCTTATCCTTCAGAGTCGGCTTTGGTACCCACTTTGCTCAAGAGCGACCGCGTCGAGGCCTCCTACCAGGCCCCCACGAGGGAGCGATCGCACGATGAAAGTGGCCGTCAAAAAGCTGAAGATCGAGGATCCGGCGAAGGTCCAGATGCTCGTGGGCGAGAACATCGACGCCATCGAGCCCGGGCTCGTCGTCCTCGATTCGTGCCTGCTCCTCGGGAACGCGACGATCGACGTGATCGGCCTCGACACCAACGGCGCGCTGGTCCTGATCGTGACCGGCCTCACCGCCGACGAGGAGATGCTGCTCAAGGCGGTCGAAGCCTATTCCTGGTGCCGCGAATATCCGGAGTCGCTCGAGCGGCTCTACCCCACCTGCGTCGTGTCCGAGGGGCGTCCACCGCGGCTGCTCTTCGTCGTCGAGCGGATGCCCGAGGCGTTCCATCGCAAGATCAAGCAGCTGGGCTTCCCCGAGGTCGACGTCGTGGAGTTTCGCTTCCTGGACGTCGAGGGCGGGCCCGCCGTGTACTTCGAGTCGGTCCTGCGCCTGCGCCGTAATGCGCCGGCCCCGGCCGCCGCGCCTCGCAGCGAGATGCCGGTGAGCGAGATGCCGTCGGCCGCTGACAACGTCATCGCGATGAACGGCCCCGTCGCCGCGCGCGCAACGAGCCTCAAGGTCGGGAAGCTCGCCGGCCAGAGCGCGGAGCCGGTGATCACGCCGCGCGCCAGCGAGCGCCCGGTGGCGGCGCCGCGCGAGCCCGCCGCGGTCGTGAGCATGGTGAGCCGGCAGAGCGCGCGGCCGCGTGTGGAGCCCCTGCCGAGCCAGCCCGAGCCTGTCCTCGTGCCGGGCCCGCTGATCGTGACGCCGGACCCCGTCATCGCGACGCCGGAGCCGGTCGTCGTGGCCCCCGGGCCGATGATCGTCACGCCGGAGCCCATCGTGTTGCCGAAGGCCGCGGCCGAGCCGGAGCCGGCGCACACGAGCGATGACCGAGAGGCCGATCTCGCCGACCAGCTTCAGAGCTACCTGGCCGCGTTCCAGCTGGGGGACGCCACGGCGGCCGCGACGAAGTCGGCGATCGCGCCCGTCGTCGCGAGCGAGCCCGACCTGGTCGTGCACCCCGACCCGATCGTCGCCCCGGCCCTGGAGAGCGTGGCCGGAGCGGAGACCGGCCTGATCGTGATGGACGAGCCCGAGGCCGAGCTGATCGTCGTGGACGAGCCGGAGCCGCTCGATTTCGTGGCCGAGTCGATCGTCGCGGCCAGCGAGGCGCAGCCCAAGGGCGAGCGCAGTGCGCGGAACCTGCCGGAGCTGTCGCTGCGTCCGAGCGCGCCGATCACGGTGCCGCGCCCGGCGCCGCTCGCGAAGCCCGCGGCCGCGGGCGCCGCCGGGGAGCCGCACAAAGCGCGCGTCTCGTTCAAGGACCTCGCCGGGGCGCTGCTCGGCGGCGCCGACCCGGCCGCGCCGGCCCCGCCCATCGAGGCGGCCCTCGAGCCCGCGGATGGCGAGCTCGAAGCGGAGGCGCCGGCCGACCTCGTGATCGAGCCGGACGGCGAGGTGGCCCCCACGCTGCCCCAGGGGATGGACGGGCTGAAGTTTCCCAGCGACGGAGTGCTGACGCGCCAGTGGATGGAGTTTCTCAGCCAGATGTCCACGAAATGATGGGAAAGGAACCCATGGCCTCGCCCGTGCCGACCGCGTCCGCTCCCGAGGCGCTGCGCGTTCTCGTCGTGGACGACAACGCCTCGCTGCTGCGCTTCCTGGTCTCCGCCTTCTCGGCCAACGGCTGCGCCGTCAGCCAGGCCGCCGCCGCCGAGCAGGCGCTGTCGCTGATCACCGACGAGCCGTTCGATCTCGTCGTGTCCGACATCAAGATGCCGGGACTCTCCGGCCTGGACCTGCTGCGCGCGGTGAAGGGCAAGCAGCCGGGAACGCCGGTCGTGCTCATCACCGGGAACCCGTCCGTGAACTCGGCGGTCTTCGGCCTGCGGCACGGCGCCTACGACTACCTGCCGAAGCCCTTCTCCATCCGAGAGATCCAGCAGCTCCTGGCCCGCGTACGCAGTGATAGGCAGAAGTGGGATGGGCAGGTGCCGCTGCCGGCCGGACTCACCGAGGAGCTCGCCCGCCGCCAGCTCGGCGTCGAGGTGCTGTTCCGCATCGGCGATCTCGCGCTGCAGGGGCTCGAGACCTCGGCCTTCGTGGACGAGGTGCTGCGCCTCGTGATGCAGAGCATCAAGGGCGACGCCGGCCTCGTGCTGCTGCGCGACGAGCACGGCAGCTTCAGCTCCAGCCGCCAGGGCGAGGCCACGCTGGTGACGCGCCTGCTCACGATGCTGCAGCGCTCGTTCGAGGACCTCGTCGCCACCGGCGGCAAGGAGATCCTGACGCTGGCCACCGGCAGCGAGCCGCTCGAGGCGATCGCCGCGGTCATCCCCGGCGTGGGTCCCTCGATGGGCGTCGTGTGCCTGGCGCGGGAGGCCGCCACCGGCGGCTTCCTGCCCGACGAGCGCGAGATGCTGCTCGGCTACGCGCAGACGACCGCGGTGGCGCTCCAGAAGCTCATCCTGCGCGAGAACGTCGAGCGCAACCTCGTCGACACCATCACGGCGTTCGTCAACGCCATCGAGTCGAAGGACCGCTACCTCAAGGGACACTCGGCCCGCGTGTCGCTCTATGCCGGCGAGATCGCGCAGACGCTGGGCATGACGAGCGAGATGGTCGACGTCGTCCGGCGCGGCGCCATGCTGCACGACCTCGGCAAGCTGTCGATCATGGACTCGATCCTCAGCAAGCCCGAGCGGCTGACCCCCGAGGAGTTCTCGATCATCAAGAGCCATCCCGTCGTCGGCGCCAAGATCCTGGAGCCGCTGCGGTTCCTGGCGCGCGAGACGTGCGCGGTGCGGCACCACCACGAGCGGTTCGACGGCACCGGGTATCCCGACGGCCTGCGGGGCGAGGACATCCCGCTGGTGGCGCGGGTGGTGACGGTGGCCGACGTCTTCGACGCGATCACCTCCAACCGGCCGTATCGCACGGCCCTGCCGCTGGAGGCCGCCCGCGAGGAGATCGCGCGCGGCTGCGGCAGTCACTTCGACCCCGTGGTCGCGGAGGCCTTCTTGCGGATCCCGCTGGTCCGGCTGGAGGAGATCACCCGTCACTACGAGCACCTGACGAGCGGCGGTGCGACAGGCGCCCCGGCTCTGGCCCAAGCGCATTGAACGCGGCTAAGAAGAAGATCCTCATCGTCGACGACGCGGGCCCCGTCGTGGTCCTCTGCGTCAACGTGCTGCAGGCGCTGGGCTACGTGGTCAAGGGCGCCAACCGCGGCGAGACCGCGGTGGAGCTGATGCGCAAGGAGCCCTTCGACCTCATGGTGCTCGACTACAAGATGCCCGGGATGTCCGGCTTCGAAGTGTTCGAGCACGCACGCACGCTGCATCCCACGATGGCCGTGGTGCTGGTCACCGGGCACGGCACGCCGGAGATCGTCAACGAGGCCAATCGCATGGGCTTCCACGCGATCCTGCTCAAGCCATTCACATCCGACGAGTTGCGCGGGACGGTCGAGAAGGTCCTCGCGGACCGCGGCTGAGCGCCGATGGCGACACCGCCGCATCCCGGGGCTCAGGCGCGCAATCCGGCCACAGCGGAGGTGGTGATGAGCTCCGTGCACGGCGGGCTGCAGTGGGGAGTCGACCGGATGCTCTCGGTCGGCTACGGCCTGCTCTACGACTACATCTTCGAGAAGTTCGGCCCCTACCAGAAGCTCCAGGCCGAGGTCCTCGCGCTCGTGGACGCCTCGGCCAAGGGGACGCCGGACCGCCGCAACGTCCACGTGCTCGACGTCGATTGCGGCCCCGGCAACCTGACGTTCATCATCGCCGAGGCCGGCTTCTCGGTCGTAGGCCTGGAGCCGTACGGCGCGCTGGTCGAGCTGGCGCGCGAGAAGCGGCGGGCCAAGCGCCTCGCCAATCTCGCCTTCAGCCAGGGCGACCTGTTCACCAACAAGACGTTCCGCGACGGAACGTTCGACCAGGTCGTCAACGTGCACTCGCTGTACGCGCAGCCCGATCCCCGCGCGCTGCTCGCCCACGTCCACCGCGTTCTCAAGCCGGGCGGGCACGCCGTGTTCGTGAACCACACGCGGCGCGCCGACGTCGCGGGCACGTTCGCCGAGCTGCGCCGGCGCGAGGGCCTCGGCGCCGCGCTCCGCTGCCTCTTTCTGTGGCTGCTGCCGCACTCGCTGTTCGAGGCGGCGCGGCGGAGCATCGGCCCGCATTACTGGAGCGAGCAGGAGTTCGCGGCCAATCTCCGCGCGGCCGGCTTCACGGTGCTCGAGGCGCGCCGGACGTTCCTCAACGGCGCCAGCCTGCTGCTGTGGGCCAGGAAGAGCGCGGAGTAGATGGCGATGGAGCTGGCGGGCTCGATGGCTGAACGGGTCCCGGCGACGCAGGCGACGCTCGAGCGGCTGATCGCGCTCGGCTACGGCCTGACCTACGAGGCGATCGTCCGCGGCTTCGGTCCCTACGAGGCGCTGCTCGACGAGATCGTCGCGCTCGTCGGCCGCGGGGCGGCGCCGGGATCGCCGAGTGGCACGCGCGTGCTCGACGTCTCCTGCGGCGTGGGCACCGTGGCCGAACGCCTGGCCCGGCGCGGGTGGTCGGTCGTGGCCATCGATCCGATCGAGCACCTGGTGGCGGTGGCCCGGCGCAACCATCGCGACAGCGGCCTCTCGCTCAGCTTTCACCACCTCGACGCCGCCACGGGTGCGCTGCCCGGAGCCGGCACGTTCGACGTGGTCGTGAGCATGCACACGCTCTACTGGCACCCCGATCCGCGCGCGCTCCTGGCCGCCTGCCGTCGCGCGCTGCGGCCCGGCGGCCACGCGCTCTTCCTCACGTACGAGCGGCCGGCACACGTGCGGCGCATCTTCACGGACGTCCGCGCGCGCCGCGGGTGGCTCGACGCGATGCGGTCGCTGCGCTGGCTGGTGCCGACCGCGCTCTTCGACCTGTTCCGCAGCGTCCAGCCGCGCTATCTCAGCCGCGAGCAGTTCCGCGCCGCGCTGGGCGAGGCCGGCTTCGAGGTCCTGGAGACGCGCGAGACCTTCCTCGCCGGCATCAGCCTGCTGGCGTGGACCCGCGCCGCGGAGGACGACGAGCCTTCATACCGCTGATCATTTCCTAGCCGGTCGGTGTCACGGCGTCGCAGGTCTGCGGAAAGTAATCACCCGCCCGCGGCGCCGGCACGGACCCGGTCCTGATATTTTTAGGCATATGTATTAGACAGTTATAATTTCGCGCCGGGCTTGGTATTGTCCTTGCCTCACTGAAAGCGCCCGCAATAGCGGGCCATAGACCGCCCAGTAACGGCGAGCAGGAAGAGCCGACGGCGGACAGGAGATCGACCGATGAGCCCGACGACGAACCGGATGGTCGCGATTCTCGGCTTGGCGAGCCTGGCGTTTGCCGGGGTGCCGGCGGCGGCCAGTGCGGGCGGGGCCACGCTGTACGAGTTGACCGAGAACATGAGACTGGACAACCTGGCGAGGCCCACCCAGCGGACGGCGTCCGCCGCCTTGCAGGGCACGGCGCAGATCGGCACGGGGATCTGTCCGACGGCGCTGATCGGACTGTTGCAGATGTTCAGTCTGCCGACTGGTGCCTCATGCACGGTCACGGCATTCGCCGAGAGTGATGTGGCGATACAGACGGGCACCGGAGCGTTCATCGGTGGGTTCGCCGTCGTCGTCAACACCGATAACGCCGCCGACGCCCCGGAGATGGTCGTGATGACCGGGACGTTCCACGCCGATATGCAGGTCGAGGCCGACGCCAGTGGCAAGATGCTGCCGCTCATCCGGATCACCGACGGGACGGTGGCGCCCACGGACGTCCTGGGCGTGCCGGTGGCGTACGTCGGGTCCTACTTTCCCGGACTGACGCCGGAGATGTTCCCGGCGGCATCGTTCGGTGGCGTCTTCCGGCTGCCCTTCGCGCTCGACGAGAGCGGCAAGAAGAAGAAGCCCGGCAAGGCCATGGACACCTTCTACCTTGCCGACGACGGCGGCCTCATCAAGATCGACAAGGACGAGCTGTCCCTCGGCTATGCGAACGTCCGGGTGGAGATCGTATTCTAGACGCGGAAGGGAATTCGCGCGTCATGAACGCCGTCGCGATGGGGCGGCAGGATCGGCAAACGCCGGAGGCGGGCGAGGCCCTCGCCCGGGTGGTGGTCGACCTCCAGGCGGTGACGATCGCCGCCTTCGCGCTCTCGACCGGCACCGGAATGTGAACACGGTGGAGCACCCTGGGGTGGACACCCCGTCCGGGTCGCATCCCCGCCCTGCCGAGCGGGGCGTCGTCATCTCACGCGGGACCCGTGTGTACCTCCGCACCATGACCCCGCAGGATCTCGACCATCTCTCGACATGGGTCGACGATCCCTTCCTCGAGCGCATGGTTGGCAGCGAGTTCATGCACGCCTACAAGCACGTGTGGGACAAGGCGCCCGCGTTCTACGAGGCCATCCTCACCGATCCCACCCAGGTGGCCCTCGTGGTCGAGGCCTACCAGGGCTGGACCAAACCGGTGGGGGTCGTGCGCCTGTTCAACATCCACCTGCTGGAGGGCTACGCGTTTCTGGAGACGATCATCGCCGATATGCGCGCAATGAAGCGCGGTTTCGGCATCGAAGCGGGTAAACTCATCTCCTACTATGGCGTCGACGTCCTCGGCCTGCGGCGTCTCGAGGCGAAGGTCTACGAGTACAACGTGCTCAGCATGAACTCTCTGCGGCGCAACGGCTTCCGCCAGGAGGGCATCCTCCGCCAGGCGGGCTTCGACGGCGAGCGCTACTGGGACCTCATGATCTTCGGCATCCTCAGGGACGAGATCGAGGCGGTCCGCCGGAGGGACAAGGTCTACCTTCCTCTCGATCCGTCCGAGGGGAACGGTCGTGAGCCCACATAGTCTTCTTCCGCTCGTAGCGTTCGTCCTCAACGTCTCCCTGGCCGCGCTGTCGCTGTTGCGGAACCCGGGGAGCCGCCTCAACCGGGTCTTCGCCTACTTCGCGGCGAGCATGGCCCTGTGGAACCTCGGCGTCTTCCTCCTGCGGCGCAGCCCCGACGAATGGACCGCCTACTTCGCCGAGATCGTGATCCACGTCGGCGTCATCGCGCTGCCGGCGTTCTACTACCACTTCGTCCTGATCTTCCTGGACGGCACCACCCGCCACCGCCCCTCGCTCGTGCTCGCCTACCTGATCGCGCTGGTCTACGAGTGCATCAACCTCTCCGGCTCGTCGCTGTTCATGACCGGCGTGAAGGAGACGTACTGGGGCTGGGCGCCGGCCACCGGCGCCCTCTATCTGCCCTGGCTGCTCCTCGCCTTCAACGGCTTCATGATCTACGGCGTCCGCCAGCTGCTGAAGGCGCACCGGGGCATCGACTCGAGCTTCCGCCGCAACCGCGGCACGCTGATCACGCTCGGCACGCTGGTGAGCCTGGCCGGCGGCTTCGTGGACTTCTCGCGCTTCGTCTTCGCCCGCTTCATCCCGGCCGCCGACTACATGTATCCGGTCGGCATCCCGGCCAACATGATCTTCGCGCTCATGCTGGGCACGTCCATCGTCCGTTACCGCCTGTTCGCGGTGACGGTCGCCGTGAAGAAGACGGCGGTCTATGCGCTGGTGGGCACGCTGCTCACCGTCCTCCTGGCCCTCATGACGAAGCTCATCGAGGACGCCCTGCAGCTCAAGGAGGCGAGCGCGCTGTGGATGGTGGTGCCGATGGGCGCGATCATCACGATCCTCATCTCGCCCCTCGGCAAGGGCCTCGACGATCGCATCCAGCGGCTGACGTTCAGCAAGCGCCAGGGCTGCTACGAGACGCTGCTGCAGCTCAGCAAGCGGATGAGCTCCATCCTCAACTTCAACGAGCTCGTCGACACACTCGTGCACGGCCTCGTGCGCGGCATTCCCGGCACCCACGCCACGCTGATGATCCACGACCCCGTCACCGGCGCCTTCCTGAACCATCGCGAGGAGACCACGCTGGACGAGGGCTCGGCGGTGGACTCCATCCGCGCGGACAGCCCCATCGTGCAGTGGCTGACCGCCACCGACGGGCTGCTGGTCAAGGAAGAGGTGAAGCTCAACCCGCGCATCGCGCGCTACTTCGAGACCGCCGAGGGCGAGCTGGAGGCGATCAAGGCCGCCCTCATCGTGCCGCTCAAGGTCGAGAACAAGCTCAACGGCATCCTCCTGCTGGGCGAGAAGCTCTCGGGCGAGATCTACGACGACCAGGAGCTGGACATGCTCATGCTGCTGGCCACGCAGGCGGCCATCTCGCTGGAGAACGCGCGGCTGTACGAGAACCTGGCGACGTCCAACGCCCGCCTGCTCGAGGCCAGCCGCCTCAAGTCGCAGTTCCTCGCCAACATGTCGCACGAGCTGCGGACGCCGCTCAACTCGATCATCGGCTTCAGCAAGGTACTCATCAATCGCCTCGATGGCGAGCTGACCGAGCGGCAGGAAGCCTACGTGCGCTCGGTCCACAACTCCAGCCGCCACCTGCTGGAGCTCATCAACAGCATCCTCGACTTCTCGCGCATCGAGGCGGGCAAGTTCGCGATGCGCTCGGAGAAGATGGACCTGCTCGACGTCGTCGACGAGTGCATGGAGACCTCGATGCCGCTCGTGCGCGACAAGCGGGTCAAGCTGGAGAAGGACGTGCCGGTGGAGCTGCCGCCCGTGCAGGCCGACCGCACGCGCATCAAACAGGTCCTGCTGAACCTCATCTCCAACGCCATCAAGTTCACCCACACCGGCCGGGTGCTCGTGCACGTCCGGCCCGAGGGCGAGCATGTGCACGTGTCGGTGGCCGACACCGGCATCGGCATCTCGCCGGGCGACCTCCAGCGGCTGTTCGAGCCGTTCCAGCGGCTCGACAATCCGCTGGCCCAGCAGGCCGACGGCACCGGCCTCGGCCTGGCCATCAGCAAGAAGTTCGTCGAGCTCCACCACGGCCGCATCTGGGCCGAGAGCCGGGAGAGCCAGGGCTCCACATTCCACTTCACCCTGCCGCTGACCGCGGCCGAGGCGTAGAGGGCCAACCAGCATGCCGATCAGCCGTCGCGACGCCAGGAAGGCCAAGATCCTCTACATCGAGGACAACCGCGAGAACCGCATGCTCGTGCGCGCGATCCTCGAGGCCGAGGGCTACAGCATCGTGGACGCCGAGGACGGCCTGGCCGGCATCGAGGCCGCCATTCGCGAGGAGCCCTCGCTGATCCTGCTGGACGTCAACCTGCCGGCGATCGACGGCTACGAGGTGGTGGCGGTCATCAAGTCGTTCCCGGCCTTCGCCAACACGCCGGTCATCGCGGTCACCGCCTACGCGATGGAGGGCGACCGGCAGCGCACGCTGGTGGCCGGCTGCGACGGCTACATCCAGAAGCCGATCGACGTGGACGCCTTCCCGAAGCAGGTCGAGGAGTTCCTGCACGGCAAGCGCGAGCACGTGGAGGAGCGCGAGGCGGGCATCTATCTCCGCGAGCTCAACCAGCGGCTCGTCTACCGGCTCGTCAACCAGGTCGAGGAGCTCAAGCGCCTCAACCAGCACTTCGTGCGCCGCGCCACCCAGCTCGCCGACCTGCACCGCGCGGTGCAGGACATCACCTCCGAGGTCGGCGTCACGCCCATGCTCGAGCAGCTCCTGGGCGCGCTCTCGCGCGCGCTCGGCACGCGCAGCCTGGCGGTGGAGCTCTCCGAGGCCGACGTGAAGGTGGCGGTGAGCGGCGACGCCGCCGAGCGGCCGCGCAGCGTGCTGGCCGGGGCCGGCGTGGCGCCCGGCGACGAGTGGACGGAGGTCGACTGGACGCTGCCGCTGGCGGTGCGCGGCCGCCCGCTCGGCGTGATGACCGCGCGCCACGTGCTGCCGCCCGGCGCCAAGGCCGACGAGGAGCAGCTGCTCAACATCGTGGCCAACCAGGTGGCCATCGCCGTCGAGAACGCGCGCCTCTACGACGGCGTCGTCCAGCGCGCCGCCGAGCAGCAGAGTCTCGTCGAGGCCGGCCACCTGCTGGCCTCCACGCTGCGCCTCACCGACGTCCTGCAGCGCTTCACCGAGCTCGTGCGCAGCCGGGTCAGCCTCGACGTCGTTCGCATCTGGCTGCAGGAAGGCCCCGGCGACTATCGGCTGCACGCCCAGGCCGGGCTGGCCGAGGCGCCGGACGACCGCAAGCGCCACTTCGATCCGGGCGAGGGCATCGTCGGCTGGGTGATGGAGCACCTGGCGCCGCTGGTCATCGCCGACCTGCAGGTCGATCCGCGGCTGAAGGAGCGCGACTGGGCCAAGGCCGAGGGCCTCGAGTCGCTCGTCGCGGTGCCGCTGCTGCTCGAGGACACGCCGGTCGGCGTCCTCGTGGGCGTCCAGCGGCAGCGCCGCGAGTTCACGTTGGAGGAAGTGGCGCTGGTGCAGGCGCTGGCCACCTCGGCCGCCGTCGCCATCCGCAACGCACGGCTCTATGAGGAGACGCAGCTTCGCCTGCGTCACACCGAGACGCTCGTCTCGGTCAGCCAGGCCATCGGCGCCACGCTCGATCTCTCCGAGGTCCTGCGCCGCGCCACCCGCGAGATGGTGCGCGCGCTCGGCGGGGACATGGGCGTGGCGTGGCTGCTGGCGCCCGAGCGCACCCACTTCGTGCCGCTGGTCGGCTACCACATCCCCAAGGACGTGCTGCGCACGCCGGTCGCGCAGGTGATCACTCTCGACGACCCGGTGATCCAGACCCTCATGGCGACCAGCGGCCCGATCGTGGCCGCCGACAGCCAGGGCGAGGCGTGGAGCCGCATGCCCGCCGCGCAGGCCGTCGCCCACAAGTCGATGCTCATCCAGCCGATCTACTGGAAGGAGGAGCTCATCGGCGGCTTCTCGGTCCTGTGGCTGAACGACGCGCATCGCTTCACGGCCGACGAGCTGCGGCTGGCCGAAGGTATCGCGCTGCAGGGCGCGCTCGCCGTGGAGAACTCGCGGCTCTACGAGGGCGTCAAGCAGCAGATGGCCGAGCTCAAGCAGACGCAGGCCCAGCTCGTGCAATCCACGAAGCTCGCCGCCATCGGTGAGCTGGCCGCCAACATCGCGCACGAGATCAACAACCCGCTCACGACGGTGCTCGGCTTCGCCTCCTTCATCGCCGAGCGGCTGCCCGCCGAGGACCCGATGCGCGAGGAGCTGAACCTGATCCAGGAGGAGGCCTCGCGCGCGCGCGACATCGTGCGCGACCTGCTGCAGTTCAGCCGCCAGCGCGACTTCATGCCGGAGCCCGCCGACGTCAACCTGGTGCTCGAGCAGGTGGTCGCCATGATCCGGCGGCAGGGCGCCTTCGGTGCCATCACCGTCACCGAATCGTACGGCGAGGACCTGCCGATGGGGGAGATGGACGTGCCGCGCATCAAGCAGGTCTTCCTCAACATCATCAACAACGCCGTGTACGCGATGAAGGACGGCGGCACGCTGAAGATCCGCACCACCGCCGGCACCGACAACCTGCGCATCGCCTTCGAGGACAGCGGGCCCGGCATCCCGCCCGACGTGCTCGGCCGCATCTTCGATCCGTTCTTCACCACCAAGCCCGAGGTGAGCGGCACCGGGCTGGGGCTGTCGGTGAGCCTCGGCATCGTGCAGAGCCACGGCGGGACGATCGACGTGGAGAGCAAGGTCGGCCGCGGCGCGACCTTCACCGTCACGCTGCCCTTGAAGATCGACAGCGACGACGGAGGAGAGACTATTGATTAGGGGGCCTCGAAGGGCCCCTACGGCGTAGCCGTCGCGCCCCTCGTTCCCTAGACCATCTCGGCGGCGACGTGGGCGGCGCCGAAGAGGGGGGCGCGGGGGTTGAGCGAGACGTGGATCGGCAGTGATTCCATCAGCGGCGTCAGCCGGCCCTTGTCGCGGAAGGACGCCACGAAGCCGCCGGAGGCGATCCGCTCGATCATGCGCGGCGCGATGCCGCCGCCCACCAGCACGCCACCGATGGCCATGGCCTTGAGCGCGAGGTTCCCCGCCTCCGCGCCGTAGATGCCGACGAACACGTCGAGGGCCTTGTCGCAGAGCGCGTCGCGCTTGGCCAGTCCCATCTCGGTGACGACCGCGCTCGGATTGTCGGTCCGCATCCGCTCGGCCACCTCCGGCGCCTCCTTGGCCCAGCCGGTGTCGCGCAGGAACCGGTAGACGTTATAGAGGCCCGGGCCGGCCAGCACGCGCTCGTAGGACACCCGGCCGAACTCCTTGCGCAGGTAGCGCAGCAGGTCGTCCTCGAGCTCGTTGCGCGCCGCCAGATCGCCGTGGCCGCCCTCGCTGGCGATGACCAGGCGCCGCTCGCCGTCGCGGACGATGATGGCCTCGCCCAGCCCCGTGCCCGCGGCGATCAGCACGAGGTTGCCGCGGCGCGGTCGCCCGGCCTGGAGCGTGCGCAGGTCCTCCTCGGGCAGGCCCAGCACGCCGTGGGCGGCGACCTCGAGGTCGTTGAGCAGCTTCACCTTGGGCGCGGGGATCGCATAGGTCAGCAGCCGCTCGTCGACGACCCAGGGCAGGTTCGTGGCCTGGCAGCGGCCGTCCACCACCGGCCCCGCCACGCCGAGACACGCCGCCGCGATGGTCGACCGCGGGCCGCCGTCGAGGAACCGCTCGATCGCGAGCTCGAGCGAGACGAAGTCCGCGCTCCGCAAGGTCCCGTCCCGGACCATCGTGAGGCGGCCGCGCGCGTCCTTGTCGAACAGCGCCAGGTCGGTCTTGGTGCCGCCCACGTCACCGGCGAGGACGATCACTTCTGGGTGCCGGCGTAGATGCCCATGATGGTGCCCAGGAACTTGAGCGCGTCGGGCTTCTTCCGCTGGAAGGAGTTGCGGCCGATGATCGAGCCGAACCCGCCACCGTCGCGGATGGCGCGGACCTCGTCGAACACCTGCTCGTCGCCGACCGCCGGCCCGCCCGAGAAGATGACGACTCGCCGGCCGTTGAAGGTGGACTGCACGACGTGGCGCACGCGCTCGGCCAGCGTGCCGACCGGCACGGCCTCCTTCTCGTACACCTTCTTGGCCGCCGCCTGCTCGAGATGGGCCGAGGGCAGCTTCACCTTCACCACGTGCGCGCCGAGCTGGGCGGCGATGTGCGCGGCGTAGGCGGTGACGTCGATGCCGGTCTCGCCTTCCTTGGAGAGCCCCGAGCCGCGCGGATAGGACCACACCACCACCGCGAGGCCGTTGGCCTTGGCCTCCTCGCCGAGGGCGCGCAGCGTGCTGTACATCTCGAGCCGCGCGCTGGAGCCGGGATAGATCGTGTAGCCGATGGCCACGCAGCCCAGGCGCAGAGCGTCGCGCACCGAGCCCGTGACCGCCTGCTCCGGGTCCTTCTCCTCGTAGAGGACGTCGTGGTTGTTCAGCTTGAGGATGAGCGGGATCTGGCCCGCGAACTCGCGGGCGCCCGCTTCCAGGAAGCCCAGCGGCGCGGCGTAGGCGCTGCAGCCGGCCTCGATGGCGAGCTGGAAGTGATAGCGCGGATCGTAGCCGGCCGGGTTGACCGCGAAGCTCCGCGCGGGACCGTGCTCGAAGCCCTGGTCGACGGGCAGGATCACCATCTTGCCGGTGCCGCCGAGCACCCCCGCGCTCAGCAGCCGCGCGAGGTTGGTCAGGGTCCCCGGGCTATCGCTGCCGTACCAGCTCAGGATCTCGCGCACGCGCTCGGTCGTCGCCACGGCTATTCCTCCTCGACTCGACAGGCTTCTAGCAGCTTACACGCGGCGGCGCGTCCGTCATTCGCCGCTCTGTTCGATCAGCTTGGCGACCAGGCCGGTCCAGCCCGTCTGGTGGTTGGCGCCGATGCCGCTGCCGTCGTCGCCGTGGAAGTATTCGTAGAACAGGATGAGGTCGCGCCAGTGCGGGTCGTTCTGGAAGCGCGCGCTGCCGCCATAGATGGGCCGGCGGCCGTCGCGCCCGCGCAGGAACAGGCGCGTCAGCCCGCGCGAAAGCTCGGCCGCGACCTCCCACAGGTTCAGCAGGCGGCTGGAGCCTATCGGGCACTCGACCTTGAGGTCGTCGCCGTAGAAGTGATGAAACTTCTGCAGCGACTCGATGAGCAGGTAGTTCACCGGGAACCAGACCGGCCCGCGCCAGTTCGAGTTGCCCCCGAACAGGCCCGTGCGCGACTCGGCCGGCTCGTAGTCCACGCGATGCTCGGCGCCCTCGATCTGCAGCACGTAGGGATGCTCGCGATGGTAGCGCGACAGCGCGCGGATGCCGTGGGAGGAGAGGAACTCGTCGCGATCGAGCATGTAGCCGAGCACGCGCAGGAGCTGCGGCCGCCGCACGATGGACAGCAGCCGCCGGACGCCGCCGCCGGCGCCCACGCGCGTGGCCACGTGGCCGCGGAACTCCGGCCGGTTGTCGATGAACCACTGCATGCGCCGCTTGAAGCCGGGCAGGCGGTCCACCAGCTCGGGCTCGAGCGTCTCCACGGCGAAGAGCGGGATGAGCCCCACCATCGAGCGCACCTTGAGGCGGCGCACGTCACCCGGCATGTTCAGGATGTCGTAGTAGAAGCCGTCCTCCTCGTCCCACAGCGCCTGGCCGTCGCCCAGCTCGTTCATGGCCTTGGCGATGTAGACGAAGTGCTCGAAGAACTTCGAGGCCACGTCCTCGTAGGCCGGGTTCTCGGCCGACAGCTCCAGCGCGATGGCCAGCATGTTGAGGCAGTACATGGCCATCCACGAGGTGCCGTCCGACTGCTCGAGGCGCCCGCCGCCCGGCAGCGGCGCCGAGCGGTCGAACACGCCGATGTTGTCCAGCCCGAGGAAGCCGCCCTCGAAGACGTTGTTGCCCTGGAAGTCCTTGCGGTTGACCCACCAGGTGAAGTTCAGCAGCAGCTTCTGGAACGCGCGCTCGAGGAAGAGGCGATCGGGCACGCCGTTGACGTTGCGGTCGATCTTGTACACGCGCCACACCGCCCACGCGTGCACGGGCGGGTTGACGTCGCCGAACGCCCACTCGTAGGCGGGAATCTGCCCATTCGGGTGCATGTACCACTCGCGCAGGAACAGGATGAGCTGCGACTTGGCGAACTCCGGATCGATCATCGCCAGCGGGATGCAGTGGAAGGCGAGGTCCCAGGCGGCGTACCAGGGGTACTCCCACTTGTCCGGCATGGAGATGACGTCTTCGTTGTAGAGGTGCAGCCACTCGCGGTTGCGGCCCTTCAGGCGCATCGGCGGCGGGGGCGGCTCGGTCGGATCGCCCTGCTGCCAGCGCTTCACGTCGAGGTGATAGAACTGCTTGCTCCACAGCAGGCCGGCGAAGGCCTGGCGCAGGACGTTCTTGGTGTCGTCCGACACGCCCTGCTTGCCGAAGCGCTCGTAGAACTCGTCGGCGTCCTGCAGGCGCTCGGCCATCATCGCGTCGAAGGCCTTGCCGAAGGGGTCGCGCGTGGGCGCCACGTCGGACAGCCGCAGGTGCAGCGTGGCCGTCTCGCCGGGCGCCAGCGAGAGCTTGTAGTGCGCGGCCGCCTTGGTGCCGACGCGCGCGGGGTTCACGGCGTCCATGCGGTTGTGGACCACGTAGTCGTCGATGCCGTCCTTGACGTACGCGGACGTGTTCGGCGCACCCCAGAGCCGCTGCTTGTTGGTGTCGTTCTCGGTGAACAGC
>Ga0066709_100000448_pt1 | contig 21947 bp, 24 predicted proteins | sample GraSoiAngelo_158_FD_79665 | JGI IMG/M metagenome (GOLD analysis project Ga0066709, IMG submission 79665) | Grasslands soil microbial communities from the Angelo Coastal Reserve, California, USA - 14_1009_16_30cm | ecosystem: Environmental > Terrestrial > Soil > Grasslands | place: USA...
GAGGGTTGTACTTCTTCGCCGCCTGGATCCGCGAGTCGGAGCGCCGCGCGCAGATCTTCGCGACCCGATGAAGAACCTGAGCAAAATCGGCCTCGGGATCCTGACGAGCGTCGGCGGCTATCTCGAGGTCGGCTCGGTCGGCACGGCGCTGCAGGCGGGCGCCAGATTTCGGTACGAGTTGCTGTGGGCACTGCTCATCGGGACGGTGTGCGTCGCGTTCCTCACCGAGATGACGGGACGGCTGGCTGCGGTGAGCCACCACACGGTTGTCGACGCGATGCGCAAGCGCTTCGGATTCGGGTTTCAGGTGTGGCCGCTCGCCTCCCAGGTGATCGTCGATCTCTTCGTGCTCGCGTCCGAGATCGGCGGGGCGTCACTGGCGCTCGAGCTCGCGACCGGCGTGTCGATGCGGGTCTGGGCGATCCCGATCGCCACCGCCATCTGGGCGCTGCTGTGGCTCGGCACGTTCGACGCGATCGAGCACGGTGTCGCGGTGCTCGGCCTCGTCACGCTGTGCTTCGTCGTCGCCGCCCTCGAGCTCGGGCCCGAGTGGCGCGAGGTGCGGCGGTCACTCGTCCCGCACATGCCGTCGGCCGATGCCGGACAGTACGCGTACCTCGCGGTCGGCATTCTCGGCGCGACGATCAGTCCGTATCTCGTGACCTTCTACTCGTCGGGCGGCGTCGAGGAGAAGTGGACGTCGAAGGATCTGATGCCGAATCGCATGGTTGCCGCCGTCGGCATGGGATTCGGTTCGCTCGTCGCCATGGCGGTCATCGTCGTCTCGGCTCTGGTCCTCGCGCCGCGCGGGGTGAAAGCCGAGACGTATCAGGAAGCCGCGTTCATCCTGACCATTCCGTTTCAGCGGTGGGGCTATCCGCTGTTCTGGGTATCGCTCGCGATCGGCTGCATCGGCGCGGCGCTCGAAATCTCGCTCGACGTCAGCTACATCGTGTCGCAGTCGTTCGGGTGGGACTGGGGCGAGAGTCAGAAGCCCGCCGAAGAAGCGCGCTTCGCGCTGATCTACACGTTGGCGATGCCGATCGCGGCGATTCCGGCGCTCATCGGCCTCGATCCGCTGAAGCTCACGATGTTCTCGATGGCGTTGACCGTCATCGCGCTGCCGATCGTGGTCGGACCGCTCATCGTGATCATGAACGACGAGCAGTATCTGAAGACGCATACCAACGGCATCGTCACGAACGTCGCCGTCGTTCTGATCGTCGCGCTAGCCTTTCTACTGGCGATCGTTGCCATCCCGGTGCAGATGATCGGAGGGAGCTAGTGGATCTCGTCCGTGATGTCCTCGACGCTCGGCTCGTCGATCGGCGAGGTCGGAGTCTTGGCCGCGTCGACGGGATTCTGCTGGACGTGCGCGATGGGCGGCCGCCGCGGTTCGTGGCGATGGAAGTCGGACTCGTCACCGCCGCGCGCCGCATCCACCCGCGGCTCGCGCGCTGGGTGCGCGCGTTCGCGATCAAAGTGCTGCCGGTTCCGGTGCGGCCAACTCGCTACTCACCACGGTTGTGCCGCGACATCGGCGTCGACGTGAAGCTCGATGTCGACGCGCAATCCGATGCCCGCTTGCTGCGGCTCGAGAAGTGGCTGAGGCGGCACGTTGTCGAGCGGATTCCCGGGGCGGGTGAATGACCCGACGCTCGCGAATCGTGCGCGTCGAAGATCTCCTCGGCCAGCGCGTGCGCACTGCGGCCGGGGACGTCATCGGTCGAATCGAGGAGATTCGAGCCGAGCGTCACGGCGACGACCACGAGGTAACTGAGTATCTGCTCGGCCGCGGCGCGCTGGCCGAGCGCTTCGCGATTGCGCCCCGATTCTTCGGACGCCATCCGACGAAACGCGTCGCGCGATGGGATCAACTCGACATTCGCCGCCCGGATCGGCCCGTGCTGACGTGTCCCGTGGAGGAGCTGAAGCGTGAATGAACAGACGCCGTTCCCCGCGTCGTGCTCGTGCCGGCCGGCCTGTTGTTTCTGATCGGCATCCGCGGGCTCACGGGTCCCACGTTCGAGCAGTTCATGATCTGCTACGTGTTCTGGGTGCCGTGACCGGGTCGTGGCGACGGTCAGTCTTTCGCCAGCGCGAGGATCACAGCGAGGGGAGCGACGAGGAGACACAGCGCCAGCGCGGCGACGAGCGGCACTGCGTTTTGAAGGATGAGCTCCGGCATCGTACGCCAGGCCAGCGCGCCGAGCGCACACGCCAGCGCGACGACGCACGCTCCAGCGATGCTGTGAGCGACCGCGATCGGATGTTCGGCGATGCGCGCGGCATCGGCACGCGCTCGAATCGTGGCGCGCCACCAGACGAGCCCGGCGTCAGGCACGTGCGCCGTATGGCACAGGCCCTCGTGGTCTTCGCGGAGCGCGCGCTCGATTTCGAGCGCGTCGGCGTCGTCCAAAGCGTCCATCATCGCGATCCCTCGTGGAGCAGCGCGGCGAGACGCCGTCTCGCACGGAACAGCATCAGCTTGATGCTCGACGGCTTCAGTCCCAGCGTGTCGGCGATCTCCTTGTGCGACGAGCCGTTCACGTACGCGAGCCACACGAGCGCACGGTCGCGCGGCTTCATGCGCGCGAGCGCGCGGCCGACGTCGACGCGGCGCGCGGCGAGCTCCGCCACATCTCCCGGCGCGCGCACGTCGGAATTATCCGCGCCGTCCGCGCGGCTGCTGCGCCGCGCATCGTGCGCGACGTTGGTCGCGATTCGGAACAGATAGTTCTTGCGGTGATCGTCGCTTTCGAGCGTCGCGCTCGATTTCAGGAAGCGATAGTAGGTTTCCTGCAACAGATCATCGGCGAGCCTCGCGTCGCCGGTCATCCTCGCGAGGTACGCCCAGAGCGATCGCGCCGTCCGCTCGTACAGCACGCGGAACGCCTCCTCGGTCATGTGGAAGGGCTCGTCGGCTTCGGCCGGAAGAGCGCCGAGCCGCGCGATCTCGTCGACGGTCAGGTCACGCATGGGTCGAGTCGGCTTGCAGCAGTCCGAGATGGCGCGACAGCGCGAACGCGGCTACCGCGGAGATCACGAATCCAATGCCGACCGCAATCGCGAGCGTCGCGACGAGATAGAGCGGCTGCGCCAGCTCCTCGATCAGCCGTCCGTTCGAGATCAGCAGCCCGACGCCGCCGACCGCGACGACGATGCCCGTCTGCAGCGACCACAGGATGCGGGAAATCGGCGCCAACGCTCCCGGTATCGGCGCGTGCGCTACCGACGGCGTCAGCGCGAGCAGCCGCTGGCCGCTCGCTGACTGCAGATACGCGAGGAGATCTTCGTTGGTCGACAGGCGATCGACGATCTTGGTGTGCGCCTCGGTCTGAATCTGGACGGCCCGCAGCCACCGGCGATGATCGATGAGCGCCCGCGCGAGATACACGAGCGCGCCGACGGCTCCGAGGAATCCGACGAGGAAGAACAGCGGTTCCATCGCCTGCCTCAGCTCTCGCACCGTCTGCGCGCGCGGCGACTCGCTCCCGCCGGTCGAGACGTTGAACCGGCGAAAGCCGCCCGGTCCGATTTGATCGCCGAGGAAGTACGTCGGATTGTGCGCCACCTCGGGATGCTGCGCGAGATAACTCGCCAGCGTCGGGTACGGCGCCAGATAATCCTGCCGCGCCAGCAGCGTCGGATCCAGCTGCAGCACCAGCGCGAGCGACGGCGGGTACTGCCCGAGGATGTCGCGCAGCCGATCGCGCGTCTCGCGCGCGTTCTGATCGACGCCGACGACGGTCGCCGCCGGCGGCGTCGACGGAGGCGGCGCGGGCCCCGCCTGGGCCGCGGCGCGGCCGGCGGTCGTCAGCAACAGCGGGATGACGAGCAGGATTCTCGATTTCATTACCTTCTATTACGGGATGAGTGGTCGAAAGGTTAACAAACGCGTTAACCTACCTCCACATGACCGCCGGAAAAACGGGGGAAGTCACAGCGTTGCTCACGAGGTGGCGCAAAGGATCGCCGGAAGCGGAAGAGCAGCTGATGGCAATCGTGCAGGGCGAGCTTCGCAAGCTGGCGGCCGCCTATCTGCGCCGCGAGCGCGGCGGCCACACGCTGCAGCCAACGGCGGTGGTCAACGAGGCCTACATCCGCCTGATGCCGCAGCGCGGCGTGCACTGGGCGAACCGCGCGCATTTTTTCGGCATCGCCGCGAGGATGATGCGGCGCATCCTCGTCGATCACGCGCGGCGCAAGCGCGCCGCCAAGCGCGAAGGGTTTGCGGGCGATCCAGTCTCGTTGTCGCAGGTGCCCGATCCGGCGGGCGGGCAGAACGTCGACGTGCTGGCGCTGCACGAGGCGCTCGCCGAGCTGGGTGCCCTCGATCCGCGGCAGGCCGAGATGGTCGAGCTTCGATTCTTCGGCGGCCTCACCATCGACGAACTCGCCGCCGCGACGCACGTCTCGCCGGCGACCGTCAAGCGCGAGCTGACGACGGCCACCGTCTGGCTGCGGCACAAGATGCGGGGCCGCTGACGTGAACGCGGCCGAGTGGCAGCGGGCCAAGCGGCTGATCGAAGAAGCACTGTCACGGCCCGCGGCCGATCGCCGCGCGTTCCTCGAATCGGCGTGCCACGACGCCGAGCTGCGACGCGAAGTCGAGACGATGCTGGAGACCTACGCGACGCACCCGCTCGTCGACACACGAACGCCGGGCGACGAAAAGCAATCGCAGCGAACGCAGAGCTTCGTCGATCAGGAACTCGCTGCGAGCGCTGCGTCCTCTGCGGTTGCTTCTTCCGACTTCGAGTTCGCTCCAGGCTTCGAAGCGGGTCCCTCCGTCTTTGATCGAGCCGCTCGGACGCGGCGGCGGCGGCGAGGTGCACCGCGCGCGCGATACGCGGCTGCAGCGCGATGTCGCGATCAAGATCCTCGAGCCGTCGAATGCCGCCGAAGGAATCCGCCGCGTCCGTGAAGCGCGTGCGGCCGCGCAGCTGAATCAGCGGCATCGCCGCCGTCTACGACATCGTCGAAGCGGGCGGACGGCCGTGCATCGTCATGGAGCACGTGCCGGGCCCGAGCCTCACCGAGCGCCTCGAGCGATCGCGTCTCGACCTGCCGGAGGCGATCGACGTCGGCATCCAGATCGCCGACGCCGCCGCGCACGCGCACGCGTCGGGGATCGTCCGCTGCGATCTGAAACCGGCGAACGTGAAGTTCGCGGCCGATGGATCGGTCAAGTTCTCGATTTCGGTCTCGCGCGGCGAAGCGCGGAACCGTCGGCGCGCGGCGCGAATGCCGTCAGCGGCCTGACGGCGGCGTCGCTCGACGGCCTCGCCATCGGGACTCCCGGCTACATGTCGCCGGAACAACTGCTCGGGCTGCCGATCGACGTCCGCACCGACGTCTACAGCGTGGGCGTGATGCTGTTCGAGATGGCGTCCGGCGAGCGTCCGTTCGCGGGAGAAGACGTGCTGTCGACGGCGGTCGCGGTGCTGTCGGCGCCGATGCCCGAGTTGCCGCGCCGTGTGCCGCGCCGGGTTCGCGCCGTGGTGCAGAAAAGCCTCAGCCGGGCGCCGGACGATCGCTATGCGTCGGCTGGAGCGCTTCGCGATGCGCTCGCGGCGGTGCGGCCGCGCGCGTGGCGCGATCTGTTCGATTCGATCTTCGGGAGAACACATGATTCGGAATGAAATACAGCCACGAATTCTCGTGTCTTCGCGGCTTCATGGTCGCATTTCGGCGCTGCCATCCCGCGCGCGCTCGATGGTCCGGTGACGGCACGGAGGCACCCGTGATCAGAGCGTGGCGACGTGCTGCGCTATATCGCGCTGCCGCAGCGCGTCGACGTCGTGATCAAGCATGGAACGCGGTATAAGTGAGTTGCGTATCTGCTGGTTGCTGGTTGCTGGGCGCTTGGGGGCCGGGGGCTGGGCTGGTTACTTGGGGGCGTAAATGAGTGAACGGACGTACAAGGAATCGTTCAAGGTCGCGGCGGATCAACTCGTCGACGCGGTGAAGAGGCTCGTGCACGAAGGGAACGTCCGCCGGGTGATTATCAAACAAGATGGCCGCACGATCGCCGAGTTTCCGTTGACGGTCGGCGTCATCGGCGCCGTCATCGCGCCGCTTCTCGCCGCCGTCGGTGCGATCGCCGCCGTCATCACTGATTGCACGATCGAAGTCGACCGTGTGGTCGTCGACGACACGAAGAAAGACGTGGCGTGATCGGCGTTATCGAAGGCGATTGAACGCGAAGAGGTCGTGATCGGCCGACCGCTTACCGCGATACCAATCCAGCAGCAGCCGCGACGCGAGAAATCCGAAGGTCATCCCGTTGCCGCCATATCCGAGCGCGAACAGGTGCCGTGGATAGCGGCGATGAGCGCCGATGTAGGGCAGACCGTCCGGCGTCATGGCGAACAGCCCTTCCCACGCGTACTCGAACGCGATCTGCGCGAGAGCTGGGTAGAGTCCCACGAAATACTCGGTGATGCGCTGCGTGCCGTCGCGGAACGCTCGGGCACGGCTGCGTCCTCTCACGCGCGTGCGATCGCCGCCGCCGAGAAGCAGGCGATTATCCGGGGTCCATCGCGCGTAGTGATACGGCCTGCCGGTTTCCCACAACATCACCGCGCCCAGTCCGAGCCGACGCCGCTCCGCGCGTGAAAGCCGACGCGTGCCGACAACGTACGTGTGCAGCATCCGGAACCGTCCGGCGAGCGGTTTGAACCGTTCGGTCGCATAGCCGGTCGCGACGATGACGCGATCGGCCGTCACCGATCCGTGGGGCGTGCGGAGCACGACGCTCTCTCTTCCCCCCAGCCCCCAATTCCCAGTCCGCAACCGCGACCTTCCGGCGAGTACTGCCGTTCGCTCGAACACTTGGGCTCCGCGCTCGACCGCCGCGCGGGTGAAGCCGAGACACGCCTTATACGGATCGATCTGCGCGTTTCCGTGCGTGCGAATGGCGCCGGCGCCTTCGAACCCGGACGCGTCGCTCAACTGGGCCGCGCTCAGCCATCGCCCGCTGAAGCCGGCGCGCCGTCGCAATCTGTGTTCGATCCGCAGCGGCTCGATCGCCTTCGGCGTCAGCGCGTAGTACAGCGAATCGCGCTCAGCGAGATCGCACTCGATGCCGAGTTGGTCGATCGTGCGCACGAAGTCGCGCGTCGCCGTCCGGCTCAGCTGCCACACTCGCCGCGCGCGCGCTTTGCCATAACGGCGCGCGAGCTCCCGAAGATCCACGTCCGGCTCCTGCATCAGCAGCGCGGTGCTGGCCGCGGTGCTGCCGCGGCCGACGCGCGCTCGTTCGATCAGGGCGACGCGGATGCCAGCCTTCGCAAAGCGCCACGCGATGGCTGCGCCGGTAAGTCCGCCGCCTACGATCGCCACCTCGACGCGCACATCGTGATGAAGCGACGGAAACGACGGCGCCTGCGTACGGCGATCGAGCCAGAGCGACGGACCGAGCCGTAGACGTGGCATACAGCTGACCCATGTTTGGCGGTTCGCTTGCTTGGGTCAAGAACGAAGGTTCACGCCGACACGCGCCCGTTCTGGATCGACTCCACGCCGCTGCCGAGGTACCCCAAGCTCGAGCGCGATGAATCGGTCGACGTCCTCGTCATCGGGGCAGGTATCACGGGACTGACCGCGGCGTATCTTCTGACGCTCGCGGGACGGCGCGTCGCCGTCATCGAACGGGAGCGCTGCGCGCAGATCGACACCGGTCATACGAGCGCGCACCTGACGATGGTGACCGACGTGAAGATGACCGAGCTGGTGAAGAACTTCGGGCGCGAGCACGCGCAGGCGGCGTGGGACGCAGGCCTCGCGGCGATCTTCCAGATCGACAGCATCGTACGCGACGAGCAGATCGCGTGCGATTTCGCGTGGGTGCCGGGGTACCTTCATTCGCCGATGGGCCCGCCGTCCCAATCGCGTCCGCACGACGAATCGTCGATGTTCCGGCGCGAGGCCGCCGCGGCCGCCGATCTCGGATTCGATGCCGAGTTCATCGACGACGTACCTTTCGTCGGCGGTCCTGGTGTCATGTACGCAGACCAGGCGCGCGTTCACCCGCGCAAGTACCTGGCGGGCGTCGCGCGTGCGATCGCCGATCGCGGCGGAACGATTTTCGAGCACACGAGCGCCGCAGAATTCTCGGACGAACCGCGCTCGGTCGAGGCCAACGGCCGCACGATCCGCTGCAGCGACATCGTGCTTGCGACGCACACACCGCTGGTGGGCAACGCAGGACTGCTCGGCGCGACGCTGTTTCAGACCAAGCTCGCGCTCTACACGAGTTACGTCGTTGCCGGGCGCGTGAAGCACGGGCGCGTGCCGGACGCGTTGTTCTGGGACACCGCCGATCCGTACCACTATCTTCGGCTCGAGCCGGGCCGAGGCGAGGACGTCGTCATCTTCGGCGGACAGGACCACAAGACCGGGCAGGCGGGCGACACCAACAGCTGCTTCGAACGGCTCGAACGCACGCTCGAAATGATGGTCCGCGGCGTCGGCATCACGCATCGCTGGTCGGGACAGGTGGTTGAAACGCCCGACGGCCTGCCGTACATCGGCGAGACGGCGGACCATCAATTCGCCGGCACCGGATATTCCGGCAACGGCATGACGTTCGGCACGCTGGCGGGATGATGGCCGCCGACCGCGTGCTCGGACGCCGCAATCCGTGGTCCGACCTGTTCGAGCCGAGCCGCACGAAGATTCTCGGCGCGCTCTGGGATTACATCAGCGAGAACAAGGACTATCCGTATTACCTCGTCCGCGATCGATTCGCCGGCGCCGAAGGGCGATCGCTGCGCGCGGTGCGCCGCGGCTCGGGGAAGGTTCTCCATTTGAACGGCGAGAACCTGGCGGTGTACCGCGACCCGAGCGGCACCGTCACAAGAGTGTCCGCCACGTGCACGCACATGGGATGCATCGTCGACTGGAACGAGGCGGAGCGGACGTGGGATTGTCCGTGCCACGGCTCCCGATTCAAGCCGACTGGACAAGTGGTCTCGGGGCCGGCCGAATCGCCGCTCGAGAAGAAGTGACTCGAATGCCGGAGTAGAATCCCATGCCATGTGCGACCTCGGACATCGCCACGATCACTTCGGATTCCTCGTAGACACCCCGGAGATCCGCGCGCTGATCGCGGAGACCGAGCGGCTGCGGTCTGCGATTCACGACGATCGGTCTCGCGTCGAGGCGCTGCGGCCGGCGTTTGCGCGGTTGCTCGCGGCCGATGGCTGGTTGCCCGAGAGCTGCGCGAGACCAGACGATACGAGCAAGATGGGCGGCGGCATCGGCCAGTACGCGCTGTATCGCGCGGAGGATGGATCGCTCTGTCTTTTCTCGCTCATCGTTCCGGCCCTCGCCGCGACGCCGGTCCACGATCACCTCGCGTGGGGCCTCGTCGGCATCTACCGCGGACGTCAGGACGAAACGGTCTATCGCCGGCTCGACGACGGCCGCGATCCGTCGCGTGCGCAGCTGGAGATTTCGAAAAGACAGGAACTCGGACGCGGCGAGTTCTACACGCTGCTGCCGCCGATCGACGACATTCATTACGTCAAGACAATCTCCGACACGCCGTCGATCTCGATTCATCTCCTCGCGAACGACACCGCGTGCGTATGGCGTCATCGCTTCGAACCTTCCACGGGCATCGTGACACCGTTCCGATCCGGATACGCGAACGCCCCCTGTCCAGACAACGCGTAGCGCAGCCCTTCAGGGCTGCTCGAGTCCGTGGCCGACACTGTCTTCCTCCTGGACGTCGACAACACATTGTTGGACAACGACGCGATCGTCGAGGATCTTCGCCGTCATTTGATCACCGCATTCGGCGAGGAGTGCGAGCGTCGTTACTGGGAGATCTTCGAAGAGCTGCGGCGCGAACTCGGGTATGCCGATTATCTGGGCGCGCTGCAGCGGTACCGCATCGAGCGTCCGCGCGATCCGCATCTGCTCGAAATCTCGCTCTTCCTGCTCGCGTACCCGTTCGCCGATCGCGTATATCCAGGCGCCTTCGACGTGATTCGGCATCTTCGGTCGCGTGGTCTCGTCGTGGTTCTCTCCGACGGCGACGTCGTCTTTCAGCCGCGGAAGGTTGAGCGATCGGGGCTGTGGGCCGCCGTCGACGGCCGCGTGCTCATCTACATCCACAAGGAGCAGATGCTCGATGATGTCGAACGAAGGTTTCCGGCGGAGCGGTACGTGATGGTCGACGACAAAGTACGAATCCTCGCCGAAATGAAAAAGATCTGGCGCGACCGGCTCACGACCGTTTTCGTCCGACAGGGTCATTACGCTCATGATCCGGTTTTGCTGGCCGTGTACTCCTCGCCCGACATCACGATCGAACGCATTGGCGATGTGACGCATGCGTCGATGAACTTGCTTGGTGAGGTGGGCCCGGCTTGAGCCTTCGCGCTACAATCAGCCGTTATGCCCAATACAACCACTGTCGGCATTCAGCTTCAGGATCCAAGACTCTTCCGCCAGGCCTGCTACGTCGATGGCGGCTGGATCGAGTCGAGCGCGCACGGAATCGACGTCGACAATCCAGCGACCGGCGAAGTGATCGGCACCGTCCCGCGGCTTGGACGCGCCGAGACGCGGCAGGCGATCGACGCGGCGGCGCGCGCGTTCCCGGCGTGGCGCAGGAAGACGGGCAAGGAGCGCGCACAGGTCATGCGCCGCTGGTTCGATCTCATGATGGCGAACCAGGAGGATCTCGCGCGGCTGATGACGACCGAACAAGGGAAACCGCTGACCGAATCGCGCGGCGAGGTTGCCTATGCGGCCTCGTTCCTCGAATGGTTCGGCGAGGAAGCCAAGCGCGTCTACGGCGACACGATCCCGCCGCACCAGGCCGACAAGCGCATCGTTGTCATCAAGGAGCCGGTCGGCGTCGTCGCGTGCATCACGCCGTGGAACTTTCCGCTCGCGATGATCACGCGGAAGGCCGGGCCCGCCATCGCCGCCGGATGCACCGTGGTGCTGAAGCCGGCGTCACAGACGCCGTTCTCGGCGCTCGCGCTCGCGGAACTCGCCGAACGGGCAGGCGTCCCGAAGGGTGTGCTCAACGTCATCACCGGGTCCGCAACCGAAATTGGGGGCGAGCTGACGAGCAACCCGATCGTCAGGAAGCTGTCCTTCACCGGATCGACCGAGACCGGCAAGCTTCTCATGGCGCAGTGTGCGAGCACGGTCAAGAAGCTGTCGCTCGAGCTCGGCGGCAACGCGCCGTTCATCGTGTTCGATGATGCCGATCTCGATGCGGCGGTCGAGGGGGCGATTCTGTCGAAGTACCGCAACACCGGTCAGACGTGCGTCTGCGCGAACCGCCTGCTCGTGCACGACACAGTCTACGATGTGTTTGCCGAACGACTTTCAGTGGCGGTGAGGAAGCTGAAACCGGCGCCCGGACTCGAAGCCGGCGCGACCCAAGGTCCGCTCATCGACGATCGCGCCGTCGAAAAAGTCGAGAGCCACATCGGCGACGCGACGTCGAAGGGCGCGAAGGTTCTCGTCGGGGGGAGGCGCCATCCGCTCGGCGGGCGCTTCTTCGAGCCGACGGTGCTGACCGACGTGACGCCGTCGATGGCAATCGCTCGCGAGGAAACCTTCGGCCCCGTCGCGCCGCTCTTCCGCTTCCGCACCGAGGCGGATGCGATCGCGCTCGCGAACGACACCGAATCGGGCCTCGCCGCGTACTTCTACGGGCGCGACATCGGCCGCATCTGGCGCGTGGCCGAGGCGCTCGAGTACGGCATCGTCGGCATCAACACCGGCTTGATCTCGACCGAGGTCGCGCCGTTCGGCGGCGTCAAGGAATCGGGGCTCGGCCGCGAAGGATCGAAGTACGGGATGGAAGAGTTCCTCGAGATCAAATATCTGTGCATGGGTGGGCTCTGAGAATGCTTTCACACGTGGTTCTGGCGATCGGGCTGCTGCTGGCGCTGCAGGCGCCGGCGGCCCCGCGCAAGGGCGGCAGCCCCGAGGCGGCGAAAATCAAGAATCCGGTTGCGGCGACGCCCGAATCGCTGGCCGCGGGCAAACGCGTGTATCAGCGGCTGTGCATCCGCTGTCATGGAGCGGAAGGCAAGGGCGATGGCGAGGCGGCCGTGGGCGAGCAGCCGTCGGATCTCACCGCGAAGCTGCAGTTCGGATCGAGCGAGGGAGACATGTATTCAGTGATCCGCCGCGGCACGTCGAAGGACATGGAGAGCTACGCGGAGCGGATCAGCGAAACGGACACCTGGAACGTCATCAACTACGTCCGCAGCTTCGGCCGCCGGCCCGGTTTCGACCGGTGACGATTGTCGGACGCGATCAGGCCGCCGAGCGCTAGGTTCGCGATCCCGTCGGCGACCTGCTCCTGCGTCAGCCGGCCGTCCTCTCTGAACCATCGCGGCAGCCACAGAATCATTCCGATCACGCTGAATGCCGCCACCGTGCGATCGACGCGGCGCAGGCGTCCCGCAGCCTTCAGATCGTCGAGCGTCTCGCGAACCAGATCGAGGTAGACGCGCATGCGCTGCTCGATCTGCCGGCGCGCGGCGGGCGGCAGTGCGCGGATTTCGTCGCCGAGGTGCGCAACGGCACCCTGTCCCCGCGTCGTGATGCGCGCGTGGCGGACGATCAGCTGCCGCAGCCGTTCCTCGGGATCGCGGATGCCGCGGACGGGCGTCAGCACTTCGTCGCGCACCTTGTCGAGACCGAAGCTCATGATCTCGAAGAGCAGCGCTTCCTTGCTCTCGAAGTGATGGTAGAGGCCGGCTTTGGTGAGTCCGAGGGCGCGCGCGATGTCGCTCACCGACGTCGCGTCGAAGCCGCGGTCGCGGAAGATTTGCGCGGCGGCGCGGCACATGGCGGCGCGGCGGCTGTCGGTCGATCCGCGGCTCCGCGGGCGCTGTCCAGGCATCGTCAGCCTTCAGCTCTCAGCTCTCAGCTCTCAGCTGTCAGCAGAAAGCGACGGTCAGCCGATAGCCGATAGCTGACAGCTGAGAGCCGATAGCTGATCGCTTGAATGGCTATTATGCCCGCGCTGACCGACCGGTCGGTAGGCGAGACCGTAAGCAAATTGTTGTGGAGCTTCCCTACGATACGAACTTTTGGAGCCCGATGCGACCGTACGGCGCGCAGCCTGAAAAACCCGCGCCGTGCCGCCAGCGCTGCTGCAGAATACTCTGACTCTAGCCGACGCGTTGAGTCGGCTGCACGAGGAGGATTGGGCATGCGAACGTTCCCACGATTGATTGTGGCGGCGATGTGTCTCGCGTTGTGGCCCGCGCTCGCGTCGGCGCAGACCAGCGCCATCGCGGGCGAAGTGAAGGACACTTCGGGCGCGGTGCTGCCAGGCGTCACCGTGGATGTGTCGAGTCCTGCGCTGATCGAGAAAACGCGATCGGCCGTGACCGACGGCGCAGGTCAGTACAAGATCACGGCGCTTCGTCCGGGCGTCTACAGCGTCACCTTCACGCTGCCGGGATTCAGCGTCGTCAAGCGCGAGAACGTCGAGCTGACGTCGGACTTCACCGCGACGATCAATGCGGATATGAAGATCGGCGCCGTCGAAGAAACGATCACCGTGGCGGCCGAATCGCCCATCGTCGACGTCCAGAACGTCACGACGCGCACGGTGATGACGCGCGACGTGCTCGACGCGATTCCGACCGGCCGCAACATCCAGGCGGTCGGCATCATGATCCCGGGCACCAACGTCTCGTTCGGCGGCGGTTCCGCGCTGAACCGCGACGTCGGCGGCTCGGGCAACCTGCAGCAGTCACCATTGAATTACAAAGGCTCCAACGACGCGGTGCAGACGGTCGAGGGGATGCGCCTCAACAACCTCTGCGCGAACGGCGCGTACAGCGGCGTCTACTGGAACGACGGCAGCTGGGAGCAAATCAGCTATGTGACGGGCGCCGACTCCGCCGAAATGGCGCAGGGCGGCATCCGCGTCAACATGATTCCGCGCGACGGCGGCAACACGTTTCGCGGCGTGGTCGTCGGCAACTACACGACCGGCAACTGGCAGAGCGACAACCTGCGGAGCAACCTTGCCGGCGATCTCACCTTCAACCCGTCGAACCGTCTCACGAACATCAGCGTCATCGACAAAATCTGGGACTTCAATCCCTCGGTCGGTGGACCGATCGTCAAGGACAAAGTCTGGTGGCAGGGCACCTTCCGTCACTGGGGCGTCAACAAGACGACCGCCGACAGCTTCTTCAACTCGCTCGGTCCGACGTCGCTCCGGTACATCGCGGACGCGACGCGGCCCGGCATCGACGACGGACATATCGTGAGCCGCGCGGGGCGCGTGACGTGGCAGGTCAGCAACAAAGACAAGATCTCCTACTATCACGATTATCAGAACAAGTACCGGAATCACTGGGGCATCAGCGCGCTCGTGTCGCCTGAAGCGGCCGGCGTTCAGGTGACGCCGACCAGCTTCGTCTCGGTGGGCAAGTGGACGCGCACGCAATCGAACAAGCTGCTGTTCGACGTCGGCTTCGCGATGTACGACCAGGAGTACACCGAGCTGTATCAGCCCTCTGTGACCGGTCTCAATGACAAGATCTGGGATCCCGCTTCCATCGCCGCGTCGAAGGTGTACTCGCTTACCGAGCAGACCAACGGCAAGATCTTCAACGCCTGGAACGCGCCGGCGGATCATTTCTCCATTCTCCGCACCTACATGGGTTCGGCGTCCTACGTCACCGGCTCGCACGCCTTCAAGTTCGGCGGCTCTCTCAGTGAAGGTCCGCGCCGAACGGTCGAACAGTTCACCGGCGACCTGACGATGACGATCAGCGCGCTGAACGCGACGTGCGGGGCGCCGCCGTGCCCGCAGGCGGTCACCCTGCGCACGCGCCGCGACCAGCGCGAAGCCTTGAAGGGCGACGTCGGCCTGTACGCGCAGGATCACTGGACGATCAAGCGGGCGACGATCAACGCCGGCATCCGCTACGACTGGTACCGGGAGGGGGTGCTCGATGAGGATCTGCCCGCCGGCTTGTGGAATCCAGCCGCACATTTCGCAGGTTTCGAAACGAACAACTGGAAGGACATCAGCCCCAGAATCGGCGTCTCGTACGACCTCTTCGGCACCGGCAGGACGGCGGTGAAGGCGAGCGTCGCCCGCTACGTGAACGGCGAGAACGTCACGACCGCCGGAACGCTCAACCCGGAGAACACGATCAGCCGTGCCGATACCCGAACCTGGACCGACTTGAACCGCGATTTCACGATCTTCAATGCAGATGGCTCCGTGCAGTTCAACGAGCTCGGACCGTCGACGAACGCGAACTTCGGGAAGCTGATTCAGTCGACGACCTACGATCCGAGCACGCTGACCGGCTGGGGCGTTCGGCCGTACAACATGGAATATGCGGTCAGCGTCCAGCACGAGCTGGCTCCGAAAGTGTCGATCAACGCCGCGTGGTACCGACGCTCCTTCGGCAATCAGGTCGTCGTCGACAACGCGCTGACCGGCAGCAGCAGCTACGACGGGCCGTTCTGCATCACCGCGCCGGCGGATTCAAATCTGCCGAACGGCGGAAATTACCAGGTGTGCGGCCTCTACGACATCAAGCCGTCGTTTCAGGGTCAGGTGCAGAACGTCTACAAGCTGGCGAGCGACTTCGGCGGGATCACGGACGTCTACAGCGGATTCGACGTCACCGTGAACGCGCGGATGCGCGCGGGAACGTTCGTGCAGGGCGGCATCAATGCGCAGCAGCGCCACTATGACACCTGCAACGCGCCGCTCGAGGCGGCGGTTCCAGGCATCGCCGCGCTCGCGTACACCGTTCCTCAGGTCGACAACCCGGAGAAAGTGTTCTGCGATCAGAAGTATCCATTCCGGCCGGACGTGAAGCTGATGGCGTCGCACATGCTGCCGTGGGACGTGGCGATCAGCGGAACGTACCAGTTCAGCCGCGGTGTTCAGAATCCCTTCTATCCCAGCGTGCGGGCGGACTGGCCGATCCCGAACGCCCTTATCGCCCCGGCGCTCGGCAGGAATCTGGCGGCGGGCGCGACGGGCACCAAGACGCTGAACATCATCGAACCGGGGACGGTGTACGGCAGCGAGAACCTGAATCAGCTCGATCTGCGCGTCTCGCGGAGGTTCAAGTTGGATCGGTACGCGTTCCGCATCGACGCGGATCTCTACAACGCGCTGAACAACAACTGGCCCTACACGGTGAACACGACGTTCTCGACGGCGGCCACGAGCGCGTGGCTCCGGCCGACCAACGTGCTGCAGGGACGGTTCTTCAAGATCGGCGGGCAATTTTCGTTCTAAGGAGCCGGTGACAACGCAGAGCTCGCACGGTTCGCAGAGAAGACAATCTCCTTTGCCGACTGCCGCGGGCTCTGCGCTGATCGTCGTGCTGCTGCTGGTTTTCGCCGCCGCGCTCACCCTCGCCCGAAGCGGACAGTCGCATCCAGCATCTTCCGTGGAGGTGGCGCGGCCCTTTCAGGACCGCGATCGCGGGGCTGAAAGCCCCGCGCTACAGCTCGCACATCGTCCGGTCCCGCTGCGCAGCGGCATCGGCGTCGCGCACGATCCGGTCACCACATCGTCGGCAGAAGCGCAGCGGTTCTACGACCAGGGGCTCGCCTACCTTCACTCGTACGTGTGGCTCGAGGCGGCGCGATCGTTCAATCAGGCGCTGGCCCACGACGAGACGCTCGCGATGGCGTACGTCGGGTTGAGCGTTGCCTACACGGAGCTGAACGCCGCAACGGCCGCGCGCGACGCGCTCGGCCGCGCCAAGGCTCTCGCCGCGGCTGCGGGCGATCGCGAGCGGCGGCTGATCGACGCTCGCGCCCTCCAGATGGAGGCCGAAGCCGCGCCGGCCGACGTGTCGAAGCTCACGGCGTATCGAGCGGCGCTCGATCGCGCGCTCGCCGCCTATCCGTCGAACGAGGAACTGTGGCTCGCGCGCGGCAAGGCCGAGTCGCGCGATCCCGCGGAGCGCGGGCAGGGAAGCGTCGACGCCTCGGCGCCGTTCTATCGAAAGGCGCTCACGCTGGCGCCCGATCATTTCGCCGCGCATCATTACCTGGCGCATGCGTTCGAGAACACCAACCGCCCGAAGGACGCGCTGACCGAAGCCGAGATTTACGCGCGGCTGGCGCCAGAAGTTCCGCACGCGCGGCACATGCAGGGCCACGAGCTGCGGCGCGCCGGTCGCGTCGCGGACGCAATTGCCGCGTTCGAGGCCGCCGACGCCATCGAATCCGAGTACTTTGCGGCCGAAGGAATCGCCGTCGACATCGACTGGCACTACCATCACAACCTCGATCTGCTCGCGACCTCGTTCCAGTACATCGGCCAGATGACGAAGGCCGAAAAACTGTTGAAGGCCGCCTTCGCGATCCCGTCGACGCTCATCGTCCAGGAGTTCAACAAGCGCGAATGGCCGGTGTTCCTGCGCGCGAACGGCCGCTTCGACGAAGCGCTGGCGGCCGCGGAAACGCTGGCGGCGCACCCGTCGCCGCTCGTCAGCGCGACGGGGCACATCGAAGCGGGGTTTGCATGTCTTGCGATGAAGCGGTACCGGAGAGCCGCCGACGAATCGAACGCGGCGCTGCGCCTGATGCGGGGCGCTCCTGAAGGCGCCGGGCTCCTCGCCGATGCGCTGCAGCAGCTGCAGGGCGAGTTCCAGCTGCGGACCGGACAGAAGGACAAGGGTCGCGCGGCGCTCGAACGCGTCGCCGCCAATGTGCGCGCACGCCCCGGGCCGGACGCCTGGATTCAGGCGACGTTCACGCTCGACGCCGTCGCCCGCGCGGCGCGCGAGGTCGGCGACTGGCCGTTCGCCGGCTGGGCGGCGCGGCAGATGATCGCGCACGATCCGAACTACGCCGGCGCGCATTACGCGCTCGCGCTCGTGGCGGCGCATGACGGCGATCGCGCGGCCGCGCGCGACGAGCTTCGGCGTGCGCGCCTGCTCTGGAAGGACGCCGACCCCGAATTCGTCGCGCGGCTCGCTTTGGATCCAATGTAGGATCGGTCCGGACCCGCCGGAGGAGATCGATATGAAGCGTGTTCTTCTGTTTCTGTTCGCGCTGGCCCTCGCGTCGTTCGCGTCGGCCGGTCAGTCGTCGAAGGTCGATGTCACCGGCAAGTGGCTGTTCAACGTCCAGACCGACGCCGGCAGCGGAACGCCCACCGTGACGCTGAAGCAGGATGGCGAGACGCTCACCGGCCACTACTCGTCGCAAAACTTCGGTGAACAGGAGTTGACCGGCACGGTGAAGGGCAACGACGTCAAGTTCTCGTTCAGCGCCGACGCGCAGGGGACGCAGCTCTCCGTCACCTACACGGGCACGGTCAAGAGCAAGGACTCGATGGAAGGGACCGTGGACATCGGCGGCCTCGCGCAGGGGACGTTCACCGCAAAGAAGCAATAGCACACGTTTTCAATTCTGCACGCGTCACCGATTCGTAGTGGACGGCTGAGCGCCGGACTCCTGCATCTTGTGGTTGACATTGCAATCTGCGATATCTATATTGCTAATTGCAATGACCCTCGGCGAGAAAGTTCGATCGCTGCGCAAGGTCGAAGGCGAGCTCCGCGGTCTCGGCCGTGAGCTGAGCCAGCAGGAAGTCGTTCGCGCCATCCGCCACGAGCTCGGCGCTTCGTTCAGCCAGTCCTATCTCTCGCAGGTCGAGAGCGGCGCGCGCCCGCACCTCACGCACCACACGCGTCAGCTCCTCGCGCGCTTCTTCAAGGTGCATCCTGGCTATCTCGTCACCGACCCGCCGGGATTTCACACGGAACTCACCTCCGACCTTCGCACCAGCGAGGGACCGCTCGACGACTGGCTCCGCAAGGGCGCGGAGCAGTTCATCGGCGACATCGAGCTCACGGGCGCGCTGCTCAAGCTCGCCGACCACGCCGATTCGCGCAAGTGCCTCGTGCTGCTCGGCGCGATCGTCGAGACGCCCGATCTCGTCGATCGCCTGCTCGATGCGCTCAAGCCGGTGATTTCATGAGGGACACCCATGACGTGGACGAACGTCTATCTCGTCTGCTTTTTGCTGGGATTCTTGCTCAGTGCGGCTTCCTGGCTGCTGGGCGTGGCGGGACTGCATCCGCACATCCACGCCCACGGCGGGCCGCACGGCCACGTTCACGTGCACGCCGACGCTCCGCACGCCGGCGGCGGACATAGCCACGCAACGTCTGCGGCGACCGCTCCGTCCACGATCAACTTTTCGACGCTGATGGCATTCCTCGCGTGGTTCGGCGGCGCCGGCTATCTGCTGACGCGCTACACGGAGCTGTGGCCGATTGCCTCGCTGTTGGTCGCCAGCGGCGTCGGACTCGTGGGCTCGGCGATCGTCTTCTTGGTGATGGCGAAGGTGCTGTGGTCGGCGGCGGAGAATCTCGATCCGGACGACTACGACGTCGTCGGCCTGCTCGGCACCGTCAGCAGTCCCATTCGTCCGGGCGGGACCGGCGAGATCCTCTTTCAGCAGGCGGGCGCGCGGCGCGTGGCGGGCGCGCGCAGCGAAGACGGCGTGGCGATCGAGAAAGGCGTCGAAGTCGTGATTACGCGATACGAGAACGGGCTCGCCTACGTCCGCACGTGGGAGGAGCTCGCAGCGGGGCATCGTTAACCGGGGTCAGAGTCGGAATCCGACCCCACGGAGGCGGGTATGGAAATCTCAACCGGCGTTGGCGTCACGGTCGGCCTGATGGGGCTGACCGTGATTCTTCTCACGAGCCTCATGGCCACGCTGTACCGGAAAGCAGGACCGCACGAGGCGCTCGTTGTCTACGGATTCCGCGGGACGCGCGTCGTCAAAGGGCACGGGACGATCATCTTTCCGATGATCGAGGCGTGCCGGCAGCTGTCGCTGGAGCTGATGTCGTTCGACGTCGCGCCGGTGCAGGACCTCTACACGAAACAAGGCGTGGCGGTCACCGTCGAAGCGGTCGCGCAGATCAAGGTCAAGTCCGATCCGGTGTCGATCCAGACCGCGTCGGAGCAGTTCCTGACGAAGTCTCCGGACCAGCGTGAAGGCCTGATCCGGCTCGTGATGGAAGGCCACCTGCGCGGCATCATCGGCCAGCTCACGGTCGAGGAGATCGTCAAGCAGCCGGAAATGGTCGCCGACCGCATGCGATCCACGTGCGCGGACGATATGAGCAAGATGGGCCTCGAGGTCATCTCCTTCACGATCAAGGAGGTCCGCGACAAGAACGAGTACATCGTGAACATGGGACGGCCCGACATCGCGCGCATCAAGCGCGATGCGGACGTCGCGGCGGCCGAAGCCGATCGCGACACCGCCATCAAGCGCGCCGAAGCGACGCGCGCCGCGGCGATCGCCAAGGCGCAGGCCGATCAGGAGCGCGTGCTCGCCGAGACGCTGTCGCAGGCCAAGCAGGCCGAAGCGACGCGCGATCTCGAGATCAAGAAAGCGCAGTACGTCGAGATCGTGAAGAAGCAGCAGGCGCAGGCGGACAAGGCGTACGAGATCCAGACCAACGTGATGCAGCAGCAGGTCACCGCGGAAGCGGTGAAAGTGCAGCAGGTGGAGCGCGAGCAGCAAATCAAGGTGCAGGAGGCGGAGATTCTGCGGCGCGAGAAGGAGCTGATTGCGACGGTTCTGAAACAGGCCGAGATCGAGCGCAAGCGGATCGAGACGCTCGCCAACGCCGAGAAGCTGCGGCTGATGGTCGAAGCCGAGGGTCAGGCATCGGCGACGCTCGCGAAAGGCGAGGCCGAAGCGTCGATCATCTTCAAGAAAGGCGAGGCCGAGGCGAAGGCGATGAACGTGAAGGCCGAGGCGTACCAGGAATACAACCAGGCCGCGGTCATCGACAAGCTGATTACCAGTCTGCCGGACGTCGTCGCCGCGCTGGCGACGCCGTTGAGCAAGGTCGACAAGATCACCGTCGTCTCGACCGGCAACGGCGACTCCGCCGGCGTCAGCAAAGTTACTGCTGACATCACCAAGATGGCGGCGCAGGTACCCGCGCTCTTCGAGGCGCTCTCGGGCATGGATCTCTCGCAGCTGCTGTCGAAGGTCCGCCCGATCGGCGACAGCGCGAAGAAACCTGACGTGTTGGGAACATAAGGAGTACGACGATGGGATTGCTAGAACGCGTGGGCACGCTGGTCCGGGCAAACCTGAACGATCTCATCGACCGGGCGGAGAACCCGTCGACGATGATCAAGCAGGTGATTCTCGACATGGAGAACCAGCTGCTGCAGGTGAAGACGCAGGTCGCGATCTCGATTGCGGACCAGCATATGCTCGAGAAAAAAGCGCAGGAGAATGCCGACAGGGCGGTCGAGTGGCTGCGCAAGGCGGAGCTCGCCGTCGAGAAAGGACAGGACGATCTCGCCCGTGCCGCGATCGAGCGGCACAAGAGCGCCGAGCGGAACGCCGACAGCTTCCGCCAGCAGGTCGACGATCAGCGCGCGCAGGTCGCGACGCTGAAATCCGCCCTCGCCAAGCTCGAACAGAAGCTCGGCGAGGCTCAGGCGAAGAGCGACATGCTGCTCGCGCAGCATCGCCGCGCGCGCGCGCTGGGCAAGGCGACCGACGCGCAGATGGCGATCGGCGGCCGGTCGACGATTCGCACGTTCGAGCGGATGAAACAGAAGGTGACGGTTCACGAAGCCGTCAGTCAGGCGAAGGCGGAAATGGTCATCGACGACGTCGACGATCGCTTCGTGCAGCTCGAGCGCGACGAGGAAGTCGATAAGCTGCTGGCGGAGCTGAAAGCGAAGAAAGGCGCGACCGCGTGAAACAGGCAGGGGCCGACCAGCGCCTGCGGCCTAGCGAGCGGGGGTGGGGCCCTGCGAGCCGTGAGAAACGTGTCGGCCCGTGAGCGCGATGGCGGGACGGCATCGCACCGGGGCGGACACGCTGGTCCGCCCCTACTGTGACACCCGTGATGTCTTCCGGTGCGCGTCGAAGAAATCCAGAATCGCGCCGA
>Ga0066709_100000449_pt1 | contig 21893 bp, 24 predicted proteins | sample GraSoiAngelo_158_FD_79665 | JGI IMG/M metagenome (GOLD analysis project Ga0066709, IMG submission 79665) | Grasslands soil microbial communities from the Angelo Coastal Reserve, California, USA - 14_1009_16_30cm | ecosystem: Environmental > Terrestrial > Soil > Grasslands | place: USA...
CCGGAGGCCCGACTCGCGCGCAGCGTTGGCGACGCGAACGTTCGCCCGCACCGCCAGCGACATGCCGGCGAACCCGGTGAGCGCGCTGAACCCTGCACCCAGCACGAAGGCCAGCGAGCGACCCAGACGGATCACCCAGGCGGCGTGCAGCACGACCCCACCGACGCACTTCCCGCCGACCAGCGGAATCAGCTTCGCCGCCGATCCGGTGCCCTGGATGCACGCCACCGGTGCCGGAAGGATGAAGAACAGCACGAAGCCCAGCACCACGACGAAAGCGCCGACCGTGGTGAACTGACGCCGGAGGTATGCGGCGCTCCCCTCTTGGATCGCCTTTGCGATCTCGATCATCTTCGGCGTTCCTTGCGGCGCGCTCATCACTTGCTTGACGAGGAAGTACGCCACGACGAGGGCAACGAGCGAGATACCGAGGATGATCCACAGCGCATTGGTCTCCAGCGAGCGGAACGGGACGGGGATCTTCCCGCCCTCGGCCGCAAGAATGCCGCTCATCGAACCTCCTGTTGGGACGCCGTTGACATAAGGGGGTGCCGCGCGCACGCGATGCTATCTTGACCCCTCTAGGCCTGCAAAGCGCATGGAACGCGGCCCGGAGGGACATTCTCGAGGTCGTTGCGCGGGGTGAGGGCTGTTAGTACCCTCTCCGCGTCCATGCGGCAACCCACGTTCTCACGGCGGAAGACGCGCCAGCAAAGACTCCTTCGGACCGGCATCGGAGTGGTCGTCGTCGTCGTCGTGGCTGCACTGATCGCCAACCTCGCCGGTGGGAAGAAGAAGAGCAACACGCCGCCTCCCGGGGTCGCACAGGTTAAGTTCGTCGCGTCCGTCAAGGGCGCGAGCGACGGGAAGACGCTTCCGGCGAAAAGCGTCGTCAACGCCGAGGCCGGCAAGATCGTCTCGATGCTGAACGACTGGTACGAGCAGGCCTTCGTCGACACCGATAGGTTCGGCAGCGGCACGTTCCCCGACATCGCGAAGAACTTCACGTCCACAGCGCGCGCGAAGTTCGCCCAAGACTTGAATACGCTGACGATCGGGGAAGCTCGAACCGAAGTCAAACACGTCGATCCGACGACGCAGACCGCGATCGTCACGGTCTACTTCAGCAACGGCAAGCCGACCTACGCGATCGCCGCGGTGAGATTCGTCGCCAACGCGACGATGAAGAGCTCCAGCGCGTATCCGCTCAAGATCGACCAGAGCGTCACGTACGACTTCCAAAAGACGGGACAGGGGTGGGTCGTGTCCTACTACTCGGCGAAGCAGTCCCAACGTTCGGTCGTCCCGTCCCCGAGCGCATCGGCGTCATGAGCTCGCGCCGCAAGCTCTTGCTGTTCCCGATCGCGGGCGTGATCGGGGCGCTGCTCTGGACGACGGTCGGCTCGTTCCAGAGCGCGTCGGGCCAAACCCAGAAGACCGTCATCGCGCGCGCGCACGCCGGCGAGTTCGCGCCGAGCTTCACCCGCCCGATCTTCATCCTCATGCTCGGCGGCGACGCGCGCTCCGGGAATCCGATCAGCGCTCGGACCGACTCCATCCACATCGTCGCCATCGTGCCGGGCACGCTGCACGCCTCGATCCTTGGCATCCCGCGAGACTCGTACGTCAACATCCCCGGGCACGGCCAGAACAAGATCAACTCTGCGGAGTTCTTCGGCGGTCCCCAGCTCACGATCCAGACGGTCGAGCAGCTCACCGGCTGCCACTTCGACTACTACACCCTGACGTCGTTCCAGGGTTTCCAGAAGATCGTGAACGACTTCGGCGGAATCACGATGAAGATCACCGAGAACACTGCGCCGGACCACTACTCGCACTACAACTTCAGGCAGGGAGCCACGTACCATCTGAGCGGCGGGCAAGCCCTTGCCTTCGCACGCGACCGCCACACACGCCCCGCCGGCGACTTCGACCGCTCGTTCGCTCAAGGCAAGCTGATCGTCGCCGCACTCGCGCAGCAGCAGACGAACTCGCGCAAGGACGCGGGGACGCTCTTGCGCGCGATGGGAGCGATGTACCGGAACCTGCGGCTCAACATACCCCTCACCGAAGCCTTCAAGCTCGGGCTATTCGTGCTGAAGATCAAGCCCTCCAACGTGACGAACGCGGTCATGAAAGGCGGGCTCGGACAGGCCGGCGGAGCAAGCATCGTGACCGTGCCGCAGGCTGCTCGGAATCAGTTCGTCGACATCTGCAGCGACGGGCAGCTCGGCGGCTAGCCGGAGCGAGCGCGCCGGTGCGACCCGCCCGGTCTCATGAACGTGTGGCGGATCGCGTGGAAAAGACCCTCGCGATTCTCCCGCTCCTTCACCACGAGGGCGACGAACAACGCGAGGTAAGCGAACGCGAACCCGTACTTGATCGTCCTGTTCTCGAACCCGAATTGCGCAAGGAACAGGACGAGCAGCCCTCCTGCCTCCGCGCGCGACAGCGTCAAGTTCGCCAAGACCGAGACAGCGAACAGCGATTGGGCGGCGGTCAGCAGGATCTCTTCGACCTGCTGCGCGTCCAACTGCATCGGCCCGGCCGAACGATGCGCGATCGCATACACCAGCGGAACCGTGCCGACGAGCAACGTCCACTGGTTGACCTTCGACGACACGAGGGTTCCGAGGCCTTGCGCGGGCTTCGCGCGAAGCACGAACAGGATCGCGATGATCATCTCGGGCGCTTCTGAGGCGAGCGGCGCCAGCCACTGGACGAGGAAGAACTGGCTGATATGGAAGCGGCTCCCGGTCGCGACGAGACCGGACGCGAACGGCTCCGCGCTGGCGAGGATCATCGTGGCGGCGAACAGGAACAGCAGTACGGTGATGATCCGCCTCGATCGGGTCGGGAGTGCCGCCAACGCGAGCGGCGGGCCGACCAGCTCCGGCTCTTCGTGCTCCTCGTGGGCAGCGTGGAGGATGTACACGACGAACATCGCGCCGAAAACGGCGGTGTCGAACAGGTCGATGTGGTTCAGGATCACGAGCTTCATCGCCCAAACGGTCGCGATGAAGAGGAAACCGAGATCGGTGCGGCGCGATCCCGGCAGCGTCACGCCCTTCTGCTTCGACCGGTAGTACCAAAGAAGGACGACGGCCGCCCAGCCGACGCCGATCAGCAGCCGGTTCGCGCCGGTCATGTTCGCGACGGCCAGTCCACGGCAGTGCGTTCCCTGGCACATGGCGACGCCGGTCCGGTCCTCGACGCCGGCCTTCCACGAGAAGACGAGGTCGACGGCGTACTCGGGAAGAACCGCGATCAGTGCGAGGAACGCGATCGCGAGGCCTTTCGAGATATCCAGCTGGGCCACCTCGGCAGCCCACGACACCAAGAAGGCGGCGCCCAGGATCGCGATGCCGAACAGCAGCGTCTCGAGCGGTGGAGCCTCGTGAACGGTGCCGAAGACGCGGAAGCGCATGAGTGCCGAAGGCAGCGTGAGCAGCGCGGCACCTGCGATGAAAGCCCACTGCTTTCGCGGGTGAGCCAGCTCGTCGGGCGCCCGTTCGTCCGGCACGGGGCGCAACCCTACCAAAGGCCTGCGAGCCCTCAGCCGTTGTCCGGAGCCGGTGTCGGGGCCGCGCGTTAGCATCGCGCGGTGGACCCCGATCGCGTTCTCGCCGGTCTCGCCGAAGGCGATCACGAAGGATGTCTCGTACATCTCGAGCACATCCCCGCGCGCGAGGCGCCCGACGCCGGCCCGCTCGATCTCTCGCCCGAGCTGTCGGTGCGACTCCGTCGTGCCGGGATCGATCGACTGTGGTCGCACCAAGCGGAGGGCCTGCGCGGCGCGCGCGCAGGGCGCAACGTTGCGATCGCAACGGGAACCGCGAGCGGCAAGAGCCTCGTCTACCAGCTAAGGACGTTCGAGCGGCTACTCGACGAGGCGCGCGCGACGGCGCTGTACCTGTTCCCGACGAAAGCGCTCGCCCAAGACCAGCTGCGTCAGCTCCGGGCTTTCGCGTTCCCCGCCGCGCGCGCGACGGTCTACGACGGCGACACGCCGACGGCCGAGCGCGCGTGGGCGCGCCGCACAACCAACGTCATCGTGACCAACCCCGACATGCTCCACGTCGGGATCCTGCCGACGCACGACCGCTGGGCGCTGTTCTTCAAGAACCTTTCGCTCGTCGTGGTCGACGAGATGCACACCCTCCGAGGCGTCTTCGGCTCCCACGTCGCGAATGTCCTTCGCCGTCTGCGGCGCGTCGCAACGCACTACGGCTCCACCCCTCAGTTCGTCACCGCGAGCGCAACGATCGGCAACCCCGGCCGTCTGGCCGAGGCGCTGACAGGCGTTCCGTTCGACGAGATCACCGCCGACGGCTCCCCGCACGAGGAGAAGCTCTTCGCGTTCTGGAACCCGCCGTTCGTCGAGCTTGCCGACGGAACCGTCGCGGAAGTCCGCTACAGCGCCGGTTCGCAGGCGGCCGGGTTGCTCGCGGGGCTCGCCCGCGAAAACGTGCGAACGATCGCGTTCACGCGGTCACGCAAGAGCGCCGAGCTGATCGCCCAGCACGCGCGCGACTTGCTCGCCGACGAACGCGGCGACCTCGCCGGCCGCATCGCCGCGTACCGCGCCGGCTACCTGCCCGAGGAACGGCGGGCGCTGGAGCGCGACCTCGCCGACGGACGGCTGCTCGGCGTCGCGGCGACGAGCGCGCTGGAGCTCGGCATCGACATAGGCGGGCTGGACGCGTGCATCATCGCCGGGTACCCGGGCACCGTCGCCGGTACGTGGCAGCAAGCGGGCCGCGCCGGACGCGCGCAACAACGATCGCTCGTCGTGCTCATCGCCCAGGACGACCCGCTGGATCAATACATCGTGTCGCATCCTTCGGAGATCTTCGGCCGCGCGCACGAGTCGGCCGTCATCGATCACGCGAACCCGAACATCCTCGACCCGCACCTCGGTGCCGCCGCGTTCGAGCTGCCCTTACGCGACGCCGACGCGGAGATCTTCGGCGCGGCGTACGGCGACGCGGTCGCGCGCCTCGACGCGGCCGGGCTGCTCCGCGCGCGGGGAGACAAGCGGTTCTGGAACGGACGGCGCTCGCCCGCGACCGAGATCGACATACGCTCGGCAGGCCACGTCGTTCAGATCGTGGAAGATGAGACCGGCCGTTTGCTCGGAACCTCGGACGGCTCGCGCGCCCACCACACGCTTCACGCCGGCGCGATCTACATCCACCAGGGCGAGCAGTTCGAGGTGCGCGCGCTCGACCTCCGCGCGAACGTCGCCGTCGTGACACCGGTGGGCGTCGCGCATTACACGCAGGCGCGCGAAATCACAGATATCCGGATCACCGGCGTTCATCGCAGCAAAGAGGCCGGAGGCGTCGAGCTGTTCTTCGGCGACGTCGTCGTGAGCAATCAGGTGGTCGGTTTCGTTCGGAAGCGCCTCTATTCGAACGAGACGATCGACGAGCAGCCGCTCGACCTTCCCGAGCAGTCACTCGCAACCACGTCGGTTTGGTACACGGTTCCGGGCGATCTGCTCGTCGCCGCCGGGCTCGATGCGGCGGCGGTTCCCGGGGCGGTGCACGCGGCCGAGCACGCCGCGATCGGCCTCATGCCGCTGTTCGCCATGTGCGACCGCTGGGACATCGGCGGCGTCTCGACCGCGATGCACCCGGACACCGGGATGTGCACCGTCTTCATCTACGACGGATACCCGGGAGGCGCCGGGTTCGCCGCGCGTAGCTTCGAAGCCGGCGCCGAGCACCTGCGCGCGACCATGGAGACGATCGCGTCGTGCGGGTGCGAGCGCGGTTGCCCGTCATGCGTCCAGTCGCCGAAATGCGGCAACGGGAATGAGCCGCTCGACAAGGACGGTGCGGTGCGCTTGCTGCAGGAGATCCTCAGCCCTCTTCGCCGTCCTCGACCGTCTCCGCGAGGCGCTCGAGGCTCTCGATAGCTTCGGCGGTCTCCGCCTGCTCCATCAACGAGCGGACGTTGTAGGTCCGGAGGCACGAGTCGCACATCACATAATCGGTGGGGCGCGAGAAGGGAATAAGAGGCCCACCGCCGACCGGATACACGCCGCGTTCGGTCACTTCTTCGACGAGCGGCGCGCCGCAGATGCATGAGATCCCGCCAGCCATGACAGAAAGAATCGTACGTCGGGAGCGGCGATCGGACCGGGTGCGGAGGTCTTAGTGAGCCGTCGTGCGGAGCACGCGCGCCACGTGGCCTGCGGTCATAAGCAGGACGAGCCCGGCGGCGATGGACACCCAGAGCTGCCGCGGGTCGGGGCCGCTCGACCCGCTGCCGAGCCCGGAGCCAGCCGCCAGCGCAGGGCCTTGACCGGGCCGCGGAACGAACGTTCCGGATTGCCCGTCACCCGGCAGGCTTCCGTACGGCAGAGTCTCCTTGTAGGTGCCGCAGGTGAAGCAGTCGTTCGGGTTGGCGATCCCAGTCTGACCGAGCACGTGCGTCGGCGTCTGGGGGGCCTGGGTGCCGGCGACCGACGGGACCCCCGAAGGGACCGAGCCGACGCCGCCGCCGGGTGTTCCGGTGTTCCCGCCGCCCGTTCCGCCGCCGCCCGTTCCGCCGCCGCTCCCGTTCGTCGGGGTCGGAGAAGGAGACGGTTCGACGACCGAAGCTTGGCGGACGTCGCTCGATGCGGCGCCGATGCACGGCGTCTGCTGGTTCGGGTAGTAGCACGTGTCGGCTTGCGAGGGGCTCGAGCGGTACGCCGTCAACGCGTAGCGGTAGGTGCCGCCGAATCCGGTGGAGGGGAAGTCGGTGTCGTAGCAGGTGTATACCGTTCCATCGAACGAGCAGCCCTGCGCGGAGTAGTTCGTCGCGGACACGGGGTACTGCTTCGTGTTGCCCGACGGATCGGTACGGAGGAAGCGGTACTCCTGCACGTCGGGCTCCGGCGACTTGTCCCACTTCAAGGTGACCACGGGCGCGCGCTTCGAGGCGCCGGAAACCGACGGATCCGCGGCCCACACCGGCGGGGTCGGTGCGTTGTTGAGATTGATCGTCACGGGCGACGAAGCCGCCGTTGCGCTCCCGTTGTAGCTAGTGACCTGGATCTGGATGCTTCCGTTGCTCGTCAGGTCGCCGTTCTGGGGAGTACTGCCCGCCGTGCAGCCGTTCGCCCCCGAAGCGGGGTACTTGTTCGTGTCCCACTTGGTCGAGGCCGAGAAGCTCTTCGAGCTCGTCGACCATTGAGCGATGCACGTGAAGGGGCTGCTCGTGTTGGGTCGCACCGACACACGCACCCACTGCGGCGCCGGGTCGAGAAGCGCACTCGATTCCTTCGCCGTTATCTGGATCGTGTCGTGTGCGATGCCCGTCCCACCCGTGATCGACCCGCTGCACGAGCCGGACGAGTTGCACTGGCTGATGGAGGAGACGGAGGCCGTCATGGCGGCTTCGGCGGGGGCCGCTGCGAATACCGCGAGCAGGCCGGCCGTAGCCGTCATGAGGAAGGCTGCTCGAAGGACCCTGCTCTTCATCGAACCCCTACGGTGTCGTCAGAACGTCAACCGTATAACGGGGCATCCCCCCGAACGGTTATGCCAGCGCGCCCGCTTGCTCCCGAAACGTGCGCATCTCGAGCCTACTCGGGAATAAGCCGCCCGGAAGGGGGTTTCTAGGCCTTTTTTCCGACCAGGACTAGGCGAACGATCAGCCGGTTTAGGGAAGTGTGAGGCGGATCGCACGACGTCAGCGTCAACGAGGCGGTGGGGGTTGGGCCGACCACCCCCCAGTCCTCGGGACCCGTGATCCAGGGATTGCCGTGCCCGTCGAACGGTCCGATCACTTTGTAGAGGTACGTCCCGAACGGGGTCACCAGCGAAACGTCGTCCCCCTTGGACAGCTTCTCGATATGACGGAATGGTTCACCGAAGCCGGTTCGGTGCCCGGCGATCGCGATGTTGCCGCTCGAGGCCCCGGGCAGTGCGGTCCCCGGGTAGTGGCCGGCGCCCGCGCGCAAGGCGTTCCCGCTGATCCCTTCCACGACGATGATGTCGATGTGGAGCTTCGGGATGATGAGTCGCGTCAGCGGCGAGCCTTCGACCGGGTGTAGGAACAGCTGCTTTTCGGCCGGCGATGCGAACTGCTTGTCGAGCCTATTCTGGATCCTGTGCGCCCATATGTCGGTGACGAGCGGGTACGTCAGCAACCCGACACCGCCCAGTGCAAGCGCGATCACGAGGAACCACAAAGCGAAACGACCCGTCTTCCGGCGCCGGCCCGCGTCCAGCAAGAAACCGAGGGACGCGAATGCGCGCTTCGGCGCGGGCTCCTTCCGCACGGTGGCGACCGGTCGAGACCCGACGCCGCTCGCCGGCCAGCTTTCGCCGGGGGCGTGCCAACCGTTGCCCCCTTCGCCCTCGCGGGGCGCGTCCGCCATCGAAGGGTCTTCGGGGTCGTGTGAGCTCATGGGATTCCTTTTATCACCGTTCGATGAAGGCTGCGGAGGGCGGCTTTCCCGCTGGTATACCCAATCGGGTCAACGAACAGCCCGCCGGAAGGTTGCTAGTTCTCAGGTGAAGGTTTTCTCGCTTCGAGGCGGCGATCCCTCCCCGCAGGGATCTTATGGAAGTCCCAGGAAACGACGCGATCGGGCCGTAACACGAGCCACTCGTGGCTTTTGAGCTCTGGGATGGACTCCGCGCCCCAGTACTTGCGTGCGAACTCAGCCTTTACCCGATCGAGCCCGGCCTCGTCCGTTGCGGCTGCGAACCGGCCGTACAGAACGGCGCCGCGAAGCTCCTCATACCGCACGCCCGTATCGACACAAAGCGCAACAGCGGAGCCGTCCGCGAGGTCGTGGCTTCGCTTGCTGCGCCGCAAGCTGTTCACCCAGATCGCTCCGTCGCGCCACACGAACCACAGTGGCGCGATGTGCGGCAGACCTTCCGGCGACGTCGTCGCAGCGCGCAGCGTCCGTTCCGTCGTCAGCAGCTCATCGAGCTCGTCGCCGGTGAGGCGAAGCTGCTCGCGCGGGATCGGCATGCGCGCACCCTAACCACCGTCGCGGTAGGTCAGCACATCCGGATCGAGCGCGGCCCGCGCGGACGCGCGCGCGGCACGTCCGAACCAGCCGGACAAGAAGCCGAGCCGCGGTGTGATCGTGACCTCGACCGTTGCCTCGGTGCTCCCGACCGAGCACTCGCATCGGGTCAGCGTTGCGCCGTTGCGCTCTGCCTCGTCGCGCGCGGCCTGCTCGGGGTCGCTCCCGCGCTCCAGGACCGGCGCTTGCTCAGTCACCGCGGCAAGTGCGGCTGCATCGGCCGCCGACTGCGCGCGCGCCCGTGCGAACAGCATCGCGCCGAGGTCGGCGGCGCCCAGAGCGCCGAGACACAGGACGAGCGCGCCGGTCACGGCGACGATCGAAACGGCGCCGCGTTCAGCTCGCATCCGGCGGCGCGCGCTCGGTGCGCATCTCGACGGCCGCCGTGAGCGTCGCCGACGCCGGCATGAAACGGCCGACGACGGGCATCGCGACGGGCGTGAAGCGCACCTCGACGCGAACGGGTGCGCCGACGTCGCGCTGTGCCGGCGATATCACGATCGTGGTGCGCGCGGGATCCAGGTTGCCGGCGCGCAACGCCGCTGCGCGCGCGCGAGCGTCGTCGTTCCACACGGCCGCTTCGCGCGCGCCTTCCCGCGCGGCGTGTTGCACCGCAAGCTGCTCGGACACGAGCAGACCGATCTGCGCAACCAACAGCAGCGAAACGGCGACGAGCGGAAGGACGGCGGCGAACTCGACCGAAACGGAGCCGCGCGCATTACGTAGGCGATCGCGCATCGGTGGGATGCTACGGCTCGAGCGGCCCTCGCGAGGCCCCGCGCGGCGCGTTCAGGGTGCTCGTCGCGAAGTTCCTCGTTCGGTCCGCGCGCGCCGTAGGCTGTTCTTCCTTTTCCGGAGGGAGGCGGTCGTGAGCAACAAGATTCTCTTCAACTGCGTGTACGGGAAAGAAGACCCGGAGCGCGCCACACTCCCATTCGTCGCCGCCAACGTCGCAGCGGCGAGCGGCCAGGAAGCCGTCGTGGTCTGCACGATCGAAGCGGTGTGGCTGGGAACACCGGGCGGGACCGACGCCGTGAGCGCACCGGGACTGCCGCCGTTGAAGGAGCTCTACGATCAGTTCGTCGACGCCGGTGGCCACGTTTGGCTGTGCAGCGCGTGCACCAAGCCGCGTGGGATCGACGAGTCGAAGTGCGCGAAGGGTGCGAGCATCGTGGGTGCAGCCGTCGTGGTCGAAGAGGTCGTGAACGGCGCGAAGGCCCTCTCGTTCGCGTAGCGGCGAAGCGGGCCTCGGCACGGCGATAATGGCCGCATGCCCTATCCCGAGCGCGTCCGCATCGTCGAGGTCGGCCCTCGCGACGGCCTTCAGAACGAAGCCACGCCGATCTCGACCGAAGCCAAGGTCGAGCTGATCGACCGCCTCAGCTCGTCGGGGCTTACGCACATCGAGGTGACCGCGTTCGTCAACCCTGCGCGCATCCCGCAGCTCGCCGACGCGGAGGAGGTCTGCAAACGGATCGACCGGAGGCCAGGCATCACGTACAGCGCGCTCGTCCCGAACACCAAAGGCTACGAGCGCGCGACCAACGCACACCTGCGCGACATCGCCGTCTTCCTATCGGCGACCGAGACGCACAGCCGGCGCAATATCGGAACGTCCATCGAAGGATCGTTCGAGCGATACGAGCAGGTGACCGCCCTCGCCGCCGAAGACGGCATCAGCGTTCGCGGTTACGTTTCGGTGGCATTCGGCTGCCCGTACGAAGGGTTCGTTCCGCAAGAGCGCGTCGTGCAGATCGCGATGCGCCTTCTCGGTCTCGGCTGCTATCAAGTCTCGCTGGGAGACACAACGGGACTCGGCAACCCCGTGCAAGTGGCGGAAACGGTAGAGATGCTGCGCGATGCCGGGGCGAGGGAGGAGCAGATCGCGCTCCACTTGCACGACACACGAGGCACGGGCCTGGCGAACGCGCTCGCCGGCTTGAGTGCCGGCGTCTCGACGTTCGACTCGTCGCTGGGCGGGCTGGGTGGAACGCCCTACGCGCCCGGCGCGAACGGGAACCTTGCAACAGAGGAGCTCGTCTTCATGCTCGAAGAGATGGGCGTGTCGACGGGCGTGAATCTCGAGACCGTCTTGCAAGCCGCAGAAGGCGTGGCGCGCGTCCTCGGTAAGGAGCTGCCGAGCCGGTACCTAAAGGCGACGCGCGCAACCGGTGCGCGCGAGGCCGGTGAGGCTTCGGCATGAGCGAAGCGGGCTCGCTCGAGAAGGGCCCGGACGGCGTCTACACGTTCACCCTTGCTCGGCCCGACGCGATGAACGCGCTCAACCGAGAGCTCGTCGAACTGATCGCCGAAGCCTCGAATGCGGTTCGCGACGATCCCTATGCGCGCGCGACGATCTTCGTCGGGCTCGGCGATCGCGCGTTCAGCGCCGGCGCCGACCTGAAAGAGCGCGCCGGCCTCGGATCCATCGAGGTTGCCGAAGCCGTCGCCTCGATCTCGCGCGCGATGCAAGCAGTTGCCGAGATCCCCGTCCCGACGATCGCCGCGATCAACGGCGTTGCGCTGGGCGGTGGCTTCGAGCTGGCACTCGCCTGCGACATCCGGATCGCCTCGACGGCGGCCGTCATGGGGCTCCCCGAGACCACACTTGCGATCATCCCCGGCGGCGGCGGCACCCAGCGTCTCCCCCGTATCGCCGGCGAGGGCCGAGCGAAAGAGCTCATCTTCACCGGCCGGCGGATATCGGCGGCCGACGCGTTGCAGTACGGCGTCGTCCATGAGGTCGCTGCGCCCGACGAGCTGCGGATGCGCGCGCTCGCCGTCGCGCGCACGATCGCCTCGAACGGCCCGATCGCCGTGCGCGCGGCCAAAGAAGCCATCGTCCGTGGCCTGGAGATGCCGCTCAACGAAGGTGTGACGCTGGAGAACGAGCTGTACGGGCGCACCGTGCCGACGAAGGACCGGTTGGAAGGGCTCGTGGCGTTCCGCGAGAAGCGCGCGCCCGTGTACCGTGGTGAATAGCCGATGAGCGAGTACCCGGAAGACCACCTGCACAAGTTGACCGAAGAGGTCCGTCGCGGGGGCGCGCCCAAGTACCACGAGGCCGCCGCGAAGCAGGGCAAGCTCTTCTGCCGCGACCGGCTCGCGTTGCTCCTCGACGAAGGCTCTTTCGTCGAGGATGCGCTCCTCGCGAACGTGCAAGCGGGCGACCTTCCGGCCGACGGCGTGGTCACCGGCATCGGGCGGGTCGCCGGGCGGCCCGTGTGCGTGATGGCCAACGACTCGACGGTGAAGGCGGGCTCCTGGGGCAAGCGCACGGTCGAGAAGATCCTGCGGATCCAGGAGACCGCGATGCGGTTGCGCGCGCCGATCGTCTACTTGGTCGACTCGGCCGGCGCGCGCATCACGGACCAGATCGAGATGTTCCCCGGCAGACGCGGCGCCGGCCGCATCTTCAGCACCCAGGTGCAAATGAGCGGCATGGTCCCACAGATCTGCCTGCTGTTCGGACCGAGCGCAGCCGGCGGCGCGTACATCCCGGCGTTCTGCGACGTCGTCGTGATGGTCGAAGGCAATGCATCGATGTATCTCGGCTCGCCGCGCATGGCCGAAGAGGTCGTCGGCGAGAAGGTCACGCTCGAAGAGATGGGCGGCGCGCGCATGCACTGCACCGTGTCCGGCTGCGGCGACGTGCTCGTCCAGACAGAGCAAGAAGCGCTGGAGTGGTTCAAGCGCTACCTCGGCTACCTGCCGCAGAATTTCGCCGAGCAGCCTCCGGTCGCTGCCGCACGCGAGCCGGCGCCGCATCGCGCGATCGCCGACATGATCCCGGCGAACCAGAACAAGCCGTTCGACATGCGTGAGCTCGTTACGGCGTTGATCGACGACGGGTCGTGGTGTGAGATCAAGGAGCTGTTCGCCGGCGAGCTGCTGACCGGATTGGCACGCCTGAACGGCCGGGTGGTCGGCGTGCTCGCGAACCAACCGAAGGTGCGGGGCGGCGTGCTCTTCGTCGACAGCGCGGACAAGGCGGCGCGATTCATCTGGCTCTGCGACGCATTCAGCATCCCGTTGGTGTTCCTCGCCGACGTCCCCGGCTTCATGATCGGCAGCAAGGTCGAGCGCGAGGGCATCATCCGGCACGGCGCAAAGATGATCAGCGCCGTCACGGAAGCGACCGTTCCGAAGATCTCGGTGATCGTGCGGAAAGCGTACGGCGCGGGTTTGTACGCGATGGCCGGCCCTGCATTCGATCCCGAGGCGACGATCGCGCTGCCGCAGGCGATGATCGCCGTCATGGGTCCCGAGGCGGCCGTGAACGCGGTCTACGCGAAGAAGATCGCCGAGCTGCCTGAGGATCAGCGCGAGGACTTCGTGCAGCAGAAGCGTGAGGAGTACCGCCAAGACATCGACGTGTACCGGCTCGCGTCCGAATTGATCGTCGATGCGATCGTCGATCCGGATGAGTTGCGCGCGGAGCTGATCGCTCGCTTGGAGGCAACGGCTACACGCATGCGCGAGCGCGCGCCGAAGCGACGCCCGATCACGCCCGTCTAAACCGCTCGTCCTTCCGGTTCTGCTCGAACTTGAGCGCGCCGCTGCTGCGCGTATCGTTCCACGAACTTCGGCGCTCCGTCCTTCCCGTCCCTTCCCAACCGAGCCTCCCCGTGGAGGAACGATGGCACTGCTCCGACTGCGGCGGCGGGCGCGTCGCTCGCTGATGGTCGCGCTGATCGCGATCGTCGGCGTCTGCATCGCGGGACTCGCCGCCATTTCCGAAGAGCCTTCGAAACCGGGTCCGGTCGCAAAACGCGAAGGCAGCTTCGCGTCGCCGGCCGCACAAGGCGCAGACGCGGCTTCGGCAGCCGCCGTGCCCGCGCACGCCGCTGCACCGACGGGCCTCGCCTGCCCGAGCGGCTGGTCATACTTCGACAACCCGGTGATGCACTACGGGCTGTGCATCCCGCCGGGGTGGGGATTCACCGACTTCCGGCAGACTGCGCCCCTCGATCAGATCCCGGCCCCGCAGCTCGAGAACCTTCACCTCCTCGGGAACGCGTTCCCATGGCGTCCCGGTTCGCTGCCGTTCGACGCGGTGAGGCAGGGAGCTTTCGACGTCGAGCTCGACGTCCTGCCGGCATCCGCTCAGTCGAGCGATGAGTGCCAGCCGGTGACCAAGAAGCCGCTCGGTGTCTCTTCCCTTCTCACATGCGAGCAGTCGTACGACAACGCCGGCATGCCCGCCGCGAAGGGCTCTCTGCGCGCGCTCAAGGTCATCATTCCTCTGCGATCTGCGCCTCTCGACGAGCCCGGCGCGCGCCTGCTGATCATCGCTCGTTCCCGGGCCGGTGCGTCCTCTGCGGAGGTGACGACGCTGTGGCAGATCGTGCAGAGCGTTCACACGTACTGAAGCTCGCGCTGCCGGCGCTGCTCGTGGCCGCGTTCATCCTGGCGAGCACGCCGGCGGCCGAAGCGCACAACACCTGGAACGGCGGATATCGGAAGTGGCCGTGGCGAGGGAGCGACGATCGAACCCTAACGACGTTGCCGGGCGAATGCCCACACTGCCCCGGCGTGGAAACGTCCTCGGCATCAAAAGCGATCGACGTCGCGATGAACTACGAGACCGTCTACTCGATCGCCCCGGGGACGATCTCCATCTACAGCACGACCGGCGGCAAGGCCGGCATCTACTTGCAAGTGAAAGACGCCGACGGCTCGTACATCACGTACGAACACCTCAGCAAGGCGATCGTGAAATCGGGTTCGGTGATCGCCGGCCAGCCCATCGCTGTTAGCGGCTGTAGCGGGAACTGCGGCACGCCGCACCTGCACTTCCAGCGACAGGGCGGCACGTCGTTCTACTCCAACGCCCTGCCGTTGACACCGATATCGGGTCACGGCGGCTCGGGCGACCCGCTGATGCACGCCTCGTACACAAGCGACAACGCGGGCATCGGCTACTACCACAGCGGCACCTTCTCGACCGCGATCCAGAACGCATACAAGTCCGCCGGTGGCTACAAGGCGATCGGCGTTGCGGCCGACATCGGCGTCGGATGGTCGCCGTGCCGTTACGAGACCGGCTTGTCGTCGTGGTGGCGTTACGGATGCGCGCCTCGAAGCGGCATCGCCGGAAGCGTCCAGACGTTCTACTACTCCGCGTACAACGACCAGCGCGCGATCATGATCGAAGGCGGAGCGACCACCGCCTTTGTCCTCTATCGAGGCATCTTGGCCGCCTACACCGACCCGTACAACGGGCATGACTGGGTGTATTGGATCGGCTACCCGACCAGCAACCGCTACTCGTGGAACGGCTACCTCCGGCAGAACTTCCGCTACGGCTACGTCTTGTTCGATCCAATCGCGTGCGTCGAGTTCATGTACCTCGGGTCCTCGTACGCCGCTGAGTCCTACTACTGCGACTGATGACGATGGCGATGCAACTCTCGGCGTTGGTCGTTGCTGCAACCGCAGCACTTCTTTCGCCCGCCGCGCCTCCGCGCTGCATCGCCGGTCTCATCTCCGGCGAGTCGGGCGCCCGGCCGCACATCCGCGCGCCTCTAGTAACCCCCGGTCGCGGCCCGACGGGAACCGCGCTCACGATCCGAGGTGGAGGGTTTCGGCCGGGGACACGCCTCACCATCGCCGCCGTGTACGGCGGGAACGGATGCGTGATCGAAGGGCTCGGCGATCAGTACCTCACGTCGGCTCGCGCCGACGGCCGCGGGTCGTACGCGGTCTCGATCCACTGGCCTTCGACGTTCGACCCCGTGTTGGGCCGGAACGAGATCGGCACGCGAGCCCTTCCGCGCGGGGCCTACTACGTGTTCGCGTTGCCCTGCGGCGTGCGCGCGGCGTGCTCGTTCACCTCCGGAACGCAACCGGGTGGCCCGTTCGTGCTCGGCCAAGCGCGCGCGTCGCCGGTCGTCTGGATCGCGGCCGGCCTCGCGGCGGCAGGCGCTTTGCTCGGCGTACTGATCGTGAGGCGGCGCGCGGCCCGCTAGATCCCCGTCCCCCTCAGGGCGGCGACCGTTCCGGTCGCCGCCCGCCCCCGTTCCCGGTTATGGTCTGGCCATGCACACGCTGCGCTCCGGCGACGCAACGATCGCCTACGAAGTGGACGGAGACGGCGATCCGCTGCTGCTGATCATGGGCCTCGCGGCCGATCGCCGGATGTGGATGCTCCAGCTTCCCGTGCTGACGCCCCACTTCCGCTGCATCACGTTCGACAACCGGGGTATCGGCGATTCAACGGCCCCGCCGGGGCCGTTCTCCATGGAGCAGATGGCGGCCGATGCGCTCGCCGTCCTCGATGAGGCCGAGGTTGAGCGCGCGCACGTGCTCGCGATCTCGATGGGAGGCGCGATCGCACAGCATCTTGCCTTGAAAGCGCCGGAGCGGATCCGTTCGATGGTCCTGGCTTCGACGTGGTGCTCGAAGAACCCCTACACGCAGCGGATGTCGGACGTGGGGCGCATGATCATGGAGGCAGGCGGGCAAGCGGCGATCACGCGCGCGTCGATGCTGTGGCTCTTCACGCCCAAGTTCATCCTCGAGCGCAGCGCGTTCGTCCAGCAGATCGAGCAGATGGCGCTCGAGTTCGCGACGCATCCCGAAGTCTTCGAGCGTCAGCTCGACGCGCTGCTCGAACACGACGTCCGCGACCAGCTTGCGCGTCTCGATATCCCGACCCGCGTGATGTGCGGGCGCCGCGACATCATGGTCCCTCCGGAGCTATCCGAAGAGCTGTCCGCGGCGATACCCGGCGCCGACCTCAAGCTGCTCGACGGCGGGCACGCGTACAACCTCGAAGAATTCGACGCCTTCAACAAGACGGTGCTCGAGTTCTTGACCCAGCACTAGCGATCGGCGCGCGCGCTCACCTTGCGCGCGAACGCGATCGCGGCCGCAGCGAACTCGTCGGGACACTCCATCTGCGGGTTGTGACCGCAGTCGTCGATCACGACGAGCTCGGATCCCGGAAGGCGCCGAACGGCTTGCTCGCCGGCGTCGACGGAGATCAGCCGGTCGCGCGCGCCCCAGATGAAGAGCGTCGGAACGCGGACGGCCTCGAGCACGCGCCACGTCTGCTCGCGACGCGCCGAAAGCGCCCACATCATCTGGCGATTCGCGCGCACCACTGCGCGCGCATGTGCGGGACGCCCGACCCGGCCCCGCGCGTCGGCAACCAACGCCGCCCACGTCGTTTCCGAGATGCGCTCGGGGCGCGCGCAGTTCCGCTCCAGGCTTTCGCGAACGAGCACCTCGGGCGGACGCCGGACGTACCGGCGGTAGATGAGCTCGCCGACGACGGGAAGCGCCGGCGCGACGAAGCTCACCAGCACCCGCGCGTTCGGCCTTCCGGCGCTCTCCGTCGGAAGCGCGGCGTCGACGCCGATCAGCGCCGCGACCCGTTCGGGCTCGGCCGCGGCCGCGTGGATCGCGATCAGTCCACCCAGCGAGTTGCCCGTCCAGATCGCTCGCGCGACGCCGATCTCATCGCAGAACGCCAGGACCGCACCGGCGAGCCAGGCCGGCGAGTACGGACCGGCCGGCGCGTCCGAGGCTCCGAAGCCGGGAAGATCCAACGCGATCGCGCGCCGTTCCGCGCCGAGCAGCGGCAGAACGTCCAGCCATTTCGCGGTGCTCGATCCGAACCCGTGGATGAGCAGGAACGGCTCGTCGCCGCTTCCGGCTTCCAGCCAGTGGATGTTCGTGCCACGCACGTTCGTCTCGTGCTCGCCGATCACGGCGTCTCCCCCAGCAACGTCCGCGCGATGATCAGCTTCTGGATCTCGCTGGTGCCGCCGCCGATCGAGAGCAGCTTTGCGTCGCGGATCGACCGCTCGACCGAGAACTCCTTGATGTACCCGTAGCCGCCGAAGATCTGGACGGCCTCGAGCGCGTTGTGCATCGCCGTCTCGGCGACGAGATACTTGGCGATCGATGCTTCCTGCATATGTGGGAGGCCTTGTTGCTTGAGCCAGGCCGCGTGATACAAGACCCAGCGCGCCGCGTTCGTCCCTACCCGCATGCGCGCGAGCTTGTCCTGGATCATCTCGAAGTCTGCGATCGGTTTCCCGAACGCTTTGCGATCGCGCGCGTACTCGATGCAGGCCTTCAGCTGGGCCTCCATGCCGCCGAGCGACGCAGACACCATCACGGTTCGCTCCCAGTCGAAGCACTCGAACGCGACCTTCCATAGGGCCGAGCCCTCAGGCCCCAGCATCTGTGACGCCGGAACGATGCAGTCGGAGAAATGAAGCTCGGACGTCGGCGACGAGCGATTGCCGCTCTTGTCGAGGTGCTTCCCGATCGAAAGTCCCGGCGTGTCCCCGTCGACGATGAAGCAGCTCATGCGCTGCGACGACGACGCGTCGGGGTCGGTCACCGCGACGAGGTTGATCACGTCGGCGATCGGTCCGTTCGTGATGAACGTCTTCGACCCGTTGATGACGAAGTGATCACCGTCCCGGCGCGCGCTCGTCGTGATGCCGGCAGTGTCCGAGCCTGCGCCCGGCTCCGTGATCGCGAAGGCGCCGACCCACTCCCCGCTGCAGAGCTTCGGAAGGTATGCGCGCTTCTGCTCTTCCGTCCCGTGTAACCAGATCGGGACCGCCCCGATACAGATGTGCGCGCCGAGCGACAGCAGCAGGCCCGAGTCGCGCCCACCCTCTTCGAGCCCTTCGAGCGCCAGGCAGGTGGTGATGATGTCGGCCCCCTGGCCCCCGTACTCCTCCGGGATGGGGAGGCCCGCGAGCCCGAACTCTCCGACGGCCCGCCACACCTCAGGATCCCAGCGACCGTCGCGGTCGCGTGCATCCGCGTCCGGCCGGACGACCTTCTCGGCGAAGTCGCGCACGGAGGCGCGGAAGGCAAGCTGCTCGTCTGTGAAGGCGAAGCTGAGCGCCACGGCCCTACCGGCCGGCGAGACGGCGAAGGAGCGCTTTCATCCCTCGGGGCTCAACGAGCCGCGTGACGACCACGATCGAGAACAGGCCCGCCGCAGCCACCATCGCTGCGAGCAAGGCGATGAAAACGTACGTCACCAACGGGCCATCTCCTGCGTTCCGTTCGAGCGCGCGCAGCGTACCACGGTGATCTAGCGAGCTACGCGCTGACGCGTCGCGGCGTTGGGCTCGGACGTCCGGCCCAATCCGGCCCCAACAACGCGGTGCGGATCGCGTCCTCGCTCGGAACCCCCGACGCGCGCCAGATCACATGGAGATCGGGATCGAGAACGAACACCGTCGGCACGCGCCGAACTTCGTGGCGGTCGGCAACGTCCATGCGCGCGCCGGCATCGATGGAAACGACCTGCACGCCGGGAACCTCCGCCGCGATCTTGCCGATCCGCTTTTCGACCGTGACGCACGGCGCGCAGTCTTCGCCGTAGAACTCGACGAGCACGGCCGACGGACGGTCGATCTTCACGACCCCGAGGTCGGCGGGCGTGAAGCGCCCGCTGCCTTCGTCGAAGCGGCCTTCCCGGCGCCGCCAGAGCACCGCCAGGGCGATGGTCGCACCGGAGACCGCGACGGCAACCAAGATGCGAACGAGCATTACGCCTGGACCTCGTGCGCCTTGAACCGCTGCGCGTAGAGGTAGATCTCACACCCGATGCACAGACCGGTGGTTGCGAGCAGCCCTTGCAATCCCGCGACCAGGAGCGCAAGCGTCCAGCCGGCCCCGTTCCATCCGGGGATGAACAGCAGTGACGCGATGCCACAGACGACGAACCCGAGGGTCTGCGCGAATCGCGGCGGAGGCTCCTCTTCCGGCTCGACCGGGATGCTCAACCGGAACGCCTTCTTGACGAAGCGATACGTCGCGCCGAGCGGCGAGTAACGCAGACCGAACAAGCTGCCGATCGCCAGGGCGGCGCCGATCGCCGGCACCATCGCGCGCCACTGGAAGACGAATGCCACGAGGAGCAGCACGGCGGACAGCCCGGCGCCGCCGCGCATCCCGTTCTTGTCGACCATCCGCTTCTCGCTCATGTCGTCCCCTTTCCGCGCAACCGGACAACATCACGGCACGAGGGATCTCCCCACGCGATCGATGTCACCTGCTCGACGTACGTATCTGCGCCGAGCGCGCGCATGATCCCTTCCTTCAATGCCTTGTCGAGCGAGCATGCGATCTCGGGGTGCGACGCCGCTATCCCCTTGAACGGACAGTCCAGGTCCTCGAGCTCGACCCAGTCGTCGCCGCGGGCGGCGACGCGTACGCCGCCGGAAACGTGCGCGAGCGCTCGCTGGAGCCACTCGACCTGTTCGGAGAAAGCAAGCTCGTCCTCTCCCGGACGGATACGGCGAGCCAGCCGCTCGCCTGCCTGCTCGGCGATCTTCTTCGCCGTTCCCGGCGCAGGAGCCGCCGCTTCGATCAGCGACGCGAGGATGTCGCTGACGAGCACGGTCCCGTCCTCGACGTGGACCGGCGTCGCCTCGTACACCTTCGCAGGGCGCCCGCCGGACGAGTTGCGCCGCCACGACACCGACGCCAGCCCCGCGGACACCAGAACGTCGAGATGCCCGCGCGCGACATTGGCGTGCACGCCGACCGCGTCGGCGACCTCCTTCACCGCGCGCGGGCCGGCCGCGCGGAGGTGATCGAGGATCGCGGCACGGGTCGGGGCGGCGAGGGCTCGCGCGACGGCGGCGTCTTGTCCGACGGTGTCAGTGGTCATTTTGCCTGCTCATCATGGGTTTATACCGTTCCTACTGTATAAAACCCCACGGGGCGCCGCAACCGGCGGCTAGCTCGACAGGTCGAGGAGCTGGTCGCGCAGGATGGCGGACAGCGCGACGCCGCCGTCGACCGCCGCGATGCCGTACGCGGAGACCCCGCCCGGCAGCGGCGGCAGCTGAACGCGCAGCGTCGCCTTCTGTTCGGCGATGGATCGCGTGCCGGGCGGTGGCGCGCGCCCGTCCACTGCGACGGAGGTCGGGCGGAACACGAGCGAGGAGCCTTCCCGAGCCACCGTGCCGGTCGCGACGAACCTCTGCGGCCGCCCGAGGAACGAGCGGACCGCGCGCACCGTCGCACCGCCGTCGTGGAACGCGATCGTCGCGTTCTGTCCGTGGTCCTTCAGATACGCGTTCACCGCAGCCTCCGTCGCTCGCGCGCGCACCGTGCCCGCGCCCACCTTGATCGTGAGACCTCCGCCGTGCAGGAAGCCTCCCGTCGCCGTGACATCGACGAGGGTCACGTTGATGTCCTTCACCGTCAGCCCTTGGAACGTCGCGGATGAAGCGCTGAACGAGACGCGCGGAACGTGCCCGCTCAAGATGTTGGTGATGATCGGAAAGCCGCTGATCTTCACCGAGGGCCGGGCCGAAAGATGGAACGAGCTCTCCAGCGCGGAGGCGATCTTCGACTCCGCAACGCGCGTCGCGATGGTGTTGCCGACGACGAACAGGACGCCAAGGATGACGACCGACGCGAGCAACCAGCGAACGACGCGACGCATCCGCCCTACCCCTCAGCTCACCAACGCGCGGAAGACGTAGAAGAAGACCGGAGCAGACAGGAGCGCGCCGCCGATCCGACGCAGCACGATCGCTCGCGGACGCTTCACCTCAGGTTCCGAGCGCGCGAGGTCGTCCTCGATCGCCGCCCACACGAGGTCTCCCGTCGTGAGGACGACGGCGACCAGCGCCCCGAGGATGAACGCGCGCGCCCACGTGAACGGCGGTGACGCGCCGGCAACCGCGATGACGGCCGCAACCACGGCGCCGGAAAGGGCCCCTGCGAGGTGCTCCCACGTCCGTCGCGCACGCGGCGTGAGCGCGCGCCGGCGGAACGCCCACGTCACCGTCACGGCACCGATCTCACACGCGGATGCCGTCACGACGAAGACCCAGGCCAAGCGGTATCCGCCGCC